>OLFT01000003.1_pt1 | contig 328116 bp, 294 predicted proteins | sample 1604921 | NCBI WGS metagenome assembly OLFT01 (sample SAMEA3888897, study PRJEB22519) | human gut metagenome | biome: human gut; feature: human-associated habitat; material: faeces | place: Denmark | collected 2013 | reverse complement strand
ATTTCTGACGTCCCTGCGCTTTCGCGCTGTCCCGTCCCTCAAGTGCTCGACTATAATAACACAACCGGAGGGACTTGTCAACACTAATTTTCAAAAAATTTCAGATTTTTTTCATTTTATTTGACGCGACCCCGATATCAAAGATGCCTGCGCGGGCACAGAGAACCGCACAGGCATTGATATACAACGGTTTCAGGCTTTTACTGGCTCTGCCGCTTTCACTGCGCTGTCGAAAAATCCGACGAGATCGCGGAAGTATTCGTCGCGGCACTTCTCGTTGTGCAGTTCATGGCGGGCATCTTTATATATATGTATCTCGGCATTGAGTCCGGCTTTCTGATAGCGGCGCAGGAGCTTCTTTGCCTTTGACGACTTCGTGCCGCCGATGGGATCCATGTCACCGCTGAATATACCGATGCGGACATCGGGGCTTATTTTCGCTATGTTTTCTTTTTTATATATCCTGCCGAACGCTTTTATCATGTTCCAATCGAAGTTGACACTGATATCTATTCCCGCCATCGGGTCATCGATAAACACCTGACGGCGCGCGACATCGCTCGTCACCCACTGGCTCGGACCTTTTTCGCCCTTATAGCGCGCATCGAAAATCATATCGCTGACTGGGTTGACGAACTTCGGGCACCAGTCCTTTGCGAACAGCTCGAGCGGCCAGAGCAGAGCGAGAGCCGCCTGCGCGCCGTCCATATCGGCGGTTCCGCAGAGCGCGACTGCCTTGACGTCAGTCCCCTGCTGGAGAAAATCCTGCGCCAAGAAGCTGCCGTAGCTGTGACCCATAAGCACCTGCGGGAGATGGTAGCGATCCTTGAGCCAATTATAGAAGAAGACAAGGTCTTTGACTGTTTTCTTCTCAATATCGCCGGGATGCCTGCCGCGGTTTTCATCGGTCTCGGTGTTTCCGTGGGCACGGTGATCGTCGGCAAAGACTATATAGCCGTGCTCGTTGAACATCTGCGCTGTCTCATGATATCTGCCGGCATATTCACACATTCCGTGGGATATCTGGACAACGCCCTTGGGATTCTCAACGTCATCCCAGAGATAGCAATGTATCGGGGTCGAATCGAAGCTTCGGATATCCAGCTGCTGCATAAGATTATCTCCTTTGTGTTTTTGACCAAATTATACCAATTGAAAATGTCGGTGTCAATAAAACGGAATGCAAAAAGAATATACCCGCTCTCAAAAAGGGCGGATATATACATATTATAGTTATTTTATGTTCATCCAGACTCTCATATCGCTCTCGCCTCGATTGGCAAAGGCGAAATACGGAATGAGTCTTATGCGCGTAGGTTCATATTTTATCTCATCCGCCGGGGCATACAGAGCACCCGCTCCGAGCTTTCTTGTTCCGTCAACATCGAGCGCGGGAATACCGAAGCCGAGATCGACTGGCTCGGCGTTGAGCTCCGGAGAAACAGAGAGTGAGAATATATCGCCGTTATCGACTCCTTCGGCGCAGTAGACGACGGGGCCGCGCATGACGGCGACCTTGTCCGAGTCCTCATGCACTGAGGGGTCGGCGGAGATAATGACCGGTGACATATCGAAATCCAGCTCTATCTTAGCGCCGTCCTCGCAGTCAAAGAACAGATAGCCTCCGTTGATGCCGAGATTTTCGGCTCTCTCGGCTCCCGCCGAGCAGTCACGGCACCATGAGGGTATTCTGACGGCAAGCTTAGCGGGCGCGCCGCTGACGCGTATTGTCACCGAGCCGTCGGACGGGTAGTCCGTCGACTGGGAGATATGCGCCGTGCCGCCGTTTATTGCGACATCCGTATCGCTCTCCATAAACTGATGGACATAGACGGTGTCGCTGTCATACGAATATATATACTTTCCGATGCTCTCGACAAAGCGGGTGACGTTCGGCGGGCAGCAGGAGCAATCGAACACCTCGACGCGCTGGGTTATCGGCAGGCGGACTTCATTGCCGCGCCAATATTTTATCCTGCGGTTCAGAAGATCTATAGACAGCGGATTTTCATAGAAGAAGCTCTTTCCGTCGAGCGAAGTGCCCGAGAGGAATCCGTTATAGATGACCCGCTCCACGATATCGGCATAGCGCGAATCAACTGCAGTCAGCGACATACGCTGGGCGAACATCGCAAGAGATATAGCGGCGCAGGTCTCCGCATAGGCGGTCTCGTTGGGCAGGTCACCGTCAACGGTGAACGCCTCGCCGATGCGGGTCGAGCCGATGCCGCCGGTTATATACATGCGGTGCTCCGTCATGTTTTTGAATATTCTGTTCGCCGCCGCAAGCAATTCTTCATCGCCGCATTCGTAGGCGATATCTGCCATCGCGCTGTAGAGATAGCAGGCTCTGACGCTGTGGCCGACCGCTTCGCTCTGGTCGCGCAGGGGGATTCTGTCCTGGAGATAATCCTCGGACGCAAATCCGCTCGCCTCTCCCCTGTCTTTTTCATTGTTGCCGCGCTTATCTATAAAGAAACGGCTGAGATCGAGCCAGCGCTTTTCGCCCGTGCAGCGATAGAGGCGCACGAGGGCGAGCTCTATCTCGGGATGCCCGGGAGTCGTGAAAGCTGCGGAATCGTCTCTGCGGAAAACATCGTCTATAAGTCCGGCATAGCGGCACATCAGATCAAGGAATCTGCGCTTGCCCGTGGCTTCATAGTAGGCGACCGCCGCTTCGATAAGATGTCCGGCGCAGTATAATTCGTGGTGGTCGCGGTCGGTGAAGCGTTTGCCCGGCTCGACAACGGTATACCAGACATTGAAATATCCGTCGGGGGTCATGTTCCGCTCGATGCGGTCGATAAGATCCTCGACATAGCTTTCAAGCTGCTTGTCCTCTTTTCTTTCAAGCACATATGCCGCCGCTTCCATCCACTTCGCCGCATCGGAATCGTAGAAGAAATGCGGGCGGTCGGGCTCGCCCTGCTTCCACTCGCAGCTGAGTGCGGAAAATCTGCCGGTGTCCTCAAATCTGCGGCGCACGCTGTCGAGCGTCACAGACTCGTTGAGCGCAATGCGGTCCTTCCAGAATCCGCCTGTGATATTCACTTTGTCAAACGGTATCGGGTGCTGTTTGTTCATATAATAGTCCTTTCGCGGGATAAAACCAATATGATTTTCTCGGCTCAACAAGAATACCACAAAACAGTCAAAATTGGTAGGACATTTAAAAAATTTTATGAACAAATCCGCCAACGGATTGAAGATTCATGAAAAATATGCTAATATATCCGTGCTTATAATTTGCACTACTGCGCTTTTGAGGAGGTACTCTTATATGGAGTATAAGCTAAACACAACAAATTACCGCGACTTCAAGGTCATTGAGGACAACAAGCTCGCGGGAAGAGCATATTTTATACCGTATTCAAAAAAGGAGAAGCTGTGCGCCGTCGATCTCAAACATGAGCGCACGGACTCCGACCTTGTCGAGGTTCTCTCCGGCGAGTGGGATTTCAAATATTACAACGATATCTCGCTCATTCCCGAAGTGTTCGATGCGGCAGACGTTGAGTTCGACAGGATACATGTCCCCTCGACATGGCAGCGCACCGGCTACGAGCCGCCGGTCTATCTCAACTGCCCCTACGAGTTCGACCTGCCCAACCCGAATGTACCCGAGCATATGTCCGCCGGAATCTACCGCAAAACTTTTGAAGTCACAAATTCCGACGATGTTCATATTCTGAGCTTTCTCGGCGTTGTTCCGTGCGTTGACCTTTATGTCAACGGAATGTATGTCGGCTACAGCGAGGGCGCGCACAATTCGGCGGAGTTCGACATCTCGGAATTTATATACGAGGGCACGAACGAGCTGCTCGCAGTCGTTCACAAATGGTGCTCCGGCACTTATCTCGAATGTCAGGACATGTTCCGCGAAAACGGAATATTCCGCGACGTGCTTCTCTACAGACTTCCAGCAGTCTACATAAACGATTACTATATCCGCCCGCGCAAGGCAGACGGAAAATGGACGATGGATGTCGAAATCACGCTCGAAGGCAAACTCAACGGCTGCGAAGTCGCCCTCTCGCTCGAAAAGGACGGCAAGGTTATCGCCGGAGAGGCTATAAAGGCAGAACGCCTTACATACATGACATTCGATAATCTCGATGTCACCGAGTGGAATGCGGAGATCCCGACCGTCTACAGCGCTTATATAACACTGTATAAGAACGGCGAAGAGCTCATGACGCTCAGAAACATCACGGGCTTCAAGACAGTGGAGATAAAGGGCAACACCTTTACATTCAACGGACAGGTTATCAAGTTCAAGGGCGTCAATCATCACGACACAAACGGCAAGACCGGCTATGTCATGACCTTTGACGACTATGAAAAAGATGTAAAACTCATCAAGGAGTATAACGGCAACGCGATACGCACCTCGCACTATCCCCCCGACCCGTGTCTGATAGCTCTTGCCGACACATACGGTCTTTATATAGTCGACGAGGCGGATATTGAAACTCACGGCGCATTTTTCGCTCCGCACAATGATATAAACAAGATAAGCCACGATCTCAAGTGGGCTCCGAGATACCTCGACAGGGTCAAGAGAATGTATTACCGCGACAGGAGCCACCCGTGCATCACGATGTGGTCGCTCGGCAACGAGGCGGGCGGCTATGCATGCCAGGATGTCTGCTACGATTATCTGCACGAGACCTGCCCGGAGATACCCACTCACTACGAGGGTGTTATCCACACAAAGCGCAAGGCTTACGATGTGGTCTCCGACATGTACCCGACACACGCGCAGGTTGAGCGCGTCGGCAAGGGAACTCAGATGGGCAAATGCTACAAGACAAAGCCCTACTTCCTGTGCGAATATGTCCACGCGATGGGTGTCGGCCCCGGCGCGATGGAGGAATACTGGGACAGCTTCTATAAATACGACAATCTCATGGGCGGCTGCATCTGGGAATGGGCAGATCACGCGGTATATCACGCAGATGGTCCGTATGAATACACCTACGGCGGCGACCACGGCGAGAAGAAGCACGACGGCAACTTCTGCGTTGACGGTCTTGTTCATCCCGACCGCACGCCTTCGAGCGGCGCGCTTGAGATGCAGGCGGTCTATCGCCCCGTCAGAGCAAAATACAACCGCGACGGCAGCTTCACTTTCACGAACACAAACCGCTTCCGCAGTTCGGGATATATCACAATCGTCCGCTCGATGACTGTTGACGGCATTGAGGGCGAAGAGAGGGAGCGTTTCTCGCTCGACATTGCGCCCTGCAAGAGCGAAAAGGTGACATTCAAAACAAAGATTCCCTCCGGCTGTGACTGCCGCATGAACTTTGAATATTTCGACGGCGACGCTTTCATCGCACGCGAGCAGGTTATAATAAAGAAAGAGCACAAGAAAGTCGCTCTGCCGATCGGCAGCAAATTAGAATGCAAAGAGGGCAGAAACTCCGCAAAAGTCAGCTTTGACGGCGGCTCGGTGAAATTCGACCTCAAGGCCGGCGAGATAGCGTCATACAAGCTCGGTGAAAAGGAGCTCATTAACCAGTCCCCCGCCGCGCACAAGGGCCTCATCCCGAACATCTTCCGCGCGATGCTCGACAACGACAGAGTTATCATTGCAAAGTGGGAAAAGGCCGGATACGACGACATAAAAGCTATTCCGCATTCAGTGAACTTCTCCTCGGCCAAGCACTCGGCGAAATTCACCGTTGACTTCAACCTCCGCTCGAAGAAGGGCGTTGTTGCAAAGGTCAATCTTAAATACACTGTCGACGCCGCAGGATGCATAAAAGTCGAGACGGTATTCAACTCGAAATCCCAGCAGAGAGCCGCTGCAGCTCTGCCGCGCTTCGGTCTCGTGTTTGAGATGCCGATGAGCTTCGAGAACATCGAATATCTCGGCTACGGTCCCAGTGAAAACATGATCGATTTCAGAGAGCACACGACATTCGGCACATACAGGACCACGGTCAACGATATGGATGAGTTCTATATCAAGCCGCAGGATTACGGAGTGCGCACAGGCGTTCGCAAGCTCAGCATCACTGATGCCGACGGCGTCGGACTGATGATCTGCAACCCTGACAGAGATCTCAGCTTTACAGCGAGGCATTTCACGCAGGCTCTGATGCAACGCTCGATGCACCGCGACGACCTCCACTCCGAGAACACGACGGCAATCGACATTGACGGCTTCCTCAGAGGCACGGGCACCGGCAGCTGCGGCCCCGATGTTCTCCCTCAGTACACAGTTGACGGACGCAAGGAGCTTGCATACAGCTTCTTTATCGTCCCGATAAAATAAAAAGTTTGGCGAAGCGTATAACAAAGTAAGAATCCTACCCACGGGTTTTCCGGTGGGTAGGATTTTTTTGCTTTATATTGATGCGTTGCAAGATGAATATACCTTTATGAGCACAGTAAATTGGAATTTGTTTATCACTCGAGCTGTAGCAAAGTAAAAGTAAGTGATCAGCTGATTCTTATAATCAGACTTCCAATAGCCGCGCCGCAGTGCTCGATAAGCCGATTGAGAGAGGCGGGCAACATCACCGAAGCGCCGCCAGTGGCGGATGAAGCGAGGCGATGTTGGTGAAAAACAAGGAGCATAGTGCCCGCCCCAAGGGCGATGGGCGACTATGTTTTGAGAGGGCTGAACGGCTTGCGAAGCAAGACGCACGAGCACGCATTCGTTCAAGCTCCGGCACGTTTGCGTGCGAATGTGCCGAGCAACCAATCGCGAGTCGCGAGCTATGTGCTGCGGCGCGGCGTTGCGGGTGTCGAGCGGGTGCAGCCCACGGAAAGGCAATCACACATCGGTTTTGCGTAGCAAAACTGCTTGCACTTAAAAGTATTGGATTTTTGATGACAGGCAAGAAAAAGGCGCACAGGAATGCGCCTGTATTTCAAGTGCTTTTTTCGCAGCATGGCGCAAAAAGACTTACTTTAAAGCGATGCTTGCTTGCCTTTCTGTGGCACAGTTTGCTTTTCTTTTGCAGGCGTTTTCTTTTTCAAATAAAAAGAAAATGCCGAAATGCGGAGAGTGTAAAATATTCGATTGTTGTGGGACGCGAAGATAGGAGCAAATCCTACAAATTCACATCGTGCCGCTGTCGCAGCAGCGATGCGTCGAGTCGCCGCACCCTACAATGCGCCTAATAGATTCTGCGACAAATCCCATTTGCACATTTTGCTGCACAAGCATCTATAATATTACATATCAAATTTCGCATATTAAATACAAAAAATCGGCTGTCGTTTTTGTTCGACAGCCGATGATTTTTTATGTTCACTTTTTCATCTGCTCGCGCAGGTGGTTTGAAAGCAGAGCGAGCGACGACGCCATATTCTCGTTCTGGACGAGTATGCCGTCCGGGACGACGAGATGAACCGGAGCAAAGTTCCAGATAGCGCGAATACCGCTTTCAACAAGCAGGTCGCATATCTCCTGCGCGCTCGATGCGGGGACGGTGATGATGCCTATATGCACATTCACTTTGCGGCAGAAGCTGCCGAGCTGGGCTATCGGGAACACCGTCTTGCCCTGGAATTCGGTCGGCTCTTCACAGAGATCGAACGCGGCGATTATGTTGAGTCCGTACGCCTTGAAACCGCTGTAGTTGAGCAGCGCCTTGCCGAGACTGCCCGCGCCGACTATCACGGCATTATCGATATCATTATAGCCGAGGAAAGCTTCAAGCTCCGCGATAAGATCCTTGACATTGTAGCCGACCTTCGGCTTGCCGGACGAGCTGACGCTCGCGAGATCCTTGCGCACCTGAACATCGTTGAGCTGAAGCGCTTCGGCGATAGTTGTAGCGGATATATTTTTCGGTGCATCCTCCGGAAGCCCCTGGATATAGCTCAGGTACATCGGCAGTCTCTGAAGAGTGTGTTTCGAGATATTCGGAGTCATAAAAATTTCACCAACCTGAAAATTATACTTGTACTGCAACTATTGTATCATATTTTTTCAGATAGTTCAAGTAAACTTAGGGGCAAAAAATCGGGGGAGCCGCCCGAAAGCGACTCCCCTTCTCACCTGCCTTTTGAGCAGGATTTCAGTTTTTATTCACAGTCTTAGACCGTGAAAGCAAAGTCGGTAGTATCCCAGACCTGCTTGCCGTTAGCGATGTACTTCGCGGTTGCGGTGTAATCGCCTGCGGGAAGCTCAACATTGATCGTCCAGATCTCGCCGTCGCCGTCAGCGACGATGGAAACGTTGGCGTCGTCTCTGTCATAAGTCTTGGTTGCGCCCGAAGCGTAAGTTACCTTGACCTTCTTGGCAGTGCCGTTAACGGTAACTGCGACAGAATCAGCAGAGGCATTGACCTCAGTAACGCTGACAGCCTTTACAGGCTTCTCGCTGATAACTACGTCGAACTCAGCGCCGTCAGTCCACTTGTTGCCGTACTTCGCCTTGGCAATGTGCTTGCCTTCAGCGATGTTGAGGCTGACAGTCCAAATCTCATAAGCGAGGTTCGTGCTGTTCGCATAGACTTCGTTGCCCTGTGCATCGTAGGACTTAATGGAGACTCTCGGATCAAGTCTTGTAAGAGTGGTAGTACCGCCGTTTGCATACGCAATCTGGATCTTGTCAGCCTTGCCGGCAACCTTAACCGCGTAATCCTGCTTGCCGCCGTAGTTCGGGGTGTTGTAGGTTACATCGATAACGCCGTCTGCAATGGGCTCCTCGGGCTTGGTATCGAAAGCAACTGCGAAGTTGCAGCCGTTCTCTTCCCAATCCTTGCCGAACTTCGCGAAGGCAGTGTACTTGCCCTCAGCGAGCTTGACATTCAGGGTCCAGATTTCGCCGTCCTCAGTCTTCTCTATCTTCAGAATACCGAGTGCATTGGCATCGCTTGTCATGGAGGTGTTTCTGTCAAACGTGCGGGTAGTGCCGTATGCATCAACTATTCTGATCTTCTGAGGCTCGCCCTTAACCTTGACTGCATACTGATGCATGCCGCCGTAGTTCGGGGTCTCCGGAGTGACGGAGATGATGGAGGAGTTGCTGGCAACAAGGATAGCGTCAAATCTGACATCCTCGGTGCCCATGGTTCCGACTGCGGGATCCCAACCGTTGAAGTTGTAACCGTCGACAGACGGATCCTTAGGAGCTATGATCTGCTCGCCGACCTTCGCGGTAACAGCCTTATAGAGCTGGCCGTTGACATAGAAGTTAGCGGTGTAGGTCATGAGCTCGAGAGCTTTGACTGCGTCGTTGATAGCAGCAGTTGCTGCATCAACATCAGCCTGCTCGGAATACTTCTTATTGGCAACGTCTATGGCAAGAGCTGCATCGAGAGCCGCTCTGGACTCTGCTGTGTAGGTCTTATCATAGTCAGTCTCGGCCTTCTTCGCCTGAGCCGCTGCGACTGCTGCATCATATGCGGTGTAGTCAGCGCCGTCCTCTGTCCACTTGGAAACGACTGTTACGTCGTTCGCGGGCATGGTGTCGGGAAGCTCGGGCTCCCAACCTGCGAAGGTGTAGTGCTCCTTAGAAGGCTCTGCCACGGAAACAGCTGCGCCGTAGTAGACTTCGGAAGCGACACCGTCAACGGTCAGGGTATACTTGTTGCGGCTGTAGTAGACCTTGAGAACAAGGCTGCCGTCAGCTGCGATAGTGCCGGAAAGAACGCTCTCGTCCGCAACGGTGAAGCCCTCGCGAGCCTCAGGTGCGTAGGTAGCGGTCGAGCCGGTGGTACCGGTAAGCTTCTCAGAAGTGGGATCGCCGTAAGTGCCGTCGGTGCCCATTACATAGGTGTTGACGGTGTAAGCGGTGTCACCTGCTGCTGCGAACACTGCCTCGAAGGTAGCGTCTGCGGTACCCATAATGCCGACTGAGGGTTTCCAACCTGCGAAGGTGTAGCCTTCCTTGGACGGATCCTTGGGAGCGACGATCTGATCGTCAACCTTCGTGGGAACCTTGGCGTACTCTTCGCCGTCGACTGTGAATATTGCGTTGTAGGTCATCTTGTCGAGACCTGCGACTGCGTTGTTGATAGCGGTTGTTGCCGCATCGACTTCACCCTGCTGGGTGTACTTCTTGCCGGAGACATCTGCTGCAAGAGCCGCTGCAAGAGCATTTCTGCTCTCCTCGGTGTATCTTGCTGCGTAGTCGGACTCGGCCTGCTTAGCCTGAGCAGCCTTGACTGCCGCGTCATAAGCAGTGTAATCAGCACCGTTCTCTGTCCACTGGGACTCAAGAGTTACATCGGAAGCGGGCATGGTCGCGGGAGCCGCGGGTTTCCAGCCGGCGAAGGTGTAACCGGTTCTTGCCTCGGGATCTGCGATCTCAAGAGCTGCGCCGTAGTAGACTTCGGTCGTTGTGCCGTCAACAGTAAGCTTGTACTGGTTACGGCTGTAGTAAACCTTGAGAACAAGGCTGCTGTCAGCTGCGACTGTACCGGTGAGAACGCTCTCGCCTGCAACCGCGAAGCCCTCGCGGGCATCGGGGGTAAGAGTTATCTCTGCGCCGGTGGTTGCTGCAACGTTCTTGGAATCGGCTGCGCCGTACTGACCGTCAAGACCCATGACATAGGTCTCAACAGTGTAAGAAACTTCGCCTGCGGAGAACTTAGCATTGAAGGAGATATCCTCAGTGCCCATGGTTCCGACCTCGGGATCCCAACCGGTGAAGACATAACCTGTCTTGGAGGGATCGTCGGGCTTGGCGATAGCTTCGCCGACCTTCGCAGTAACAACCTTGTATTCAGTGCCGTCAACATAGAAGGTGGCTTTGTAGGTCATGAGCTCAAGAGCTGTGACCGCATCGTTGATTGCCTTAGCGGCTGCATCAACTTCACCCTGCTGGGTGTACTTCCTGCCGGAAACATCCTTCGCAAGGGCATCGGCGAGAGCCTGTCTGGACTCTGCGGTGTAGGTCTTGTCGAAGTTTGCTTCTGCCTGCTTAGCCTCAGCCGCTGCCTTAGCCGCGTTGTAAGCGGTGTAGTCAGCGTCGTTCTCGTTCCACTGGGAAACAAGAGTTACATCGGAAGCGGGCATAGTTTCGGGAACATCTCTGTCCCAACCGGCGAAGGTGTAGCCCTCACGAGCTGCCGGCTCGGAAACACTGATGGCTGCGCCGTAATAAACATTGGTCACGTTGCCGTCAACAGTAAGCTTGTACTGGTTGCGGCTGTAGTAAACCTTGAGAACAAGGCTGCCGTCAGCCTTGACTTCGCCGGAAAGTACGCTCTCAGCTGCAACCGAGAAGCCCTCACGAGCCTCGGGAGTAACGGAGACGGTCTCGCCGGTAGTAGCGGACTTGTTCTCGATAGCAGCGTCGCCATAGTTGCCGGTGACATCCATTACGTATGTCTCGACAGTGTAAGCAACGGTGCCTGCGGAGAATACTGCGTTGAAGGAAACATCCTCAATGCCCATCGTTCCGACTTCGGGAGTCCATCCGGTGAAGGTGTAACCCTGCTTGGAGGGAGCCTCGGGGGCGACGATCTGCTCGCCGACCTTGGTGGGAACGACTCTGTACTCTTCGCCGTCAACATAGAATGTTGCGTTGTAGGTCATCTTCTCAAGACCCTTAACAGCAGCGTTGATAGCTGCGGTCTGAGCGTCGACAACACCCTGCTCGCTGAGCTTCTTGCCGGAGACGTCAACTGCAAGAGCGGCGTCAAGAGCTTTTCTGGAAGCCTCGGTGTAGGTCTTGTCGTAGTTGGCCTCTGCCTTCTTAGCGTTGGCAGCTGCAACAGCTATGTCATAATCGGTGTAGTCTGCGGGATTCTCGTTCCACTTAGCCGTAAGAGTGATGTTCTGTGCGGGCATGGTGGAGGGAACCTCTTCCTCCCAACCCTGGAAAGCATAGCCAGCCTTCTCGGGAGTACGGGCGGAAACAGTAGCGCCATAATAATATGTATCGGGTTCGAGATCCGTGTTAGCATAAGTTATGGTGTACTGGTTGCGTGAATAGTAAATGCTGAGGACAAGAGAACCGTCAGCGGCGATAGTGCCGGTAAGGGTGCTCTTTGCCGAATCGAGCGAGAAGCCTTCAGCGGCGACTGCATCGGCAGTGATATCGGCTGTAGAATTGGTCTCGCCTGCGCCCTGATAGGTGCTGTCGGGAGCTGCCGGATAGTTGCCGGTGGTGTCCATATTATAAACATTCACGGTGTACTTTGTATCCGTGTTGTTTGCGAACTGAGCTTCGAATGTAGCGTCAGCGTCAAACGTTGCGGGTACGTTGCCCCAACCGACGAAGTGCATGCCGACAGGTGCGGCAGGAGCTTCGATGGAGCTAAGATCAACGGGATCGCCCTGGTTGCCGGTGAGAACCGCGTGAGTCTCGCCATTCACGGTGAAGGTGAAGGTGACGGTGACAACGGGGTTAGCAATAAGGCGCTTCCAGTTGTAGATAAGGTTGTTCATAGCTTCTCTGACCTGCGTGCGCATGGTCGTAGAGGCGTTGAACGAGGTCGAAACCTTCTGAGCATAAGCAAATGACTTTGCATATGCTTCCCATCTGTCCGCATCATACTTGGAGGCATCTGCGGAGTCGATGGTGCACATCTTGATAGCCGCATCGAGGTGCGTCTTGACAGCGGCAAGCTTTATAAGTCTGGGACCCCAAAGCGCAACCTGCTGCTCAGCATAAGCAACATCGATAGCGGATATTGTGGGCATCTGCCACGCTGCAATCGCGGTCTCCCACGCTGCGTGGTCGGTCTGCCACTGTGCATATGCCTTCTCATACTTCTGCTTCTCGATCAGAGTGGCGTCATCGCCGGGCTTCTCGGGAGCAACGGGCTCCTTGGGAGCTATGGTCGAGTTGTAGAGATTGAGAGCGCGGTTTCTGGCTTCCTTCCAGCCGTTCCAGGTGACTGAATTGAAATCGTCATAACCGAAGAAGTTATAACCGTCATCCCAATAAACGGCGCCCTCTGCGTTGTCCTTGCCCTGGACTGCCTCAACGGCGGTCTTGAGCGAGTCAACAGAAGCGGAAACCAAATGCGTATCCAAAGTTTCAACTGCAGAGGCAAGTGCCTTCTGTCTAGCTTCAAATCCTGCAAGGAATTCGCTATTGGTGTAGAGCGCAATCGTACCGGGAAGAAGCGTATATATAGCCGCATTGTTAAGGGCGGTTATATATGCGTCCCAAGCTGCATCCGCGCTGCTGTCATAATCTGTTCTTGCGCGATTCTTGCCAGCTTCTATATTGTAGAGCTCAGGAAGTCCGTAATCGTTATAACAGATAATGCGGGTAGCACCATTGTAATGGTCGGTTTTGTTACCCTTCTTTGCCGTAGCAGCCCAATTGATCGTAGTGTCAAAGCCAACTTCAAACTTTGCAATAGAAGCTGTCTCCTCCCAAAGATCAATGCTGTCATAGGCATTTGAACCTGAAATAGCATTTCCGCCATCCATTGACGCCGAAGAGGTCGCACTCTTAAGGTTGGAACTAAGGCCACCGAGATTAGCTGATGCATTAGATCCTGTATGTGCGCCCTTGCCCTTCGGCACCTTGAAAGTAACACTCTGCGCACATATCGTCTTCAGCGGGTTGGTGTTGTTCTGATTAAACAGCAGAAGTTTGGGCGGGCAATCATTAACAGACGCACTTGTCTTGTTTGAGCCCGTATTAATTCCGCTGGTATTGTTATCAACATCAGCACCATCAAGCCTGTAAGAATAGAATCTGCAAACCGAAGCATCGTTTGTCAGCTTATTTCCCGCCTCATCGAGGGCAAAATAATATACAGTAAAGACAACAAGCGTATTATTACTGTCGATTCCGCTTATCTTCACCGACCTATTATCGCCGCCATTGAGTTCCTCATTGGCAGTAAGACCGGATACCGAAAGATCCTTTTGTTTGCTGCCGTCATAGTTATAAGCAACAGCGCTCCAACTATCGATTGTATAACGGGGAAGCTTGTCCTGAGTGAAGTTATTGTTCTTATCAGTATAACCTCTGTTAATGCCCTGGCTTCCGTTATAAACCGTGAGATCAAGTTCGCTGCTGTTCTTGATTCTCTTTGAACCGGCGATCTCCATTTCCTTGAACTTTGCCTTATCAGTCAGCTTCATGACCTGAGCCACGATGTTGACGATAGGCGGAACAAGCTTGTCCTTGTTGGAATTCAAAGATCCGAGAAGGTTCTCGACTATCGAGCCGAGCTCAGAGTTCGAAACGATCTCATTGAGCGAGCCGTAAGTCTTGGTTATCGTTCCCGGAAGAACTGCGTTGAGGATATCGGTAACGAGTCTCACGATGCTCTGCTTGAGAGTCTGAGTGGCGAATGCGCCGGACTCATTCTTAACAAACAGGTCAGAGATGCAGGTCAGATCCTGATCAACGAGCAGTCCGTTGAGGATAGAATAAACAATATCCTTGAGGATAGTCTCGCTTCCGCTGTTGGCAAACTTTGCGGGAAGAACAGATTTGTCTAACAGCTTGAAGAAGATATCATCAAGAGCTTTCCATCCGTCAGAGGTATCAATCGTGGTGCTGGGAAGAAGACCCGTGTAATACTGCGGGTCAGCGGCAAGCCACTGAACGGCAGTAGTCAGCATCTTATCCATACCGTCGCCGTAGTTGAGCGCCTTCTTCAGATCACCTGCGTTGAGGTCGATACCGGGATTGACGTTGTAGGCGACGAAATCCGCAAGCATGTCAAGGATACCCTGAACAGTCTTGGGATAACCGCTGTAATCTCTTTCGGGAAGGAACTGAGCCATGAGCTGCTTAACAGCCTCCCATGCAACGCCTATAACAGTCGTGACATCCTCGGGGATGTACATATAGCCGACTGATGCGTTGATGATCGAGCGCGCAAGATAAGCGATAAGCTCTTCCTTGCTCATTGCGTCGATCTCTTCGGCTGTTGCGATGTGCTTCTGCCAATCCGGGAAGAAGTAATCGCCGGTCTCTTTGAGAATGTATCTCGCAACTGCGACAACATTATCGGTGAGCTTTGAATTGTCACCCGAGACCCAACCGTTGTAGTTCTTCAGAAGTCCGTTAACAATGCCGCCGGCAATGTTATTGAGCTCAGCAACAAGAGTGCTGCCCGCGGGGACGGTATAGGCCGAAACCCTGAAGTCCCTGTTGAACAGACCCGCAAGAGTACCTGTGGTATCCTTGTCGATCTCCTGACCGAGCCACTTCATTGTCTGGTCATTGAGCATCGGAACAGCTATATCGTTATAAGCTGTCTGAAGAAGATCCTCGATGAAGTCATATGTAGACTTTGTCGAGTTGAGGTCAACGAGATTTCTGACACTTTCGGGAATCTCTTTAACGCCTGCAAGAGCGTTCTGAATGATGACCTGAAGCATGCTGTCGATGTTATTGGAGCTGTTGTATTCCGTATTCGGATATGCAAGACCCCAAATCATCTCTCTGAGCATAACTTCGACATTCAGATCGACCTTTACGAACGAGTTGGCAACGCCGAGAGAGACACCGCCGTCTCGCTTGTACTTACCGACACCGCCGACGACAACCTTCTTGACGATTCCCTTGTTGTCCGCAAGGAACTGAAGGAGCGCCTTGATGACTGCGACATCAGTGGTATTGCTTCTGCGCGGGTTCTTGATTGCATCGACATTGACGCTGTTCAGATCGCCGGCCATCCAAAGGATGATCTTGTTGCCGTTGATCAGCTTATAGACGCTCGAAAGAGCATTGTCTATAGACGTCGCATCAAGCTTACCGAGAATCGAAAGATCCATCGTGATGTTCTCTTTGGCAAGCGCCTTGTCAGCGTAGTCAAGAAGCGCAGACGCATACTGCTCTGTGGTCAGAACCGCAGTGTCAGTAAAGTCGTACTTTGTCAGCGCGTCATCCTTATAAGCCTGGTATGCACTCGCGCCGGCGGTAGCCGATGAGAGTATGAGCAGTGAAGCAAGGATGATTGCTAACAAGCGTTTCATTTTCTTCAAATTTACACCTCCATTTTAAAAATTTCACCATATATCAGAGCATTCCGTCTCCCGCAAATTGACGGAACACATTGGCGACAAAGTCATTTTGCTCTGTTCGGGCAATACAAAGCAAGAGGGTATGATTATCCTCCATGTAAAGAATAACCCTCTGTTCAGCACTTTGTCAATAAGTTTAAAATTTTTTAATCATTTTTGTATGGTTTGCACAACAATTCTTTAATTTTTTATAGTATGCTAACAATACAGATTTGGCAAATATGTTGAAAAATGTCATTTTTGTTCTATATTTCCATTAAAATTAAAGCTTTTATGATTTTGGAGAATTAATTTTAATTTTTTGCGGGTAAAAATTGCACAAAAAATCATGAGCTCTGAGAATAATAACGTCTATTTATCATATTAATATTTGTTATGGAAATAAGTAGGGCTTTTATTTGCTGATAATTAATAAAAGCACGGCTTTTAAGGCTATATTTGTTTTACATAACCGCTATATAAAAAGGCTTATATATATAATGTATAGTAACATGGCATCGCGGCAGTGGTTTATCAGGGTAAAAAGCAACACAGATAAGCAGAAAAACCGGCTCCGTCACCCCTATACAGACTTCAAAAGCAGGCGAACGAAGTTCGCCGCTACGGTCAGTAGAATAAATCTTTGCGAAAACTTTGTGCCGCTCGCGTACAGAGGTGCGTCGGGTCGCCGCACCCTACAAGGTGCATATGCGTAAGATAGTGCAATTTTCGCAGGCGGAAGGCATCTGCCCTACATTTACTGCTTTGAGCGAAGCGCGCTAACCCCTCAGTCGCTTCGTGACAGTTCCACTGCAGGGTAGCCTGTCGGTGTGATTTTGTGCGGACAGTGCGTGGGCGGTTGTAGGGGTCGGCGACCTCGACGACCCGTTGACGCGCAAGCGTCACAGTGGTTTTAAGGTGAGCGCAAGTGCAGCAACCAATCAGGCGCTTTGTCCACTATACAGACTTCAAAAGCAGGCGAACGAAGTTCGCTGCTACGGTCGATAGAATAAATCTTTGCGAAAACTTTGTGCCGCCGTCGGCGGCAGCGGTGCGTCGAGTCGCCGCACCCTACAAGGTACAGGGTAATAAATTTAGTGCGAATTTCGTGAAATAAGCTCTCAGTCTCGGCTTCGTCAATCAGGTTTCCCTGCACGAAAGCCTGACAAGCCTATTAATAACACAAAAACCGGCCGTAAAGCAATCGCACTTTACAGCCGGCTTTCGCGGTTTTTTCACTTTTTCTCCTTGCACGCGGCTATTATACTCAGCGCCGAGCAGGCGGCTGTCGCTATCGCCGCGGCGGCGATAAGCTTTTTGATTATATCGAGCCAGCGCATCGAGGTCAGCGCGCAGCTAACGAGCTTCAGGCTCTTTGAAACACTCTGCACAGTATCCATTGCTATCCCCTTTCAGTTTGTCAGCAGGACCGCGTGGGCTATCGACGGCACCGTCTCGCCCTGGAGCGGTGAGACTGCCGAGAGCAGTGCGCCCGTTCCGACGAAGAGCACTTTATTGAGCCTGCCCGAACGCATCTCGCTGACGATATGCGAGCAGACCACCGCCGCGCTGCATCCGCAGCCCGAGCCGCCGGAGTTCACATCCTGCTCGTTGAGCCGATAGAGCATCAGTCCGCAGTCGTTGTGGCGGGTCGTGATATCGATATGCTCCTGCTTCCTCATCAGCTCGCGCAGGAGCGTTGAGCCGACATAGCCGAGGTCGCCCGTTAAGATAAGATCGAGATCCTCCGGCTGCGTTTTTGTGTCCTGCAAAAAGGCGGTTATTGTCGAGCACGCGGCGGGCGCCATAGCCGCGCCCATGTTGTTTGCGTCTTTGACTCCGTAGTCGGTTATCCTGCCGAATGTGACGGCTTCTATATGCGGCGACGCGGACTTTCCTATCACGGCGCACCCTGCCGCCGTCGCCGTCCACTGGGCAGTCGGAGGACGCTGACCGCCGTATTCGAGCGGTGTGCGGAACTGCTTCTCCGCCGAGCAGAAGTGCGACGAAGTTGCCGCGGCGGCTATACGCGCCGCACCAGAATCGACGCTCAGCGCCGCCAATGCCAACGACAAAGCCATTGTCGAGCACGCGCCGTAAAGCCCGACAAACGGTATACCGAGATCGCGTGCGCCGAACGCCGAGCCGCTGCACTGGCTGAGCAAATCGCCCGCCATGAGCATATCTATATCGGCGGCCGTCATGCCGGATTTTTCAATAGCCTTCACCACGGCGCGATGCTGAAACGCGCTCTCCGCCTTCTCCCATGTTTTTTCGCCGAATGTACCGTCGGTTATAATTTCATCGAAGCTCCCGCCGAGAGGTCCGTCCCCCTCCTTGCTGCCTACTATCGCGGCGGATGCTATTATCCCCGGACGGCTGCCGAACTTCAGCGTATATTTTCCAATTCTCTCTGCCATCGGTTCACCCCATTATCCTGAGCGCGATATAATAAATCACGCCGTAGACGACCGCCGCGGCGCTGCCATAGACTATAACAGGCCCGGCAACCTTGAACATATTCGCGCCCGTGCCGAGAATCCTGCCCTCGCTCTGAAACTCCATCGCGGGCGAAACGACTGCATTCGCAAAGCCGGTTATCGGCACGAGTGTACCTGCGCCCGCATGGCGGGCGATTTTATCGAACACGCCGAGAGCGGTCAGCACAGCGGCAATGACAACAAGAGTACATGGTACAAGGCTCGACACCGTCTTTTCGTCCGCGCCGAGCGACTCATAGAGCATAGAAAATCCCTCGCCTATCGCGCAGATGAGCCCGCCTATCAAAAAAGCTTTCAGCAGGTTCATCAGCTTCGGGCTCGGCGGCGAGGCGCGCTTCGTCATTTTTTCATATTCTTTTCCGGACAGCGACATACTTTCATCTCCCTTGCGTCTATTTTCTGCACGCGCGAAAGAAATATACCGCCGCGAAAATAATTTACAAATGTTGACTTGACTTGATGAACAACATCGCGATAAAATTATAAAAAACACTTGAGGAGCTTTGCAATGGCGCATCTTATCGAAGTCAAGGACGCATATAAAATATACAATCCCGGCGAAAACGAAGTTCACGCGCTCGACGGAGTTTCGCTGACCGTTGACCGCGGAGAATTTCTGATGATCGTCGGTCACTCCGGCTCGGGCAAATCGACGCTGATGAACATGCTCGGTCTGCTCGACATCTGCACGAGCGGCGAATATCTCATCGACGGCAAAGATGTTTCTAACCTGTCGGACGACGAGCTTTCGGAGATACGCAACAAAGAAATCGGCTTTATATTCCAGGGCTTTAATCTTATTCCGAGCCTCACTGCAAAGGGAAACGTTGAGCTGCCGCTGATATACAGAGGCGTAAAAAAAGAAGAGCGCGAGAAGCTCTCGGTCGACGCACTGCGCCGAGTCGGGCTCGAAAAGCGCATGAACCACCTGCCCTCGCAGATGTCCGGCGGTCAGCAGCAGAGAGTCGCAATAGCCCGTGCCGTCGCCGCGCGCCCGCCGATAATCCTCGCAGACGAACCGACCGGCAACCTCGACTCGCACTCCGGCAAGGAGGTCATGAAGATACTCCACGAGCTCAACGACGAGGGGCGCACGATAATCCTCATCACCCACGACAACGAGATCGCCGAAGAGGGAACGCGCGTTGTCAGAATATCGGACGGCAGGATAATCGAAGACCGACCGAGCAACAGAGTATAAAAACTCAGCAATGATTATAAGACAAAAACCCTATCCGCTATTGGATAGGATTTTTTGTTGGGCGTGGTGGAATAGGCATGAAAAAAGGACTGCCTGTTCAGACAGTCCTGATTTTTTATTCATCAGAGAACGTAGATGCGCACGCCTCTGTAGCCCCATGCACAGCACTCCTCATATGTGTTCATATAGAGGTCTACAGTGCAGGAATTTCTCTTTGCAAATCCGCCGGTATCGGCCGCTATGCAGTAGCCGTAGACGAACTTGCCGTCAAGCGAGACGATATAAAGCTCGGTTCCGTAAGGGAACTGCTTGGGGTTGACCGCGATATGTCCGGGCATTGCCCTGCGGCCCGATGCCGTTCCGCCGCCGCCGTAATAAGCGGTCGCGGTGCCGTCAACTATTCTCTTGTAGTTCTTGGGCACGCCGTTTGCATCAAGCTGAACGCGCGCTGGAACTTTGAGCTCGGATATCGGCGTATGAGTCTTGAGTCTGATATTCTTGACGCGCTTGACTCTGCCCTTGAGGATGACCTCGGTCACCATCTGCTTGGTTATCTTTTCATTGACGGTCTCGGAAGAGTCGAGGTCGCCGTTGACATATTTGTCTTTATAGGTGACTATCTTCTCGCCGTCCACGCCCTCGACGGAGACCTTTGTCTGGTCAACATAGAGGTCGGGGCTTCTCTTTGTGACTGTGTCGAACGGGATCTTGACGGTCTCGGTGCGCTCCTTGTACTCAACACGCAGGACGTTTATCTCCATGCCGTTGGTGAGCTCCGTATCGAGCGCGGGATCGGTCTCGTCATTCTCGCCGAGTGTGATGCCTGCGCGGGCGACTGCATCTTTGACAGTACCGGAGACTATCTGGACATCGTTTGATTTTCCGTCCGCTATAACAGTGACGCCGAATGAACGCTTGATTTCAAGTATCTTGTCGCTGCTGACGAACTCATTGTCGGCGAGGTTTATCTCGTCGAACTTGCCGAGAGCCATGTTGTGCTTCTCGAGCATCTGAGCCGCAGGACCGGCTCCGTTGAGGAAGTGCTCCTCGCCGTTGTCGATGACTTTGATGACCTGCGCGCGAAGGACGGTCACTGTGCAGTTCTCGCCGACTTCGAAAGAAGAGGTGTCGAGATAATCGTACTCGCCGAGTGACAGGGCGTCCGCGTTATCCTCAACAAATTTTTCAACTGAGTCTGCGCGGGTCGAAACTGTGTAGGCCTTTTTGCCTGCCTCGTTTACGGTGACTTTATAAGTCGCCGCAGCCGCGAATGCCGTTATCGTCACAACAGAGACGATAACCACAAGGGCTGAAACCGTTGCCAGAACTTTGCGTTTTGACATATTTCTCACGGGCAGTTTTGCAAAGAAAGCCTTGATATGCTCTAACATCAGGTAAAACTCCTTTGTTCTTTGCTTTGGGTTCCGTGGGTGTGCTGAGCCGTTTTTGAAACGACTCCTGCTATTATATTGACACAATCGGCATTTGTCAAATTTTTTGAGGCTTTCATTTTGTGCAGTTTGCACAAGAGCGTACTTACAAATCAAATACGATAACGCTCAAAGTGTGGCACTGACCCTTGAAACCGCCCGTTAAAATGGGAAAAAATGGCTAAACTTTTGTGAAAAGTCCAAAAAGTTACAAATGGTTACAAATCAATGAAAATCCGTAACAAATTCGGCTCTTTGATGTTTTAAAAGAATCATTTTCAAGTTTCGCCAACCTGTTTCGTTGCGCACCAAACTATATCGCCAAAGAAAAATAAACAGGGCTTGTAAACCTCTTCGCTTTACATAATTTTACCTGTAAAAAAGGCTGAAAAAGTGTAAAGTAAAACGCTTTACACTTTTTAATAATCACCCGCCGCCGTTCCGTCACATCGGCGGAGCTTTTTACTTGCATTTTCCGACGAATTTTTTGCCCGAAAATGCCCTATATATAAAAGGTATACAAAACACTTTGTTAAACGCGCATTATTACATATATATGAGCAATATATAAGTGATTTTAAGCGTTAAATATAAAAAAACAGCTCCGCCGAAGCGAAGCCGTAATTTTAAAAATTCAGGCAGATTACTGCTCGACAGCGTAAACGCTGACTTTCTTGCGATCCTTGCCCATTCTCTCGAACTTGACGTTGCCGTCGACGAGAGCGAAGAGGGTGTCGTCAGAACCCTTGCCGACATTGTTGCCGGGATGGATATGGGTTCCGCGCTGTCTGACAAGGACATTGCCTGCGAGAACGAACTGACCGTCGCCTCTCTTGACGCCGAGTCTCTTGGACTCAGAATCACGGCCGTTCTTGGTCGATCCGCCGCCCTTCTTATGTGCGAAAAGCTGAATATTTATCTTGAGCATTGTGTTACACCTCCGTAATGACTTTGATCTTTTTCGGGTACTGCTTTGAAAGCTCAGTCAGATGCAGTTTCAGTCCGTCGAGGACTGCTGCAACCGAATCATTTTCCTCGCCGACGGAAAACTTCAGGTGTCCGTCCTGCTCGGAGATATCGGCGTGAACCTTGATAATCTCGGTGACGGTGTTCGCCGCCATATACACTGCGGAAGAAACAGCCGCACAGACTATATCCGTGCCCGCGCTGCCGCCCGCATGACCGCTTATCTCGAATCCCCTGCCGTTTTCGCCTTCAAAAAATACCGCTCTTATCATTGGTTAAGCGTTGATAGCGGAAATTTCCACCTTGGTGTAGGGCTGTCTGTGACCGAGCTTGCGCTTCTCGTTCTTCTTGGGCTTGTAGGTGAAGACGGTGACTTTCTTAGCCTTGCCGTTCTTGAGAACCTTAGCCGAGACAGTGGCTCCTGCGACAGTGGGGGTACCGACAACGACGCCGTCATCCTTGCCGACGACCATGACCTTGTCAAAGGTGATTTCCTGCTCAGGCTCAACGTCCAGCTTCTCGATGAATACGACATCGCCGGCCTGAACCTTATACTGCTTTCCGCCGGTTTCGATAATTGCGTACATCAATATTTACCTTCCTTTTTTAAGACTCGCTATGTGCGGGCGGGATAAACCGCTTCATAGTGCATAGCACTGCCCGAGATATGCGGCATAAGTGATTATATCATATACTGCACCGGGTTGTCAAACATTCAGGCAAATTTTTTTGCGGTTTTCCGCAGTTTTTTGCAAGTAAAAAGCTCCCCGGCTAAAAACCGGAGAGCCGATGCTGTTACTGATCCACGCTGTTGTCATAAGGAGGCTGAATATCATCCTCATCGGGCATGACAAGCGCCATTATAACATAAACGAGAAGTCCCGGGAATCCGGTGGTGAAAAGCGAAAGAAGTACAAAAAGTACTCTAACGACCGTCACATCGATGTTGAGATACTCGGCAAGACCTGCGCAGACGCCGCAGATTTTCTTTTCGCTCGTCTTTTTATAAAGTTTCTTTCCTGATGCCATGAAAAACCATCCTTTCAAAATGAGTTATTCCTGATATCCGCAAAAGCGGTGTTATCCTATATTGTTCTGATGAGCCGCAGCCTCTGCGGTATTTCGCATCAGCAGTGCGACAGTCATCGGGCCCACGCCGCCCGGCACGGGCGTTATTGCGCCGGCTATTTTGCTGACGCTTTCAAAATCGACATCGCCGCAGAGCTTGCCGTTTTCGTCCCTGTTCATGCCGACATCAATGACCGCCGCGCCGGGCTTCACCATATCCGCGGTTATCATCTTCGCCCTGCCGACCGCCGCGATGAGTATATCGGCGTTCGAGGTGAACGAGGCGAGATTCTCGGTCTTAGAATGGCAGACGGTGACGGTGGCGTTCTCCCTGAGCATGAGCATTGCCATGGGCTTGCCGACAATATTGCTTCTGCCGACGATAACGCAGTTTTTGCCTGCGGTCGCTATATTTTCATGATGCAGCATCTCAATTATTCCAGCAGGGGTGCAGGGCAAAAACACATTGCCCCCTGTCACCACCGCGCCGACATTCTGCGGGTGGAAGCAATCGACATCCTTTTCGGGCGAGATGCGGCGGATAAGCTCCTCGGAGTCGATATGCTCAGGCACGGGGAGCTGGCAGAGTATGCCGCTGACGGATGAATCCGCATTGAGGCGGTCGATGAGCGCGATGAGCTCCTCCTGCTTCGTATCGGCGGGGAGCGCAAATTCGAGCGACTTTATGCCGACCTTTTCGCAGCTCTTCTTTTTATTGTTGACATACACCCTCGAGGCGGGGTCGTCTCCGACGATTATGACCGCAAGGCACGGCTCAACGCCGCGGCTTTTCAGATATTCCACGCGCTCGCGCACCGAGTCGAGCACCTCTGCGGAAATAAGCTTTCCGTCTATCAGCTTTGCCATCTTATCCACTCTTTCCAATTGATTTATTCCGTTTTTCCGCTGTCTTCGTGCTTCTCCTCTTCGGGAGTCTCCTCGATTTTTTCTTCGGGCTCTTTTTCGGGAGCTTCTTCGGAAACCTCCTCGGACTTCTCCGCGGAAGTCTCCTCGGCCTGCGCCTGCATAGCGGCGGCCTCGTCCGCAAGGCGCTCCTTCTTGGTCTTTACGGCGTCCTCCGGGAAGTAATCCACGCCCTCAATGGGCTTGGGATGCTTCGTATATTTGACTGTGAACACTATATACAGCACAAGGCAGACGAGCATAAGCACGCCCGAGACTACCTGCGAAACTCTTATAGTCGTGTGTGCGATATAGAGGCTGTCGGTTCTGAAACCCTCGATTATCATTCTGCCCAGCCCGTACCACGCGCCGTAGCCGAGGAAAAGCTGACCGCTGAATTTTCTGAACTTCTTATAGATAACATAGAGGATGAGGAATCCGATGAGGCACCAAAGCGACTCATAGAGGAAAGTCGGATGAACCGGCTTGTTCGGATCCATTGTTATGCCCTTTTCCGCGAGCAGCTGACTGTCCTGAATTATCGTCGCCGCTATCTTTTTGCTCCACATTCCCCACGGGGCGTCGGTATTCGTGCCGAAGGCCTCCTGATTCATGAAGTTGCCCCAGCGTCCGATTCCCTGACCGATAAGCAGGCTGATGCCGCCCATATCAAGTAGGTTAAGAATATTTATCTTTCTGACCTTGCAGACTATCAGCGCGGCGAGAAGCCCCGCGATTATGCCGCCGTAAATGGCGAGTCCGCCCTGCCAGATCTGCGGTATCTCCGCCGGATGGAGCTTATAATAGTCCCACTGGAATATAACATAGTACGCGCGCGCACCGATTATTCCCGCGAGGGTGCCGTAGATGAGCACATCGAGCATCTTATCGAGGCTTATGCGCCACTTGTAGGCCATTCTGCCGCCGAAGAGCGCGGCGAGTATAAAGCCGAAGGCGATAATGACTCCGTAGAACTTGATGCTTATCTCGTTTCCGAAGAACGAGAACTCAACGAGGGTCGACGGGATGTTGAATCCCCTCTTGATCCATGTAAAATATACGGTTGTGAAATCGGACATAGACATCATCCTCCCATTCAGAACTGTAAAGCAATTTACTTTACAGGATTTATACCATTGAATTATCGGTCGAAGCTGATTTTTAAAATACACTCAGCCACAAAATCCGATATTTTTCAACGCTTTTCGCGTTTATATGCGATTGGCAAACGCAAAGCAGAAATCTGTCAGGTCAGCCTGTAAAGTTATATAACTTTACACATTATTTTGCTTATTCCGCTGCGCTCGCGATTATTTTTCTGAGCGTATCCACGCCCTCGCCGGTCTGCGACGAGAACGGAACAGTCTCGTAATCCGGGAAGTCGGCAAGCTCGGTTTTGAACGCCTCAAGGCGCTGTGCGCGCTCGGTTTTGTTGAGCTTGTCTATCTTCGTCAGAGCGATAACGGTTCTGTATCCGCCGGACTTCAGGAAGTTCAGCATATCGTAGTCATCCTTGCTCGGCTTGTGACGCGAGTCTATAAGCTGAACGACGAGCGCGATATTGCGCTCGGAGCCGAAAAAGCCCTCCATGAGCTCCGCCCAACGCAGCTTCTCGCTCTTTGCCGCCTTGGCGTAGCCGTAGCCCGGGAGATCGACAAAATTCACCTTGTCGCCTTTGAAAAAGTTGACGGTGACGGTCTTTCCCGGAACGGAGCTGACGCGGGCAAGATTCTTGCGGTTGAACAGCTTGTTCATCAGCGACGACTTGCCGACATTGGAGCGCCCGGAGAAAACTATCTCGGGCTCGGCAAACCTCTTGAGCTGAGAAGATGTGCCGTAAGAACGGTCAAATTCAATGATATCAAATCTCATAAAAACCTCACTGCGTGACGCGGCTTCTGCGTCCGCCTGTTTTATCGTGCGCCGGGATATCGGCGTGTTTGCTGTCTTTAGAGTCATCGTGCGCGTCAACGACCTCGGCGGGCTTGCTGACGGGCAGGAGCGCGACGCTCAGCACCTCATCAACATGGCTGACGGGGACGAACTCGACATTCGCTTTCACCGCATCGTCGACCTCGTCGAGATCGGGCACATTCGCCTTGGGTATGATAACGGTCTTTATGCCGCGTATGTAAGCCGCCATGGACTTCTCCTTGAGTCCGCCTATCGGCAGGACTCTGCCGCGCAGGGTGACTTCGCCGGTCATCGCCACATCTCTTCTGACGGGGGCACCGGTCAGCGCGGAGACGAGCGCCGTGGTCATCGTGACACCCGCGGACGGACCGTCCTTCGGGACTGCACCCTCGGGGCAATGAATATGTATATCTTTATTTTTATAGAATTTGCTGTCTATTCCGAGCACATCGGCGCGTGAGCGGACATAGGACATTGCCGCATGGGCGCTCTCCTTCATCACATCGCCGAGAGAGCCGGTGAGCTCAAGCTTGCCCGTGCCATCGAGCACGGCCGCTTCGACCTCGAGCAGCTCGCCGCCGACGGAAGTCCACGCAAGCCCGTTGACCACGCCGACCTCATCGGAATCCCTGAGCTTCTCTTCCTTGAACTTCGGGTTGCCGAGCAGAGCTTGAAGATCGCTCTCTTTGACGCTTATCTTCTCCTCGCCCTCGGCTATACGCTTGGCGGCTTTGCGGCAAACAGAGGCTATAAGCTGTTCAAGCCTTCTGACGCCCGCCTCGCGGGTATAGCCGTCTATGATATTTCTTATCGCGCCGTCCGTAAAGCGGAGCTGACGCGCGGTGAGTCCGTGTTTCTTGAGCTGCTTGGGGATAAGATGCTTCTTGGCGATATGGAACTTCTCCTCCGCAGTGTAGCTGCCCAATTCAATGACCTCCATGCGGTCATAGAGCGGCGCGGGGATATCGGAAGCGACGTTCGCCGTGGTTATGAACAGCACCTTGCTCAAATCATAGGGAATCTCAAGATAATTGTCCCTGAACGCATAGTTCTGTTCGGAATCGAGCACTTCGAGCAGCGCGGAGGACGGATCGCCCTTGTAGTCGCTGCCGAGCTTGTCGACCTCATCGAGCAGAATGAGCGGATTCGAGCTGCCCGCCTGCTGAATAGCGGCGATTATTCTGCCGGGCATTGAGCCGATATATGTCTTTCTGTGGCCGCGTATCTCCGCCTCGTCATGGACGCCGCCGAGAGATATGCGGGCATATTTTCTGCCCATAGCGCGGGCGACCGACTTTGCGACCGAAGTCTTGCCGACTCCGGGAGGGCCGACGAGGCAGATTATCTGACCGCCGACATCGGGCGCGAGCGAGCGCACCGCCATGAATTCGAGTATGCGTTCCTTGACCTTTTTGAGCCCGTAGTGATCCGCCTCAAGTATCTTGTGGGCGCGGGTAAGGTCGAGGTTATCTTTTGTATATTTGCCCCAGGGGAGTTCAAGGCAGGTCTCAAGATAGTTCCTGCTCACCGACGCCTCGGGCGACTGAACCGCGTAGCGTTCGAGCCTGTCGCACTCGCGCAGAAGCTTCTCTTTTGACGCATCGTCAACGGGCAGAGCCGCGATTTTGTCGCGGAACTCCTGAATCTCCTCCTCTGGAGACACGCCGTTGTTAAGCTGGGACGAAATCACTTTGAGCTGCTCGCGAAGATAGTATTCGCGCTGGCTGTCGTCCATCTGCTTCTGCACCATCTCCTGAATCTCGTCCTCATATTCGAGCAGACGGGACTCTTTGAGCAGGAGCACGCAGAGCTTCTCAAGGCGCTTTATCGGGTCGAGCTCTTCGAGAACAGACTGCCTGTCCGAGAATTCGAGAGCTATATTGCCGGCGATGAAATCCGCCATGTCGCCGGGATGATCGAAGCCGAGCACAGCGAGCACGACATCGGGAGATAGCTGGGGCGCACTCTGCGCATAGCCCTCGAAGATGCTCTTTGCGCTTCTGATGAGCGCCTGACCGTACTCGTTTTCTCTGTCATATTTGCGTATTGCGCAGGCTCTTATCGCGCCGACAAGGTGCGGCTCGGACGAGACGATTCCGTTCAGGCGTGCGCGATACATGCCCTTGACGGACACGCGCACTATATCCCCCTCGCCCGGGAGCTTCGCGACGCGCGAAACAGTCGCGACAACGCCGAGCTTATAGAGGTCGTTGAAATCGGGATCGTCAACCGCTATATCTTTCTGCGCGGTCAGGAAAATTTTTCTGTCGCCCGCGAGCGCCGCTTTCAGCGCATCTATAGATTTTTCTCTGCCAACATCAAAATGTACCTGCATGCCGGGGAACACCACGAGACCTCGCAGAGCAACGGTCGGCATAAGCAGAGCCGCAGATTCAAATTTATCTTCCATAATATATCTTCCTTTTTCGTTGATATGCCGCCGAAAAGCGGCTTTCCCCGTCTTTAAATCGTAAACGCTTTATCTATTTATTATACTTCATATTACCCGCTCCGTCAACAGACAGAGCCGACGGGAATATGTAAAATAAAGGACACAGACGGTTTGATTATATAAAAATGCGACCGGAGCGGTGCGTGCCGTTCCGGTCTGAGAAATTATTTCTTCTTTTTGCCAAAGAATCCGCGCTTCTCATCAGGGGTGACATCGCTGTAGCCCATGGTATCCTTGAAGTTTTTGAGTGCCTCGCGCTGAGGCGCAGTCAGATCCTTCGGGACTTCGACGATTATGCGTATATACTGATCGCCTCTGCCGCGCGAATTGAGATACTGAATGCCCTTGCCCTTGAGGGACATGACGGTGCCGGGCTGAGTGCCGGCGGGCAGGTCGAACTTGACCTTGCCGTCAATGGTAGGCACCATGATGCTGTCGCCCAGAGCCGCCTGGACAAAGTTTACCTTGCAGTCATACCAGATGTTATAGCCCTCGCGTTCAAAGAACGGATGCGGTCTGACGAACACGGACACATGAAGATCGCCGGAGGGACCTCCGTTCGAGCCCATGCTGCCCTCGCCGCGCACGGAGATGACCTGTCTGTCGTCGATACCGGCGGGGATATTCACCTCAAGCTCACGGCGCTTGGACACACGTCCGCCGCCGCGGCACTTCTGGCACGGCTTCTCGACAATTTTGCCTTTGCCGCCGCACCTGGTACAGGTCTTAGTGGTCGAAATAACACCGAACGGTGTTCTCTGCTGGACATTCACCTGACCTCTGCCGCCGCAGTCGGGGCAGGTCTTGGTGGTCGAGCCCTTTTGGGCACCCGAGCCGCCGCAGTCGGGACAGGTCTCGATGCGGTGTATCTCTATCTTGCGCTTGCAGCCCTTCGCCGCCTCTTCAAATGAAATGGTGACGCGCGCCTGAACGTCGTCGCCGCGCCTCGGGGCGTTGGGGTCGGAGCGTCCGCCGCCGAAGCCGCCGAAACCTCCGCCGCCTCCGAAGAAGCTGCCGAAAATATCACCTAAATCGAAGTCAACTCCGCCGGAGCCTGTGCCCCAGCCGCCTGCGCCGCCGCCCGCGCCGAAGTTCGGATCGACGCCGGCATGGCCGAACTGGTCGTACCTGCCGCGCTTATCCTTATCGGAGAGCACCTCGTAGGCCTCGTTGACCTCCTTGAATTTCGCCTCGGCGTCAGCGTCACCGGGGTTGAGATCGGGATGATACTGCTTCGCCTTCTGACGGTATGCTTTTTTTATCTCGTCCTCAGTGGCATTTTTGCTGACCCCGAGCACCTCGTAAAAATCTCTTTTATCAGCCAAGGGAAATTACTCCTTTTTACTTACAATGTACTATTGAGGGACTGCAAAGCAATCCCTCAGCCAGTCATACTTTTTTGCAAAGCAGCGCTTTGCACCGGAGCGTCGTGGCGCCGCCCCATAACGGCATATTATAACACCGTTTCATATTGTGCCGCTCGCGCGGCATCGGGTCGTCGGGTCGCCGACACCTACAAAAATCTATGTGTTGGTTTTCACAACGCAGCTATGTGCGGTTTCTCCGCAAGCCTTATCAGGGCAGGCAATCACGGAATTTTGTGTGAGACAAGGCGTGAGGTTCTGCCCGCGAGGGAGCGTACGTTGGTACGTGACCGAACGGGCATGGTTCTCACAACGCAGTATCACGCAGAATTACGCATTGCCGGCTGTCAATTCCTGCGAAAGGTAGACAATAGCGGAATTTTGTGTGAGACAAGGCGTGAGGTTCTGAGAACGCGGGAGCGTACGTCGTCGGTACGTGACCAAGTTCTCAGGTTCTCACAACGCCATATCGCGCGAAATTACGCATTGCCGACTGTCAATTCCTGCGAAAGGTAGGCAATAGCGGAATTTTGTGCGAGACAAGGCGTGAGGTTCTGAGAACGCGGGAGCGTACGTCGGTACGTGACCAAGTTCTCAGGTTCTCACAACGCCGTATCGCGCGAAATTACGCATTGCCGACTTAGTCGTTGTCTTCGGGGACGTCGGTATAATTCGCCTCAGTGTATCCCGCATCATTGCCGGGCTGAGCACCGTCGGCACCCTGCTGAGCCTGAGCCTGCTCGGCAGCTGCCTTGTAGACCTTCTCGGAAATCTCATAGAACTTAGCGGTGAGCTCCTCCTGGCGGGACTTGATGAGGTTGATATCCTCGCCCTTGAGGGCTTCTTTAAGGGCATCGACCTTGTCGTTGATGTCCTTCTTGTCGTCCTCGGAGAACTTGTCGCCGTCCTCGCTGACGAGCTTCTCGCACTGATAGACCATCTGGTCTGCGCCGTTTCTGATATCAACTTCCTCGCGGCGCTTCTTGTCTTCCTCAGCGAACTTCTCAGCCTCGTCAACAGCCTTCTGGATATCCTCCTTAGACATGTTGGACGAAGAGGTGATGGAGATCGACTGCTCCTTGCCGGTGCCCAGATCCTTTGCGGAAACATGGACTATGCCGTTTGCATCGATATCGAAGGTAACTTCGATCTGCGGCACGCCTCTGCGCGCGGGCATAATGCCGTCGAGGTGGAACACGCCGAGGGTCTTGTTATCCTTAGCGAAATCTCTCTCGCCCTGGAGGACATGGACTTCAACTGAGGGCTGATTATCAACTGCGGTCGAGAAGATCTGGCTCTTCTTGACGGGGATTGTGGTGTTTCTGTCGATGATCTTGGTGTTTATGCCGCCCATGGTCTCGATGCCAAGTGACAGCGGGGTAACATCAAGAAGAAGCAGTCCCTTGACATCGCCTGCAAGGACGCCGCCCTGGATAGCAGCACCGATAGCGACGCACTCATCGGGGTTGATGCCCTTGAAGGGCTCGACGCCGGTGTACTTCTTAACAGCTTCCTGAACAGCAGGGATACGGGACGAGCCGCCGACCATAAGGATCTTGTGAAGATCGGAAGTCTTGAGTCCGGAGTCCGAGATAGCCTGGCGAACAGGACCCATTGTCGCTTCAACGAGATCTGCGGTCAGCTCGTTGAACTTAGCTCTGGTGAGGGTCATCTCAAGGTTGAGCGGAGTGCCATCGGAATTCATGCCGATGAAGGGCAGGTTGATGGTGGAAGTGGTGACATTGGAAAGCTCGATCTTCGCTTTCTCGGCAGCCTCTTTCAGTCTCTGCATAGCCATCTTGTCGCCGCGAAGGTCAACGCCCTCGCTCTTCTTAAACTCGTCGGCGATCCAGTCGATAACTCTCTGGTCGAAATCGTCGCCGCCGAGGCGGTTGTTACCGGCAGTTGCAAGAACTTCCTGAACGCCGTCGCCCATCTCGATGATGGAGACATCGAATGTGCCGCCGCCGAGGTCATAAACCATGACCTTCTGATCGTTCTCTTTATCGATACCGTAAGCAAGAGCCGCCGCTGTGGGCTCGTTGATTATTCTCTTGACCTCAAGGCCTGCTATCTTACCGGCATCCTTTGTAGCCTGACGCTGGGAGTCGGTGAAGTAAGCGGGAACGGTGATAACAGCCTCGGTGACCTTCTCGCCGAGATAAGATTCTGCATCGGTCTTGAGCTTCTGCAGGATCATTGCGGAAATCTCCTGAGGGGTGTACTTCTTGTCATCAATCTTAACTTTGTAATCGGAACCCATCTGTCTCTTGATGGAGGAGACGGTTCTGTCGGGATTTGTGATAGCCTGACGCTTTGCGACCTGGCCGACAAGTCTCTCGCCGGTCTTGCCGAATGCGACGACGGAAGGCGTAGTTCTTGCGCCCTCGGCGTTGGGGATAACGACGGGCTCGCCGCCCTCGATAACTGCTACACATGAATTTGTTGTACCTAAGTCAATACCTATAACCTTTGACATAATAAATTACCTCCGAAGTAATGAATTGTTTAATTTATATTCCAAAATGCCTTGCGGCATCAGTTGGCAACCTGAACGACTGCGGGTCTTATGACCGTATCGCCGAGCTTATAGCCCTTTGTGAACACTTTGACGATAACATTCTCGCCGACGCTCTCGTCCTCAACGTGCATGACAGCCGAGTGGATGTTCGGGTCGAATGCGTCGCCCTCGGCGCCGAACGCCTCAATGTCGAGCGCTTTGAGAATATCGCCGAACTGCCTGTATATCTGCTCGACTCCCTTGCGGTAGCTGTCGGCATCGGCCTCGGCGTTCATCGCCGCGCGTTCAAAATTATCTATGACCGGGAGAAGCTTCTCGACGACATCCGTTTTCGAGCGGATTTTTATGTCGTCCTTCTCGCGCAGCGAACGCTTGCGGAAGTTATCATATTCCGCCGCGAGGCGCAGGAAGTTGTCGGCACTCTCCTTGAGTGACTGCTGAGCCTTTTCGAGCTCTTTTTCGAGCTCGGCTATGCGGTCTTTCTTCGAGGACTTCGAGGCTTTCCTTTCAGCCTTCTTTGTGTCCTCTGCCGGAGCGGTCTCGGAGGTGGTGTTCTCCTCCGCCTGCTCGGGCTTTTTTGTGCTCTCGCTCATTGGTGTTACATTCCTTTCGTTATTCTTCAAGTGCTTTTTCCATCGTTTTGCTGATGCACTGAGAAATATATTTAAGACCGGGAACCAGTCTGCGGTAGTCCATTCTTGTCGGTCCGATAATGCCTATCGAACCGCTGCTGTCCTCGCCAACGGTGTACCGCGCGAGGATAACGCTCGAATTGTCGAGCTGAACGAAACCGTTCTCTCTGCCGATCCTTATCTCAAGCTCGCCCTTCATGCTGTCTGCGAGGGTTCGCAGCGGAGTGCCGCGGCTCAAAAACTCGAGCAGTTCATACGCTCTGCCTGCATACTCTCTGTGGTGCAGCAGATTTGACTGACCGGAGAGGAACACATGCGGCTGTGCGGCGCTCTGCGACAATTCGGCGACCGCCGAAAGCATTGGGAACATCGCGAGCGACTCCATTCCGAGCCGCGCCGCTATCGACTGGAGATAAGCGGGGGTCAGGCTGCTGACCGGCACGCCGATAAGCATCGCCTGCGCGACATTGTAAAATGTTTCGCAGATTGTCGTGTCTATCGCGGAGTCAAGCCTGAACAGCTTGCTTCTGAGGATACCGTTGCTCGCCAAGAGCACTATCATCGCGGTGTGCGGTGAAATCGGAACCAATTCGACGCGCTTTATCTTTGTATTCTCGCCAGACGGCGTCGTCATAACGGCGGCGCACTGGGTGAGATAAGCGAGTGCTTCGCCCGCGTGCCTCAGAAGGCTTTCGGGGTCGCCGTTCGCATTGCCGATACCCGCGTCAATGAGCCTGCGCGATTCCTCGCTGAGCTCGCTCTCGGGGACGAGGTTATCGACATAATATCGATAGCCCTCGCCGGTGGGGACACGCCCCGCCGAGGTGTGCGGCTGGTCAAGCAGCCCGAGATAGCCGAGATCCGCCATCTCGTTTCGCACGGTGGCGGAGGAAACGGACATATCAAGAGAATCAAGCAGAGCCTTTGAGCCAACGGGCTCGCCGGTCTTTATATACTGCTCGACAACGGCTGCAAGGATCTTCTCTTTTCTCTCGCTGAGTTCCATTTGTCTCTGCCTTTCGTTTTGTTCGTTAGCACTCTCAACGCCAGAGTGCTAACTTACAATTCATACTATACAACTCCTTGCAGATTTTGTCAACAATTTATTTGTAAACACTTTGTGAACTCCGCATTGACATAGAAAAAATCTGCGATATAATAAGTATATGCACGAAAAAAGCAAAATCCGAGGAGCATACTCATGAAATACAATTATATTATATTCGACCTCGACGGAACTCTGCTGAACACGCTCGACGATCTTCGGGACAGCACAAATTTTGCCCTGCGCCGATTCGGCTTTCCCGAGCGCACAACGGACGAGGTCAGAAGATTTGTCGGCAACGGCGTGGCGAGGCTCATTCACCTTGCAGTGCCCGAGGGCACTGACAAAAAGACCGAAGCCGACTGTCTTGCGGTGTTCAAGGCGCACTACAAAGATAATATGACCAACAAAACCGCACCCTACCCGGGGATAATGGAGCTGCTGAAAAAGCTGCGCGAGCGCGGGGTCAAAATCGCCGTTGTGTCGAACAAGTTCGAGCCGGCGGTAATCGGGCTGTGCGAGGACTACTTCGGCGGACTCGTTGACGCCGCGGTCGGTCAGACCGAGGACAGGCAGAAAAAACCCGCTCCCGACGGGGTTTTATACGCAATGAAGCTGCTCGGCGCGAATCCTGCCGAGACAGTCTATTCCGGCGATTCCGAGGTCGATGTTGTGACGGCGAGAAACTCAAGATTGCCGTGCATCGGCGTGTCGTGGGGGTTCCGCGACAGAAAGATGCTCGTTGACGGCGGCGCTTCTTATATCGCCGACAGTGCGGAAGATATATTAGGTATTATAGAGGAGTAACAAAATGGAATATAAAACCTCCATGGATATTCTGATTTACTGCACATTCAACATCCTGGTGTCTCTGCTCCAAAGCGGTTTCATGTGGTATAATCTGACGCCGAAATACAACAAATATCTCACGCTGTTTCTATCGGCAGTGCCTTTCTCCCTTCTCTCGCTCGCTCCGGAATTTATGACTTTCCTGCCGGAACCGGTTCCTTTGCTGATCGCAATGGCATACAGCATAGCATCTGCCATATTTCTGTTTAAAGATAAACTGCGAACGCGAATTTTCATTTGGTTCGCCACATATGTAATAATCCTTCTCGTCGAAGCGCTTTTCATTTATTCGGCTGTCTTTTTCAAAATAGACAGCGGTTCTCCGGATCGTATTTTATCCGCTTCGCCATATATAATTTCATTTTCATCGGCGTTTCTCACATTGTTTACATTTCTTCGCAAAATAAAATTCAAGGGCATCAGAAGTCGAAAAAACGAAACTATACTTTTTATAAGTATTTTAATCGCTCAGTTCTCCTTGGTTCAGATGCTGCTTATCAATCAATTCAACCTTGATTTCAGCACCAGCAACTTGTTGTCATCAATATTCGGAAATTATGACAATTTGGTTTCGATTACTCTTCTGATATCTTCTATGTTCAATTCAATAGCCGATATTGCCCTGTTTGTTACAATGATACACTCATCGCAGAACGAAAAGCTGCGCGAAGAGCTGAGAATGCAAGAATATCAGAACAGCGTCAATCTCGAATACTACAAGAATGTCGAGCAAAACAGCGTTGAGGCGAGAAAGATACGTCACGATCTCGCGAACATGGTGCAGACCGCCTATGAAATAATGGAGAACGGCACGGAGAGCGACAAGGAGTCGGCGAAAAAGATGTTCGCTCAGCTCAAGACAGAAGTTTCTGATATAAAAATTGAGCGTTTCTGCCAAAACACGCTCGTCAATGCGATAGCCTCGAACAAGGCGGCTGAATGCAGAAAGAACGACATTGATTTCGACTTCGATCTGCGCGTTCCGGAGGATCTCGGCATAGAAGAAGTCGATATCTGCAAGGCTTACGTCAACATTTTCGACAACGCGATAAACGCGGCGAAGGCAATCGACGGAAAAAGATATGTAAAGATAAAGAGCTTTACAGACGAGAGTGACGGGATGCTCTACATTACCGGCGAAAACAACGTGGCTCCGGACTATGAGGACAAGAAAAAGAGCCGCACAGGCGAGCACGGCTACGGGTTGAGGATTCTCAGAGACACCGCCGAAAAATACGGCGGACGGCTCGTAACAAGTGACAATGGTAATACCTTTACAGTCGTAATGACCATGAAAGCCGAAATAGATTAGACATTATAGCGTAAACAATTTATACTTGCGGAGGCAAATCAATGTCCGAATCCTTATACACAGTTCTTTGGTACATCAACAACGCCGTGCTCGGTCTGCTCCAGAGCGGATTTTTGTGGTACAATCTGACCCCGAAATACAACAAGCATGTCGTATTTTTAATAACCACCATTCCATTCACATTTCTTGTACTGTCCCAGAAATTCGTGGATTTTGTTGCGCCGTCGTTTCTGGTACTTCTGCCGCTCGCGTATTATTTTGTCTGCGCGATAGCGCTCTACAAAGAAAAATTCAGAACGAAAGCGTTTGTGGCGATAACCATTTTCGCACTGGAGTCGTGCACCACCGCTCTTCTCGTTCCGATATTGAATGCATTGGGCATAGGCAGCAACACCCCGGAAGCAAATCTTATACTAACACCGTTTCTGCTCGTTTACACAATAATTTTCATTGCGTTTACATATTTCAGAAAGCGCAAGCTCGAGGGCGGTTCAATAAGACCGGCTTCGATGCTCGCGTTCATTATATTCCCGCTGAGTCAAATGCTGCTGCTCGACACATGTCTTATATTACTGAACCACTTCGACTGGGCAACCGAAAACAACCCGCTCTCATTGTTCAAAGACCGTGACCGCACGATGCTGATGATTTTTGCAATTGTCGCTGTATTCAGTATCGCCGCGGACGTCATACTTTTTTATGTCATGAACCGCTCTTCGCAGAACGAAAAGCTGCGCGAGGAACTCAAGATGCAGGAGTATCAAAACAGCGTCAATCTCGACTACTACAAAAATGTCGAGAAAAACAGCGTTGAGGCGAGAAAGATACGCCACGACCTCGCCAACATGGTGCAGACCGCCTACGAGATAATGGAGAACGGTACGGACAGCGATAAGGAGTCCGCAAAGAAGATGCTCTCTCAGCTCAAAACAGAGGTTGCGGACATAAAAATAGAGCGTTTCTGCCAAAACACGCTCGTAAATGCGATAGCCTCGAACAAGGCCGCGGAATGCAGAAAAAACGAAATCGATTTCGACTTTGACCTGCGAGTTCCGGAGGATCTCGGCATAGAAGAAGTCGATATCTGCAAGGCTTACGTCAACATTTTCGACAACGCGATAAACGCGGCGAAGGCAATCGACGGGAAAAGATATGTAAAGATAAAGAGCTTTACAGACGAGAGCGACAGGATGCTCTACATAACCGGCGAAAACAACGTTGCTCCAGACTATGAGGACAAGAAAAAGAGCCGCACGGGCGAGCACGGCTACGGGTTGAGGATTCTCAGAGACACCGCCGAAAAATACGGCGGACGGCTTGTGACAGACGACAAGGGAGACACCTTTACAGTTGTCATGACGATGCGCGCGGCCACGGACAGCCCGAAAAACTGATTTCGGCGCGGAAAACAAATAAAAAAAGAAGGTCATAATCGCAGCAACCGCTCGAATTATGACCTTTTATTTTTTCTTCAGCTCTGCATTAAAATGCAGTCTCTCTTATTTCGGAATGAACCAAAAAATGTGCTCAAGAATAAATCTTACATACTCAAAATACGCTTCTAAAATTCTCTGGATAATCTCCATTACTTTTCCCTCCTCGTTAAATTTAAGCGATTCCGAAAATCAGCTTTATAAGCTCTATTATCGGGCCTATAGTAACCCAATAAAGCGCCTTGCCAGACATCTCGAGTGCCTTAAGCAACAGTTCCAATGCCGCTTCCATTTCGTCCCCTCCCTTCGCATTGTAAGATTGACTTATAACTGCATTTATAGTATAATCTTTACGCTTTGTTGCGTCAATCAACAAAAATTTACGATTTGTGCGCAGCTGAACAAATCGGGGCTTTTTTGTTCAGTTGACAACCTACGGAGGCAAAGATTTCATGGAAAACCGCCGCATTTTAATAACAAAGCAGCTGCTTTGCGAGAGCTTCATTTCACTGCTCAAGCAAAAGCCCATAGACAAAATTTCAGTAACGGAGCTCTGCCAAGCAGCCAACGTCAACAGAGGTTCTTTCTATGCCCACTATGCCGATGTTTACGACCTTTTGGGTCAAATAGAAGGCATTGTCTACGAGCGTCTCTGCGATGCCGTGAGAAACTGCAACTACACAAAAAGCGACTTCCCCCGGATAAACAAAATAATAGAGACCGTGGAGGCCGAGCGTTCATTTTGCGACGCACTGTTCGGCAAATACGGCAGCAAGCAGTTTTTAGACAAGTGCTGCGAAATAAACAGACAGGACATAACGAACGAGTGGCGGCAAAAATATCCCGGTTTGGACGACTTGACGTTAAACACAACATACACCTTTATGGTCAAGGGCTCCCTGGGCGTAATCGAGGAATGGGTCAACAACGATTTTTTGCAATCCGCCGACTTCATTTCGCTTTCAATATGCGATATGTACGCCGCCGTTCTTGCTAAGCTTGACAGTATGCAGAAAAGCGTTGCCGCCAAAAAATAAATCACAGACAGTCAAAAAAGCAAAAAGCTGTAAATTACCGATCGCCGCAGGTCAGGTAATTTACAGCTTTGTTTGTTTTGTCTATCAATCGTCGTCGAGCTTGAGAACCGCCATAAACGCCTCCTGCGGCACTTCGACCGTGCCGAACTGGCGCATACGTTTTTTGCCCTCTTTCTGCTTTTCGAGCAGCTTTTTCTTTCGGGTTATGTCGCCGCCATAGCACTTGGCAAGAACGTCTTTTCTCATCGCCTTGACTGTTTCACGGGCTATGACCTTGCCGCCGATGGCTATCTGGATCGGAATCTCAAACAGCTGACGCGGGATATTATCCTTGAGCTTTTCGGCTATCTTTCTCGCGCGTCCATACGCCTTGTCGGCGTGGATAATAAACGAGAGCGCGTCGATTATATCGCCATTCAGGAGAACATCGAGTTTAACGAGGTTCGAGCGGCGGTAATCGGTTATCTCATAGTCAAACGACGCATAGCCGCGGGTGCGCGACTTGAGCGAATCGAAGAAATCATAGATTATCTCGTTGAGCGGCAGCTCATAGAGAATGTCCACGCGGTCGGAGGCGATATAGGTCATGTTCTTGAACACGCCGCGGCGCTCCTGGCACAGATCCATTATAGCGCCGACATATTCGGGCGGAGAATAGATATGCGCGTTGGTGAACGGCTCTTCGCTGTAGTCTATATTGACCGGGTCGGGATAGTGGGTCGGGTTATCTATCTCTATAACGCTGCCATCGGTCAGGTGTATCTTATATATAACGCTCGGCACGGTTGTTACGAGGTCGAGGTCATATTCGCGCTCAAGGCGCTCCTGTATTATCTCAAGATGGAGCAGACCGAGGAAGCCGCAGCGGAAACCGAAGCCGAGTGCGCCGGAGGTCTCCGGCTCATATGAGAGCGAAGCGTCGTTTAACTGGAGCTTTTCGAGCGCGTCGCGCAGATTTTCGTAGTCTGCGCCATCGGCGGGATAGACTCCGCAGAAAACCATCGGATTCACCTTGCGGTAGCCTGCGAGCGGCTCTTTTGCGGGATTCTCCGCAGTCGTTACGGTATCGCCGACGCGGGCGTCACTGACGGTCTTTATCGAGGCGGTGATATAGCCGACCTCGCCGGAGGTCAGTTCATCGGCGGGCTCCATACTCGTGGCGCGCATATAGCCGACTTCAACGACCGTGAACTGCGCGCCGGTCGCCATCATTCGCATGGTGTCGCCGGGCTTTATCTTGCCCTCTTTTATTCTGACATAAACGATAACACCCTTGTAGCTGTCATAGACAGAATCGAATATGAGTGCTCTGAGCGGCGCGTTGTCATCCGTTACGGGCGCGGGAATATCGAGAACGATGCGTTCGAGAACCTCTTCGACATTCTCGCCCGTCTTTGCCGAGACGCGCGGAGCGTTCGAGCAATCGAGGCCTATGACCTCCTCGACCTCGGAAGCAACTCTGTCGGGGTCGGCGGCGGGCAAGTCTATTTTATTGATAACGGGGACTATCTCAAGGTCGTGGTCGAGCGCCAGATATGTGTTCGCGAGCGTCTGCGCTTCGATTCCCTGCGACGCGTCGATTATGAGCACCGCACCCTCACAGGCGGCAAGGGAACGCGAGACTTCGTAGTTGAAATCAACATGGCCGGGAGTGTCTATAAGATTCAGTTCATAGACCTCGCCGTCGCTTGCGGTATAGTCCATTTTGACCGCGTGCGCCTTTATTGTGATTCCGCGCTCGCGCTCAAGATCCATGTTATCAAGTATCTGAGCAGTCATATCGCGCTTCGCCACGGAATCGGTGAGCTCAAGGAGCCTATCCGCAAGGGTTGATTTGCCATGGTCGATATGCGCTATGATGCTGAAATTTCTGATGTTTTCTTTCTTGGTAGACAATTTATTGATCCTTTCGTGGGTCTTTTAGTCAAGCTCGGTCACAAGGGTCTCTGCGGAGGGTTTGCCGATCCACATATCGCCGAAGCTCTGACCCGCTATCTCCTCGCAGCGCTTCATCTGCTCGGGGGTCAGTGAGCACTTGCCGGTCTCTTTCTTCTCTTTTATAGCCTCGGTTATCATCTTGTGATCCTCGCGGGTCATCTTATAGGTGAACACGCAGACATAGACGAGGCCGACGAAGATGAGCGGCAGGATGCAGTAAGTCACTTTCAGTCCTAATATACCCTTTGCGGTCTGTTCGAGGGCATTCGCGCCCTCTGCGCCGGTGCGGAAGCCGAAGCCTTTAAGAATAAACCCGGTGAACGCGCTCATGAGACCGTTTATGGTCTTTTTGATGAGCGTATTGAAAGTTGAGATAACGCCCTCGCGGCGGCGTCCGGTTATCATCTCGTCAACATCCGTGACATCGGGCTGGATATTTGTGGCGGTGAAGCCGGGGCCGGAGAAGCCGAAGTTATAGAGGATTATCGAAACAATGACGACCCAGAGCGGAGTGCTCTTGCCGATGAACAGGTTTATGATAAGTCCCGCCGCCATAAGCGGAGTCAGGAGCTTTCCGCACAGCTGCTTGCCTTTTTTCATCGTCAGCAGATAGTTGACGGGGAAGCCGGATGCTTCAGCCGCGCCCGCAATCGTTTGCAGGGTGTTGAAATAGCCGAAGCGCTGGGCACTGTATTTGATGAAATACTGGTTTGAGTTTGCATAGAAGCCCTTTGCCATGGTGTACATCGAGCTCAGGACGAAATAGCGTCTGAACGCCTTGTTGCGGAAAACCTGCTTGTACTCTTCAAAGAGCATAGTCGCATTGAAAGGCGGCAGCTTCATGTCGAGCGAGCTCGGCTCTTTCGTGCATTTGAAAGTCACGAGCAGCGGCAGCGAGAACCACAGGCACAACACGGCGCCGAAGAACATGAACTTCGGTCTTGACGCGGCGGTCATCTCCATGTTCGTAAAGCCGAGCGACAGCGACACGAGCAGGAACGACGAAACCATGCCGACGGAGTTCATTATATACTGCACGGAGTTATACTGAGTGCGCAGGGAATAATCGGGCGCGATAACGGGCAGCATCGCAACATGCGGCACGGTGACGAGAGTCAGCGCCGTGTTATAGAGCATATACGCGAGCATGTAGTAGAGCATCGTCGCGGTCTTGTTGCCGGTCGCGGAAATGCCGAATGAGTTCCACAGGCAGAAATACGAGACAGCTATCGGGATAACGCCCCAGAGCAGATATCTTCTGTGTCTGCCGTATTTCGAACGCGTGCGGTCGGTTATAATACCCATGACGGGGTCGGTTACGGCGTCCCAGATATGAGCCATGGCGATAACCATACCCGCCTGATCGACGCTGAGCTTTTCGACCTCGGTCAAAAACGACAGAAAATAGAGCGAGATGATGTATCCGCCGCCGCCGAAAAGTATGCTCGCGGCATTGTAGCCCACCATCGGGCCTATCTTCTGAAAGAATGACGAAACTTTTGATTCCTGTCTTGCCACAGTCTTCCCCTCTTTGCATTGTTTTCTCAAATATCTACCCATTATAGATAATACTATAATTTTACATTAAAACACGGATTTGTCAATACAGTGTTGAAAAAGCCCCGAATGGGCAAAAAAATATTTTTTAAGGCGGCTTTGACGAAAAAGTTTTTATTGCGCTTTTTATATCGATATTTCGTTACTGTTTATGTTTTTAAGCCCTTTCACAGCATTATTTTCGGCAAAATGCACAGACAAAAACACATACCCGAAAAAGCGCACAAAAAGACGGGCGGACAAGGGCTCAAAATCTCTTTTACGCGCCTTGACTTTTGGCATTTTTTAGATTATTATAGGCTACAATGAATAATAGGGGAGTAAGCGCTTATGCTAAATAATACCGAAAAAACAATGGAAAAAATCGTCGCTCTGTGTAAAAACAGAGGCTTCATTTTCGCCGGCAGCGACATCTACGGCGGACTTGCGAACACCTGGGATTACGGCCCGCTCGGCGCAAGAATGAAGAACAATGTCAAGGACACCTGGCGCAAGAGATTCATTCAGGAGCGCAGGAACAGCTACGAAGTTGACGCAGACATTCTCATGCATCCGAAAGTCTGGGAGGCAAGCGGTCACATCGCCAGCTTCTCCGACCCTCTTCTCGACTGCAAGGAGTGCAAGATGCGCCACAGAGCGGACACGCTCATCGAGAACTTTGATCCCGACGCCCACCCCGACAAGATGACGAAAGAGGAGATGTTTGAGTACATCAAGGCTCATTCGATCCCCTGCCCCCACTGCGGCAAGCACAATTTCACGGACATAAGAGAATTCAACCTCATGTTCCAGACCTACCGCGGAGTCACCAACGACGCAAAGAGCGTTATCTATCTGCGCCCCGAAAACGCGCAGGGTGAATATGTAAACTTCCTCAACGTCCAGCGTTCGATGAGAGCGAAGCTGCCCTTCAGCATCGGTCAGATCGGCAAGGCGTTCAGAAATGAGATAACCCCCGGCAACTTCACCTTCAGAACCATCGAGTTCGAGCAGATGGAGTTCCAGACCTTCTGCAAGAAGGGTTCGGACAATAAGCTCTACGACTACTTCAAGCAGTTCGGCAAGAAGTATTTTGAGGATCTCGGCATAGCTCCCGAGCATCTTCGCTTCCACGACCATGAGAAGCTCGCCCACTACGCGAAAGCCGCGTGCGACATTGAGTTCCTCTTCCCGTTCGGCTGGGGCGAGATAAACGGCACCCACAACAGAACTGACTTCGACCTGACGAGACATCAGGAATACAGCGGTCAGAAGATGGACTATCTCGATCCCGAGACAAACGAGAAGTTCATTCCCTATATTATAGAGTCCACCTACGGACTCGACAGAACCGTACTCGCGCTGCTGTGCGAAGCATATGACGAGGAAGTTATCGACGCAGAGAAGAACGACACCCGCGTGGTGCTCCATCTCTCCCCCGTCGTCGCGCCCTACAAGGCCGCGGTGCTTCCCCTCTCGAAGAAGCTTTCGGAAGAGGCTATAAAGATCTGCGACGACTTGAGCCGCAAGTTCATGGTCGATTTCGACGAGACCGGCTCCATCGGCAAGCGCTATCGCCGCCAGGACGAGATCGGTACTCCGCTGTGCATCACCTATGACTTCGACTCCGTCGATGATCACTGCGTGACTGTGCGCGACCGCGACACGATGAAGCAGGAGCGCATCGCTATAGACGAGCTCGAGAGCTACATTGCTTCGCGCATTGAGTTCTGATTCAAATAAGTTTATAAAATCCAAAGGAGAGCGAAATATATGAAAGTAAATTTCACTGAGACTGTCCTCAGAGACGCGAACCAGTCGCTTATCGCGACCCGTATGCCCTATGAGGATTTCGAGGCAATACTGCCCGAGCTTGACAAGGCGGGCTACTATTCGCTCGAGTGCTGGGGCGGCGCTACGTTCGACTCCTGCCTGCGATATCTCAACGAAGATCCGTGGGAGCGCCTGCGCAAGATCCGCAAGGCGTGCCCGAACACCAAGCTGCAGATGCTCCTCAGAGGTCAGAACCTTCTGGGCTACAAGCATTATCCCGACGATGTCGTTCGCCTTTTCGTCAGAAAGAGTGTTGAAAACGGCATCGACATCATCCGTATATTCGATGCGCTCAACGACCTGAGAAACATTGAGACCGCCGTTGACGAGACTATCAAGTGCGGCGCTCACGCATCGGGTACCATCTGCTACACCACGAGCCCCATCCACAACATCGAAAGCTACATCAAGCTCGCAAAAGATCTCGAGAGCATGGGCGTTCAGTCCGTGTGCATCAAGGACATGGCGGGCATCATGGATCCCCAGACAGCATATGATCTTGTCAAGGGCATAAAGGAGAACATCAGTCTCCCCGTTATCGTTCACACCCATTCGACCACGGGTCTCGGCCCTGTGACATTGCAGAAGGCTGTTGAAGCCGGCGCGGATGTTATCGACACCGCTATCTCCTGCTTCTCCAACGGCACCTCTCAGCCGCCCACAGAGACCATGGCTTATATCCTCCAGAAAGAGGGCTACGAAGTTCCGCTCGACATGGCTCAGCTCAAGAAGATAAACGATTTCTTCAAGCCCGTCCGTAACGACGCTCTCAAGAGCGGCCTGCTCAACCCCGTCGTGCTGACCACTCAGACCGACGCGCTCAACTATCAGATCCCCGGCGGAATGCTCTCGAACCTTGTCGCTCAGCTCACCGCTCAGAACAAGCTCGACAAGCTCGACGAAGTTCTCGCAGAGACTCCGAGAGTCCGCGAAGACCTCGGTTATCCTCCGCTCGTCACCCCGATGAGCCAGATGGTCGGCGTTCAGGCGACCGCGAACGTGCTCGCGGGTGAGAGATACAAGAACATCTCCAAGGAAGTCAAGAACTATATCAAGGGCGAATACGGCAAGGCTCCCGGCAAGATAAACGAGGAGCTCCAGAAGAAGGTTCTCGGCGACGAGAAGCCGATAACCTGCCGCTACGCAGACCTGCTTGAGCCCGGTCTCCCCGCCGCAAGAGAGTATCTCGGCGACAGAGCGACCTGCGACGAGGATGTTCTCTCCTATATCGCTTTCCCGACTCAGGCGGAAGCATTCTTCGACAAGCGCGACGAGAGAAAGAAGAACACTTTCACATACAAGATAGAGAGACTCGACTGAGCCTCGGCAGAAAGGATAGGTTTTATCAATGTTTGATAATTTTGACATGGGTATGCCCCTGGGTGAAAAGCTTGTTTTCGCTCTTCAGGTCTCCCTCTTCGGAATACTTATGGTATTCCTGCTGCTCATTATCCTTGCCGTGCTGATAATGATAATCTCCCGCGTTGTCAGACTCGGCGAGAATCTTGCAGGCAAGAAGGGCAAGAAGAATGCTGCTTCCGATGAACCCACACCCGTGCAGCAGAGCGCTGCTGCCGGAACTCCTCTGCCCGGCACTCAGTCGCAGGGCACGCTCGAACTTGACGGCGTTGACGAGCCGACCGCCGCGGTCATCATGGCTATAGTCAGCGACGAGAGCGGCATCCCGCTCAACAGGCTGCTGTTCAAATCCATAAAGAAGAAAGACTGATGCGGCTCGCCGCCAACACCTGAAAGGAACGATCATCATGAAATATGTTGTTACATTAAACGGCAAAAACTATGAGGTTGAGGTCGAGGAGACCGACGCCGTTATCACCGCTGTTACCGACGCCGCTCCCGCAGCTCCCGTTGCTGCAGCCGCACCCGCTGCCCCCGCAGCAGCTCCCGCTCCTGCCGCCGCTCCCGTAGCCGCCGCAGACGGTCAGAAAGTTCTCTCGCCCATGCCCGGCACGATACTGAGCGTCAATGTCTCGGTCGGTTCTGCCGTCAAGGCGGGCGAAGTCATCCTCATTCTTGAGGCTATGAAGATGGAAAACGAAATAGTCGCTCCCTGCGACGGCACAGTAAAGCAGCTCGCCGTCCAGAAGGGCTCGACCGTCGCTACGGACGCACTGCTCGCCGTAGTCGGCTAAGGGGGATAGCAAATGGACATACTCGGAATCTTGAAAGGCTTCTGGGAGAGCTCGGGTCTCGCCGTGCTCACCTGGAGAGAAGGCGTAATGATCCTCGTGTCGTTCGTCCTGCTCTATCTGGCCATCGCTAAAAAATTCGAACCGCTGCTGCTTCTTCCCATCGCGTTCGGCATCCTGCTCGCGAACCTGCCCGGCGCAGGTCTTATGGATGACCCGACCGGTATCATCGACCCGCTGAGTACGACGATACGGGAGGGCGCGCACTGGTATGACATCGGAATCCTGCGTCTTATCTACGCAGGCGTCAAGAGCAGTATCTTCCCGTGCCTTATCTTTATGGGCGTCGGCGCAATGACGGACTTTGGTCCCCTGCTCGCAAACCCGATGAGCCTGCTGCTCGGCGCTGCCGCTCAGCTCGGTATCTATGTTGCATTCACTATTGCTATCCTGCTCGGCTTCACTCCGCAGGAGGCTGCCGCTATCGGCATCATCGGCGGCGCGGACGGCCCGACCGCCATATTCCTTGCATCAAAGCTTGCAGCTCACCTGCTCGCTCCCATAGCCGTTGCGGCATATTCGTATATGGCTCTTATCCCGATCATTCAGCCCCCGATCATGAAGCTGCTCACCACGAAGAAAGAGCGCTCGGTCGAGATGAAGCAGCTCAGAACCGTCAGCAAGACAGAGAAGATAATCTTCCCCGTCGTCGTGCTTGTCATCTGCGCTTTCATGCTTCCCTCCGTCGCTCCGCTTATCGGCATGTTCATGCTCGGCAACCTGTTCAGAGAGAGCGGCGTTGTTGAAAGACTCAGCGACACCGCACAGAACGCACTGACCAACATCGTCACCATCCTGCTCGGCGTTACCGTCGGCGCAACGGCGAACGGTCAGACCTTCCTGTCGAAGCAGACCATATTCATTATCATCCTCGGTCTGACGGCATTCTGCTTCTCGACCGCAGGCGGCGTGCTTCTCGGCAAGCTCATGTATCTTGTCACCAAGGGCAAGGTCAATCCCCTCATCGGCTCCGCAGGCGTCTCCGCTGTTCCCATGGCGGCGCGCGTTTCGCAGGTCGAGGGACGCAAGGCAAACCCGACGAACTTCCTGCTCATGCACGCAATGGGTCCGAACGTCGCGGGCGTTATCGGCTCGGCTGTTGCCGCCGGTTTCCTGCTCCTGCTGTTCGGCAAATAATTAAAGATAAAATAAAAAATCCGGCAGTCCTGTTTCCATGCAGAACTGCCGGTATTTTTTATGTTCAGGCGGCGTGCTTTTTGGCAAAACGCCGTCCGAGAAAATATAAAATATAGACAAGCAATAAGCGCAGCGGCTCGAATATCAGAGACGAATCGGGCATATTTTCGAGCATGGTCTTGCTGCGGAATAGCTTTTCGGCTATCAGCCCATACGCGGGATAGAGCGACGCGCAGTAGCCGTAGAGCAGCGGATAGACGACAACGAGCGAGAGTATCAGATAGCCGGAGAAGCCGAAGAGGAAGCTTCTGTCGTTTAAGAAATAGCTCATTAAGAACGCGCCCGCGAGTGAAAGTGCGATCCATATAACAGAGAGTACTATAGATGCGGTGGTTATCTCTCCATGCTCGCCCTGCGGGTCGGCAGAATAGCTGAAGCCGAAAAAGCAGAAGTCAACGACCGCGCCAAAAATCGCTATCAGTATACCCAGCCACATCTCACGGTTGGTTATCTCTTTTTTCGTGCGTTTCTTTTTCATACCGATTCTCCTTTCAAGTTCATAATAACAGATTTTTTTGCGCCGTCAATATTTTCTCTAAAGATTATATATTTGTTTATTCCTTTTTCACAAGCTGTTCATTAAATCCGCACACTTTTTAAATCAGGTTGACTAAATCGTTAAAATTTAATATAATATGGTACTGTAGCAAGCGGAGAGGAGGAAGATCATGTCAGCACCGCTGGCGCAGAGAATGCGCCCACAGACTATCGACGATATCGTCGGTCAGAGACATCTGCTCGGCGAGGGCAAGCCGCTGAGAAATATTATACTTTCGGGCGAGCTGCCGAACATGGTCTTTTACGGTCCGTCCGGGGTCGGCAAAACGACTCTCGCGAGCATCATCGCAAAGACGACCGACCGCCATCTCGTTAAATTAAACGGCACGACCGCTTCGACGGCAGATATAAAAGATGTTGTCGCGAAGCTCAACACATTTGTCGCGCCAAACGGCATTCTGCTCTATCTCGACGAGATCCAGTATTTTAATAAAAAGCAGCAGCAGACGCTGCTCGAATACATAGAAAACGGCGACATAACGCTTATAGCGTCGACGACCGAGAACCCGTATTTTTATATATACAACGCGATTCTCAGCCGCTCGACCGTGTTTGAATTCAAATTTGTCTCGGCTGAAGATGTAATTCCCGCCGTCAAGCGTGCATTTGATTATATAGGCACCGAGCGGCACGAGACATATGATATAGAGGACGGAGTGTTTGAGCACATTGCCAACGCCTGCGGCGGCGATGTGAGAAAGGCGATAAACTCCGTTGAGCTGTGCGTGCTCTCCTCCCCTGCCGACGAAAGCGGCGTTTGCAAGATAACTCTTCAGCGCGCGCAGGAACTGACCCAGCACAGCGCGATGCGATACGACCGCGAGGGCGACGAGCACTACGACATAATCTCTGCATATCAGAAATCGATGCGCGGATCCGACCCGAATGCGGCGCTCCACTATCTGGCGCGGCTGCTCGAGGCGGGCGACCTTGTCAGCGCGTGCCGCAGGCTGATGGTCTGCGCGTGCGAGGATGTCGGGCTTGCGTATCCTCAGATAATACCTATAGTAAAAGCCGCCGTTGACGCGGCGAATATGCTCGGACTGCCGGAGGCGCGGATACCGCTCGCGGATGCGGTTGTGCTTGTGGCGACGAGCCCGAAATCAAACTCCGCCTACAACGGGATAAACGCCGCGATGGCCGATGTGCAGAAAGGCCGCACGGGACCCGTTCCGAGGCAATTACAGAATGTCCACTGCGACGGCGAGGATAACCCGAACAAGGGACAGTTCTATATCTATCCGCATTCATACCGCAATCACTGGGCGCCGCAGCAGTATCTGCCGGACGCAATAAAAGATGCGGTATACTATGAGTTCGGCGACAACCGCACCGAACGCACCGCCGGGGAATATTGGGAAAAGGTGAAGAAAGCAGCTCAAAAGTAAACTATGCCGCGACGCGGCAAGAAAGAAAGGATATTTGGTATATGTTCATCCCCATTCTCTCCGTTGTGACGGCGATATTTGCGACGCTCACGATTCTTCTGCGCCGCAAGGGAAAATCATTCGAGGGCATGCTCTGCAAGTTCATCTCGAGCTTTGGCTTCATGTCCATGGCGTTTATCGGCTTCTGCTACCGCATTGAAGAGGCGGATAAATTAGTCCACCCGTTCTATTTCTGCCTCGTGGCGTTCGGACTGCTGTTCGGGCTCGGCGGCGACGTTCTGCTCGGCATAAAAGAGATCGCGCCGAAATACAAGAACAAGCTCATCGCGCTCGGCACTTTCGCGTTTCTGATAGGGCATTTCTTCTACCTTGCGTCCTTTTACAAAGCGGAGCCGACCTTCTCGATAATCCCGTACATAGCGGCGTTTGTAATAACCGCGATAATCGCCATTATCATGAAAGCGGTCAAGATGAAGCTCGACAGCAAGATGTATATTCTCTGCGTGTTCTATTTCTTCGTCATTGCGCTTTGCGCCTGCGTCTCGGGCTATATGCTCTATCTCACGCACTCACTGACATTTATTATAACCACAATCGCTTCGGTTGTGTTTGTAATCAGCGACTCGGTGCTCGCGTTCGTCTATTTCACGCCCGTAAAGAGAAAGAACCCGCTCGTTACAATCGAGCTCGCGACATACTACACCGGCCAGATTCTCATGGCGGCGACGGTGTATCTGATAAAATAAAAATCAGCATAACAGACAGGCGCAGCAGAACAAACTGCCGCGCCTGTTTCATTGAAATCGGAGAATCGCTATGATAAGAAAATTGGAAGAATCCGACCTACCGCGCATTATGCAGATATGGCTCAGTGCAAACAAAGAGGCTCACGGATTCATAAAAGAAAGCTACTGGGACGAAAATTTTGAAGCGGTGAAAGCCGCGCTCCCCTGCGCCGAAATTTATGTGCACGAAAACGCAGAAGCCGAACCTGACGGCTTCATCGGGCTCAACGGCGAGCACATTGAGGGGCTGTTCGTAGACAAAACCGCGCGAAACATGGGCATCGGAAAAGAACTGCTGGATTTTGTAAAAAATAACCACGCGCGGCTGACGCTCAATGTATACATAAAAAACTCCGGAGCCGTGAAGTTCTACCTCCGCGAGCTGTTTTCAATAGACTCGCGCGGCATTGATGAAGAGACCGGGGAAGAAGATTATCTGATGAGTTGGAATAGAAAATAAAGCAATACAAACACAAAAGCCCTCCCAATCGGGAGGGCTGATTTGATTTTACGACTCTTTTTCTTCCTTCTGTCTCTTGATGACTTTCAGGCGCGAGAAATCCTCGCGTTCTTTTTCTTCAAGAGCTTCGGTGATATATTTAATCGTCGCGGTGAACTGCGGAATCATAATATTGTCGAGCGCATTTGCTCGCTTCTGCGTTTTCTTTATCGCGTCGGCAAGGCGATAGACGCTGTTCTCTATCTCCGCGAGCTCTGCGGTCATGTGCTTGACCTGCACGAAGCTCAGATAAGCCTCGTCGAGCTGTGAATTCGTCGAGTTGAGTCCGTAATACATATCGAGCTTCTCATCGCCGAGAGTCACAACCGGAAGTTCAACGCCCATGACGCTGCGAAGATCTATATCGAGCGACTCATCGACCGGTATCGCCTGCGCGAACTCGGCGCACATGCCGAGCGTGACGTTCGCGCGCTGGAGCGCAAGATAAGCCTTTGAATAGGTCTCGTCTATCTCCTGCTGTATCTTCGACGCCTTGTCTATGAGCTGCATCATCTCATGCACGAGTATATTTCTTTTGCGGTCGAGCAGATCATAGCCGAGCTTGGCGAGATCCAGCGACTTCTTCGTGCTCATCAGATTGCTTTTTGTCGGGAATACCTGTGCCATGACGCTCTCCCCCTTTCTTTACTGCTGTGCGGGCTTGTAATGCTCCTTGAGAACATCCTCATCAACACGGTCGAGCTCGGATTCGGGCAGCATGGAGAGCAGCTCCCAGCCGAGGTCGAGGGTCTGGTCTATCGTCCTGTTCTCGTCATAGCCCTGGTTGATGAATCTCTCTTCAAACGCTCTGCCGAACTCCATGAGGCGCTTATCCGATGCGGAAAGCTCATCCTCGCCTATAACGGACGCGAGCGCCTTGGCATCCTGCACCTTTGCATAGGACGCGAAAAGCTGGTTTGCGAGCATGCTGTGGTCGGAGCGAGTGTAGCCCTCACCTATGCCGTCCTTCATCAGACGCGACAGCGACGGCAGGACGCTGACAGGCGGATAGATGCCCTTGTAGTCGAGTCCTCTGTCAAGCACTATCTGACCCTCGGTTATATAGCCCGTGAGGTCAGGGATGGGGTGCGTTATATCGTCGTTGGGCATGGTGAGGATCGGTATCTGAGTGACCGAACCCTTCTTGCCCTCGACTATTCCGGCGCGCTCATAGAGAGACGCGAGGTCGGAATAGAGGTAACCGGGGAAGCCCTTTCTGCCGGGAATCTCGCCCTTTGACGAGCTGAACTCACGAAGAGCCTCGGCATACGAGGTCATATCGGTCAGGATAACAAGCGTCTGCTTGCCGAGATCGAACGCGAGATATTCGGCGGCGGTCAGCGCGCAGCGAGGCGTGATGATACGCTCGATTATCGGGTCATTCGAGAGGTTCATGAACATCGTAACACGGTTCATAACGTTCGCGTTTTCAAACGAAGTGCGGAAATATTCGGCGACATCGTTCTTGACGCCCATGGCGGCGAAAACGATTGCAAAATCGTCGCCGTCGGCAACATTTGCCTGACGCACTATCTGAACGGCGAGCTCGTTATGCTTCATGCCGGAACCCGAGAATATCGGGAGCTTCTGACCTCTGATAAGCGTTGCGAGCGCGTCTATAGAAGATATGCCGGTGTTTATATAATTTCGCGGATAAACACGCGAAACGGGGTTAATGGGCGAACCGTTGACATCACGGCGGCACTCGGGATATATCTCACCCAGACCGTCTATCGGTCTGCCGAGGCCGTCGAACACTCTGCCGAGTATCTCGGGCGACAGCGGCATCTCCATGGGTCTGCCGGAGAGCACGGTGGTGCTGTTGTTCATCGATATTCCGCGAGTTCCCTCAAAGACCTGAATGACCACAAGCTCGCCGTCTATTTTGACTATACGGCCCGCGCGCGAGGTGCCGTCCTCAAGCCTGAGTTCGACCATTTCCTCGTAGCTCGCGCCCTTGACGCCGTCAAGCACAACGAGCGAACCGTTTATCTGATTTAAACCGATGTGTTCAAAAATCATAGCTGTTTAAATCCTTCCTTGCCTTCAGAATAAGCGGACTCAGCGCAGCAGCGGAGCGAGCGCCTTGTCTATCTCAGTGCGGTAATCGTCAAACATATCGAGTCTGTCGTTGGGCACATCGTATTTTATCTTGACGAGCTTATCGAACAGACCGAGCTTCGTTATCTTCGAGATCGGCACCTGCTTTGCGACGACCTCGCGGCACTGGTGATAGAGATAGAGGATTATTTCCATCATCTTCATCTGCTTCGCGAGCGGAACATAGGTGTCCTCCTTGTGGAAGGCGTTCTGCTGCAGGAAGCCGACTCTTATAACTCTTGCAATCTCAATGACAAGCTTCTGATCGTCGGGCAGAACGTCCGCGCCGATAAGCTTGACTATCTCCATAAGGCTGTTCTCCTCGAGCAGGATGGAGCACAGCTCATCGCGGTAGTTCATGAACTCCGGACCCGCGTTGTCATAGTACCATGCGGACAGGTCGTTGACATATTCGGAATAGCTCGTATTCCAGTTTATCGCAGGATAGTGACGCGCATAGGCAAGCGACTTATCGAGCGCCCAGAAGCAGCGGGTGAAACGCTTCGTGTTCTGGGTAACAGGCTCGGAGAAGTCGGAGCCCTGCGGCGAAACAGCGCCGATTATCGTTATCGAGCCCTCGGTGCCGTTCAGATTCTTAACATAGCCTGCGCGCTCATAGAACTCGGAAAGTCTCGACGGCAAGTAAGCCGGGAATCCCTCATCGGCGGGCATCTCTTCAAGGCGTCCGGATATCTCACGCAGAGCCTCAGCCCAACGGGAGGTGGAGTCCGCCATGATAGCCGTGTGATAGCCCATATCGCGGTAATACTCGGCGAGGGTGATGCCAGTGTATATTGAAGCTTCACGCGCGGCGACGGGCATATTCGAGGTGTTCGCTATAAGCACCGTTCTGTCCGTCAGGGGCTTGCCGGTACGCGGGTCGGATATCTCGCCGAACTCTTTAAGAGCCTGGGTCATCTCGTTGCCGCGCTCGCCGCAGCCGACATAGATAATAATATCCGCGTCGCACCACTTTGCAAGCTGATGCTGAGTCATTGTTTTGCCCGTTCCGAATCCGCCGGGGATCGCCGCCGCGCCGCCCTTTGCTATCGGGAAGAGCGTATCTATGACACGCTGACCGGTTATCAGTGGACGCTGCGCAGGCAGTCTGCGGTTGACGGGACGCGGGATACGGATAGGCCAGCGCTGGCAGAGGGTCAGCTCGTGGTCTTTCCCCTTCTTGTCCCTGAGGGTAACGATAGTATCGTTTATCTTATATTTTCCGTCGGGCTTGACATCGACAACTTCGCCTTCAAGTCCGGGCGGTACCATGAATTTGTGCTTGACAACGGGAGTCTCGGGGCATTCGCCGTAGATATCGCCGCCCTTGAGCTTATCGCCGGGCTTGACGAGCATATTGACCTGCCACTCGCGCTCCTCGTCGAGCGCACTCTCGGCGCAGCCCTTTGATATGAACGCGCCGTTGTGCTCGGCGATAGCCGAAAGCGGGCGCTCGATTCCGTCAAATATATTTCTGATTATTCCGGGGCCGAGGGTGGCGAACATTGCGCCGCCGGTAGCATAGACCGGCTCGCCGGGCTTGAGCCCGGTCGTCTCCTCGTAGACCTGAATGGTGGTGAGATCCTTGTCAAGGCGTATGACTTCGCCGACAAGCCGCTTCTCGCCGACGTAGACCATCTCCATCATGCTCAGTCCCGTCTCGCCCTTTATCGTAACGACGGGTCCGTTTATTCCGTATATAACATTATTCTCGGACAAGCCGTTCACCTCCGACCGTTAAAGTATTACTGACATTCCCGAATTTTCGAGGAACCACTCGCGCTGCGCTTCAAGGCGTGTGTCGAGCGTATCGTCAGCCACGGTGCTGCCGCCGACGACTCCGGCGCGGCATCCGCCAATGGTTATTTCATCGCTGCTCTCGACCTTGCAGTCCCTGCCGAAAGCTTTCTTTATATCATCCGCAAAGCGCATATCGCCGGGGCGGACATAGACGGTCACATCCCCCTGCGGGAAAACCGCCGCAAAACCTGCCGCGCTCTTTTTGAGAAAATCCGCGTAGCCGTCCGACTCTGTAAAGGCAGTGAGCTTTTCACGCGCGTCACCGAAAACCTCGTCGGTAATTGCGCCGCGCTTGTCAGTCAGGCGGGCGCGCTGTTGAGTTCTCTCATTGGCGACGGTGCGGTTGAACTCCTGCTCCTTGAGCATACGCTCGCGCTCTATTTTAGCCTGAGCCTGGGAGTGTGCCTTCGTCTTTGCCTTTTCAAGTCCGCTTTCGACCGTTTCGCGGGTCTTGCGGGTCATCTCCTCGTGGCGTTCCTCGGCGTCCTTGGTTATGGCGTCAAAAAACTTTGCGGCTCTTTCTTCCTGATTGAGCATTGGTTAAACACCTCAAATCTTTATGCCGATAGTGTCGCGCACATAGCGCGCGATGGAGTCGCTCCCCTGCGAACCGTGGCGGTCTGGGATCTCGACTATCAGCGGCTTATCGTAGCTGCGCTTTGTCTGCGTTATGAAATCGCCGCACAGCTCACACAGCGGGCGCGTGATGAGAATGATGCCGACCTCTTCATCGGCGAGGCAGCGGTTGACCGCATCCTCGACCGACTGGGCGTCGTGCACAAGCTCTCCGTCGATACCCGCAAGGCGCATTCCGACAAGCGTATCGGCATTGTCGCTTATCAAATAAAAACGCATAACTTCCGTTCCTTTCAACGCAGCGTAAAGTTATATTGCTTTACACTGCCGTTCTTCTGCCCTGAGGGCGTCAGACCTTGTTGAGGATAAGTATGGAGATAACGACACCGTAAAGGGCTATCGACTCACCGAGGGCGACGAAGATAAGCGCTTTACCGAATGCCTTGGGATCCTCGCTCGTTGCGGCGATAGCTGCGGGAGCGCCGGCGGCAACTGCGATACCGCCGCCGATACCGGCAAGACCGGTAACAAGACCAGCGGCAAGAAGTCCGAGACCCTTGGAGTTATCTTTAACGGTTGTTGCTTCTGCGCTCTCGGCGACTGCGTCGGAAGCCTGAGCGGCGGTTGTATCAGCCGGAGCTGCGGTAGTGTCCTCGCTGCCGGTTGCAAAAGCGCCCATAGCGCAGCCTGCGACGAGCAGAACCATGACGGCGAAAGTTGCCGCGTTCATGCGAAGGCTCTTTTTGATGCTCTGACCCTCAGAGTGCTTCTTCATTGTGTACACAACGGATGCGAGAAGCACCGCCGCGGGAACTACGATCATAACGGAATAAAAAAGAGTTGTCATTTTACTTTACCTCCGATTAGTCTTTATTGGCTAAAGCCTTTTTGGCCTTTTTACCGGCAATTTTGGTTTTTATATTTGTCTGAGCCTGCTCGAGCTTGGCGGGTGTGAACGCCCTGCCGCCGCCCTCATAGAAGCGGCTGAACATCTCGTAGAACTCAAGACGCAGTCCCTGAATGCCCGAAAGCAGACCTTCAAGGGCGATGACGATAATGTTGCCTATGATGATAACGGGGATGTTGCTGCCGTCACCGCCGAGGGTGAAGACGACCATCATCATACTGGCGTGGACTATAACAAACGCGCCGACACGAAGGAAGGACACGGTGTTGCTGAAATAGGACAGGACATATTCAATAAGCTCGAACAGGTTCTGAAGCAGGAAGTCAACAATGCTGTCGGGCTTCCAGTCCGGATGCTTGTCGATAATGCCGATCGGTATCTCTTTGATATAGAGCAGCACGGCGCAGACTCCCATGACGCTGAACAGCACGCTGTTCGGGAGAACCTGGGGACCGTTCATGAACGCTACGCAGAACGCAACGCCCGCGAGATAGAACAGTATGCCGACGAGTCCGTTGTTGCTGAATATCGCTTCGCCTATCTTCTTATGCTTGAGGCAGGATATTACATTCAGGAGCATCGCGGTCACGACAAGGACGACGCCTATGCCGATAGCGACTATCAGAACGGTGTTTATCGAATCCATAACGCTCAGCGGCTTTGACGCCATGCCCAGCGCATGATAGACGGGGTCGAGCATATCTTCATATCCGAACACCGAGCCGAACACGAAGCCGAACACCGCACTCGAAAGACCGCACGGGATAAGTATGCGCGCGAGGGGCATCTTCTTTATCTTCCAGCCGAGGATACCGAGCAGGAAGAGCACAAGTCCCTGGCCGAGATCGCCGAACATGATACCGAACAGCAGTGTATAAGTTATCGCAACGAAGCCCGTGACATCGATATCCGAATATGACGGCAGGCCGTACATATCGACGAAGTATTCATAGGGCTTGAATATCGCGGGGTTTCTGAGCTTCACGGGCGGAGTCTTTCCGGAGCTCTTGTCGGGGTCATTCTCCTCGACTTCAACATTCTCTATAGCCTCCGCTTTCTTCTCAAACGCCTTTGAATCGTGCGCGAGCACCCAGCCGACATAGAAGAAATACTTGTTGTGGCACGCGGCGTAGCGGCGCATCTCAAAGACTGTATTAAGATCGACGAGCTTCGTATATATCTCGTTGCAGCGTTTGCGGTTCTCTTTCCAGAGTGCCGCGGCGCGCTCGTCGAGCTGCTTCAAGTCGCCCTCTATAATCTCGATATTGCTCTTGAGCTGATCTATTACCTGCTCAACGGTACCGACCGCCGAGGGAACCTGGAGACGCTCGAAATTGAGTCCCGCAAAAATGCTGTCGACCTCGTCGACGCGCTCTCTCGGCGCGCAGTAGACGCCCCAATAGTCTGTCGCATCGGTCGAGCACGGGATGAAGAGCACATAGGGGTCGTCGTCATAGGCAACAAGCTTTTCGTAGCTCTCTTTGGGCATATGACCGAAGCGGGTTTTGATGAACTTGCAGTTGAACAGCTCATCGAGTCCGACATCGAAGCCCGTGAAATGCTCATATTTCGCAATGCCGTTTCGGCACTGTTCGAGCTGATCCTCAAGCTCCTTGTACTCATCGTGCATCGCGGACAATTTTTCGTCCAGTTCGTCGATGTAGGCGCTGGTCTTATCGTCGAGCTGAATCTCGCGCGAGCGGTCGCCGACTATCGTCGGGTCGGGCGCGGAATCATTCTCGCGGATAAGCTCCTCTATTTTTTGCAGCATCGGCGCATACGGGTTTTCCTCGCTGAGCGTCGAATAACCCATTGACGCAGACATATACTGCGTTGCCTGCTCGGGATGGAACGATCCGTCCAAGCAGCAGGTTGAAATGAAATTGTTAAGCTGGTCGAGCGGACCTGTGACTTTAACAAGCTTCATTTTTGCAACTGCCAAGGTTTATCACCGTCCTTTTAAACTCTTAAAAAGCTGTCAGTCGCCCACGCCGATAAGAAGTCGGCTTATTTCTTCGGGCGGAATATTATATCTTATACCCTCAATAATGTGGGTAAGATTTTCTGCTTCATTCTCCGCGAGCGCGACATAACTCATCATCACGACGCTCGGGAAAGTTGAAAACCGCACAAGACCTTTCGCGCGGTCATATCTGAGCTTTGCACTCACCTGCTCGACCGATCGGTCACCCCGCTCGGCAAATGCGGCATACGCCGTGCCCTTGAGCGTTTGGAGTGCCTTTTCGGCATCCGGCGCTTTCATAAATCCTGTCAGCGCCTTCTCATCGAGCGTTCCGCCGGGCATAAGCATCGTGGTGAGCACGCTCTGCGGCATATTCGTAAGCCTCTTGAGTCTGTAGAGCGAGACGATATTCTCGGCGTCCGTGTCGAACGCGTGCATCGCGTCAAGCTCCTTGCGTTCCTTGCCCTTGTAGTTCTTTTTGATGAGCGCCTCCGCCTGCGAGTGGAGATATTTGTTGAGCGCCAGCTCCATGGCGAAATAATCGGGTCTGCCGTCGGAACCGACAGAGGCAAACGGGGCAAGAACCGCTTTATACGGTGAGCCCTCGACTGCCGCTAAGAGCAGATCGACATTTGTCGCGGTCTCAAGTGCCGCGGCGTTGAGCTCCGAGTGGCGCACGAAGAAATCGGGCACTTTGGCAAGGTTCTTCTCCGGGTGGCGGCTGTTGAGATAGCGCACCGAATGGAGCAGCATATCAACATCGCTCAGCGTCACGAAATATTTATAGAATCCGTCGCCGATGGATTTTTCATATCTGCAAAGGGAAGCGAAGTTGTTTGAAAGATGCTCCCTGAGCAGTATTTCTATCTGCCAGCGTCTGAGCGAGCCCATTGTCACGCCCTCGAACGCGTCGGCATAGGCGGTGTGAGCCTTCAGATAAGCCGCCGCCTCGTTGACGGAACGGCAGGCGAGCAGATCGGTGTAGTTCTGCGCGGTCAGGCGTTTGCCGTACATAGCACGAGCCTTTGCGAGCACTGCGTTTGCGGCGGACGAAACTGTCATACGGCACACTTCCTTTCAAAAGAATCTGATCAGTCGGCATTCACGGCTCTGTCGGCGAGCTCCTGCGCCCATTTTTCGCGGTTAGCCTTGCTCTGCTCGTCGAGAGTATCGGAGACTGCCTGAGCCTTCTTCTCTATCTCGTCGAGAGCCGCTTTCAGCTTTGCGTCATATTCGGATGCGGTCTTTGCTATCTCGCTGTCGGCGCGTTCCTGCTCCTCGGACTGAATCTTCTTCGCCTGCTCGGCAAGCTCGGAATCCGCCTTGTCGAAGAACTCCTGTTCCTCCATGGTGCGCTTTCGCGCGCGCTTGTCCATATCGACTATCGTTTTAATGATGCTTTCCATAACTGCACCTCTTTTGCGCTGTTTTGGTATACATTTCCGATATACCTATTATATATACTATTTCTGCTTCTTTCAGCTACTAAATTATATCACCAACATAGCAAAAGACAATATGCAAAAATAATAAACAATCTTCATTTTTCAAATTATTTTTGTACCGCGATACAAAAATTTAACAAAGATATCAAAGTTATAAGAAAAAGTGCTTTTCTTGCGCTTTCAAAGCACGGAGCACCCCTCCGGGAAAAGCCGGAGAAGTGCCGCAGTTTACTTTTTAATATTATCCTCGATGAGGATTCTTATCTTCTCGGCGATGAACGCACCGAGAGCGAACGAACGGGAATGGTAGAACTTCATGAACTTCTGACCCGCTTCGGTCTTGAAAACCCAGAGCGCCCAGCTGGGGACAGGCTTATCTATTCTTCCCTTGTACTGAAGCTCGAACGGCTGAGAATAGGTCACGCCGCCGCTACCCTTCATCTGGAAGCGGATGTAGCAGCCGAGATCCTTTTCATAGTCGTTGAGGTCGATAGTGTTGCCAGTGGCGATAACTTTGCCGTCGGCTATCCACTCGATGACCCGGCAATCGCGGGTAGGATCGGTGGCAACGGTTATCGTGTTCGCTTTTTGGTCGACTTTGATATCGGTCACGAGCGGCACATTGCCGTCTCCGTCAAAGTCGCCGACTCCGTCGGTGGTCTTGTAATATTTGCTCGCGGCAAAGAAGTTGCCGTCTTTCATCGCTTTTTTGACATTCGCTTCGTTGTTCTCGGGCAGGACGAAGAACTCGAAAGATCTGCCGACTTCGTTGAGCTTTTCGGAATCGTCATCGGCAAAAGCCCAGATATTTCTGCCCTTGGGGATAACGACCTGAAGCAGCTCATCCCAGAGCTCGCGGTCGCCGCGGGTGACTCTGTCGGTGTTGTTGACTATCTCCATGCCGAGGCAGCTCGGGCAGTCGATGAATATGCCCGCGAAATAGGCTATGTAGACATTCCAGTGCGAGCGGTGCGGGAATCTGCCGGAATCGACCCAGTCGCCGACATGGTTGAGCACGGAATAGCCGCCCGCCTTTTCAATTTCAACAGGAGCGGTTCTGTAGTCGTTTTCGATTCCCCACTCTCCCTGTCCGTAGGTGGTGAAATATCCGTTGACATGAGTCTTCGAGATAACAGCCATATTGCATTCGATTCCGCCGCGGATATCGGTCATGCCTCTGCCGCCGCGGTCAAGTCCCTTTGTGATGCGCTCGTAGTTTTCTTCGCTCATCGGGTAAACTTTTCTGAACTTGTTGAAAATGCCGTTTGTCTCTCGCTCACTCGTCCAGCCGTTTGTGATAACGCCGTGGTCGGTCATCGCAAGGATATCATAGTCCGCCTTATAATATTCCTCGACCATCTCGTCGAGCGTCGGGTCGCCGTCGCTCGCGTCGCAGTGTGCGTGGAGGTTTGCTTTATAAGTTTTCCATGTGTTCCAGTCGACCTGCTCATAGGGGCTGATTATCGTATAATCCGTCTCTTTCGAACCGAACGCGAACGCCGCCGGGAAAGCGGTGAACAGCATCACGACAACCAGCGCAGCCGACAGAACGCGCTTGAAGTTCTTCTTCATTTATATATTCTCCTTAAATCAATATGCGTCGAAGAAATGATCGAAAGCATTGTAGCCGAGGAAGAAATACTTGAACGCCCAGACAATGGGATTGAACTTGAAATAAGTCCAGTCGAGCACTGTAACTGTGGCGCGCAGGGCGGTCGAGAGATCGTGGGTTCTCGGAACTCTGACCTTGCCGAAGTCCTCGCCGTTTCTTCTGATAACGAAGGGCTGAGAATAGCAGATGCCGTTGTCGCCCGTGATATAGAATCTGACATAGAGATAGGGCGTGTCGAGCAGATCGTCCGCGCGGAGATCGAGGGTCGCCTTGCCGCTGTCTATATCCGTCTCGCGCTTGATAACATTACAGTTCGAGACCCAGGTTATCGAATTGAAGTTCGTGCCCTCGATGCTTATCGTGTCATTTTCGTCGTCGACGGTCACGCGGGTGGCGAGCGGAGTGTCGTCGCGAAGATATGCCTCGGTGTCATAGACCTTATCCTCGTCGAAGCCGGGCATCTCTTCCATGCCGTTGAGCTCAACGCCGTTTGAATAGTGGGAGACTGCGAAACACCAGCCGTTCTCCATGCCCTTGCGGACATTCTCGTTTGTCAGTTCCGGCAGAACCATCATGGTGTAGGCGTCGTTTATCGAGCGGACATCGTGGGAATCGGAAAAAGCGAAGCCCCACGGGACGACATTGTTGGGTATGGTCTTCTGGAGTATCTGATCGTAAAGTATACGGTCGCAGCGGGTGTGTGCGTCGGTGGCGCTGTTGATGCCCATGCCGACGCTCGAGCCCTTGTTGTCAAGGAAAATGCGCGCAAATTTGTTGGCATAATAATCGTCTATCTTCTGACCGACATGATCTGCGCTGTCCTTTTCGGGATAGACATACTCGCCGACATGGGAGAGCATGGATATTCCGCCCTTGCGTCGCACGCCCTTCGACGGAGTCTCATAGTCGCCGTAAACGCCGGCGAGACCCTGACCGTAATCGGCATAATAGCCGGTCAGATGGCAGTCGCACTTCGGGGTCGCCATATTGAGCTCTATGCCCTGCGGGACATCGAGCATACCGTTGTTATGCGTTCTCGTCTGCGATGCGGCAGTGCCGGTCGTATAGGCCTTGTACTCCTCATCGGTCAGCGGGTAAATGGGCGCGAGCTTCGTGCGCTCATATTTGACAAGTCTTATCAGCGGCACGAGCTGCGGCTTCTGATTCCAGCCCTTATTTATCGTGCCGTGGTCTGTGAGCGCGAGGATATCGTAGTTGAGGTCATAGTGTCTCTCAACGACTTCGTGGATCGGCAGATAGCCGTCGCTCGCGTTGCTCTGGGTGTGCAGCTGAGCCTTATATATTCCCCAGCTGTCCCAATCGACATCCGCATAAGGGTCTGTTATCTCGTAGCTTATCTCCGCAGGAGACACCTCGTTCTCCTGCGCAAAGGCGCAGAACGCGAGCGAAGGCACCGCAACAAGCAGGCAGAGCAGCAGCGACAGGGTGCGTTTGAACATTGTCATTCCTCCGTATGTTAATTTTTTATTCTGTAATATAGTTTAAAACATTCGGCAAATTAAGTCAACAAAGTTAACATAAATTTCGCAGCAAAATATAATTTTTTATATATTTTTTAGTCACGCTTTTCAAATTTTCCCCATATGTTTGTTCAAATTGACATTTTTCGGTGAATTTTCGTTGACAAGTTTTGCATATTTTGATATACTCAATTTGAGATTGACCGAACGGAATTATCCCGCAAAGTCCTCTCAGGGAAAGAAAAAAGAAAGTCAAAAAAAGAAAGGAAAAGACAATGAAAAGAAAACTTATCTCCGCCGTTGCGCTCATTATGTGCGCGATAATGTTCCTCTTCTGCGGCTGCAAGTCGAAGAAGAACGGAGACGACACAACTGCCCCCTCAGAGAGCGGCGCGGCAGTCGATGCAGTCACCGATGAGAGCACCGAACCCTCATCCGAAGAGACGACCGAGCCCGAGAAGAAAGAGCCCGCTTCCGACGCCGTCAGAAGGGTTACAGACATCTCAAGAAATCCCGGTCAGGTCAACACCACCACTCCCTCGGTCAGAAAGCCCGAGTGGAAAAAGGACGGAAAATATACCTGCGGCAAGAACCTCGCGGCAGGCGAATACTATGTAGTTCCCAATTCAAAGAAATGCTCGCTTATGCTTACCGACGGCAAAGACGGCGAGCTTGAATTTGAGATTCTTCCCTGCGGACTGTTCGTCACCATGAAAGCCGGATATACTCTTGAAGTCAAGAACGGCAAATTCATCCTCGCCTCCGAAGTCAATAAGATGGGCGCCACCAACGGCAAATACAAGCTCGGCTCCTACAGAGTCGGCGTTGACATCCCCGCAGGCATAACCACTCTCGGTTCATCCGACGGCTCATTCTTCACCGTTTTCTCATCAAGCGATTATTTTGACGAGGACGCAACGGCAATCATGTTCGCCGAGGATTATCCCGTTTATTACAACCTTGAAAAGGGTCAGCGCGTCCTGTTCATGGAAGACACTTCCCTCGGAGTAAAAATCCCCGGTGCAAACAGCGACGGCAGCTACAACTCCGGAATGTACAAGGTCGGCAAGGACATAAAGCCCGGCAAGTACACCCTCGTTCCCACGGATTCCGAAAACGGATACATGGTCTATTACGATCTGAGATATATCGAGCTCTCCATCAAGGACTACAAAGAGGATGTTAAGGCAGGCACTGTAATCACGCTCGAGAATGGCACCTATTTCCGCGGCAACAATTTGAAGCTTGTTCCGTATGTCGAGCCCGGCACAACCGCCGCTCCCGAGACTACAACAGAAGCTCCCGAGACGACCACAAAAACTCCCGAGACGACCACAAAAACTCCCGACACCACAACCACTACAGCTCAGGGAACTCCTTCCGAAAGCTAAATAACAAACCAACCGATTGAAGAGTCGCAGAGATGCGGCTCTTCCTTTTTTTGCCTTTTTTGCCCGTGTTGACTTGAATGTTCAGGTTTGGTATAATGGACAAAACGGGTAAGCCCGCAATAATCCTCACGAAAGGGAAAAAAGATGAAAAAGCTTATATCTATTATTCTCTGCATGGCTATGCTCGCCGGTGTTCTGGCGTTTGCAGGGTGCAAGAACAATAAGGACAACCAGGACACAACAGCCGCCTCGACGGGCATCGACGCTGTCGACGCCGCCGACACGACCGAGCCCTCTGCGGACAGCACCGCAGCTGAAAGCTCCACTATAAAAAAGACTAAGCCCTCGAGCAGACCGACTCAAACTGTTCCCGCCGCGGCAACGACCGACGCGCAGATGGTCACTCTCCCGACTTCAAACTCGACCGAAAAGCCCGATGACGGCAGCTCCACCGGCTGGAACGGCGCGGGCAACTACAAATGCGGCAGCGGAAGCGGCAAGCTCGCCCCCGGCGAATATTACATCGTCAAAACTTCTTCAAAATACTCCGCACTCCTTTGGGATGGCAAGAAAAAAGATGACAAAGGTCAGCCCCTCGCCTATGATATAACGATAGACGGCACGCATACGCTCGTTACTCTTGAAAGCGGCTACGAGCTCTACATCAGCGGCTGCAAGTTCATCAACACCGCCAGCGAGCATCCCAAGGCGGTCAACGGCAAATATGCCCCCGGCACATACAAGATAGGCAGGGATATTCAGAAGGGCGAATATATAATCAAGAAAGCCTCCGGCGCATACGGCGGACTCAGCTTCAAAAAGAGCGTTGACCCCTATGTTCAGAATGTTGCAAGCGGTTTCAAGATGGTCGATGTCTCTGTCTATTATACGCTGTCAAAGGACGGATATGTCCACATCACAGGCTGTGAGCTCTATGACGCAGCTTCGCACGACATGGCTTCGATAGGCTGCGACGGCACGACTCCCGCAATGTACAAGGTCGGCAAGGACATAAAGGCCGGCACATATACAATAACCCCGGACGGCAGCGGAAAAAGCTACTACGCGGTCTACAAAAATTCAACGGATGCCACAGACTCCGCGAGAATCGCTGAAACGCGCATAACCAAGGCTACAAATGTCGCTGTCAGCGACGGCGAATACATCTGGTTCTACAAGGCTTCGATGAAATACTGTCAGAACCCGAATTCCGGACTCGATTTTGACGCTACGGCAGCTTCGGAATAAGCAGATATTTTAATCAATTGAAAAGCGAAAGGACATCGGGGCAAACCTCGATGTCCTTTTATTATTTTATTTGGAGATAAATTATGTTCAGATTTGTTTTCCCGACAGAGAGCAGTCGGCAAGATGTGCAGTTATTTTACAATGAGTTCCAATCGGACGGAGGCACCTGCATAGGCTACGGCGGATACGAAAATTTTGACCACTGGCTTGCCGGAATGAACAACCGGATAAGCGGCAAAAATCTTCCAGCCGGATATGTCCGCGAGAATTTCTATCTCTGCTACGACGGAGACGACATGATCGGCGTATTCAACCTCAAGTTCGAGCTGACCGAGTTCCTGCTGAACTTCGGCGGGCACATCGGATCCGTCGCGCAGAAATAGTGGCTACGCCTCGCAGATGCTCGCGCAGGGGCTCGACATCGCCCGCGAACTCGGATTTGGGCGCGTGCTGTGTGTCTGCGACGAGGACAACATCGCCTCGGAGCGCGTGATAATAAAAAACGGCGTAATATTCGAGAACAGGCTGTACGACGAGGAAGAAAAAGTTTTTGTAAAAAGGTATTGGATAGATTTATAAACCCGGCAGGGGGCGGGAAATTCCGTTGATAAAATTTGTGCTTATTGTATACGTCATCAACAGGCAAATCGCAATATTGCAAATCATCACAATACATTGGTACAAAACAAGAATCCTACCACAAAAAAACTGCGGCAGGATTCTTGCCTTATAAAAATCCCCGCGCCTTTCGGTGCGGGGGAAATTTTTATCTGATATAGGGCAGCGGGTTTACCGTGCTGCCGTTTATAATTATCTCGAAGTGAAGATGCGGACCTGTCGCGTTGCCGGTTCTGCCGACTCGCGCTATCGCCTGTCCTGCACTGACATGCTGTCCGACGCTGACAGATATAGAGCCTGCAAGGCAGTGAGCGTATCTCGTCTTGACTCCGCCGCCGTGGTTGATGACGACGCAGTGTCCGTAACCGGAATTGCTTCGGCGCACGCTCTCGACAGTACCGTCGAGTGATGCGACTATGACCGCTCCGGTCGAACCGCCGCCGGGAAGAGTGAGGTCGACACCGGTGTGGAAGTCGCTGTAACCGCGCAGGGTTCTCCAGCCGTAAGGCGAGCTGACGAATGTACATGCGGGTGCAGGCCATACAAAGCCGCGTCCGGAAACCTTGACATTATATCCGCCGCTGACGCGGGTCGATTTCGTGCCGATAAGCTTCTTTTCGGTCACGGGCTCTTTAGTCCTGACGCGTGAAACCTCCTGCGAAGTGACGCGCTGGCCGTCGATATATGTTACAAGCTCGGTTATCGTATCTTCGCCCTTTTCGCCCTTTCGGGTGACGCGGGTAGTACCCTTGAACATCGAAGCGTCATTGGTCTTTTCGGTATCATAATCGACCGCGACCGTTCTCGTCTCGGTTCTCATAACCTTGACGCGGACATAGTTGACCTCGTTTGAAACCACTATCTGATCGCCGGTGTGAATATACTCGCCCATATCGGGGTTGAGCGCCATGAGCTGCTTTTCGGTCAGCCCGTTCGCGACCGCTATGCCGTATATCGTATCGCCGTCCTTGACGGTGTAGGTCTTTTTCGCCTGCTTAGTCTGCTCAAGCTGCTTTTTGAGCTTCGATGCGTCCCACATGGTCTTCGGGTCGTCAGGATAAAGTCCCTGGACATACTCGACCTTCTCAACGAAATCGACAAAGCTGTTGCTGTCGGTAACCTTGTGCTTTTCGAGTATAGCATTGAACACGCTCGCTGCATCCGTCTCGTTCTTGACGGAGCAGATAAATTCATCGTCGATATAAATTCCGCAGGCATTTGTGACATTACTCTCGGAATTTTCGATTATTCTGTCGCAGAGTATCGAAGAATCGACAAGCTTGTTGACGCTGACAAGTGAAAGCTCATATGTCGGATCATCAAGTTTGGCGGAAGAATCCGTCTTTGTAGTCGTCATTCTCGCCTTTGCGGCGCTCTGAGCCTCGTTATACACCGACTCGTCGGAGATATAGCCGAGTTCCTTGTTGTCGTAGCTGACCTTGAGCGCAAATGTGACGCTGCTCCAATAGTTGACGGTCAGCACAAAAGCGAGCACTGCGGCAACGGGCAGAGCGAAGTTCGCTATGGTCTTGAACATCTGCGTATGGGTGGTGAAAGCCTTCTTCACATAGTGCCCGAGTATCGGAAACAGTGTTTTCGGCTTATGGCGGCTCTGCCTGAGATAATTCATAGCCGAGCGCACATCGCGCCTGAAGTCCTTGACCTGCTCAACGAATGTATGAGAAATGATGTGGATAAACTTCTTGAATCCGAGCCAGAGAAAACGGAAGACATATCTGAAAAAGCCGACGATATTTCTGCCGAGCTTCTTAGGCTTCGCGAGCATCTTTTTAAAAGTTGTGCCGGTTGCGAGTCCGAGCGCCGCGATATAAGAATAAAGTACGGCTCCGGCATCGCCATTATGAACCTTTTCTTTCTTCTTCGCGGGCTTATTTTCCGCGGTTTCCTGCACTTCGGGCTGCGCCGCAGAATCGGCATCCGAAACTATTTCGTCCGCCTCTATCATCACGTTTTCGTCAGCAGACTCTTCTTCGTCCGCGACACCGCCCGCTTTTTTCATGGCGGCTCTGGTGCGCTTGTCGAGAGTTTTCTCATATGTTGCGAGGATATCGTCATAATCGCTGTCGACATCTATCTTCTCAAAAAGCTCCGAATACTTTGCAGTTTCATTTATTCTGTTTTTAAGCTCGTTCCCGTCCTTTGCGGGCGACTCTGAGCTGTGCAAATCAGGATTGGCAATATTGCCCTTTTTCTTTCCCGACATTGCTTCGCCCCCTTAAAAATATTACAAAATGATTACAAACATTATAACGCCGCCGAGCCATTATTACAAGTCTTTTTGAGAAATATATTGTTAACAATGCTTGGATAGCGCAACACACGACGCATTTTGAGGATAGAAAAATGAGCCGCCGAAAAGGCAGCTCATATCTCTCATAGGATGATTATTTCTTGTCCTCTGTCATGTTGAAACGCTTCTTGAAGCGGTCAACGCGTCCGCCGGTATCGACGAGCTTCTGCTTGCCGGTGAAGAACGGATGGCACTTTGAGCAAATATCGACACGAAGATCCTGCTTGGTGGAAGAAGTCTTGATGACCTCGCCGCAAGCGCAGCGGACCTCAGTGGGCTCGTACTTAGGATGGATTCCTTCCTTCATTATTGTCACCTCTTTCGGATTATCTGCATATAACTTTATCTTTAAGTCTAGCAAACGAAATTTTATCATACGCGGGGCAAAAATGCAAGCCCTTTTTTCATATTTTTTAAGCTGTTCCGACTTTAACGGTCGAATTCATGAAAAATGAGTACAAAAGCGTCTCTTTGACGGGCATACCGAGCGCCTGCGAGAGTGCCTCGCGGTATATCTCAAGCTGAGCCGAATATCGGTCGAGCAGAGCCTCGGCGTCAACTCCCGTGTCGGTTTTATAATCGACAATGACGAGCTCTCCGTCCTCGACGAACACGCAGTCCGCAATGCCCTGAACGACTATTTTTTCTTCAGCCGCTTCGCCCGTCAGCTCAGGATAAAAGAACTTTGCCGGGAAGAGCGCCGCAAATTTTTTCTCACGCATGACATTATCAGAAGCGAAGATTCTCTCGGCAAGCGGCGACATAAAGAACCGTTTAGCCGCGCCGATATTAACAGCTTTGCCCTCCTCTTCCGAGAGGAAGCCGCCGTCAACAAGCCGCGCGAGTTCGGATTCAATGTCGGCGCGCGCCGCAGAATAATCCGAAAACTGCATGAATTTGTGCGTAGCCGTGCCGCGCTGAGCCGGAGTCAGTCCGCCCGAGCTCATGAACGCCGGGCGTGACGAGGCGAAATATTCGCGGTTTATGCCGCGCTCCGAGCCGTCCGAAGCGGCGCGCTTCGCAGGCACGGACGAGAGCATCGAGCGCGGGTCGGAATAATCGAGCCGTGCTTGAACTTCGTTGAAGAATACAGGCTTTGCGGCTATTTTCTGTTCATTGGCGGATTCGGTCATGAAGCTTTCCGAATCGCTGACGACAACTTTCAGCTTGAATCTGTCTTTTTCGGACAGGAATATCGGGACATCGACGCCGGATAACTTTCGCAGCTCATCTGCGGCGGGATGGCGCATGAGCGCCGTGAGCACAAGGTCTGAGAAGTTATTCATTCTGAGCACGGCGAACGGGTTCGCCCGCTCCCCTATTCCGCATTCGACGGCAACCTTCGCGAGTCCCTTTTCGGGATTCGGGACAGATGTGACCATAACGAGATTTTCTTTTGCTCTCGTCAGTGCAACATAGAGCACGCGCATCTCCTCACTGCGTCCCATGCGTTCGGAAGTTATGACTGCGGCGCGGCGCGAGGCTGTGTCATAAACGCTGATTCCATCCTCTGTGCGTCTCTTCATACCGAGCCCTGCAGACGAGCTTATGAGCACTGGTTCGGTGTTGTCCCTCTCGTTGAACGCGTGCTGCATATCGGCGAGAATACATATCGGGAATTCAAGTCCCTTGCTCTGATGGACGGTCATTATGCGGACGATATCCGCATTTTCGGACGGTCGCGCGGCGGTTGCCAAATCTCCGCTCGTGCGCGCGACCTTATCTATAAATCTTATAAATCCGCTGAGTCCGAGATTACCCGCCGCCTCGTATTTTTCGGCATAATCGCACAGCAGACCGACATTGAGTCTGCGGCGCTCGCCGTCCGGCATCGCGCCGACAATAGCGTCGAAGCCCGTCTCTTCGCACACTCTGCGGACGAGTTCGCCCGCGCTAAGGGTCAGCGACAGTCTGCGCAGAGATTCGATTTTTTTGAGGAATGCCGCCGCTTTTTTGCTGCCCTCGTCAGCCGACACGGCGACGCTGCGATAGAGCGGCTCAGTCTCGCCCGCCTCCAAACGTTCTTTCGCCGAGGCGCGTATATCCGCAAGCTCGCCCGCGCTGAAGCCGAAGAGCGGAGAGAGCATGACTGCCGCGAGCGGTATATCCTGCACAGGGTTGTCGAGCACGCGCAGGAGTGAGAGTATAAAGCTTATCTCGGCGGCCTCAAAGAATCCGCCGGTCTCCGGGGAGAAAACCGGTATGCCGCGCTCGGAGAGCGCGTTGGCATAGACCGAAGAAACATTTTTTGCCGTGCGCAAAAGAATACAGAAATCGCCGTAAGACGCGGGATGCAGAGCGCCGTCCTTTGTGACGAGCATCTTTCCCTCCCGCACCGTGCGTTCAATATATTTCGCAACATAGCGAGCCTGTGCTTCAAGCGTATCGGCTCTGTTGCCCTTGTCCGTAACGACATGCAGCTCACAGTCGGGAATGTCGCGCTCGGGATATTTAGCGGCGGCGTTGAGCGCCTCGGAGTCGTCATATTCAAGCTCGCCCGCCTCCGTGCTCATCAGCTGGCGGAAGATATAGTTGACGCACGATGTAACTCCCACGCGGCTTCGGAAATTCGAGCCGAGGGTTATGCCCAGGGGGTATTTCCCACTCTCAAAGCTGTGTGTTGTGCTGCGGCGGCGCAGGAATATCTCCGGCATCGCCTGACGGAATCTGTATATGCTCTGCTTGACATCGCCGACGGTGAACAGATTATTCTCGTCGGCAGATATCGCTCTGAATATCATATCTTGCGCTTCGTTTATATCCTGATACTCGTCGACGAGTATCTCAACATAATGCGACGACAGCTCGCGCGCAAGGTCGGTTTTTATATATCCGCCTCTGCCGTCGGAAACCGCGAGCAAATTGAGTGCGCGGTGCAGAATATCCGAGAAATCGGCGGAGTTCATTTTATCCTTTTCGGCGGAATACTCCCTGCCAAACTGCTTGACGAGTTCTATAAGCTTCGTCACGGGATCGCGCAGCAGGCGCATGTCATCGGCGTGCTCTTCGGACGATACACACATGATACCGGGCACTTTTTTCAACAGATCCTTGAGCTTTTTGCGGGCGGTAGTAACCACATTTTTCGTCTCGCTCTCATAGCCCTTCGGAACGCGCCCGAGGCTCATATACTTGACCGTTTTAAACGCTTCGAGAGCCTCGTCCCAGTCGCTGTTGATTTTTTCTCGAAGCTCGGCGTACATATTTATATCGCTCTGCACCGCCGCGCCGTAGGCATCCGCTACAATCGGGTCGGACTCCATGGCGGTCATCATACCGCGGCTCGAGGACACGCAGTAGTCGAGCATATCGCAGACATATTTTTTTATTATACCGCCCCAGCGGCTCTTGTTGATATCGGGCTGTGAATACTCCCCGATAAGCGAATCGAGCCACAGATCAGGGAACGGATAAGCAGTCGAGATATCATACATTTTGATTATCAGCTTCGCGAAATCCTCGTCGCTGCTGCCGGAGGACATCATATCGCTGAGCTCCGAAAATCTGCCGTCCGAATCCTCTTCGTATGCCCGCTCGAGCATTGCCTCGCAGACATCGTTTTTCATTATAACTGCCGTTTCGTTGTCGAGCAGCGAATAGTCCGGGGATATGCCGAGCGCGTGGAAATTTTCGCGCACAAGGTCGTTGCAGAAGCTGTCGATAGTGCATATTTTCGCAAACGGCAGGAGCATATACTGGCGGCGAAGATGCCTGTCCGTCGGATCCTCCGAAAGGCGTTTGAGTATCGCCGCGCCTATCTTCTCGCGCATCTGCGCGGTGGCGGCGCGGGTGAATGTAACTATCAGCAGATCCTCCGCCGAACAGGGGTTATCTTTGTCCGTCAGGCGGCGGATAACGCGCTCGACAAGCACCGCCGTCTTGCCCGAGCCCGCCGCAGCGCTGACAAGTACAGAGCCTTTACGGCACTCTATCGCGTGTCTTTGATCAGTCGTCCAGTCGACGCCCATTATTCCGCCCCCTCTCCGAGTTTCAGATTGTCATTTAATTCTCTTACAGGCATATTATTCTCATGCGTGCAGATGTTCCAATATTCGCATTTCGAGCAGATTTCCTTGTAGTTTTTGCCCTGCGCCGGGAGCGCGGGAATTGAGCCGCGATGCAGCTCTTCGCCCATGTTTACAAGGTTTTCGTCAACCTTGTCCCAAAGTTCGGAGAGCTTTTCGAGATCGAGAGTAGTACCCTTTATATTGCCGTCCTTATCAATCTTTGCCGGGATATACGCCCCTCCGCCGTCATGCTCCATGGCAACTATAACGCCCGCATTTTCGAGCACGAAGCCCTGCATCTTTCTGTCGTTTGAATTGCCCTGTTTGCTGAGATCTTTGTCCCTCTCAGCTGTAAAGGCAGATGCCTTTGCAGGCATATAGAGCACTCCCGCGGGAACCGCATCGCCGTAGCGTGCCTTTCCGTTGCTTACGAGCGTGAAAAGATAGATGAGCATCTGCATATTGAGTCCGTTTAACACATCGGAAAAGGCAAAAGTCTTGCCCGACGACTTATAATCTATGACTCTGATATACGGCTCTCCGTCTATCTCGGCGAGATCGACTCTGTCCACCTTGCCGGAAATATTGATATGCCCGCCGGATGGTATTTTCAGATTATACGGCTTTATCGTGCCATTATGCGATATATCAAGTTCGAGATCGACCGGGCGGAATTCGCAGTTTTTGAACTCGTCCGCGAGCCGCGCCGCAACCGCATCTATGCTGCGCGCGAGGCGTTCATAGAGATAGAGAAACCGTTTAGACCTCTGCGAGCGGTCGAGGAAGCGTTCAAGATAAGAGTCCAGATATCCGCGTATTTTTTCATAGCGTTCATCGGGATCGAGCTCGGAGAGCTCCTGCGCACTGAATTCGCTGAGCAGCTGTTCGAGCACGAAATGTATAACCGTACCTTTTTGAAGCGGGTCAAAAGTTGCGCTCTTGTTCTCCTGAAGCTTCAGGCCGTAGCGGCAATAATAAGAAAACGGGCAGCGGTAATATGTCTCAGCCCGCGAGGGTGAGATATTCATGTTCATGCCAAAAAGGCGCGTTGCCGTCTCGCGGCTGTCTATCTTGAAAGTTCTCCCCTCCGCCGCGCTGTTGAGCGACGCGAGTCTGCCGGAATAATCGGCATCTTTTTCAAAATATTTTCTCAGCGATTCATAGAGCTCGCCGCCGTTTCGCATCAGCGCTGCCGTCAGCTCAAACGCGGGTTTCTTGCCCTCGACAAGGTCGATTTTGTCCGCCGTGAGCGTATCGGTCTGATGCACCTGCGGGAAGTGCTCGCGGATGAAAGTGATTATCTCCGATTCGCTGAGTTCTTCGCCCTGCGCGCTCTTTGAAGAATAACTGACTATCAGCTTCTCTTTTGCGCAGCAGCACGCAGTATAGGCGATAAAGCGCTCCTCGGCGACTCTGTCCTCGCCGTATATCGCAGTCTCTATGCCCGCCTGCGCGAGGCGTTCGCGCTCGCCGGAGTTGAGCATACCGCCCTGAACAGGATTCAGCGGCAGTTTTCCCGCGTTTGCGCCGAGGACGAACACTGCCTTGGGCGCGATGGGTCTTATTCTCTGCGCCGAGCCTATCGTCACCTCTTCGAGGGAATGGGGTATCTCGCCGAGGGTAACAGTGGAGAGCATGAGATCAAAAAGTCTCGAAAAGCGCGAGGCTTTTACCGGGGTCTTGCCGAGCGTCTGCGCCGCGACATCGAGCAGAGAGCAGAGGGTGTCCCAGAGCCGCTCCGTCTCAAGAGCGAGCACATTTTCGCCCGAATCCTCGAGATAAATCGCGAGGTCTTTGAGTCTCTGCGCCGTATCAAGCTCGCACAGCAGCTCGAACACAGCCTTTGCGCAGCCCTCGCCGTCGTTATCTTTGAGCTTGCCTCTGAACTTTGCAAACGGTTCGACCGCCTTTTCGCGCAGAGCGTTCAGCCTCTCAAGCTCCGCCGCAGCGTTTTCGGTCATCTCACCGAACCCGTCGGGGCTCGACTCCCATTTTTTCAGCCAGCCCGAGCCGTTTATCTGCCAGAGATAAGTGTAGTTTTCAATGTCCGATATCTCGTCCGCCGCAAGCGGGCAGAGACCGGTCTTCAAAGCGCGCAGGACGCTGTCGGTATCGAAGCCCGTGTCGGCTATTTTCAGCGCGGCGCGAACGAGCGTCATCAGCGGTTGATTTATAACAGGTTGGCGTCTGTCCTCGAACACGGGTACGCCGCATTTTGCAAGCGCGGTCAGCATCGGGCGGATATACGAAGTTTCGTCGCGCACGATAACCGCTATATCGCGGCTTCGGTATTCGCCTGTTCTGAGCATTCGTTTTATATGCGCCGCGGCATAGGCGCACTCACTACGGATATCTGGAGACGCGACTATAGATATGCTGTCGCACGCGCCGGAAAACACATCCGCCTCGGGGCTCAGGAAGTCACTCGCAAACGCATCGAGCGCGGGATCGCCGTTCGGGTCATTGATAACAACAGGCTTTGCGCACGGCACGCCGACGCTGTTCGCGAGTTTAATGAGCTTCTTTGCAGTATTTTTTGTATGATAGAATATATCGTCGCTGTCCCGTTCGATAAGATCGGGCGCAGTCAGCGCGACATAAACATCGTCTGCCTGGGTGAGTATCTTACCTATAACTCCGAACTCCTGCGCGGTGAAGCCGCGGAAGGAGTCGAAGAACACCGTTTTATTTTTAAAATACCCGCTTTCGAGAATTTTATCTTTGAGGCGAGTCAGCATGCGGCTGTCGTCAAGCCAGCCGTCGGAGACGAAAGAATCGTAGACCGAGAAAACGAGCGAAATATCGGCGAGCTTGCTTTTCAGCAGCCCGTCTTCCATGTTGTTCATGGCAGCGGTCATATCCTCCGGAAATATCGCGCACTGGCAGAACTCCTCGTTGAGGCTTAGCAGCTCGCGCACGACCGCGGGGCTGTCCGCGCTGCGGGAATAGACATTCAGTTTATCGGCGCACTGTTCGAGGGCGCGGCTCATCAGAAGTATTTTTCCTGCCTCATTGAGGCGTTTGCCCTTGTCCCAGCCGACGGCGTTAAACACGGTATTCGCAAGGCGCGTGAAGCTCAGCACTTCTACGCGCTGGGCGTCCGCCGTTCCGAGGCGTTCGAGCACTATGCGCTCGGCGGCAAAGGAATACTGTTCGGGCACTATCAGCACAGCCTCGCTGCCCGAAGAAGCGATCGAAGCCGCCGTATCATAGAGATATCCTGCGGTGCCGCCCACCGAGGGCGAAAGTATCAGTCGCAGCATTTCAAACCTCCGTCAGAAAGATTTCACACAAAGATTATATCACATCCGCGGAAATTTGCTATACCATATTTGGGACATTGATATTGTATATCCAAAAACTCTCTGATATAATAACATTAAAAGACTTATAAGGCGGTGCGCAAGATGAGAATATCAACACAGACCGACATTATTTTCCCGGCTTTCGGCATTGACGAGGGCATGAAAATATTCAAAGAGGCGGGCTTCGACGCGCTCGATTTTTCGATGTTCTATATGACCAGCTCCCGCGAGAGCGTGCTCGGCAACATGGGTGAAGATGAGCTTGTCAATAAGCTTTTGGAGTCGAGTGAGAAATATTCGCTCCCGTTCAATCAGGCTCATGCGCCGTTTCCGAGCTACCGTTTCGGCGACGAGGAGTACAACAAATTCGTCTATGAAAAGCTGAAGCTCTCTATCCGCGTCGCGGGCAAAATAGGCGCAGAGCAGATAATCGTCCATCCGACCGCCTGTCCGGACGGGGTGGATCAAAAGCAGTTCAACATTGATTTCTATAATTCACTCAAGCCCCTTTGCGAGGAGTTCGGGATAAAAATAGCGCTCGAGAATATGTTCGGCCACGACGACCGCCGCCATGTCATGCTCGCAAATGTGTGCAGCTACGGCGAGCAGCTCGCCGAATACTATGACGCGCTCGACCCGAGATATTTCACGGTCTGCCTCGACCTCGGCCACAGCGGTCTTGTCGGCGACGACGCGGCGCACGCTATAAGAGCGCTCGGCCACAGGAGGCTCACGGCTCTGCACGTCCACGACAACAACTATATGGAGGATCTGCACATGCCGCCCTTCACCTGCAAGCTCGACTGGAAAGCGATAGCGCAGGCGCTGCATGACATAAACTACACGGGCGACGTCACTCTCGAGGATGACGGATTCATCGCGAAACTGCCGAAACGCGCCCTCATAAACGGCACACGCCTCGCCGCAGACCTCGCGTCCGAGCTGCGCGACATGATAGCTCTGTAATAGTTATATTTAAAAGCCGCATTCACCCGGATGCGGCTTTTTCTTGCAATAACAAATAGATTATGATATAGTTATATTTAATATACATATGCGTAAAACCGCACTGGAGGAATTTTTTTGGATACCCGAAGTTGGGTGCAGATAATTTGCCTTGTACTTCTCATACTGTTTTCGGCATTTTTCTCGGCATCCGAAACCGCGTTCACTTCCCTCAACAGAATAAGACTCAAGACCATGGCGGACGACGGCAACAAGAAGGCCGCCAACGCATACAAGATGGGCGAGAACTACGACAAGCTGCTCTCTACCGTCCTTGTCGGAAACAATATTGTCAACATCACGGCGTCGTCCGTGGCGACGGTGCTTTTCATCAAGCTCATAAACGAGAGCCGCGGCCCGACGGTCTCGACGATAATAATGACCGTGCTCCTGCTCATCTTCGGCGAGGTTACGCCGAAGACGCTCGCCAAAGAGATGCCCGAAAAATACGCGATGTTCGCAACGCCGTTTTTGAAGGCGCTCACAGTTATATTAACCCCCGCCGTGGCGTTCTTCATGCTCTGGAAGAAGCTTCTGAGCAAGATTTTTAAATTCAAGAAGGACGACACGATAACCGGCGACGAGCTTTTGAACATCGTTGACGAGGCGGAGTCCGGCGGCGGACTCGACGAGGACGAGAGCGATCTTATCCGCTCGGCTATCTCATTTTACGAATGTCCAGTCGGCGATATCCTGACCCCGCGCGTCGATGTCATTGCCGTTTCAAAAGACGACAGCGTCGAAAAGATAGCCTCGGTGTTCAACGACTCCGGCTTCTCGCGCCTGCCGGTCTATTCGGACGACACAGATGATATAATCGGCTTCATTCACATCAGGGACTTCAACAAATATGTGCTCACAAAGAAACAGCCGATATCCTCGATAATTAAGAAAACCGTCTACATAGCAAAGCAGATGCAGATAAGCGAACTGCTCAAGCTCATGCAGCAGAAAAAGACTCACATGGCGGTTGTCGCGGACGAGTTCGGCGGCACGCTCGGCATAGTGACCATGGAGGACATTCTCGAAGAGCTTGTCGGCGAGATATGGGACGAGAACGACGAAGTTATTGAGGACTTCTCTCCCCAGCCCGACGGCACGGTAAAGGTTCTAGGCGGCGCGCAGCTCGACAAGATGTTTGAATATTTCGACATGGAGGAGGACGAGGAGTCCGAATCCGTATCGGTCGGCGGCTGGGTACTCGAACAGCTCGGCAAAATGGCTGAAGTCGGCGACACGTTTGAATACAAAAATCTTTCCGTCACCGTTACCGACGTTGAACAGCGCAGAGTTATAGAGATCTCAGTGAAGGTCGAAGAGCCGAAAGAAGAGAGCGAAGAGGACAAAGAGGACTAAAAGATATCCGGATTTCAGCAAAGTTTTCATAAGACACAAACCCGACCTATGGTTCATGGGTCGGGTTTTATGTTATTGCAAGGTGTATAAAAATCAGTTCGGCAAATTGGGATTTGTCGCAGAATCTATTAGACGCAACTTGTAGGGTGCGGCGACTCGACGCACCGTTGCCGCGTAAGCGGCACGATATGAAATTGTAGAATTTGCACTCTACCTTCGCTACGCACCATAATTAAATGATATATACATTCCGCGTTTCGGCATTTTCTTTTTATTTGAAAAAGAAAACGCCTGCAAAAGAAAAGCAAACTCAGGGCTGAGCCCCGAGACCCCGCGAACGCCGCGCCGCAGTATACAGCTCGCGGTTCTCAATTAGTTGCTCGGCACATTCGCGCGCAAACGCGCCAGAGCTTGAACGAGTGCGCGCTCGTGCGTCTTGCTTCGCAAGCCGTTCCCTCGCTTCTCTAAGAAAGCTTTCAAACACTGCGGCGTGGCTATTGAAGGTCTGATTATAAAAATTAGCTGAGTCACACGCTTTTACTTTGCTATGGTTCAAGTGATAGACAAATCCCAATTTATCGATCCATTCAATCATACCACGCGGTTTAAATATATGCAAGAAAAGTCCCGGCAGATATTACTGTCGGGACTGAAATTATTTTATGAGCACCCGGATTTTTCCGACTCTCTTTTTTGTTACATCGTACTCGCAAGACCAATCAACAGCGGCATGGTCACTATCGAAATGAAGCTGACTATTGCGACCGTTTGGGATGCAAGGCCGGTGTCTTTGTTATACTTCGCCGCAAAGACGACCGTTATGTTTGCGGGCGGTGCGCTCGCCGCAATTATCATTGCGGTCAGCAGCGCTCCCGTGATGCCGCAGAGTCTGAAAACGCCGAGGCATATGAGCGGTATCACCGCGAGCTTTATCAGCGCAACGCAGAGTATCCGCCACTCTTTGAGCGCGGATTTTATCTTCGCGTTCGAGAGATATGTGCCGAAAATCAGCATCGCCACGGGTGTATTGAGCGCGGCGAGATAGTCTATCGGCGCTTCTATGACATTGGGCAGCCTTATCTTCAGCAGATACAGCGGCAAGCCGATTATGAGCGATATAGTGCCCGGATTTATCAGGATGTTCTTGAAGTTGAACTTCGTCTTTTCGCCCGTCTCGGAGCGCGACATCAGCCAGATGCCGTGGGTGAACGAAAATAAATGGAACATCATTATGACGACCGAGCCGTAGAACACGCCCTCGTCGCCGAGCACGGCGTAGGCGAGCGGCAGAGCCATATACCCGCAGTTGCCGTAGACACTCGAATATTTGAATATTGCGGCTTTGCCTATCGGCGATTTGTTGAACACGACGGAGCTGACCGCCACGCCGATAATATGTATCGCTGCGCCGCAGGCGGCGGCTATCGCAAGGCGCGTCGCCGATTCGCGGCTGAACTCCATGGAGATGAACGACTGCACTATCTTTGCGGGAGTGATGATATAAAACATCAGATCCGTGCACAGGCGCGCAGCCTTCTCCGTGAAGAGCTTTGTCCTGTCGGCGATAAATCCGACCGCGACGAGAATATACAGTATCGCCACCTGCTCGGCGGCGATGAGAAAATTATCTAAAAACATCAGCTCTCTGTTTTCTCAGCCGTTTCGGCAGTCTCGGTGTTTTTCTCGCCAAATCCGACTCTGGTCAGGAGCAGCGCGCAGATGAACACCGCCGCGCCGAGGTCGCACCACTCTATGGGCGACTGATTGCAGAGCAGATAGTCCCTGCCGACAAGGGTCATTATGAATCTCGGCAGAAAGCAAATCAGAGAGAACATCATTGCGGGCAGTCCGTAGCCGACGAGCTTCCAGTCGAAGCCGTCACCGCCGACCTTTGAGTTGAGCTGAGAGAACGCCATTAAAAATGCCATAAGGAACACGCACATAAACAGCTCATAGAGAAGATCGGAAACATTGAGGAAATTTATCGTGCGCATAAATCTGTGCATGAGTCTGAAGATGCACCAGAGCACCGGGAACAGCGCCATGAGCTTTGACTCCGAGGCGTTTGACTTGCCCTTTAAGTGACCGTAGCCGAAGAGGACGAAGAACACCGCCGCAACAACGGCGCAGAAGCCCTCAAGTCCCCTTGAGATAAGCCCGGTTTTGAGATACTGAACCGACTCAGTGCCGTACATGAGCGCGGTGTCGGTAGCAGTCGCGAACACTGTCTTATACTGCGAAACAGCGTCGATCATCAGCGTCAGAGCGAACATGAACGCGGCTATCGCGAGCCCTGTTGAGCCGAATTTTTCGGTCGAATAAGATATCTTCTTTCTGCTCGCTATCGCAATTGCAAGAAACGCAACGGCAGACACGGCAAGCAGGATATACGACAGCCAGATGCTCCAGTCACTGCCGCTGTAGAACCCTGTCGTGGGTTCAATCACTCCTGATGCATACTGATAGCAGCGCACCGGAATCAGCACCAAAAGAACTGCAGCAAGGGCTATCATCATAATTTTAAGCATTGAAACTTTTTTATCTTTCGGCATTGTATCAAGTCCTAAAAATTATTTTTGTCTGTTAGGCGTGCTCGTCGCTGGGAATATATCTGAGCTCGCCGGGATAATTATCGAGTCTTTCGTCAAGCTTTACATAGTTGCGCTGGGCGCAGACGCTCTTATATGCCGGGCGGATTATTCTGCCGCCGGTCATCAGCTCTTCCATTCTGTGCGCCGACCAGCCTGCAACGCGGGCGACGGTGAACAGCGGGGTGAACAGATCCTCGGGGATGCCGAGCAGCTTATACACAAGGCCGGAATAGAGATCGACATTTGCGCACATGACTTTTTTGTCTCCGCGCAGCTCGGCAAGAATCTGCGGAGTGAGGGTCTCGATAAGCTCAAGGAGCTTGAACTCATCCTCAAACTCGGTGTTCTCGGAGAACTTGCGCGCGTGCGATTTCAAAATAACCGCGCGGGGATCGGAGAGGGTGTAGACCGCGTGACCCATGCCGTAGATGAGTCCCGAGCCGTCGCCCGCCTCTTTTTTGAGAATCTTCTTGAGGAAATCGGCGACCTGATCCGCGTCTGTAATATCTTCAACGCCCTGTTTGATATATTCGACCATCTCGGCGACCTTTATGTTCGCGCCACCGTGCTTGGGTCCTTTGAGCGAGCCGATGCCCGCGGCGATAGCCGAATATGTGTCGGTGCCGCTCGAAGTCAGCACGCGGGTGGCGAAAGTCGAGTTGTTTCCGCCGCCGTGCTCGGCGTGGAGCATGAGGCAGATATCGAGCATATGCGCCTCTTCAGGAGTGAATTTTTTATCCGCTCTTATCGAGTAGAGAACCGACTCGGCTGTGCTGAGGGTCTTGTCGACCGGGTGGAGATACATGCTCTCGTGATAGAAGTTGCGGCGCTTGACCTGATAGGCGTAGCTCATTATCATGGGCACCTGCGCGAGCAGCTGTATCGACTGGCGAAGGACGTTTTCTATCGAGATATCGTCCGGATTTTCGTCATATGAATAGAGCGCGAGGACGCTTCGCGAAAGCTTGTTCATGATATTGTGCGAGGGGGCTTTCATTATCATATCCTCGATGAACTCGTTGGGAAGCTCGCGGCTCTCGGCGAGAACACTTTTGAATATCTCAAGGCGTCTTCTCGAGGGCAGAGTACCGAAAAGGAGCAGCCACGCGACCTCTTCAAAGCCGAAGCGTCCCTCCTGCTCGCATCCGCTGACTATCTCGCGAACATCGATTCCGCGGTATATAAGTCTGCCGTCTATCGGGACACGCTCGCCGTCCTCGACATAATATCCCTGAACGCTGCATATCTTTGTCAGCCCCGCCATAACACCGGTACCGTCCGAATTTCTCAGGCCGCGCTTGACCTGGAAACGATCAAAATACGCAGGATTTATCTTGTTATACTTGTCTATTTCTCCGCATAAACTGTTAAGGGCATCCTGCGGGATAGAGGATATATAATTCGCCATGCGTTCGACTCCTTTCTCGCTCCGTATATAAATTTATATAATAATGTATCAGAGTACAATTTTACACCAAAACGGCAGCAAAAGTCAAGTTTGCCGAGGTTCGGGAGGTAAAAAATATGAAAAACAGAGGATTTTTATTCATCATTCTGATAGCCATTCTGCTTATCTGCCCGCTCGCCGCAACAGGCGGCGCAAAAGCGCCGGAGAAAGGCGGCAATGAAGTCACAAAAACGAATATTCAAGATGACGGAGATTCAATACTCGTGCTCTCCTCTTCAACGAAGAAGATAAACGAAATAGATATGTTTGAATATGTTGTCGGCGCGGTGGCGGCGGAGATGCCGCCGACATATCATTCGCAGGCTCTGCGCGCTCAGGCCGCCGTATGCTATACATATGCGGTCAAGAAGCGTTCCAGTCCCGACCCCACGCTCGGCGGCGCGGACATAACCGACGACAGCGCGGTGCATCAGGGATATTTAGACGCGGCGGCGCGCAAGGAAAAATGGGGCGACAAATACGAGACATATGAAAAGAAAATCGAAGAGGCTGTCAAAGACATTTTCGGCAAGACGATAACCTATGACGGGGAGACTATAACTGCGGCGTTTCACGCGATAAGCTGCGGGCAGACCTTCAGCGCGGAGGAGGTCTGGGGCAAGGATGTCCCCTACTTAAAGAGCGTCACGAGCGCGGGCGACAAGCTCTCGCCCGACTACTCATCGACGCTGACACTGACGGCAGATGAATTCAAAAAAGCTTTCGCCGGCTCGGGCGCGGAGCTCGGCGGCGACGCAAAAAAGTGGATAGGCGAAATCAAAAAGACGGACAGCGGATATATTTCCTGCGCCGTGATCGGCGGAAAAGAATTCACGGGCGCGCAGGTACGCGAAAAGCTGGGACTCCGCAGCGCCTGCTTCGAGATAAAATGCACGGGCGACGAGTTCAAAATTACCGTCTACGGATACGGTCACGGGGTCGGTATGAGCCAATACGGCGCGGACTACATGGCGCGGCAGGGCTCCGACTGGCAGGAGATAATCAAGCACTATTACTCCGGAGTGGAGATAAAATAAAAATCGGCGCCCGCGCAGCTCTGCGCGGACGCCGAAGTTTTAGTTTTTAATTTACGCCTTTTTTCGCCGCGGCCTGCATAACTTTATTAGCTATGGGCGCCGCCGCGCTGATACCCTCGCCGCCGTGTTCGACAACAACGACGACCGCCAGCGGGAGATCCTCGCGCTCGGAGAACGCGACAAACCACGAGTGGGGCTCGCCGTCCGTGACCTGCGCTGTGCCCGTCTTTCCGCCGAGCTGAAGCCCGGGGAACTTGCCCTCGCCGTAGTGGGTCGTGACATTCTTTCGGAGCATATCTTTGATAGTGTTCGCTATATTTTCGTCGAGATATTTGAGCGTCGGCGAAGTCAGCGAGCTCAACGTGCTGTCGCTCTTGAGCAGCTTCGGTGCAGGTGCGCTGCCGCCGTTCGCTATCGCACCCATCATGGTGAGCATCTGGCAAGGATTCGCGAGTGTCTGATACTGACCGATACCCGCCCAGCCGCGGTCAACACTGACCGCATCTTTCAGAGTGAAATAGCTCTTTGTGACGCTTATTCCGTCTATTGTAATGCGCTTGTTGAAACCGACCTGCTCGGCGGTCTTAGTCAGCGCGTCGTTGCCGAGCTCCTCCGCGATGCAGGCGAAGGTGCTGTTGCAGGATTTGCTGAGTGCCTGCTGGAAATTAAGCTTTCCGTGGACGGAGTTGCACTTGACGATACCTGTCGAAGTCTTATATTGACCGGTGCAGGTAAATATGCGCGAATTTATATCGGGTATATTTTCGAGCGCGCTAATCGACGTGACGATTTTAAAAGTAGAGCCGGGAGTGAACACGCCTGACAAGAAGCGGTTGAGATATATCGCCTCGTATTTTCCTGTTGTATCGCTGTCGATATTGGTAGGCTTATTATACGGGTCATAAGTTGGGGTCGAGACCATGCAAAGAATCTCGCCAGTCTTGTAGTTATATACACCGACTGCGCCCTTTCTGCCGTTTAATGCGTTATACGCCGTGGCGCAGAGATCGGCGTCTATAGTCAGGGTTATGTCGTTGCCCGCTCCGTTTCTCTTCAGGTCGTATACGCCGTTTAAGAAGCTGTAGCCCGTGAGCTCGCCGCGGAACGCGCTGTGCGCTCCGGTTGAGATAAATCCCTCGAGGTCGCCGACGGCGTGGAGGGTCGCGCGGCGCACGGTGCTGTTCGAGTTATATTTTCTCTCGCCGTTCACCGTCTGAGCCAGCACCTTGCCGTTGCGGTCGTATATCGTGCCCGCCGCGACTATCTGACCCGACGAATATATATGCTTGTTGGCGCGCTTGAACACCCATGTTTCGGCGTTGATGCCGAATGTTGCGGCGAGGACTATGACGCCCGCAAGAAAAATTGCCACGAGCGCAAACATGAGCTTTGAGCGTTTTGCTATGCCTTTCATTCAATCAGTCCTTTCCGCGGGTTACGAGTCAGAATCGAGATAATATTTCGAACCTATCCAAGTGCGGTTGTCCGCCGCCTTGATGAACGCTATCAGCGCCCAGCAGCATATCGCGCTCGAACCGCCTCGGCTGATGAACGGGAGGGTGACACCCGTAAGGGGCAGCAGATCGGTGACGCCGAAAACATTGAGTCCCGTCTGGAAGAGCAGGAGGCAGCCCGCCGCTATGCCGGATATGGCATAGAAAGCCGAGCGCGAACCGCTCGCGCAGCGGATGCTGTGAAACGCGATAAACATGATGCAGAGGATGACGAGGATGCCCATGATAATGCCCCATTCCTCGCATATCATGCCGAATACGAGATCTTCCGTCGCTGCGGGGACTTCTTTGAGCTTTCCGTCGCCGATGCCGACGCCGAGCAGTCCGCCGCTGACGCTGTAGATGAGCACGCGCGTCTGCTGATAGCCCTTGCCGTACATATCGTCCCAGACATGGCGGTAGGTCGCAAAGCGAGCCATAACAAAGTCGGAGCGTATCAGCACAACGAGTCCCGCCGCCATCGCCGCGCCGACGCACAGGAGCACTATCGTGCGGAAGTCGCCGGAGCGCATGAACGCGAGGACTATGAACGTAAAGAAGAATATCAGCGCCGCGCCGAGATCGCGCATCAAAAACAGCAGCGCCACGCAGACGACGCAGAAGATAATATATTTTGTGAGCGAGCGAGTGGTCTGCAATTTATCGAGAGTCGCCGCACCGACAAAGACGAACGCGACTTTGACGAACTCGGACGGCTGGATGGACATTCCGCCGATACTCAGCCAGTTGAACGCGCCCTTTATGTTACGCGCGAGGATAAGAGTCAAAACCAGCAGACCTATTGCCGCCACAGCCATGGGCGTTCTCATCACCATGGCGCGGTCAACATTCGAGATGAGCCAGAGCAGAGCGACAAAGCAGAATATGCCGAGCATATCCGCGACGAACTGCGTCTTGACTAAATCTTTATTCGCGCCCGCAACGGTGACAAGTCCTATGCCCGTCAGGAAGAACGCTATCATTTCGAGCGCCGGGTCTGCGCGTTTTCTCGCTATCGACATCGCGATGAAATAAACCCACTCGACGGCGAGATATGCGCCGAAAAATATGAGACATTCCGTGCTCAGCGAGCCGTCGTCGTTGAACACGACCTGCGCCATTGATATGAGCTGAAACGCCGTGAGCAGAATCAGCGCCGGGAGCCACCATTTTGTTCTCTTCATTGTCTTTTTCATGCGCTCTCCCCTCCCGTCGTTCTGAAAGTGAGCGTACTGCCGCAGATATTGATCGTGTCGCCGTCATCGAGCTGAGTCATGCGTCTGATGGGTCTGCCGTTGAGCAGAGTGCCGTAGGTCGAATCCATATCCGTAACGCTCCATTTGCCCGTTCCGTCATCGAACACGAGCATGGCGTGATGAGCCGAGACATTCTGCCGTTTTAATTTTATCTGCACATCGTCTCCGCTGCCTATCATACAGGTTATAAGACCGTCGATTCTATATGCGTTTCCGGTCTTTTCGTCGACTATATAATCCGCGTGCTCGTCCGCAGGGGCGGTCTCTTCACCGTCCGCCTGTTCGATATGCTCCTCGGGAGCCTGCTCGGGCTCGATAGCCGCATTCTCGACGAATACGAACACCGCATTGCCGAAAACTATCGTGTCCCCGTCCGCAAGGGCGCGGGGCTTGTCTATCTTCTCGGCGTTGATATATGTTCCCGTCTTCGAGCGCGTGTCTGTCACGCGCCAGCCGTTCTTATGCTTTGAAAGCACGGCGTGAAAACGCGAGACGGTGTTATATCCGAGGACGATATCGCACGCCTTGCTGCGTCCGACCGACACTTCATAGCCGGACAGCGGCAGGCGGTCGCCGTTCGCCTCGTTGACAAGATATCCGGTGACGCCGATCTTCTTATTGCCCTTGAGCAGAGAGGGCACGCAGAACGCCGCAACAAGCAGCGCGAGCACGGGCATTATCCACCGCGCCGCATCGCCGAATATGAGAGATATATCTATATTCATGAGTCCACCTCCGATAATCATAACGACTGACGAAAAGTTATTCCTGCTGTCATTTTACTTTTTTCGCAGTCAAAAGTCAACCGCGCGCCCGTACTTAGTTCGTTCATATTTGGGCGATACCCTTGATTTTGTTCGCGATATAATGTATTCTATTATCATGGCGCAAAAAGCGCAAAGGATGTTAAAACAAATATTCTTAAAGGAATGATGATAAAAATGAAAAAAGCTATTCTGTGTATTTTCATGTGCCTTGTGCTCATGCTGAGCTTTGCCGCCTGCAAGAACAAGGACAGCGGATCGGACACCACCGCACCCGACACCACGGAGGGCACCACTTCGAGCCTTGAGGACATAATCAACGCCCTCAACGGAGTTGACACTACGGATTCTTCGAACCCCGCGAGCACCACCGAGGCGACCGAGCCCGAGACGATGCCGAAAGGTCATGAGATAAAGGACAACGGCGCGAAGAAGAACATCAAAAAGACCCGCTTCTACACCTATTTCCAGAAGAACTCAAAGCGCGATTCCTACACCATGACCGCGACCTGCTCCTCCAATATGCAGGGCGCCTCCGTCAATGTGCCCCTGACGATGGTCAAATCAGGCAAAAAAGCCTATATGAGCATGAAAGCCCCTGTCGGCAACGGCGTATCAATGACAATGTCGTTCATTTCGGACGGCGACAAGTTCTATATGGTATTCCCCGAGGGCAGGATGTATCTCGCCGTTGACGCGGGCGAGGCAGGCGATGTCAACGAGGCTATGAACTCCCTCTCGGCGATAGACTTCGAGGGCATGGAATATGTCAGGACCTCGGAAGTCAAGGCTGACGGCAAGAAATACATCTGCGAAGAGTACAAGAGCAACGACAGCACGATAAAATGCTATTTCTCCGGCGACGACCTCGTCAAGATGGAGATTCTCAGCAGCCAGGGCGTGCTCGTCTGCAACGATATCAAATTCTCCTCAAAGGTCGACGAGAGCGTTTTCAAAATCCCCTCGGGCTACACTGACATATCCACTCTCTACGGCTCGAACGGACAGTTCACAGGTTTTTCAAAATGAGCGTAAATAACAAAAATGTGATAATAACCGGAGCTGCCGGCGGCATAGGCCGTGCGGCGGCTCTTGCCTTTGCAAAAGACGGATTCGGCGTGCTGATAAACTACCGTACTTCCGAAGATGCGGCGCTCGCTCTCTGCCGCGAGATAAACGAAGAAAACGGCAGGGCGGTCTGCTTCAGAGCCGATGTGAGCGCGAGAAGCGAAGTGGACGAGATGACGGACTTCGCCCGCAGGGAGCTCGGCAGAATAGGCGTTCTTATAAACAACGCCGGAATCGCTCAGCAGAAGATGTTCTGCGACATCACCGAGCAGGATTTCGACCGCATGATGGGCGTCACGGTCAAGGGCGCGTTCAACTGCATTCAGGCGGCTCTGCCCGACATGGTTCACGAAAAGAGCGGAAAGATAATCAATGTCTCCTCCATGTGGGGCGTGTGCGGCGCGTCGTGCGAGGTGCATTATTCCGCCGCAAAGTCGGCTCTGATCGGGCTGACGAAGGCGCTCGCGCGCGAGCTTGCGCCGTCAAACATTCAGGTCAACTGCATCGCACCCGGCGTTATCGACACGAAGATGAACGCCTCCCTCGGCGAAGAGACGCTCGAACTTCTAAAAGAAGAATCTCCCATGGGACGCTTCGGCACGCCCGAAGAGGTGGCGCGCCTCATGCTCTTCCTCGCGGGAGACGGTTCGGATTTCATAACCGGGCAGACGATAGGCATAGACGGCGCTTTTATCTGACGCACACATTGTGCTCAATTTTTCCGTTCATTTTTATAGTTTTTGTATAATTCTTCTTGATTTCTCATTCTTTTTATGTTAAAATCAATTGAAATGTACACAAACAAAGCCGCGGAGGGGTTTTTCGCGGCAACAAAATCTGTTTGGAGGAAACGATATGGCTAACTGCCCCAAGTGCGGCGCGCGTCTCAAACTGACTGACTGGCGTCCCACCTGCCCTCATTGCGGCATCAATCTTATCTACTACGGAATGGAGGAGCGTCTGCTCGAGGATGCCGACAAGGCCGAGAGCGAACACGCCGTATTCCAGAAGAAGCTTGACAGGCTCAAGGCTTCGTTCATCGGATCTCCCCTGACAATAATCAGAATCGTGCTCAGCCTTCTTCCCATCGGAGCGCTCATGCTTCCGCTGGCGAATGTGTCCTTCTGGGGACCGTTCTTCGAGAAGAAAGTGTCGGTCAATGCCATCACGATATACAATGCGGTGTCAGCGCTCGATTTTGACGCGCTGTTCAAGTATATCGGCTCGAGCTTCTTCGGCAGCACTTTCCTGCTCTATTTCATATCGCTTGTGACGATTCTGCTTTCGGCAGTGCTCATCCTCGTCAGCCTCATTATGCTCACGATGGCATGCTCGAAGCGCGGCAATCCCCGCAACATCACCCTCAACAGCATCATGATTGTGCTCGCGACGGTCTCGATAGTCTGCTTCAACTTTTTCGCAAAGGATCTCACGAAGTTCTTCCCCGATGTTTTCAGCGGTTCGGTCGGCTTCGGCGCATATGTGTTTCTCGGAACGCTCGTCGCGCTGCTTGTCATCAACATAGTCATCGCGAAGGTCGGCGTGAAGGTCAAGTACACCGAGACGTTCATCGGCGGTATCCCGTCTGAGGAATACTTCGAATATGTCAAGCAGGGCATGAGCACCCACGCTATCAGAAAGATGATGGCAGAGATCGATGCAAACAACAAGGTCGAGCTCGCCATGAAGGCAAAGGAAGAGGCCGACAAACTCGAAGCAGAGGCAGAGAAGCTCTCCGCAGAGGCGAAAGCCGCAGAAGCCGCAGGCGCTTCCGATGCGGGTCACAAGACTCAGCTCGCCGCTCAGGCAGTCGATGCGGCTGCGAAGAAGGCTATGGAGGCCGCGGAACTCGCAAGAGAAGCTACCGCCGCCATGGAGTCCCTCAAGCAGTTCAACGAGCCCGGCGCAGAGACAGAAGAAAAGGAAACTGTCTCCGCAGACAAAAAATAAAAACAATATCGGATTTTCAAAGCCGTACAGTATCCACTGTGCGGCTTTATTTTTATAATCATTGCAACCGCGCGTTTTTTATGCTAAAATCTACTGAGTATCTTTCGGAGGTGGCAAGTTGTATTTATCGGCTGAAAAACTGAAGAGCGGCGCTCTGCTCGCCCCGATGGCGGGCGTGGCGGACAGATCCATGCGCGAGCTGTGCATGGAGTTCGGCGCAATAGGCTGCATCGGCGAGATGGCAAGCTCAAAGGGCATAAGCATGAACGACCGCAAATCCTCCGAACTGCTGAGTCTGAGCGATGCCGAACGCCCGGCGGGTGTCCAGATATTCGGCGACGTGCCAGAAATAATGGCAAAAGCCATTGAGACCTGCATGAAATATTCGCCCGATTTCATTGATATAAACATGGGCTGTCCCGCACCGAAGGTTGCGGGAAACGGCGGCGGCAGTGCGCTGATGAAGCGTCCCGAGCTTGCCGCGGAGATAGTCGCGCAGTGCGTGAAGGTCTCCCCCGTTCCGATAACGGTCAAGATGCGCGCCGGCTGGGACGCGGAAAATATCAATGCGCCGGAGCTTGCCGTGCTATGCGAGCAGGCGGGCGCGGCGGCGATAACAGTACACGGCAGAACGCGCAAGCAAATGTATGCGCCGCCCGTCGATCTCGAAGTGATAGCCGAAGTGAAAAGGCGTGTGAAAAGCATACCCGTCATCGGAAACGGCGACATTGTAGACGGCAAGAGCGCTGCGGATATGTTTGATAAAACCAACTGCGACGGAATAATGGTCGGTCGCGGAGCGCTCGGCAGGCCGTGGGTATTCACTCAGATAAGCGAATATCTAAAAAGCGGAACTGTTCTCCCTGACCCGCCAGTAGATGAGCGCATGGACATAATGCTTCGGCATATCAGCGCGCTGATAGCAAACAAGGGCGACTATATCGGAATCCGCGAGGCGCGCAAGCACTCGTCGTGGTACATTCGCGACATACATGGGGCGGCGGCTTTTCGCCGCGAGCTCGGCACGCTCGAAAGTTTTGAACAGCTTGAATCGATAGCGAAAAAGGTAGTTGAATCTGCCGCAGAATAAAGAAACGGGAAACCGCCGGAAAGCAAGAAGCTCTCCGGCGGTTCCCCAAACCATATCTCCTATATACCCTTCCGCGCCGATTGCACGGAACGCAGTTAGTATAACACCGAATACATATAACCGTCAATATTATTCAACAAAAAGCACCGCCGAAAAGCTCAGCAGTGCAGTTTTATTTTTATCTGTTGAAGCTGTCAAGAATGATGCTGAACTCGTCATCGGGATTTATCTCAGCAGGTCTCTTGGCGATATAAGGAGCGTCTTCCTTCTTCGGCTCTTCGGGAGCTACGGGTTTTGCGGGCTGAGCGATGCTCGTCTGAACATACTCGGTCTGCGCCGCCGGAGCTGCGGGAGCCTCCGCCTTGGGCTGCTCTGTGGGATACATCGCCGACTTCGGCTTATCTTCAAAGCCGGTTGCGATAACGGTTATCATCATCTCGTCATCCATGTTCTCGTCGAACGCGATGCCCCATGTGATATCCGCATCGGGATGAGCCTGCTCGGTGATGAGTTCGGCTGCGCCCTCGATATCCTCAAGGTCAACATCGGGAGCAGCGGTGAAGCTAATAATAACGCCCTTTGCGCCCGCGATCGAAGTCTCAAGCAGCGGGCTGGAAATGGAGCCCTTTGCCGCCTCTGTAGCCTTGTCCTTGCCAGAGGCCTTGGCAAAGCCCATGTGAGCATAGCCTGCGTCCTTCATTATCGAAGTGACATCAGCGAAGTCGAGGTTGACGAAGCCGGGGACTTTTATAAGCTCGGAGATACTCTTGACGCCGTGGAGCAGGACCTCATCCGCCATCTCAAAAGCCTCGGCAAATGACATCTTCTGTCCGTTGTTCATCGCCTTGAGCTGTTCGTTGGGTATGACAATAAGGCTGTCCACATTCTCGGCAAGGTTTTCTATACCCTTTTGAGCCTGAAGCTGCTTCTTTCTGCCCTCAAACTTGAAAGGACGGGTGACAACACCGACGGTGAGTATGCCCATATCCTTGGCGATTCTTGCAATTACGGGAGCGGCGCCTGTGCCCGTTCCGCCGCCCATTCCGGCAGTGATGAATATCATATCCGTGCCCTTGAGCGCGTCGGAGATAACATCGCGGCTCTCTTCGGCCGATTTCTCGCCTATTTCAGGTCTGCCGCCTGCGCCCTGACCCTTTGTCAGCTTTTCGCCGATCTGGATCTTGTGCGTTGCGCGGGAATGAGTAAGTATCTGCTTGTCCGTATTGACAGCAATAAACTCTGCGCCGAGCACGCCGCTGTCGACCATGCGGTTGACGGCATTTCCGCCGCCGCCGCCGACGCCTATAACTTTTATCTGCGTGGTTATCTCGCAGTCATTGTCGAGTTCAAACGCCATTTTGTAACCCCCAAACTGATATGTAAAAAACGGTTAGTTTTCAGATGGATTAATTTTAGCATATATTCAATGAAAAGACAAGCAAAAAATCAAAACAAATTTGCCGTCCTATTCGACCGCCTGTTCCGGCGATATCTCCGCCGTTGTCCGTTCTTCAGACGTCGTTTCGTTCTTCTTAGTTCCGGGTCTGAAATACGCCTCGTCAGTTATGGAGGCGTCAAGAGTGCCATACTCGCTCGAGTCGACTCTGTCTTCATTTTCGACGGCACCTGCCGCGAGCTTGAGCTTGTCCGAAATATCGGCAAAAGCACCTAGCTTTATCGTTATTCTGCCGTCATATGTAAGCGTCAATTCGGTGGGATCGCTCACATCCGCGCCGGTTATCTTGCCTTTAAGCGAGGTCTTTTCAGCCTCAGCCATCAGATTTTTGTATGTATCAAGCGGAGACTCCTCGCCGTCCTTTACATCGAATGCAAGAACGCTCCCGGGTTCAAAAGTTTTGGCTTTCGGGAACTTTATTTTCTGCGACACATTCTCGGGCTCGGAATCGAGCAGTTCGATAACTTTGTATTTCGTATCGGTCAACGCCCATGTGCCGTCGACGCAGACGCCGTAGAACACCTTCGCCTGCTTATATTCTATAGAAACCGTGTGCGGCAGCTTGCGCTTTATCGTCACCGTTTCTATATACGGCAGCTTCTTTGTTATCCTGTCTTCGGCTTTGTTGAGATTTATCCACATCAGGCAGTCACCGATATCTATCCCGGACGCGCTGACTATCTCGTTCCCGTCATATCTGCCTTCTCCGCTCAGAGAAAAGCCCTCCACGCGGAACAGTACCGCACTGCCGATGAGCGTAGCTGCCGCGAGCACAACAATAACGATCGGCAGAGTCACTATCGCTATTCTCACGCGACGGCGGCGTCTCGCCTTTTTGCTCAGTCTTTTCTTTTTCGGAGTCTTATTTTTCTGCGGCTGTGCTTTTTTGTTTTCCATGCGGGACACCCCTTTTCAACTTTCTCTTTCGATCTCCGCCCCAAGTGAGCGAAGCTTTTCTTCCATATCCTGCCAGCCTCTGTCAATGAGACAGACATTTTCTATCGTCGTGCTGCCCTGCGCCGCAAGCCCCGCAACGGCAAGCGCCGTACCCGCTCTCAAATCGGCGGCGCACACACATGCACCCGTAAGCGTCTCGACGCCCTTTATCACCGCAACCTTGCCCTCGGTCATTATATCCGCGCCGAGGCGGCAGAGCTCGCGCACATGGCGATATCTGTTTTCAAAAATATTCTCTATCATAACGCTCGTGCCGTGCGCCACGCTGAGCATAGCCATGACCGCCGCCTGGGAATCGGTCGGAAAACCCGGATACGGCATCGTCCGCACGGTCTGAACACTGCGCAGACGAACGGGAGCCAAAATATGCACGCTGTTTTCGCCGCAGTCAACTTTGCACCCTGCCTGCTCAAACACGGGGATTACCGGAGTTATATGTTCGGCGCGGGTGTCTAAAATGCGCACGTCACCGCCGGTCACTGCCGCAGCAGCCATATAGGTCGAGGCGATTATTCTATCGGGAATGACCGTATGCTCGGCAGAATGGAGCTTTTTCACGCCGCAGACCTTTATCTCGCCGCTGTCGGCGCCGGATATATGCGCGCCGCAGGAGCAGAGAAAATCCGCAAGATCGGCTATCTCCGGCTCGCGCGCCGCATTTAGTATAACTGTTTCGCCCTCGGCTGACGCCGCGGCGATAAGTATATTTTCAGTCGCGCCCACGCTAGGGAACGAGAGAGTTATCTTTTCTTCATGGAGACCGTCTGGACATCTGCAAGAGAGCACGCCGCCCTCGGTCTCGATTTGTGCGCCCATAAGGCGCAGGGAGGACAGGTGAAGGTCAATCGGACGCAGTCCTATCTCGCAGCCGCCGGGCGCGGATATCTCCGCCATACCGAGCCTTGCGAGCAGGGGCGACAAAAATATAACGGACGAGCGCATCTCGCACATGAGCTCGCGCGGCACGTCACAGCGGCTGACATCTGTCGCATCTACTGTGACCGTGTCGCCCTCGCGTTCGACTTTGCAGCCGATAAAGCGCAGAATTTTTATCGCGGCGTCAACATCGGAAAGGCGCGGGCAGTTATGAATAACGCTCACGCCGTCAACGCTCGCCGCAGCCGCCAAGATAGGCAGTGCGCTGTTTTTTGCGCCCTGGAGGCGCACCTCGCCCGAGAGTCTGTTTTTCCCTGTGATCCTTACCGTTTCCATTTTCGCACCCCGCGCAACTCAATTAGTAACTGCGTGCTATCATATGCGAAAATGATTTGTTCTGTTACCCGACCACCTTGCACAGGCAGTCATATATACGCTGCGCCGCGTCGCTGACGCACATTGCGCGGGCGTTTTCGCCCATTTTATCGAGCCCTGCGCGGTCCGCGAGAAGCTTCTCGACCTCTTCGGTCAGCTTTTCGCCCGTCAGGTCTTTCTCTTCGATAACCACCGCCGCGTTCTTTTCAACGAGAGTCATCGCGTTGTGATACTGATGATTCTCCGCAACATACGGCGAGGGAATGAGTATCGACGGCTTGCCGAGAGCCTCTATCTCCGAGAGAGTCGATGCGCCGGCGCGGTTGATGAACAGGTCACACGCCGCCATGCAGCGGGACATATCGTCTATGTATTCTCTTATTGTAACATTCTCGAATTTGTCCGGGTCGACTCCGCGCTTTTTGAGCTCGTCCGCGACCCATGTGCCGCTGTGACCCGTGGCGTGAATAAAGCAGCAGTCGCCTTTGGGCGCGCGTGCCGCTATCAGCTCGACCATAGCTCTGTTTATCGGCTCCGCGCCGAGGCTTCCGCCGGAGGAGAGAATGAGCGGGCGGCTGTCAACGCCAAGTTCAAGGCGGCTGTGTTCTTTATCCGCTGTAAAGAACTCGGCGCGCACTGGAAGTCCCGTCAGCACACAGGGATTCTTCGGCTCGAGGTATTTTTCCGCCGCCATACTCGTGAGCATAACAGCGTCGACCTGCTTTGCGAGCGTCTTGTTTGTCACGCCGGGATAGGCGTTCTGCTCGTGAATAGCGGTCGGCACGCCGAGCTTCGCCGCCATTCTGATAACGGGCCCACTGACATAGCCGCCGAAGCCTATCGCAAGCTCGGGCTTAAAATCCTCGATTATCTTTTTCGCCTGCGAGGACGATTTGAACATCTTTGAAACCGTCTTTATGTTATGAACGATACCCGCCGGGCTCAGGTCGCGGCGGAAACCGCTGATGTCTATCATCTTTATCGGGTAACCCGCCTGGGGAACGAGCTTCGCCTCCATTTTATCGGCAGTGCCGACGAAGAGTATCTCGGCAGTCGGATCCTGCGAACGGATATATCCGGCAACAGAAAGAGCCGGGTTGATATGGCCGCCTGTGCCGCCTGCGGCGATAAGAATTCTTTTTGCTTTGAGCATATTGACTCCTCCGTTGTTTTTATATTTTCTCTATTTTTGCGCTTCGCGATACGCTCAGCACAACGCCCATCTCTATGAGCAATATCCACAGTGATGTGCCGCCGTAGCTGAAGAACGGAAGGCTGATTCCGGTATTGGGAATGAGATCGGTGACGACCGCGATATTGAGCGCCGCCTGAAGCCCGACCTGAACCGCGATGCCCATAACGAGCAGGGACGCGAATGTGTCTTTGGTACGCATGGCGATATCGAAAGCGCGCTTGACAAGAAGCACGAACAGCACGATAACAACCAGCGCGCCGACAAGACCCATCTCTTCGCAGAATATCGAGAAGATGAAGTCGTTCTGCGGCTCGGAAACATACATGTGCTTCTGGCGCGAATTGCCGAGTCCGACGCCGAACAGTCCGCCCGAGCCGATAGCATAGAGGGAGTTGTTCGTCTGCCAGCGGGCGTCGCCGGGGTCATAGCTCTTGTCGAGCCATGCGATTATTCTCTCCGCCGCATAGGCGGGCATCTTATTTCTGAAAACGACCATGAGCACTGCGCCGCCGACGATACAGGCTATGACGAGCGGATACCACTTGCGGTCAATGCCGCCGAGATATGTCATCGCTATGCCAAGCAGACCAACGAGTATAGTCGCGGAGACGTGTTTTTCGAGAGCGATAAGTCCGCACATAACGCCGACGACTATCATATAGAGGAACATCATCTTCCAGTCGGAGCATATGGCTTTTTTGCGTCTGTCCATGCTCCACGCGCAGTACATTATCAGCGCGACCTTTGCAAATTCGGATGGCTGGAACAGGTTCTTGCCGCCGATAACGAGCCAGCGTTTGAAATCGCCGTCGCCGTGGAAAATAAGCACGAGAACAAGAAAGAAGAACGCGACGGTTATCGCAAAAAACGATAAATCTTTGAGCACCCTGTAATTTATTCTCGACACCAAGAACATCAGCACAACGCCTGTTACGGCGAAGATCAGCTGACGCTCGATATAATAATACGCATTGCCCTTATGCCTGTTTATGGCGTTGATATAGCTCGCCGAGAACAGGGCTATCAGTCCGATGATGAGCAGGATGACGACGAGCAGGAAGAACTTTGTGTCTATCTTCCCGAAAGCCAGCACTTCGCGCTTGTCGAGCCTTTTTATACCGTTCGGGGCATATTTATAGAACGGGTAATACTGGCGAAAAAGCTTTTTTGCAGGCGACATTTCCTCGCTCTCTCTTTTCGTTTTTTCGTGCTTTGTATTCTTCGTTTTTCCTTTTGACTGCGTCATCCCGATCCCCCTTTCGTCTGCGTTTATTTTTTAAAGTGCGTAGCCGCCGAAATACATCAGCGCAATCGCCGCGGCTCCGCCGATGGCGTTGACTATCGAAAACACTGCGACTATCTTCTTCTCGCTCCAGCCGCTCATCTCGAAATGATGATGAATGGGAGCCATCTTGAAGATGCGCTTGCCGTGAGTTATCTTGAAATAGCCTATCTGGAGCACGTCTGACGCGCCCTCTATAACATATATTATGCCCGTCAGGAGCAGAATAAGCGGGCAGTTGAGCGCATACGCGATAGCAACAACCATGCCGCCGAGGAACATCGAACCAGTGTCGCCCATGAACACCTTTGCGGGGTTGTGGTTCCAGACGAGGAAGCCCGCACATCCGCCTATAAGTACGCTCGCCATGAGCGAGACGCCGAAAAATTTATGCATATAAGCAATAACGCACATGGAAAGACCGAAGGTTATCGTAACGCTCGAGCAGAGTCCGTCGATGCCGTCGGTGAAGTTGACCGCGTTTATCGCGGCATAGATAACGACAAAGCCGAAAATCCAGAAGAATATGCCCATCTGAACATTGCCGGCGAACGGAATGAACATATATGGCTTGTTGCCCATGCTCATATAGAGCGAGACGAGATAAGCGATTATAACAAGCGCCTGAAGTATTGTCTTCTGCTTCTCGGTCAGACCGAGGTTGCGCTTTTTGACGACCTTTATATAGTCATCGGCAAAGCCGATGAGCGCCACGCAGAGAGCAAAGATAATGCCGCTGTAGAACTTCGTATAAAGTTCCGTTGTCGGCGCGCCGGTTGCGCTGCTGGCAACGATATCGCCGCCGAGGAGCTTGTCGGTAATAACAGTCACCGCAACCGCGGCTATCGTGCCGAAGATAAACATGAGTCCGCCCATGGTCGGCGTGCCCTGTTTTTTCTCGTGCCACTTCGGGCCGATGTCAAGAATAGTCTGCCCGAAATGGAGCTTTCTCAGCCACGGAATTATGGCAAGCCCGAGCAACGCGGTGACGAGCGCCGCGGCCGCCGCGCCCATTATCAATGCTGCGATAGTGTTCATTGTTTTTTCCTCCCTGTATCGTGCGAAAGCCCGAGAATTTCTCTTACGGTCTCCCGTTCGTCAAGCGGCAATTTTTCGCCGCCGATAAGCTGATATTTTTCGTGTCCCTTGCCCGCGAGCAAAACTGTGTCGCCGGGTTCGGCTGTTTTAAGCGCGAGCGCTATCGCCTTGCGTCTGTCCGGTTCAACGAACAGATCGCGGCGTTTTTTGTCCGTGCCTTTTAATATATCGCCGATTATTTTTATCGGGTCTTCCGAGCGCGGATTGTCGCTCGTGACGATAATTTTATCCGCATATTTGCACGCGGCGGCGCCCATCAGCGGGCGTTTGGTTCTGTCTCTGTCTCCGCCGCAGCCGAAAAGAACTATGAGCTTCCCGCGGCAGGACGGGCGCAGAGCCCGCAGCACCTTTTCAAGCCCGTCGGGCGTGTGGGCGTAGTCAATAATGACGCTGTACGGTGCTGAACACTCCACGCGTTCGAGCCGTCCGCAGACGCTTTTTGACTTCGCGAGCGACTGCGCGGCATCTTTCGGCTCGATGCCGAGATTTATCGCGCAGACAGCTGCCGCCATAGCGTTCGAGACGCTGAAAAGTCCGGGCGAGGCAAATTCTATATGTTCTATGTGTCCTTTCGAAACAAGTTCAAAGCGGACACAGTCCGAAAGAAGCGAGATATTTTTTGCCGTATAGTCGGCGCAGCCGAGCACGGTTGAGAATGTAATTACTTTTCCCTTTGCCGCGGCGATTATCTCGCCGGCGCGCGGATCGTCGAGATTGACTATTGACATCGTAGAATGTTCAAAGAGCTTTTTCTTCGCAGAAAGATAATTTTCAAATGTGCCGTGATAGTCCAAGTGGTCGCGCGTGATATTTGTGAACACTGCCGCGTAGAAGTCTATTCCCTCGAGTCTCCCCTGCGCGAGCGCCTGAGACGAAGCCTCCATGACGCAGGCTTTGCACCCCTGCGAAACGGCGCGCGAGAGCAGCGAATAAAGCTCCGGCGGCTTCGGCGTAGTCAGCCCGCTCGGCAGATTTTCATCCCCGAGGCGGTTGCAGACCGTTCCGGTGAGCAGTGTTTTCGTCCCCGAATCGGAAAGGATATTTCTGATAAGCGTGGTCACCGTCGTCTTGCCGTTTGTGCCGGTGACGCCTATCATTCTGAGCCTGCGCTCCGGGTGATTACAAAGTGCCGCGCAAAGGCGCGCATATGCGCCGCGGGAATCCGCAACATGAAGCTCGTTTTCGAGCCCCAGTCTATCCTGAGTCACAACAGCCGCCGCGCCCGAGGCGAGCGCATCTAAAGCCGCCGTATGACCGTCGAAGCTCCTGTGGCGTATGCACACGAACAGCGAGCCGGGTCGGACGAGTCTGCTGTCATCGGTGACAAAATTTATATCCGCATCGTTTTTTATACTTCCGTCAAATTCAACTTCCCGGAACAATTCGGAAAGTCTCATTAAAAATCTCCTTTATCAGCCCGGAGAATCGGAAACGCCGGTATTCGATTTGAAGTACACTGTGACCGTCGTGCCGTAATCGACGCTTTCGCCCTTTGCGATGCTCTGCCCGTAAGATGTGAGCTCGGAGTTGACGAGAGTGTTGCCGGATATCTTGATATTTATGCCCGCGGCAGCCGCAGTGCGGTTGACCTGGGTTATCGAAAGTCCCGTCAGATCGGGCACTTTGGTCTTTGTTTCAACGGGTCCGCCCTCGGTATAGAGCACGACTATGCCGCCCTTGGGCACGCTCTGATAGGCACCTGGAAGCTGGCTGATAACCTTGTCGCCGTTGCCGATAACCTTGCAGTTGAAGCCCGCCGAGCGAAGCTCCGAAGAGACCTCCGAAACATTCTTGCCGACATAGTTGGAAACCGTCGTGTCGAGCTTTGCAAGCTCGCTCTCGGTATACTGCGGCTCAACGTTGAGATATTTGAGCGTTTTTTCCATGACCTGTGCGGCGACGGGAGCGGCTATCTGACCGCCCTGAATCTGACCGCCGTGCGGCTCATCGATAATAATTATTATTGCGACTTTCGGATCGTCCGCGGGAGCAAAGCAGCCGTAGGACGCGACGTGCTCGCCGGCCTTGCCGAGCTTCTGCGATGTGCCGGTCTTGCCCGCGACGCGGTAGCCGATAACATATCCGTTTTTCGCCGTGCCTTCGTTGACGACGCGGCGCATCATCTCGGCGACTTTTGCAGAGGTCTCCTCGCTTATCACCTGACGCCTGATGGTCGGTTGGGTCTCGCTGACGACATTTCCGTTGTCGTCGAGCACTTTCGCGACGACATAGGGCTTCATCAGCTTTCCGCCGTTGGCTATGGCGGAGAGTGCGGTCACCATCTGAATGGGCGTGACCTGGAACGACTGACCGAACGAGGAGCTCGCGAGGTCGATGAGCGTCATGCCCTCGTGGGCGTGGTAGGTGACGCCCGCCTTGGGCTGAGTTTCCGCCGGGAGGTCGATTCCGGTCTTTTCGGTGAAGCCGAACGCCTCGAAATATTTGTAGAAATTATCAACGCCGAGGCGCTGACCCATGGTTATGAAATAAGAGTTGCAGGATTTTTTCAGACCGCCGACCATGTCGAGCGTACCGTGAACGGTGTGCGCGTTGCAGTGGTAGGTCTGGGTGAGAATTTTTATTCCGCCCGCCACGCAGTCGACCTTTGTTGACTGATCCGCGACGCCTTGGTCGAGAGCCGCCGAGGCGGTTATGGTCTTGAAAACGGAGCCGGGCTCATATGTACTGCTGACATTCTGGTTTCGGACATTGTTATAAAACACATTGAGCTTCGCGTTGTTTCTGTCCTCTTCCTGACCCTTTTTGATTTCTTCCTCGGTCGGGGTCTTGCCCGATTCTTCATATTTTGCGGCGCGCAGCTCCTGGAGGCGTTTATATTCCTCCTCGACCTCCGCATCGTCCGTTTCGCGCGGATTGTTCGGGTCATAGTCGCTCATGGTCGCCATGCCGAGTATCGCACCGGTATTGACATCCATAACTATACCGTTTGCATAGGCGCACTTGTTGTCGATATACGCCTGCTTGAGTGCTTCTTCAAGATAGCGCTGGATATTGCTGTTGACAGTCAGCTGAAGCTTCTGTCCGTTCGTCGCGTCGTAAAGGGTCTCATACTGGAGCGGCATCGCCCTGCCGTAGGCGTCCTTTGCAGTGACCTTTCTGCCGGGGATACCCGAGAGGATGCTGTTATAATATAGCTCGATGCCCGCCTGGCCGTTGCCCTCCGAGTTTGTGTATCCGATGATATGGCTGGCGAGATTGCCGTTGGGGTAGTAGCGCTTGACATCCGGGTCTATGCCAACCATCGAACTGCCATAGGCATACTGCTTCTTGCCGTCCTTCGTGTATTCGTACTTTTTCTTTTTTATCTCGACTACTTTTTCTTTGCTATCGTATTCAACCTGCTTTGCGATGACGAGATATCTGTACTTCGTCATCTGGAGCTTTTTTATCAGCGTGTCGCCGTTTATATCGAGCGCTTCGCTCAGATCGAGGCACAGCTGGGCGCGGACATTATCGTCCGGTACACTGTAGGGATCAATATACACAAGCCACACCGACGCGCTCTGGGCGAGAATATTTCCCTCGGAGTCATAAATAGTGCCGCGCTGAGCCGGTATCTCGGTATCGTAGAGCTGATTTTCCTCGGCTTTGCCTTTGTAATAATCCGCCTGAACCACCTGGATGCGGAAGAGGTTGCCGACGCAGGCTAGGAAAGCTATGGCGATGATTGCTACCATCACCTTGGCGCGCCTGTCTTTTTCTTTTTTAGGCAATGTCTTCTGCATATCTTCACCCTTTCACAGCTCGGTAAAAAACCTTCTTAAATGTCCAAAAAAGGGCAGACCGCGATCCGCCCTTTTCAACGCAACTCAGGCACATCATTATATGCCGTGCGATGCCCGTACTATTCTCCCGCTTTTGATCCGCTGTCATCATTATAAACGACGGAGTCCGAACCATTGACGGTTATGTAGTTTATCTGCGAGCGGTTGCCCTTGACCATACCGAGCCTGTTTGTCGCATAGTCGAGAACCGCGTCCGTGCTCATCTTCTGGGTCAGTCTGCTCTGAAGATCGACCGTTCTGCTCTGCTCTTCCGAGATGCTCGTCTGTATCTTCGCCGCCTCCTGCGCAAGAACGGTAAGGCGTGTGCGCGAATACATATTTATTCCGAGAAGCATGAACATAACGACCGACACGGTGAGAATAACGGCGATGCGCCTGTTTATTTCTTTTGCTTCTGCCTGTTTCTGCGCCTTTGTCTTTTTCGGCGCTTCGACCACTCGCTGCGGACCGACCGGAACTTCCTTTTTCTTCGGCGCGGGCATAGCCTGCTGCGGCTCGAAGAGTTCGAATCTGTAAGCCTGCGCTCCGTTATAATTCGCTGCCATAGTTACCATCCTTTCCCTGTAACTTTTTCCCGTTTATACTAAAAAATTATCTGATTTTCTCTATTACGCGAAGCCTTGCGCTTCTGCTGCGCGGATTTTCTTCGAGCTCCGCCTTGCTCGGAGCCGCCGCCTTTTGCGGCAGTCTGCCGCGGCTCTTTCTCCCGCAGACGCACACCGGGAACTCCGGCGGGCATATGCACCCCTCGCACAGGGAAGCGAAAGTCTGCTTGACCGCTCTGTCCTCGAGCGAATGGAAGGTTATTATCGCGAGCCTGCCGCCGACCTTGAGCGAATCGAACATATCGCCTATTGCTCTGTCGAGTCCGTCGAGCTCGCCGTTGACATAGATCCTCAACGCCTGGAAGGTGCGCCTCGCGGGGTGGCCTCCCTCGCGGCGCGCCGCCGCCGGAATAGAGCTTTTGACTATCTCGGCGAGTTCCAGTGTTGTTTCTATCGGCTTTTCAGCCCTCGCTCGGACTATTCCCGCCGCTATACGCGGAGCGAACTTGTCCTCGCCGTATCTGTAGATGATATCCTGCAGCTCGCGCTGTGAGAGCGAGTTGACTGCGTCCGCCGCGCTCATGCCCTGCATCGACATTCTCATGTCGAGCGGAGCGTCCGCGTGGAAAGAAAATCCGCGCGCGGCGTCGTCGAGCTGATGGGAGCTTACTCCGAGGTCTGCGAGAATGCCGTCCGCACCCTCGTCGGTGAACTGCGAAAGTATGCTCTTTATATTAAAGAAGTTGTCGTTGACTATGCTGACATTCTCTCTGCCCTCGAAACGCTTTGTGAGCGTCTCTATCGCTTCGGGGTCGCGGTCAATGGCGACGAGCCTGCCGTTTACCGAGAGCCTGTCCAGTATCGCGTTCGAGTGACCGCCGCCGCCCGCCGTGCAGTCTGCGTAAAGACCGTCCGGCTTTATATCAAGCGCTTCGATCGACTCATTGAAAAGTACGGGTATATGTTTGAACTCCATGTTATGCCGCCCTCCGCATCAAAGCTGAACGAGCTTCGCGAGTTCTTCGATCTTCGCCATATTCTCCGCGCACTTCTCTTCCCACAGCGCGGGGTTCCATATCTCCACGCGGTTGCCGACGCCGGCTATCAGCGCCTCTTTTTCGAGGTGCGCCTTTGCGCAGTGATCGGCGGAGAGGGTTATTCTGCCCTGCTTATCGGGAACGACGCATCTCTTCGAGCTGCTTGCAATACGCTCAGCGAATGCGCGGTCCGCGCCGGTGCAGAGGCTGCGGAGATTCTCAAAATATCTGTCCCACTCTTCGACCGTATATATAATAATGCAGTCTGTGCTGCCGGGCGGAGTGCAGACGACGAATTCCGCGCCTAGCTTGCTGCGGAATTCCGCCGGAATGAACACTCGGTTTTTCTGGTCGAGCGTATGGACAAAAAATCCGCCGAATTCAGTTTTTTCCATGCGCTCGCCCCCTTTTGAGAAAATTTCGGTGTTTTTATCCACCACTTGGGTGCACTTGTCCACCTATTGCACCCTAATTATAAACCACAAACTCAAATAGCGCAATAGTTTTGAGCCACTTTTTGGGGGCAGATTCCAAAAAATTTTTCGGCGAATAGAAAAAGATCCGGCGCAGTACACAAGATGTTGTATACTGCGCCGGAATGCAGATTTTATTGTAAAATTTTACCAGATAGCTTTTTCGGCCACATCGGTCTTTGCGCTGTCAACAAAATCGGCGATGCTCATCGCGCCGATATCGCCCTCGCCGCGCTTTCTGACGCTGACCGTGCCGCTCTCGACCTCTTTCTCGCCGATGACGAGCATATAGGGAATCTTGTGGAGCTGAGCCTCACGGATCTTATAGCCTATCTTCTCGCTGCGGGTGTCAACGCTGACTCTGAGTCCCGCTATATCGAGCTGCTGGCGAACTTCTTCGGCATAGCCGTGGAACTTATCGGATATCGGCAGAATCTTGACCTGCTCGGGAGCGAGCCACAGCGGGAACGCGCCTGCAAAGTGCTCGGTGATAACGCCGATGAAGCGCTCGATAGAACCGAGAACAACGCGGTGAATCATGACCGGGCGATGCTTCTCGCCGTCCGCACCGGTGTATTCAAGCTCAAAGCGCTCAGGCAGCTGCATATCGAGCTGGATAGTGCCGCACTGCCATGTTCTGCCGAGGGAATCGGACAGATGAAAGTCGAGCTTCGGTCCGTAGAATGCGCCGTCGCCCTCGTTGATAACAAAGTCCTTGCCCATCTCGGTGACCGCCGCCTTGAGGGTCTCCGTTGCGAAATCCCAGTCTTTTTCGTCGCCCATGTGATCCTCGGGCATGGTTGAGACTTCGATCTGATAGGTCAATCCGAACACGGAATAGACCTCGTCGAACAGGCGGACAACGCCCTTTATCTCGTCCTTCATCTGATCCCATGTCATGAAGATATGCGCATCATCCTGAGTGAAGCAACGCACGCGGAACAGGCCGTGGAGCGCGCCGGACAGCTCGTGGCGGTGAACCAGACCGAGCTCGCCCATTCTCAGGGGCAGGTCGCGGTATGAATGGGGCTGAAGCTTATAGACGAGCATTCCGCCGGGGCAGTTCATCGGCTTTATCGCAAAGTCGGTGTCGTCTATAACCGTGGTGTACATATTCTCCTTGTAGTGATCCCAGTGGCCGCTGCGCTCCCAGAGCGAACGGTTGAGCATCATCGGAGTGGATATCTCGACATAGCCGTAGCGCTTGTGCACTTCGCGCCAATAGTCGATAAGGGTATTTCTGAGAACCATGCCGTTGGGCAGGAAGAACGGAAATCCGGGGCCCTCATCCATGATAGTGAACAGGCCGAGCTCCTTGCCGAGCTTTCTGTGGTCGCGCTTCTTCGCCTCTTCGAGCATATGAAGATAATTGTCAAGATCCTCTTTCTTCGTGAAAGCGGTTCCGTAGATTCTCTGGAGCATCTTGTTGTCCGAGTCGCCGCGCCAGTATGCGCCGGTGCAGGAGGTCAGCTTGAACGCCTTGACGCGCGAGGTGTCGGGGACATGAGGGCCTGCGCAGAGCTCATCGAACTCGCCCTGGCGGAAGAACGATATCTTCTCGCCCTTGCCTGCGTGCTCCTGAATAAGCTCGACTTTGTAGGGCTCGCCCTTCTTCTCCATCATTGCGATGGCATCGTCGGGGTCGAGCTCGTATCTCTCGAGCGGCAGAGCCTCCTTGACTATCTTCTTCATCTCCGCCTCGATCTTCTCGAGAACCTCGGGAGTGAACGGCACATCGACATCGAAATCATAATAGAAGCCGTTGTCTATAGCGGGGCCTATCGCGAGCTTAGCCTCGGGATAGAGACGCTTGACAGCCTGGGCAAGGACGTGCGAAGCGGTATGTCTGAGCGCGCGCTTTCCGTCGTCATCGTCAAAAGTAAGAATTTCGAGCTTGCAGTCTTTGTTTATCGGGGTGCGAAGATCCTTGACCTCGCCGTCGATGCGGCAGACGCACGCCGCCTTATAGAGTCCCATGCCGAGGCTCTTCGCCACTTCCATGGCGGTTATTCCGTCGTCAAACTCCTTGACGACTCCGCCCTTGAGTTCAATGTTTACCATAAAAATTTCTCCTTTCAGCTTCGGGCTGATGCCCGTCTCAGGGATGAAAAAAGCTCCACCCCCGTAAAAATTACAGGGGTGAAGCAAATGCTCCACGGTTCCACCCGGTTTGCGGCTCGCGCCGCCACTCATGCGACCTTAACGCGGTCATACGTCGCAGCCTATCCCGCAGGGCTTCGGTGCGCGCTCGGCAGCGGTAACATATCCCGTATCAACACCGGCGCTCTCAGCCAACGGCGCGCGGCTCTCTTTGAGGACGTTCGGAACACGTCTTCTGCTTCACAGCTTTTAACATTATCATTTTATCACCAAACGCGAAAAAGTCAACACTTTCTTTCGCGCTGGATTTTGTTCAACTTCCATAAATTTTTGTACCATGTGTTGCAATAATACCTTGACATTTCTCCCGTTTAAGGTTATTATACATAATAATGGTAGTATTATGTGCCAAGCTATACTCCATATTGTTATTTTACTGAGTTTTACAATAATCAAAATTTTTATTCGGGAGGTGTTGTTCGTTTGGACGTTTGGAAAATTATTCTTATAGCCGCCGCTGTCGGAGTTGCATTCGGCATTATCGGTTTCATTCTCGGCGGTTTACATAGGAAAAGAGTTGCCGAAGCCGCAATAGGTTCCGCCACAAAGGAGGCGAACCGCATAGTCAGCGAGGCTATGACCCAGGCAGAGGCCAAGAAGAAGGAAGCTATCCTTGAAGCCAAGGATGAGATCCACAAGCAGAGAAGCGAAAACGAAAAAGAACTGCGCGAAAGGCGCAATGAAGTTCAGCGCCAGGAGCGCAGAGTCATTCAGAAAGAAGAGAGCCTCGACAAGAAGATCGAGAATCTCGAAAAGAAGGACGAGACCCTCAACCGCAAGATAAAGGATGCGGATGACAGACTCGCCGAGGCGGAGAGCCTCAAGAGAAGCCAGCTCGATATGCTCGAAAAAATCTCGGGCTACAGCAAGGAGCAGGCTAAGGAATACCTGCTCAAGAACCTTGAAGACGACCTTGTTCACGAGAAGGCGGTCAAGGTGCTCGAATATCAGCAGCGCACAAAGGACGAAGCTGATACAATTGCAAGAGAGATAATCGGCACCGCTATCCAGCGCTGCGCCGCAGATCACACGGCAGAGACCACGGTATCCGTTGTCGCCCTGCCCAACGACGAGATGAAGGGACGCATAATCGGACGCGAGGGCAGAAACGTCCGCACGCTCGAAACCATAACCGGCGTCGATCTGATAATCGATGACACGCCCGAGGCTATCACCGTTTCGAGCTTCGATCCGGTTCGCCGCGAGGTCGCGCGTTTGACGCTCGAAAAGCTCATATCGGACGGCAGAATTCATCCCGCCCGCATCGAAGAGATGTACGAGAAAGCCCGCCGCGAGGTCGATGCAACTATCAAGCAAACCGGCGAGCGCGCACTCATCGACGCAGGAGTCAACGGAGTGCATCCCGAGCTCGTCAAGCTCCTCGGCAAGCTCAAGTACAGAACGAGCTACGGTCAGAACGTACTCAATCATTCACTCGAAGTTTCTTATATCGCAGGTCTCATGGCGGCGGAACTTGGCGCCGACGTCAAGCTTGCAAAGAGAGCCGGTCTTCTTCACGATATCGGCAAGGCACTCGACCACGAGATGGACGGCTCGCACGTTGAGCTGGGTGTTGAGGCCGCGAAGAAATACCGCGAGAGCGAGGGCGTCATTCACGCCATTCAGGCTCACCACGGAGACGTTGAGGCAAAGACACTTGTCGCCTGCCTCGTTCAGGCCGCCGACGCCGTTTCGGCTTCCCGCCCCGGCGCAAGACGCGAGAATGTTCAGAACTACATCAAGCGCCTTGAAAAGCTTGAGAGCATCGCATCCTCGTTTGAGGGCGTTGAGCGTTCGTTCGCCATTCAGGCAGGCCGCGAAGTGCGCATAATGGTCAAGCCTGAAGTCGTCAGCGACGAGAAGATGGTTCTCATCGCCCGCGACATCGTCAAGAAGATCGAAGACGAGCTTGAATATCCCGGTCAGATAAAGGTCAACCTTATCAGGGAGAGCAGAGTCAGCGACTACGCAAAATAAAAACAAATCCCACCGTCAAACGCGGTGGGATTTTTTGAAAGGAAAATCGGAATGAATATACTTCTTATAGGCGACATCGTCGGCACGCAGGGTTGCGACTTCCTGCGCTCTGTGCTCCCCGGCTTCAAGAAGCTCAAGGCCATAGATGTCGTGATAGCTAACGGCGAGAATGCCGCGCCCGGCAACGGGATAACTTCGTCCGCCGCCGAGCACATATTTTCAAGCGGCGTTGATTTTATAACGACCGGCAACCACGCTTTTCGGCGCAGCGAGGTATATCATTTTCTCGACGAGCGCAGCGATATAATCCGCCCGGCGAATGTCGGCGCAGCCTGCCCCGGCAAGGGCTTCGGTGTTATAGACATGGGCAGAGTCCGCATCGGCGTTATAAACCTGCTCGGGCGCGCATATATAAACGGCTCGGACAATCCGTTCTACTGCATCGACTCTCTCATGGAAGAGATAAGCGACTGTCGGATAAAAATAGTTGATATCCACGCCGAAGCTACAGCCGAGAAGCTCGCCATGGGCTTCTATCTCGACGGCAAGGCGACTGCCGTTGTCGGCACGCACACCCATGTTCAGACTGCCGACGAAAAAGTCCTGCCCGGCGGCACAGCTTATATAACCGACCTCGGCATGACGGGACCTGAGCTCTCGGTGCTCGGAGTCCGCCCCGAAGCTTCGATATCGTGGCTCAAGACGGGACTTCCGACGCGATTTGAGATAAGCGACGGCGCATGCATGATGTGCGGCGTTATAATCGACGTTGATGAAAAAACCGGAAAGTCGAGAAGTATTGAAAGAATCTGTGTAAGGTGAGAAAATAAAAATGCTCAAAGAAATAAGAATCGCAAAAGAAAAAGACTGCCCTAAAATGCTCGAACTGCTCGAATATATCTGCAATCTTCACAGCGGGATAAGACCCGACCTGTTCAAGGCGGGAAAGTCGAAATACGACAGTGAAAGCCTCGCGAAGCTCTTAGCCGACGAGAACCGCATAACTTTTGTTGCGGCGGACGAAAACGACGAGGTGCTCGGATATATTTTCTGCATTCTCATCGACCACTCCGCTGACTCCGCGCGCTGCCCGAATACGGAGCTCTATATCGACGACCTGTGCGTTGACGAAAAGTGCAGGCACGAAGGCATCGGCGACGCACTGTTCAAAAAGGCTCTTGAGACGGCAAAAGAGCTCGGCTGCCACGACCTGACGCTCAACGTCTGGGAGGGCAACGACGGTGCGCTGCGTTTCTATGAGAAGCACGGCATGAAGATACAGAAGCGCGAGATGGAAATCGTGCTCGATTGAGTCAGTCTTTTCAACTTATTTTTTAAAAATATTGAAATTTTATTGAGTCGGTGGTAGAATTATCGTCGGCTCATTTTTTACGGCTTTTGAAAGGAAGATTCAATGGAAAACAGGGAAAAATTTTCGTCGAGACTCGGATTCATTCTGATCTCGGCAGGCTGCGCCATCGGACTTGGAAATGTCTACAGATTCCCGATAACAACCGGCGCATACGGCGGCGCGTTTTTCGTACTGATTTACATCGCGTTTCTTGTTCTGCTCGGCATACCGGTCATGACGGCGGAGCTCGCAGTCGGCCGCGCAAGCCAGCGCAGCATCGCCTCGTCATACGACGTGCTCGAAAAGAAGGGGCAGAAGTGGCATCTCGCCAAGTATCTCGGCATCGCCGGAAACTATTTGCTCATGATGTTCTACACGACTATCTCCGGCTGGATGCTGATATACTTTATAAAGTATGCGGACGGCTCGATCCTCGCGTACAAGAGCGCTGAAGAACTCGGAGCGGTGTTCGGCACGATGATAAGCAACCCCGTGCTCATGGTCTGCGCCACATTCGCAGTCATTCTTGTCTGCTTCAGCATCTGCTCGTTCGGTCTGCAAAAGGGCGTCGAGAGGATAACAAAATGGATGATGGTGGCTCTCCTGCTTCTCATGGTGGGGCTCGCAATCTATTCCTGCACACTCTCAAACGCCGCAGAGGGACTGAAATTCTATCTCGTTCCCTCGCTCAAGTCCCTTGAAAATTCGGGCGTATGGACGGTAATCTCGTCCGCAATGGGGCAGGCGTTCTTTACTCTGAGCATCGGTATCGGCTCTATAGCGATATTCGGCAGCTACATCGGCAAGGAGCGCAGGCTCCTCGGCGAGGCTGTGACAATAGTCGGGCTTGACACTTTCGTTGCACTCATGTCCGGCGTTATCATCTTCCCTGCGTGCTTCACCTATAACGGCGGCGTCACCGCAGACGCAGGCACCGTCGGCGCGAGCTTCCTGTTCACGACGCTTTCGAGCATCTTCAACAGCATGCCCGGTGGACGCATAGTCGGTGCGCTGTTCTTCGTGTTCATGATATTCGCAGCGTTCTCGACGGTCATTACCGTTTTTGAAAACATCATGTCCTTCTGGCTCGAGTTGACGAAGCTCAGCCGCCGCAAGGTGGCGCTGATAAACATCGCGCTCATGCTCGTGCTCTCCCTCCCCTGCGTGCTCGGCTTCAATGTGCTCGAAAAGATACAGATAGCCGGCAAGGGCATCATGGATATCGAAGACTTCCTCGTTTCAAATGTTCTGCTCCCGCTCGGCAGTCTCGTCTATGTTCTCTTCTGCAGCAGGAAATACGGCTGGGGCTGGAAGAACTACATCGGCGAAGTCAACTGCGGCGAAAAGGGCGCAAAAATGCCCGGCTGGATAAGACCTTATTTCACATATGTTCTGCCGATAATCGTTATAATCGTCTTTATTATGTCAGTCGTCGGCTGATAAAAAATCATGGCTCGGTTCGGGAATTTCCCCGTGCCGAGCCGTTTTTTATTTTATTCGGGGAAAAGGCTTTTTTCTCTTGAATATCCCCCACTTATTTGTTATCATTGCCTTGTAAAAAATACGTTTTAAGGACGGTGCTACCATGAAATTTCCAATAGGCGTTATTATTAACAGCTTCCGCACGGATATCCCGACGGCGGTCAAAAAGGCCGCCAAGGTCGGCGCGCAGGGCATCCAGGTCTATGCCACCAGCGGAGAAATGTCGCCCGAGGAGCTTGTCGGCTCCAAGCGCGCGGATTTCCGCAAGCTCGTTGAGGACAACGGACTCGTTATCTCCGCCCTCTGCGGCGACCTCGGCGGAGGCTTCGGCAACAGGGACGAAAACGGGTGGAGAGTCGAGAAGTCAAAGAGAATAATCGAACTTGCAAAGGAGCTCGGCACGGATATCGTCACGACACACATCGGCGTTGTTCCCGAGGACAGCGGACACGAGCGATACAAGATAATGCAGGATGCGTGCTTTGAGCTCTCCCGCTTCGCGGACAGCCTCGACGCCCATTTCGCCATTGAGACGGGACCCGAGACCTCGGCGACGCTCAAGAAGTTTCTTGACTCGCTCGGCTCTACCGGCGTCGCGGTCAACCTCGACCCCGCGAACCTTGTCATGGTCACGGGCGACGACCCCGCAAAGGCGGTCTATAACCTGCGCGACTACATAGTCCACACCCACGCCAAAGACGGCGTTCAGATTTTCTACAGGGATCCCGAGATAGTCTACGGCATAAAAAAAGACCCGCTCGTCACAGGCAGCTCATTTAAAGAAGTGCCGCTCGGCGAGGGCAGCGTCAAGTGGGATGAATATCTCGCCGCGCTCGACGATATCGGCTACAAGGGCTTCCTGACAATAGAGCGAGAAGTCGGCGACGACCCCGAAAAGGATATCGGCAACGCCGTAAACTTCCTCAAAGGATACATGGACTGAGGTGAATGAAATGAAAACCTGCGTCAGCAGCTACAGCTTTCAGCCGATGCTTTCGAGCGGAGAGCTGACCCAGCTTCAGCTCATAGGCAAGGTCAAAGAGATGGGCTTCGACGGAATTGAATTTATCGACCTCATGCCCGAAGACGGAATGTCAGTCGAAGAATACGCCAAGCGTCTGCGCGACGAGAGCGAAAAGAAAAACCTGCCGATAGTCAACTACACCATCGGCGCGGAGCTTCTCAACCGCCCGCTCGACGAGGAGTGCGAGCGCCTGTTCAGACAGATCGATATAGCGGAGATACTCGGCGCGTCGGGTATGCGCCACGACGCGACAGGCGGCTTCAACGCGCCGCAGAGCGCATACTGCGGCTTCGATCAGGCTCTGCCCACCCTCGTTGAGGGCTGCCGCAAAGTGACCGAATACGCCGCAGAGAAAGGCATATCTACAATGGTCGAGAACCACGGCTATTTTGCGCAGGACAGTGACCGGGTCGAAAAACTCGTCACGGGAGTTGCAAACCCGAACTTCGGTCTGCTCGTTGACATGGGCAACTTCGCCTGCGCCGACGACCCCTCGGACAAGGCGGTCGGCAGAGTCGCAAAATACGCAAAGCACGTTCACGCCAAGGACTTTCACATCAAGAGCGGCTCAGAGCCCGATCCCGGGCGCGGATTCTTTCGCAGCAGAGCCGGCAACTACCTGCGCGGCGCAGTGATTGGTCACGGCAACATCCCCGTGGCGCAGTGCATAGGCATACTCAAGCGCGCGGGCTACGACAAATATGTCAGCATCGAGTTCGAGGGCATCGAGCAGACGCTCACGGGCATCGAAATCGGGCTTGAGAATCTCAAAAGATTCATAGCCGAGGCTGAGTAAAAAGTTAAAAGAGTCCAAAAAACGCACCCGAAAGCAAGACGCCTTCGGGTGCACTTTTATTCATTTTCAGCCGATTCGGGCTCAGTCTGCTCCGCAAAAATAAATTCGCCGTTTTCAGCTTTGCAGATATACTTTTTGCCGGTTGTTACCTTTCCCTCGAGCATCTGCTCCGAGAGCTTATCCTCGATCTGCTGCTGGATAACACGCTTGAGCGGTCTCGCTCCGTAGACCGGGTCAAAGCCCGCATCCGCCGTCTTTTGAACAGCCGATTCGTCAAAAATTAAAGTTATATCCAGCTGCGCCACGCGCTTTGAGAGCGTTTCGAGCATTCTGCGCGCAATTTCGGATATATCCTGCTTTTCGAGCGAGTGGAAGACGATTATATCGTCAACGCGGTTCAAAAATTCCGGTCTGAATGTGTTCTTGAGTTCTTTCATCACAAGCTCGCGCACGCGGTCGTAGCTCGGGACATTGCCGCGCTCCGAAGAGAAGCCAAGTGCCTTTCCGCTGCCCGAAATCAGCTTCGCGCCGACATTCGAGGTCATTATAATAATGCAGTTCTTGAAATCGACCCTACGCCCCTGCGAATCGGTCAAGATGCCGTCATCAAGTATCTGGAGCAGCATATTGAAAACGTCGGGGTGAGCTTTTTCTATTTCATCAAAGAGAATGACGCTGTACGGTCTGCGGCGGACTTTTTCGGTCAGCTGACCGCCCTCGTCATAGCCGATATATCCGGGCGGCGAACCGACGAGTCTCGAGACCGTGTGCTTCTCCATATATTCGGACATATCGAGCCTTATCATCGCGTTCTCGTCGCCGAAAAGCGAGTCGGCAAGCGCCTTGCAGAGTTCCGTTTTGCCTACACCTGTAGGGCCGAGGAAAATAAACGAACCGGTCGGGCGTTTGGGGTCTTTGAGCCCGACTCTGCCGCGCCTTATTGCCCGCGCGACCGCGCTGACCGCCTCATCCTGGCCGACTATTCTGTGGTGCAGCTCATCTTCAAGATGAAGCAGGCGTTCGCTCTCCGCCTGAGTCAGCTGCGAGACGGGTATTCCAGTCCACGCGCAGACTATTTCGGCTATATTATCAGCCGTGACCTCACCTATTTTCTTGCTCGATTCCTCGCGCCAGCTGTGCTTTGCGCGCTCGAGTTCGTCGCTCAGCTTCTTCTGCTCGTCGCGTATCTGCGCGGCATGCTCGAATTCCTGAGAATTCACTGCCGAGTCCTTTTCCTCGGCGAGGGCGCGGAGTCTGTTCTCCATATCCTTGAGATCGGGCGGCGCTGTAAATGCGCTGAGTCTGACGCGCGACGCCGCCTCGTCTATTAAATCTATTGCCTTATCGGGCAGATATCTGTCGCCGATATAGCGCACCGACATTTTCACCGCCGCCTTTATCGCGTCGTCGGTTATTCTGACTTTATGGTGCGCCTCGTATTTGTCGCGGATGCCCATGAGTATCGCGACCGCCTCGTCCTCGCTCGGCTCGCCGACCGTGACGGGCTGAAAGCGGCGCTCGAGCGCGGCATCCTTTTCGATATGCTTACGGTATTCTTCGAGCGTGGTTGCACCGATGACCTGCATCTCGCCGCGGGCAAGCGCGGGTTTCAAAATATTCGCGGCGTCGACCGCACCCTCCGCCGAACCTGCACCTATAAGCGTATGCAATTCGTCTATAAAAAGAATGACATCCCCCGCCTTTGAAACTTCTTCAATGGCGGATTTGACGCGCTCTTCGAAATCGCCCCTGTACTTTGTACCGGCAACCATGCCCGTGAGGTCGAGCGAGACTATGCGCTTGCCCTTGAGCAGTTCGGGCACTTCGCCCGTGGCGATTTTCAGCGCGAGCCCCTCGGCGATTGCCGTCTTGCCGACTCCAGGCTCACCTATCAGACAGGGGTTGTTCTTCGTTCTGCGCGAGAGAATCTGAATGACGCGCTCTATCTCCTTCTGCCTGCCGATAACGGGGTCAATTCTGCCCGCCGCGGCAAACGAAGTCAGGTCGCGCCCATATTGATTGAGGGTCGGGGTATCCGTTCTGCCGCCGGGCTTTTTGACCGTCTCCGGCTTTCCGGAATCTTTACCCGACGCCGAGCCGAACGCTTTCAAAAGCTCCTGCAAAATCTCCTGCGGTGACACGCCGAGGCGGGTCATAACGGCGGTTGCCGCGCTCGAGCCCTCTTTTATCATGGCGATAAGCAGATGCTCCGTGCCGACATAGTTGTGACCCATATCCCGCGCCTGAATCATTGCGCTCTCAATAATATTTTTGCATCTGGGCGTGAAATCGCCCGGAGTCAGCACCGTCGGCACGCCAAAGCCGATGCTGTTTCTGACAGCGTCCTCGACCTTGCCGGCGGTAAGCTTTTTGTTTATCAGAACGGTATAGGCTATCCCGCCGTTCTGGGTCAGCAGACCGAGCAGAAGATGCTCGCTGCCGATATAGGTGTGCCCCATATTCTCCGCATATTCAATGGCGGCGTTGAGCACATCGTTGGCTTTCTGGGTAAAGCCGGTAAACTTATACATATCATCATTCCTTTCCGCGGTGAACCGTACAATAGAGATTATTGCCGGAAAATTGCCGCCGAATCGAAAGATATATGTTTTTATATATGTTTATCGGCGGTATTTTAGGACAATGCCTCGCGCACCGCGTCCGCTCTGAGGCAGTCCCTCTGCCGCGCATCGATATGCTTGCCGTTCGCAGCGCTTATGGTGGCGGGCTGCATATTGACGAGCAGTTCGTTAAGTTTTTCTATCGGTATATCAAGTATTCCCCTTGCCGAGCCGAGGCGCACAAGGGATATAAGATCCATCATCTCGTCGCAGGACAGCACACGCGCGCTCTGCAAAATTCCGAGAGCTCTGTATATTTTGTCCTGCATCGCGACATCGGCGCACATACGCTCCGCCGCCGCGCGCTCCTGGGTGACGAGCTGGCGGGTTATCGACTGGAGGTTCTCTATCGCCGCCTGCTCGGTTATGCCGAGGGTTATCTGATTGCTCAGCTGATAGATATCGCCGCGCGACTCCCTGCCCTCGCCGTATGCGCCGCGAAGGGTCAGACCGAGCTTGGATATGGTCGAGCTGAGGACTGCGAGCTGACCGCTTCTTCTGAGCGCGGGCAGATGCAGCATGACGGACGCGCGCATGGCTGTGCCGAGATTCGTCGGGCACTGGGTCAGATAGCCGAGACTCTCGTCAAACGCGAAATTCAGCTTCTTATCGAGCGCGGAGTCAATTTTATCTGCGAGGACATAGCAATCCATGAGCGCGAGACCCGCTTTCATGACCTGGACGCGGATATGATCCTCCTCACAGAGCATGATGCCGACCGTCTCATCTTCAGTGAGCATGAGCGCCCTGCCCTCGCGGACAGAGGCGAACTCGGGGCTTATCAGATGGCGCTCGGCGAGAGATATCGCCTGCTCGCGGCTGAGCGAATCCATTGTGACATAGTGGAGCCCCAGCTCGGGCACGCAGGCAAGCAGAGTGTCACGAACTTTTTCGTTGACCTTTATTCTGCTCGCCGTGTCGAGGCGGCACGGGAACGGGAACTCTTCTAAGTTGCGCGCAAGACGCACGCGGGTGCTCAGGACTATATCGCCCTGTTCGCCCTTGTCGACATACCATTTACTCATTTTCGTTCCCTCCCTCAAGCTCTTTTATCCTGTCGCGAAGCTGCGCCGCAAGCTCGAAGTTCTGCGCGGCAACCGCCTCGTCCATCTGCTTTTTGAGCTCCTCTTTTTCGTCGATTTTTGCCTCTTCCTCGCTGACGGGCTCGGCGGTTGAAGCTATCTTGCCGCTGTGGTGAATCTGACCGTGAATGCGCTGGAGCGAGGGCTTGAGCTCGTTATAAAAAACTTTGTAGCACTCCGCGCAGCCGACTCTGCCCTCGCGGACGATATCATTGAACGAAGAGCCGCATTTCGGGCAGCGAACCACCTTTCTCGGCGCGCCGAGCGAATGGACCGCATCGCCGAAGAAGTTTCCGAAAAGTCCGGCAACATCGAAGCCGAAGCCCGAGAACGCGTCGCCGTAGCCGAGATGCTCGGCACATTCGGAGCAGAGATGGCGCTCAGCCGTGTCTCCGTTTATGACCTGCTTTATGTGAGTTGTCGCTTCATTTTTTCCACAGTTCTGACAAAGCATATGTGTTCCTCCTTTATCCGTTTCTGCCCATTTCAACGAGCAGCAGTTGTTTGAATACCGACGCTCTGACGGCGTCCCTGTCCCCGACGGCGGCAGGTCGCAGAGCATTGTCCGACACTGCGCTGAGCATCAGCATGGCGGCGTGTTTATCTATAACACCCGTGCTGACGAGCTCCGCGAGATGTGCTCGGGCAGTGCGCTCGTCGAGCTTATCGCCCACAGCGTTGACCGCGTGCATGACCTTCTGATTCGGCTCCATCGCCGCACGCCTTATTCTGATATATCCTCCGCCGCCTCTGCGGCTCTCGACAATATAGCCCTGTTCCGGCGTGAAACGCGACGCGATAACATAATTTATCTGGCTCGGGACGCACCCTATCGTCTGCGCAAGCTCGTTGCGCTGTATCTCTATGGTTCCGCTGTTGCCGAGCATTTCGAGTATCATGCCCGTTATCTGACTGCTAAGGCTCATTGCCGTCACCTCTTTTTATCTTTGACTTTCTTTGACCTTTGACTTTATTATAACCCTGATGCAAACTCCGGTCAAAAGTCAGAAAAGGTCAAAAATCACCCATCGGGCAAAATATTTTTAATTATCTCGCTCATGCTTTGATTTACTGAGTCTATCTCGTGTTTTCTTTGATTTTTCGCTTTGCGCTCCGGCGTAATTTATATAATAAGACGGGTCAATATGCTCATCCGCGCGCATAAATTCGTCGCAGAAGATATCCGACTCGTCGTAGCTCACGACTTCTCCGTTCTTGTCAAACAGCATATAAAACACCTCCGGTTTCTTATTAGTTTACGCCGGAGAAAAGAAAATTATGTTTGGGTTCAGAAAGTGTAACCGCAAAAAGCGGTGCTTCATAATATGTTGATGAAAGCGGTGCTCGAGTCAAAACCGCGGCACTCTTTCTTAGTAACTGAAGAGGAGGCAAAACGATGGGTTGCTCAAACAACTGGTGCATTTTCCTTATCATCATCCTTCTGCTCTGTGACACGGGCTGCGGCTGCAATAATGGCGTCTCCAGAGCTTCGGACTGCGGATGTGGCTGCAACAACGGCTGTGGCTGCTGACATTCCATAAGACCGCTAAAGTGAAAACGACCGCCTTGCCGAAATGGCAGGGCGGTCAAACTTATACGATTTTCGAAAAAGATCAGGCAACTCTGTTGCCCTTTCTGCCGGGAGTCGGAGAGACGGTCTCGGGCTCGAACGCAGTCTTGGCTGCGCTGCGGCGCTGAGCGGTCTTCTTCTCCTTGACAAAATGAGCCTTGGTATACTTGTTGGTGCAGAGGAAGTGAGCGATCTTCTTGGCAAGAGCAGTCTCAAACTTCTCCTCAAAATTGATCAGCTTCTTCTCAAACACAAAGCCTGTTATTATAAGAGCCACAGCGGCAACTTCGAGAATCGAAACAATTATGAATGTACTTGTCATTTTTGCTTCCTCCTTACGGAAAAATCGGAACATTTGTTCTTTCCGTCTCTAATTATAGCACAAATATTCGGTTTGTCAACACAAATGTTCGATTTTTTTGAAGATCTGCGCCGATTCGCGCAGGGTATAATCTCCTACGATTGGATTGTATCACAATATATGCCAAAAGTCAACGGAAAAACCACAACAAATTGGAAAACTAAGGCAATGAATTTTCGATGCAAAACGCCAAAAAATTTTTGAAAGCGGTCGTTCTTTGCTCGATTTTGGGCGTTTTATTGGCTTTCGAGCAAATTGCTTACGGCACTGTACAATTTATCGGTCGCTTCTTCAACACTCATAGATTCAGGAGAAAAAGATTCACCGAACAAAATTTTTAAATTCCCATTTTTTCTGTACTCCCCGCTTATCGCGAACGGCACTATCAGCGCGTTTCCCCTTTTGGCTATCGCCGCAGCTCCGGTTTTGAACGCGAGAAGCGATTTATCCGTCCTGTTGCGCGTGCCCTCCGGGAATATCCCTACAGCGCCGCCCCTTTTCAGAATTTTTATCGCTCTTCTGACCGCCGCGGCGTCGAAGCCGTCACGGTTTACGGGTATGCACCCCGCCCATCTGAAAAGCGGGGCGAGCGCGCCGTCGAAGTATTCGCGCTTGGCCATATAATTGACAACTCGCTTTGTCGCTAAAAACACCAAAAACTGATCGCTTATATTTTTATGATTTCCGGCGATGACCACCGCGCCGTCTTTCGGAATATTTTCACTCCCGATAATCGTCGGCGAGAAATGCATTTTAAACGCAGGCTTTATAACAGATGTTATCACTCTGAATCCAGTATCTTTATTTTCTGCCACGCTCAAGCCCCTCTCTGACCGCATTTTCGAGTTCTTTGCCTATCGACACGGCATCCCTGCCCGCCGCATTTATAGCGGGATAGAACTCAATCTCCACGCGCCTGCCGATTATATTGTAATCGCCCTTTATTGCAAACGGGACAATCATAGCCCGGCTTCTCGCCGCCATTCGCGCAGCCCCGGGCTTAAACGGCAAAACGGTCTCCTCCGTTTTGTTGAACCTGCCCTCGGGGAAAATACCGATGACGCCGCCCCTGTCGAGTATAGTACGAGCTTCGCTGAGCGCGGAGGCATCGCGAATCCGCCTGTTGACGGGGATAGTCCCGAGGGCGCGGAAGAAATATCTAAACCCGCCGCGGAATAGCTCGTCCTTCGCCATAAAATGCACCTGCCGCCACAGGCATGACGCTATCAGAATGCAGTCGAGATTACTTTTGTGGTTGCCGGCGAGAATGACCGCGCCGTTTTTGGGGATATTTCCCCGACCCAGCACGCGCGGATGATAGAGCAGCTCGAACAGCGGCCAGACCAATATATAAAGTAAATAGTAAAAAAATATCATGGATATCACCCCTGATATTTTTGTTCTCCGCGAGCCGCAAATATACACATTGAGAACAAACTTGTATTATTTTCATAAATTTTATTTACAGATTGTTTATATCATAGTCAAAAAGCATCAAAAAATATCCAAAAATACCCTTTTTCATTTTGACAATTGAATTTCTATGCTGTTATAATCTAATTGTAAGGGATAAACAGTTGTCTTATCAAGGGAGAAGGGAGGACATCGCACATGTTAGCAACTATCTTTGAGATGATCGAAAAGATTCTTGGTTTTGCCGGCGCTTCTTTCGACGCACAGGCTATCGTCAAGGCTATCTTTGATGCTATCCTTGGTCTTATTAAATAAGACACGCAAATACAATTATCAAAGATTGACTTCTTTTTTGAAAATTGACTCCTTTTTGGCAGAACAGACAGCCTCACCGCTGTCTGTTTTGTCTTTTATGCTGACAAGCTTTGATATTTTTCGATATAAATATTTTTATACATGAGCAAAGTAACGAAAAATTGAGCTTGGGCAGCGGTGTTTTTTCCGATTTGGCTATTGCTTTTGCAGATAAAATATGTTAATATTCTGTTAATTCCCGTAAATATAAAAAGGAGGCAAAAGATCATGGAATTCATCACAACGCTCATTCACCAAATAGTCGAGCTTTTTGCGAAGCTTCAGGCGGGCGGCCAGGAAGCGGCGGAGCTTTTTCAGGCTTTCCTGAAGTTTGTCGGCGACATTCTCAGATTCCTCGAAGAGCACGGACTGAGCAAGCAGATAGTTGACGCTATCTTCCAGCTGATTCTCAAGATTTTCGGCGCTGCTTAATGTACCGACAAAAAGCTGTCGCACCTTTTGCGGGTGCGGCAGTTTTTTTTGTTGCCTTTGATACCCATATATGTTAATATAGGTTGAACAAAAAATCTATTTAGGAGTGATCGAATGCTTTCAAAAACTCCGCCTATGGGTTTCAACACCTGGAACACATTCGGCGAAAACATCAACGAACAGCTTATCAAAGAAACCGCCGACAAGATGGTCGAGCTCGGTCTGCGTGACTGCGGATATGAGTATCTTGTCATCGACGACTGCTGGAGCAAGCGAGAGCGCGACCCGCAGACGGGAAAGATAGTCCCCGACGAGGAGAAGTTCCCCAACGGGATGAAAGCAGTCAGCGACTATGTCCACAGCAAGGGGCTCAAGTTCGGCATGTATTCCTGCGCCGGAACGCGCACCTGCGCCGACTATCCGGGCAGCTTTGACCATGAATATCTCGACGCCGAGACCTTTGCCGAATACGGCGTAGACTTCCTGAAATATGACTTCTGCTACAAGCCGGACAGTGCAAACGGTCCCCTGCTCTACAGAAAAATGGGCATGGCTCTCAGAGCCTGCGGACGCGAGATTCTCTTCTCCGCCTGCAACTGGGGCAACGACGAAGTCAGCCGCTGGATTCGCTCGGCGGGCGCGCATATGTATCGCTCGACCGGCGATATAAACGACAGCTTCCGTTCGTTTGCCGATATCGCGCTAAGCCAAATCGACAACCTCGCCTATTCCGCGCCCGGCTGTTTCAACGACATTGATATGCTCACTGTCGGTATGTACGGCAGAGGAAATGTCGGCTCGGTCGGCTGTTCTGACGTTGACTATAAGACTCAGTTCGCGCTCTGGTGCATGTTCTCGTCCCCGCTGATGCTCGGCGGCGACCTGAGATGCATGAACGACTTCTGCCTTGATCTCGTCAAGAACGAAAGACTCATCAGAATCAATCAGGATGAGGAGTCCCGTCCGGCATTCGTCGCAACCAAGAGCTGGAACGACAAGATAGTCTTTGCAAAGCTCCTTTCAAACAATGAAATCGCCATTCTTTTCGTCAACTTCAGCGAGAGCAAGTGCGGCGTTCCGTTCTATTTTGAGAACATAGGCATATCTGCCGCCTCCGGCTACGGACTTGAGATGACCGACGCGTTCACGGGCGAGTGCATCGGAGTCAAGAAGGAGTTCATGCAGATGCATCTTGAGGCTCATGACTGCGCCTGCTTCATCTGCAAGCTGAAGAAATGACATACTGCATCAAATGTTCAAAGCTGCTGACCAATGACGACATCGGGTTCCACCGCAAGATGGTCAACCGCGGCGCAAAGGAATGCATGTGCATCGAGTGCCTGTGTGACTATTTTGGAATAAGCGTTGAACGGGCGCACGAGATGATTGAGCACTTTCGCCAATCAGGCTGCACACTGTTCTTATAAAAAGAAGATCTGCTGTGAGAAATCACAGCGGATCATTTTTGTTGTTATTTCTGGAAGGGCTTGATGATATAATAAAGTATCAGCTCAACTGTGTCAACAAAGTCTGCCCCCATCTTGTTGAGATTTTCTTTTGCTCTTTCTTCTCCCGAGCCGCCTGTCCAGTCGAGCGGATCGGAGATGTTGATTATCTTGAAGGTCGTAGTCGCAGTCACACCCTCATAGTCGCCGATGCCGGTGACGGTAACAGTCGCCGTGCCCTTCTTGACATTGTCAGAATAGGCAACTGTGTAATCAACGCCCTCGGTCAGAACTCTGTCAAGGCACTTGACGGTGACTTCGGGAGTGATCTCAGAACCGGTACGCTTTTGAGACGGAATATGGGCAATTGTGAAGCCCTCATTTTTGAGAGTAAGTGCGCCGGAAAGGAACTCGGTGCGCACCTTCATGAAGTCATAGATATAGTTGACTTCGGCATTATAATTCTGGGCAATGATAGCTGCATCGGTGGTGTCGTAATAATCCCATCTGATAGCATTCATGACTGCCGCATCCTTGACTTCGTCAATATAGGTCTGGTATTTCTTTTCAGCCATTTTCTTCGCAGCAGGCACAAAGACAGTCTTCATCTGCTCTTCAACAGTCTGAGCAAAGTCGGCGTGCCTGTAGCAAAGTGCATAGATGTTGGGGGTTGCTTTTACATTGTCACTACCCATGAGTGAATTATATCTGAGATTTCTGCTCTTGGCGTGAAGATTTGTCGGATCCTTCAGGTTCGTGCCGTCTCTGCCCTCGTAGTTGCCGAGCGCGCTGTCGAAATCCCAGACAGGACCTGCGAAGAGCTTGCCGTCAACATCCTTGTAGAAGTAGTTGCTGGTAAGACCCGCATCCCAGTTGCTTGTCCACTCCTGAATGAGATACTGCTTCGCCCAGGAGACTATGTCTATATAATCTGTGTAGTGCTTGTCGAGATCATTGTAGCCGGTCTCGCTGTAGAGCGCATCCTCCATCTCCTGCCAGTAGCCGCTGATATATTTTACCTGCGCCTCTGAGGCATATTCGGGAGACTTCACAACAATGGGTTGCGTGTTTTTGGTAACAAATCCGCTCGCTTCTTTAGCATAACGACTTGTAAGTTCAAGTTCAAGCAGGTACCCGCCGGTTATGTTCTCGGGCTCGTTGGGAATATCATACCAACGCTGGCTGTTCTCAATATAGCCGCTATATTTGCCATCAAATCCTTTGGGCGCAAGGGTTGAAAAATCGAGATCCGGATTCATATCCTCGGTATCACCCTCGAGGTCGGTTATATTGACTCGGTTCTTATTTATCTCAACTTTCTCTGTAATGAGATAGACGCCCTTATATTCTCCATTAATATAAAGGTCAATACTTCTGCAGTCCGGCGACTCAGGCATACCGATATCTGCGCCAAGATTATAAACTATCTGATCCCGCAGAAGGCTGAGATCTTCATAGTTTGCTATGAGGCACCATTTTTTTGCTTTTTCCATACCAAAAAGCTTTGACTTCGAATCAAGCTTTATATTATAAGGCTTTTTGGGGAGACCCCAAGTAGAATTGCCTCTGCCCTTCATCGAAGCGAGCTCCGCATTGTAGTCAACCTTGCCCTTGGAGTTGACGGCAAGCATTGTGCAGCCCTTTTCTTTGTGCTCCTTATCGGCGTGAATTCTGTCAAGACCACCTTCAGGAGTGTTTATAAACATTGTCGGAAGATTGCTCGAGTTAAGGAATACTACGGTATAATCCTTATCGCCGACAGAGAGAACGAACTCGCCGCCATTGGCAAAAACGGTTGTTGCAACACCGTTTTCAAGCTTGACATCGCCGCACATCACATCATCAGATGCAGTAAACCAGACCGTTATCGAGGACAGATCCGATTTTGAGGGCATAAACATATAATACTTGCCATCGACATCGCTCTTCCACCACGAGACGGTGCCAAGTGCGGATGAATTTTCTCCGCTTCCCTTTGCCGAAACAGCAAAGCTGCTCAGCGACTCAGCCTCATCAGCAAACACGCCGCTAACGGCGAACACCGAAAAAGCAAGGGCCAGAACTAGCAGAATTGCGGTTACTGATTTCAATACCTTTTTCATTTTTTACCTCCTATATTTTGCATATGAAACACAATGCATGTCATATTATATAGGAAGTGTACAAAAAAATCACTTTTTAGTAGAATTATAAATAAAAAATGCTGAAATTTACAATTTCAGCATTTTACATATAAGCTTTCAGCTTCATTACTATTCTTTTGAGCAGCGAAGAGCACCAGAGGCGCTCGTAGATTCGATTTTTGAGACAGTGCGGCTTTTCAGGTTTGCCGTTTCGGTATATCATATCAACAACAGCAATTATATCCCCTCGCCCGTGTCCGCGCTCCCAGCCGCGGCAGTTGTCGCCGCAGATTATATAATTATCGCCGTCAAAGCCGATAATTCGATGGAGCACATATTCATCCCGCACGCAATAGAGCACGATATCATATTTGCGCGGGTCGGCGGTCGGGCGAACAAGGCGCACCGAATCTCTGCCCTCCTTCAGAAAAGGGAGCATACTGATGCCGCGCGGCTCAATAACGACGCTGCCCGCGGCGGCGATAAGCGTCTCGTAAGACATCGAAGCGTCCATATTATTCCTCGATGAATCCGGCGGAGCGGATAACGTCAAGAAAATCGGCGGTATCTTTTTCGGACACCTCGAGTGAAACGCCGTATTCGGCGGCAAGCGCATCGGCAAGTTCCGTCTCGGTTACGCAGTCGGCGAGCTTCTTCCAGAGGAAAGCGCCAGTCTCGTTCAGGCGAAGCATGCCGTCAAACTCCTTCTTTGTCTCGGGAGTGCTGGCGATTATCACAAAATCAGTGCCGATAGCGGTCAGATAGAAACCGTCTTTAACTTTCATAGCAACCTCTTTATTCTATGCCGAAAATGCCGTCGTGCGCGGTCTGCGCGGCAGATAAATCCATGTTGCAGCGCAGAAGGTAGAACGGAACGGTATTTATCAGCTTATTTGCAAAATCAAGATATTTCACCATGAGGCGGTGTTCCTCGGGCATGACGAGCTGCAAAAACAGGCGGCTCATTATCTCCCGATTGTCCTCGAGCGGTGAAATCGAATTGTGTTCCGCGCGGTCGATGAAGCAGATCGCCTTGAGCGGAACGGTTTTGTTGCAGCCCCAGTTTTCTTTTCCGCACCAGGGCATACCGGACGCGAAGAAGCGACCGGAGCGCAGAGTGAAAAGCGGCTTGTCGCCGTTGATTATCTCAACGCGGTCGCCGTAGAGTCTCTGCCAGAGTTTTATATGCGTCGTCTTGCCGGTACCGCTCGGCGCGGCAAAAGCTATGCCCTGCCCGTCAAAAGAAATAAGAGCAGCATGAAAGACGGCGGCATCATAATCGAGAACGGCGGCGCAGACCTTTTCCTGCACTGCGACGCTCTCCAAAAAAGCATCAGAAAACACTTGAGAAGAGCCCAGAAAAAACTTTCTGAGCTCCTCTTTGTGTTCTTCATCGGCCCCAACCGAAAACAGCGGAGCCTCATCGGTGAGGTACTCACTGCACACATCCGAAAGGTGAGGGTGTGTGCAGGAGATACCTACCGGTAAATCTGCAATTTTTATACTAAAATTGCTCAATTCTTTTTACCACAGCGGGCTGGCGTAAACGTCATTCTTGCCGATGGTGTTGCCCTTGTCCTGAGAATCGTCAATCGGGACGCTCTCAGCCTCAACCGAGCCGTCCGTAGACGGGACATCGGGCTGCGGGTCGGGCTTGGGCGTGGGCTTAAAGATCTTCTCAAAAAATTTCTTTATGGAATCTCCAATCTTCTTGAAGAAGTCCCTAATGCTTGCCGACTGGGCAACGGTTGAAGCGGAAGCTGCGAAGACAGGGGCAGCAACAGCAAAGCCGAGCGCCAGAACAAGTATCATAGCTATAACAGCTTTGAGAGTTTTTTTCATAGCGAACTCTTCTCCTTTCATAAACCGTGAAAGCGCAAAATCACTTGTCGCCGTCCCAGTCGCCAGAACCGTTGTGTTTCTTGGCGTAGTTATCATCAGTACCTTCGCCAATGCTTATACGCGGAACCATTCTGACTTCTGCAAGACGAAACAGGAGGACTTCTGCGATAGGTTTCTCATAATTTTTCATAGTGCACATCTCCTATAGAATCTCGGGTTTCATCAAGCGGTGGGGGCGTCTGCATAGCAGGCGGCACGGGACTCACCGTAGAAGTAGGTGTTGCCCATCTTGGCATAAGGAGTTACGAAGTAAACGGTGTCCTTATTAGCATCGGTGATAACGATGTTGGTGTAGAACAGACCCGCATCCACGTAACCTGCCTTGCCCGTTTTGCCTGTAGTTACATTAGCTGCAAACTGGCTGTTCGGGGTGAAGCTCCACTTTGCATCTTCGACAGTGACGCTCTGGTGGCCGGAATAAGTTCCGCCAAGAAGCTTGTCAACATCGTAGTAGGTCTTTGCGGCGCCGGCAGCCCTGTTGACGCCGAGCTTCTCATAGACCTTGCTCTTGACAACGTAATCATAACCGCCCTCGATGGTGGGAGTGGCGTTGGTCGTCGAGATGACGAAGCCGATCTCGTCGAAATCAGGATACTGAGAGCCTGCGATGGCAACAAAGCGAAGAAGGTCGGTAGTCGAGCCGTCATCATTCTTACGCTGGACAGTCTGGAACATGACGTTGGAGACCTTCTTACGAGCCTCGGCGAGCTCTTCCTTGCTGTACCAAAGAGCTGTCATGGACGGGCAGGGCTGAGCGTTGACGTTAGAGTTGAAGATCTTGCTCAGATCTGCGGCAAAGTATCCGCGATAATCGAGCGTGCTGCCGTCAAGGCTGACTCTCTGACGCTCCACCTTATTGTCAAGAGTGACTACCTCGGGTCCGTACTCGTAGGAGGTATAGAACTGCCAGCCCTTGAAGTAAAGGTCTGTAAGCTCCTCCTTGTTGTCGGAACCCTTTGAGATGGATGTCTGTGTTGCCAGTCTCTCTTTGTTAGAAAGGCTCAGGAAATAGTTGAGCTGCGCAATCTTGCCATATGCCGAATAGTCCGGAACGACCTTTGCGATATCTATAGTTCCCGTAGGCTTGTTGGCACCGTAGAAGGTGAAAGTCGAATTGGTAAGATTCTGGTCAAGGTTGTTCAGGAACGGGTTGACCGACGTTGTGAAGTTGCTGGTCGAAACCGAATCGTTAAGGGTGAACGAAGGCTGGTTCGACAGACCGTAATAGTGCTTATTCGCCTCGTCGAAGTTGACGGTGACATACATATTACGTGTATCGCTGTCAGTCTTACCGAAACGAAGAACGGGAGCTGCTTCGGTACCGAAGGTTGTGGTATCATAAACTACCTTGTAGTCTATGTACTTAGCCTGGAGATAAGACTTGTTCATTGTCTTCATTTCAGCAGTAAGCTGATATGAGCGCTGCGGGAAGTTAACGGTAGAGTTCATGAACTCACCGTTTTTAGGACGGAAGTCCGAGTTATCGGGTGTCCAGTCGGGATCACTTATTCTGTAAGAGGTATCCTTGTAGTAGGTCCAATAACCGCCGTTGGTTGCGATATCATATCCGGCATAGACTCCCTGTGTACCGGACGCCCAACGACTTGCGGGATACTCAACATCGTAGTTTATATATCCCTCATACGGAGAAGAATCTCTCTTGATACCGGGGTTAGATGTAGAGATAGCGGTAACTCTGTATCTGTCTTCCCAGTTGTTTGAATTTGTAGCGCGAAGGTCGCAAATAGTTCTGCCCATATCATCCGTGTAATATGCCGGCAGAGTATAGTTGCTCTTCTCCCAGTTCTTATTGTTATCGTTTGCATAGAAGAACTGAATATCTCTTGCTGTGGGCTGTGCTACCGAATCACCCCAGAAGGAGGCGTCGAGGTTCTTGCCTGTTGCAACAATAACACGGTTGCCTGCACGGCTGCCTGCCTGGCCGAGGCCTCTTTCAGCCTCAACGGCAGAACCGTCGGCATTGACCATATTCCAATAGTTGACGCCGATCTTGGACTCGAACAGCGAGCCGCCCTTGTATATAACAGCTCCGTCGGGAAGATAAACGTCATCGGAGGTATCCGAATAGGCATAGCCGTCGTTTTCGTTTGAGTTAGTAGTGCCGTAATATACCCAACCGCCGGCGGGATCCGTATAGGTCGCACCTGCTCCGTTGGTATCGTCGGTTTTGTAAACTCTGTCATCGACGACCGTTCTGTTCTGCGCCCAGAAACGCTTGTAGTTTCTGATCGAATTAAACGCCATATGGCCGTTGGTGAGGAAGTCATAGTTATCGGTAATCCATGTACGCTCACCGACAACGAGCTTTCCGTTTTCGCCGACGCAAACGCCTGCGCCGTCGGAGGTTACCTTCATGTTATCATTAACGATAACGCTGCCGAAAATACCGCTTGTTGCGTGAGCAACTTCCTCGGTTGCAAGCTGAAGGTTATCGGTAAATCTGTCATCAAGACGGGTAATATAGGTCTTGGGACGTTGCTTAATACCCTTATGTCCGCCGCCGTAGGTCTCGTTGCTGATATCTTCCCAATAATCAAGAACATAGAGCGCAAGGTCTGTGCCTGTGCCGGGAAGAGTCGCGGTCTTACCGTCGGAATAGGTTATTGTTCTCTGGCCTTCGGGAAGGTATTCGTCACGCATAATGTGGACTGCCGTCTTTGCGTCAGACTGTCTGGCCTCGGAGAAATCGTTGGAGGCAATCAGAGCATTCTTTACGTTGACGGTACCGTCATTATATATACCGCCGCCCTTAACTTCAATGGCGGAGTTTGTGATATAAGAGGCCTTAACGATCTGGCCGCCGCAGGAATTGTTAACAATCTGCGGGAAGCTCTTCATCATTTCGATATTGGTGGAGGCCGAATCGGAGTCGGCGCCCTTTATGTTGCAGACAGCGCCGGTGCCGACATATATGCCCGCGCCGTTCGCGTGCGTTACACGAGATTTGGAGGAAGCATTGGTGCCGCCCTGAGCGTAAGCCGCGTTTTCTGCTATCTTACCGCCGGTCATATTGAAGACCGCGCCGGGGACAGTTACGGTAGCACCGTTTACAGTCTCTTCCTGAGAGCCCTCAAGGTAAATGCCGCCGCCTTCGGAATAAGCGTGATAAATTCTGTCATTGCCAGTGCTCCAGTTCTTGAAGAACGAGCGAGTGGCATTCTTGGAAACCTCGCCGCCGAACATATTGAACACGCCGCCGGCCTCAACGTAAACGCCGCCGCCCTTAGCATAGGAATCAACGTCGGCCGCAAAAATTCCTCTTTTGGGCTCCATAAATGCCTGGTTTCCGCTTATTTTACCGCTTTTAAGAGTAAATACGCCGCCGTTTTCAACATAGATACCGCCGCCGCGGGATTCCTTAACGTTTTCAACCCATGTTGATTTCGACTCATATTGGATATTGTACTTACCGGTGCTTGAAAGCCAGCCTACCCAGCCGGTAGTATCTCTTACCGTCCAATCTCCATTGAACATTGCGTTACGGGTATGTTCGCTGTTATCCGCAGAAACAGTTTCCTTATAATACACGTTGCCAGTACCGCCGGAAATAGCACCGGTCTGCTCGGAGGAGAGGTCCACAACGGTCAAAGCGCCGCCCTTGTTGACCTTGATAGCGCTCATCTGGTACTGGGGAGTGCTGTCATACGGATTATAGACGCTGGCCTTCATGGTCTTGCCGTAGAGGTCGACGGTGATATCGGCATTCTCATTAACAGTAAGCATACGCTCGCTGTATTCGTAGCCTATCTTCTCGTCATAACCGGTTCCCTGTCCGGCCTTCGTGCCCATTCCGACATAATCCTGCATTCCCTTATCAACCAGGAAGCCGTTTTTCAGTTCGTCCTCCGTATAGCCGTAGAAGTATGCATTGGGATCGCTGACGTTAAACGGGGAGTTCGCCTGCGACATAAGCCATGCGAAATCATGGGTTTTCTTTTTACCGCTAACCCAATCGCCGCTCCGTTTCTCTTCAATCTTTGTTATTCTTGTGGTTGAATAGAGGTACATCTTGGCCCAGTTGGTGCTGCCGCCGGTAATTTCATCACTGTTGAAATAAGGCCTCTGAAGAGTTATGTCCGAAGTAAGACGGATATAAGTCTTCTCGCCGGTCTTATTTGCATTATCAAACGCTTGCTTCAGTGATGCAAAATCGCCGACCTCTGTCCAAGTAACCCCGGCATATTCTGACGAATCTGCGAGGACGCTGGCGGCAGGAATCATGATCGTTGCAACGAGCACTATGGCGACGAGCAGCGACACTATCTTGCCGACTTTTCTTGTCTTCATAATTATCACCTTTCTTTTGATTTTTGCACCGGGCTTGTACGCATGGCGTACGGTGCATTTTTCTTGCCCTTTTATTTTCCGCAGCGGCGTCATAGGCGCTGCCGCAACTGCAACGGCATCGGTTTCCGCGAAAAGAGGCCACCTCTCCGCATACCTATACCATTACACTGTAACCTTATTTTACTCGCGCCTCTTTTGTTTGTCAACACAAAAGTTCAAATTTTATATATAGATTAGAAACAGTTTATTTTGCAAAAACGATTTTTTGCACTTTGCACAAAAATTGCTTTATTGATATATTCAATCAAGGATTGGAAAGTCCGAAATTGGGGGCAGAGGTGGGGGGTTACCCTATTTATGCTGTTTAATTTGCTTTGTTCCGAGCTTGCGTTCTGTGCCGCCGCCCTACAAAGTGCAGATAATCCGCCACCGCTCGCACAGATCATCAAGACTGAATGCGGCGTTGGCGGGGCTGGTTGACGGGAGAGCCGTTATGGGGACATTTGTCTGCGGCAGGATGAATCTTTCATAGAGCCGCGCGGCGGTCTTGCCGTTTGCAAAAACGCGGTCGATGCCGGTAGTATATAATAATGTATATATATCGTTCGGGCGGACGTTCTTCATGCTACTGTCGCTCGAACCGTTTATCTCGCAGCTCTGTGCGACATCCCATAGCGCGACACCGTTATCAAGCAGCATTTTCTTCTTCTCGTCTATGCTCTGCGGCACAGGCGAAGAAAACACGGCGGAGAGCACTTTCCAGAAGCGGTTCTGCGGGTGTCCGTAATAAAATCCCTGCTCGCGCGACTTCACGGACGGGAACGAACCGAGTATCAGCACGCGCGAATGATTGTCATAGACGGGGTCAAAGGTATGATAAAATATTTCTGCCATAGCTCCTCCCAAAATTTCAAAAAACTCTTGCCGCGGGCAAACGGCGTATATGGCGTATATATAATAAAGGTATATAAAATATACAGGGGTGTACAAAGATGAAAAAAATCAAACTTGTTGAAGAATTCAAGGCGTTTATCTCAAAGGGAAACGTCGTTGACATGGCAGTCGGCGTTGTAGTCGGCGGCGCGTTCGGCAAGATAGTCACTTCGCTCGTCTCCGACCTTATCATGCCGCTCGTCGGTCTGATAACAGGCGGCGGCAGCCTCAAGGATATGTTCGTCGTTCTCGGCGACCGCACGGGATTTGACCCCGCGAAGTACACGACCCCCGCACTCGCGGCAGAGGCAGGATACGCCACGCTCAACTACGGCAACTTCATTCAGACTGTTCTCGATTTTCTGATAATCGCGCTCGCAATTTTCCTCGTCATAAAGCTCATGGCGACGGCAAAATCGAAGCTCATCCACGAAAAAGCCGAGGAGCCCGCTCCCGCGACAACAAAAAATTGCCCGTTCTGCTGCACCGAAATTCCGATCGATGCGGTCAAATGCCCGCACTGCACGAGCGACCTGCCCGAAGAGGAAAGCGCGGAATAAGATACATACTAAAAGGACTGCCCGGATGAGCAGTCCTTTTTATTATGCAGTAAGTTCAACCCCTCCGTCACGACCTGCGGTCGCGCCGCCTCCCCTTTCAGGGGCGGCAAAAGGGACTTAAGTAATCAGAAGCCGATTATCAGCCCGCCCTTTTCGGCGTAATAGCTGCAAAGTCCGCGCGCGTGGACTATCTTGACCTCCGCCTTATCCCAGACGGACTGGATAGCCGACTTGACGCTCTCGGCGAACTCTGCGTTGCGGCAATGGCTGATGACGACTTTGCCGCAGTTGTAGCCGCGCTCTTTCATATCCTCGATTATCGCATCGAGCGCTTTCTTGCTGCCGCGTATCTTCTGCTTTATCTCGATCGTGCCCTGCTCGCTGCCGATACCGATGCCCCAGAAGCCGAGCTTGTTGGCGACGAAGCCGACGATTTTGCTCATGCGGCCGTTCTTGACGAGATTGTTGAACGACGAAAGAGCGAAGACGACATGGGTGTGGCGGGAATAAAGCTCCGCCTTTTCAACGACTGTCTCAAAGTCCGCGCCGGACTCGATAAGCTCGCAGATTTTTTTGACGAGCAGAACAAGCTCCGAACCCGCGGAGCGCGAGTCGATAACGGCGATTTTCTTATCGGGCTGCTCTTCGAGCACCATATCTTTTGCGGCGCACGCGCTGTTGTAGCTGCCGGAGAGCTTGCTCGAAATAGTGATGGCAATGACATTGCCATCCTGCTCGAATTTCTCCTGCCACGCATGCGGCGACGGACACGCCGTGTGGCTCGCCTCTGCACAGGCGTCCATCGAGTCGATCATTCCGTCAACATCGAGGTTGCGGTCATCAACAAAGTTTTCGTCTCCTACGCTGATAGTGAACGGCACGGAAGAAAACACGATGTTCTCATGCTCCTTCTCGAAGCCGAACATATCACAGCTTGAATCGGTGATTATGTTCCATTTCATTTTTGAATTTCTCCTCCCTTTTTAAGCGTCTGATTGCCGCTTTCTATCCATTATATATGTATTATAGGCGCGAAGTCAATGCTTTTATGTCATAACGAAAATAATTTACAATTACTTCATTTATAACAGACATCTTGACAAAGCGGGCGGCTGTTGGTATAATAAAACAAATCAATTTTTAAGCGGTACAGAGATGCCGGCAAGATTGGTGATGAATACGGATAGTCGGCGTTGATGTTCCGGCGTTCTTTGCATACACAGTCTTGCGGCAGCAGGACTTTTTCTTTTATATTTTTAAAGGAGACGCAAAAATGACGCACGACTTCGCTTGCAGATACGAAAAAATAAGAGCCTTTGCGGAAAAGTTCCTTGCCGACGGAGGTCTTTCGCCCGTTATTTCAAAAAAACATATTATTGTGCCCGGTCTTTGTGATGTTCATGTGCATTTCAGAGAGCCGGGTTTTTCTTATAAAGAAACCATTGCTTCCGGCTCTGCCGCCGCGGCGCACGGAGGATACACGGCGGTCTGCACGATGCCGAACCTCGACCCCGTGCCGGACAGCGCGGAGCATCTGCAAGTTCAGCTGGACGCGATAAAGCGCGGCGCGGCAATAAAAGTTCTGCCCTACGGCGCGATAACCGTCGGCGAAAAGGGTGAAAGGCTCGCGGACATGGAAGCTATGTCCGACAAGGTCTGCGCGTTCTCCGACGACGGCAGAGGCGTGCAGAACGACAAAATGATGCGAGAGGCGATGACCGTCGCCAAGAGGCTCGGCAAGATAATCGCCGCCCACTGCGAGGACAACTCCCTGCTCTTCGGCGGCTACATCCACGACGGCGAATATGCGAAGGCTCACGGTCACAGGGGCATTTCAAGCGAGAGCGAGTACAGGCAAATCGAGCGCGACCTTCGCCTTGCGGAGGAAACGGGCTGCGCATATCACGTCTGCCACATTTCGACAAAGGAGAGCGTTGAGCTGATAAGGCAGGCGAAGGCGCACGGAGTCAATGTGACCTGCGAGACCGCGCCGCACTATCTCGTGCTCTGCGACGAGGACATGCAGGAGGACGGGCGATTCAAGATGAACCCGCCACTGAGAAGCCGCGAAGATAAAAAGGCTCTCATAGAGGGCATAAACGACGGCACGATAGACATGATAGCGACCGACCACGCGCCGCACAGCGCGGAGGAAAAGGGGCGCGGGCTCGAAAAGAGTCTCATGGGAGTTGTCGGACTCGAAACGGCGTTTCCGGTGCTCTACACCGAGCTTGTGATGAAAAATATCATAACGCTTGACAGGCTCGTTGAGCTGATGAGCTTCAAGCCGAAAGAGCGCTTCGGGATAGACACAAATAATGACTTCGCGGTGTTTGATATAAGCGAAGCGTATAAAATAGACCCGGAAAATTTTCTTTCGATGGGGCGCGCCACACCGTTCGCGGGGCGTGAGGTATTCGGCAGATGCCTGCTGACGGTGCATAATGGAAAAGTAGTTTACAAGGCGGAGGCGAGAGCATGAAGCAGGGTATTTTCAGGATAGCTTTAAACGAAAAAATCGCGCGCGGCATATTTAAAATGACGCTCTCGGGCGACACCTCGGCAATAACCGCGCCGGGACAGTTCGTGAACATAAAGCTCGACGGATTTTTCCTGCGCCGCCCGATATCGGTCTGCGACTGCGTCGGAGAAAATCTGACGCTGATATATAAAACCGTCGGACGCGGCACGGAGCAGATGAGCCGCATGACAGCGGGCGAAAATCTCGACCTGCTGACGGGACTCGGCAACGGACACAACACAAAAGCAAGCGGCGGCAATCCCCTGCTCGTCGGCGGCGGAGTCGGAGTTCCGCCGATGTATATGCTCTGCAAAAAGCTCGTTGCCGAGGGCAAAAAAGTCACTGTCGTGCTCGGCTTCAACTCAAAGGACGACGTGTTCTATGAGGACGAATTTCGTGCGCTCGGCGCGGATGTACATATATCAACCGCCGACGGCACTTACGGCACAAAGGGCTTTGTCACGGACGTTATAAAAAATCTGCAATACACATTCTTCTACACCTGCGGACCCGAACCGATGTTCCGCGCAATGCATAAAATGATGAAAACTCCCGGGCAGTACAGCTTCGAGGAGCGCATGGGCTGCGGATTCGGCGCGTGCATGGGCTGCTCCTGCAAGACGCTCACGGGCAACAAGAGGATCTGCAAGGAAGGTCCCGTAATGGAAAGCGAGGAGATAATATGGGCAGACTGAGCGTGAATTTATGCGGCGAGGAGCTTGACAATCCCGTTATCCCGGCGTCCGGCACCTTCGGCTACGGCTACGAGTTTGCGGAGCTCTATGACATAAACTGCCTCGGAACTTTTTCGTTCAAGGGCACGACAAAGGAGCCGCGCTTCGGCAATCCCACGCCGAGAATAGCGGAGTGCACCGCCGGCATGATAAACGCCGTCGGGCTTCAGAACCCCGGCGTTGACAAAGTTATAAGCGAAGAGCTCCCGAAGCTCAAAAAGTGTTTTAATAAAAAAGTGATGGCGAACGTCAGCGGCTTTTCCGTTGACGAATATGCCTACACCTGCGAAAAGCTCGACAGTCAGGAGCAGGTCGGCTGGCTCGAAGTCAATGTCAGCTGCCCGAACGTTCACGGCGGCGGAATGAGTTTCGGCACAGACCCGAAGGCGGCGGCGCAGGTTACAAAAGCCGTCAAGGCGGTCACGAAAAAGCCGGTTATCATAAAGCTCTCGCCCAATGTCACGGACATCGTGAGCATCGCGAAAGCCTGCGAGGACGCGGGGGCGGACGGAATCAGCCTGATAAACACTCTGCTCGGCATGAGGATAGACCTGCGAACAAAAAAGCCCGTGATAGCGAACACGATGGGCGGCTTCTCCGGCAGTGCGATATTCCCCGTGGCGCTGAGGATGGTCTACCAGGTCTCGTCGGCTGTCAATATCCCGGTAGTCGGCATGGGCGGCGTATCGTCCGCCGAGGATGTTATCGAGATGATGCTCGCCGGAGCGACGGCGGTCGAAATAGGCGCAGCAAACCTCGTTGACCCGTTCATATGCAAAAAAACAGTCGAAGCCCTGCCCGCGGCTGCGGACAAGTATAATATAAACGAACTCAAGGACATCATAGGAGGAGCACACAATGGGTAAAGATGTGATAATCGCCTGCGACTTTGCAGACAAGGAAACCGCGCTGAACTTTCTCGACAAATTCGAGGGCAGAAAGCCGTTCGTCAAGATAGGCATGGAGCTGTTCTACGCCGAGGGTCCGCAGATAGTCCGCGAGATAAAGGCGCGCGGACACAAGATATTCCTCGACCTCAAGCTTCACGATATCCCGAACACGGTCAAGAAGAGCATGGCTGTACTCTCGCGGCTCGACGTCGATATGTGCAACCTCCACGCCGCGGGCACATCGCGCATGATGGAGGCGGCTCTCGAGGGGCTGACCCGCCCGGACGGCACGCGCCCCCTGCTGATCGCCGTGACCCAGCTGACCTCCACCGATCAGGAGGCGATGGAGCGCGATCTTCTGATAAAAGAGCCTATAGACAAAGTTGTCATGCACTACGCCGAGACCGCGAAGAACGCGGGGCTTGACGGCGTTGTCTGCTCCCCGCTCGAGGCGCGGAAGGTTCACGAGGTTTGCGGCGAAAAGTTTTTGACCGTCACGCCCGGCGTTCGTTTTGCGGACGGCGACATAGGCGACCAGAAGCGAGTCATGACGCCCGAGCAGGCGAAGAAGATAGGCTCCGACTACATCGTCGTCGGCAGACCGATAACCGCCGCGCCCGACCCCGTCGCGGCATACGAGAGATGCATAAAAGAATTTGTTGACTGAGGAGAATGAAAAATGACTGAAATCAGTAAAAAAATCGCAAAGGATCTTCTTAAAATACAGGCAGTGTTTCTGAGCCCCGACAAGCCCTTTACATGGGCGAGCGGAATAAAGAGCCCCGTCTACTGCGACAACCGTTTGACGCTCACCGCGCCCGAGGTTCGCACGGATGTCGAAACCGGGCTCAAGGAGCTCATCGAAGAAAACTATCCCGGCGCAGAAGTTCTCATGGGCACTTCGACCGCCGGCATCGCCCACGCCGCGATAACCGCGCATCTGATGGGGCTGCCGATGGGCTATGTCCGCTCCGGCAACAAGGATCACGGCAGGCAGAACCGCATCGAGGGCAAGCTCGAAAAGGGTCAGAAAGTCGTCGTGGTCGAAGATCTTATCTCGACGGGCGGCAGCGTTATCGACGTTGTTGACGCTCTGCGCGAAGCGGGTGCGGAGGTGCTCGGAATAGTCAGCATCTTCACCTACGGAATGAAAAAGGGGCTTGAGAGACTCGCCGCGGCGGATGTCAAGAATGTGAGCCTGACCAACCTCGACGTGCTCTCCGAAGTCGCGGCTCAGGAGGGATATATAAAGCCCGAGGATGTAAACCGCCTTATAGCGTTCCGCAACAATCCCTCGGACGAGAGCTGGATCGGTGGTGCAAAATGAGGAGCATAATAAACATCCTCGACCTCTCCGCCGGGGAGATCGACCAGCTGATAGCCGTCGCCGATGACATCATGGCGCAGCCCGAAAAATACAACGAGGTCTGCCGCCACAAAATTCTCGCCACGCTGTTCTTTGAGCCCTCGACGCGCACAAGACTCAGCTTCGAGAGCGCGATGCTCTCGCTTGGCGGTCAGGTGATAGGCTTTTCCGGCGCGGATTCAAGCTCCGCCGTCAAAGGCGAGACGATTGCCGACACGATAGAGGTAGTCAACGGTTACGCGGATATAATCGCCATGCGCCACCCGAAAGAGGGCGCGCCGGTAGTTGCATCCATGCACACGGCGGTGCCACTGATAAATGCCGGCGACGGCGGGCATTTTCATCCCACGCAGACGCTCGCCGACCTGCTGACCATCCACCACGAAAAGGGTACGTTTGACAATCTTACAATAGGACTCTGCGGCGACCTGAAATACGGCAGAACCGTCCACTCGCTCATAGCCGCGATGACGAGATACAAGAATGTAAAGTTCGTGCTCATCTCCCCCGAGGAGCTGCGCCTGCCGCAGTTTGTAATTGACGACTATCTCGAGGGAAGCGGACTTCAATATGAAGAGTGCCGCTCGCTCGAAGAGGCGATGCCGAAGCTCGACATACTCTATATGACCCGCATCCAGCGCGAGCGTTTCACAGACGACGCGGAGTATCAGCGTCTCAACGGCATATATGTCCTCGACAAGGAGAAGATGAGCCTTGCAAAGAGCGACATGTGCGTGCTGCATCCCCTGCCGCGAATCAACGAGATAACGCCCGAAGTGGACTCCGACCCGCGCGCGAAGTATTTTGAGCAGACGCGGTGCGGCAAGTTCATGCGCATGGCGCTGATAATGAAGCTGCTCGGGCTCATACCAAACGAGGTTCAGCCCGAAAAGGCGGAGGAGCCACAGTATATATACGACAAATATCATTGTGACAACCCCGCCTGCATCAGCGTATGCGAGCCGGATGTCAGAGGCATTTTTAAGACTTTTGACGCAAACGGCGGCGCGTGCAGATGCATTTATTGTGACAAAGAGCGAAAGTAAAAAAGTTCTCCGATGCGCCTTGACTGAAAGGTCTTGTATTTGGTATACTTTAGGTACAATACAGATGAGTTTTCTGCGACTGACGGATTATTGCAGAGCACTGCAAGGGAACAGAAAAACTCTTTTTCAGCCGACCGTCTGGGCACACCTGAGATACATTCTCGGAGTGTGCCCTTTTTGATTTTTTCAGGAGGTATGAAATGAAGAAAGTCGGTATAGTAATGGGCAGCGACAGCGACCTGCCCGTCATCAGAAAAGCGACAGACACCCTGCGCGCGCTCGGCATCCCGTTTGAAGCGCACGTCTATTCGGCACACAGAACGCCCGACGAGGCTATGGCTTTTGCCCGCTCGGCAAAAGAAAACGGCTTCGGAGTCATTATAGCCGCAGCAGGCATGGCGGCGCATCTCGCCGGAGCCATTGCGGCGAACACCACCCTGCCCGTTATCGGCATTCCCTGCAAATCCAATACTCTCGACGGCATTGACGCCCTCCTTTCAACAGTACAGATGCCCTCCGGCATACCCGTTGCGACTGTTGCGATAAACGGAGGAGCCAATGCCGCTTTGCTTTCGGCTCAGATACTCGCGCTGAGCGAGCCGGAGCTTGCAAAGAAGCTTGACAGAAAACGCGCCGACGACGCAAAGGCCGTCCTCGAAAAGGACGCCGCCGTTTCGGCAGAACTCAACTCGGAGGTTTAAAACATGAACGAGATATCAAAGTCCGATGTATACGCCGACGCGGGCGTTGACATAACCGCGGGATACAGGGCAGTGGAGCTTATGAAAAAGCACATCGCGCGCACACTCACCTCGGGCGTCTGCTCTGATGTCGGCGGCTTCGGCGGTCTGTTCGAGCTCGACCTGACGGGCATATCAAAGCCCGTGCTCGTCAGCGGCACCGACGGAGTCGGCACGAAACTCAAGATAGCCTTTCTCATGGACAAGCACGACACCGTCGGCATCGATTGCGTGGCTATGTGCGTCAACGATATAATCTGCTGCGGCGCAAAGCCCCTGTTCTTCCTCGATTACATAGCCTGTGGCAAGAACTATCCCGAGAGGATAGCGGACATTGTCAGCGGCGTCTGCGAGGGCTGCGTTCAGTCGGGCGCGGCGCTCATCGGCGGCGAGACCGCGGAGATGCCCGGATTTTATCCGATAGACGAATACGACCTCGCGGGCTACTGCACGGGCGTTGTCGACAAGGACAGAATTATTGACAATAAAACAATGACCCCCGGCGATGTTATAATCGCGCTCCCCTCGAGCGGCGTTCATTCAAACGGCTTCTCGCTCGTGAGAAAAGTTTTTGATGTTGAAAACCGCAATCTCACCCTCCCCGTTGACGAGCTCGGCGGCAAGAGCATAGGCGAAACTCTGCTCACGCCGACAAAGATATATGTAAAGCCCGTTCTCGCCCTGCTCGAAAAGATAAAAATCAAGGGCATATCCCACATCACGGGCGGTGGCTTCTATGAAAACATCCCGAGAAGCATCCCCGACTCGCTCGGCGCGAAGATAGACCGCTCGGCGGTAAAAGTTCTGCCGATATTTGATCTCATCGCAAAGGCAGGAAACATCTGTGAGCGCGATATGTTCAACACATTCAACATGGGTGTCGGCATGAGCATAGTCGTTTCAAAGGACGACGCCGACGAGGCGCTCGGTATTCTCAGAGCCTCGGGCGAAGAGCCCTATATCATAGGTGAAATAGTCTCGTCTGCGGAGAAAATCGAGATATGCTGAAAAACTTTCTGAGTTCTATATGCGCGGGTGTGTTGATTTCCATCGGCGGCTGTGTATTTCTCGCGTGTGAGAACAGATATGTCGGCGCGGTGCTGTTTTCGGTGGCTCTGCTCTGCATCTGCCTCAAGGGCTACGCGCTCTACACCGGCAGGGTCGGATATATAATTGAGAACCACAAGAAGAGTGATTTTGCCGCTCTTGCGGTTATACTCATCGGCAATCTTATAACGACATTTCTTCTCGGCATGCTCGTGCGGGTCTCTATGCCGCAGCTCGGCGAGACGGCGGCTGCAATCTGCTCCGGCAAGCTCACCCAAGCGTTTTGGCAGACTCTTGTCCGCGCGTTTTTCTGCGGAATACTGATGTATCTCGCGGTGAGCACATATAAAGAGAAGAACACTGTTTTGGGTATTCTCTTCTGCGTGCCGGTGTTTATTCTAAGCGGATTTGAACATTCGATAGCCGACATGTTCTATTTCGGCGCATCGGGCATCTTCTCGTTGAGTGCCGCGCTGTTCATGCTCGCTGTTGTTATCGGCAACTCGCTCGGCGGAATGTTCCTGCCGGCGCTGACTCTTATCGGAGGGGAGAAAAAATGAAAGCAAACAAAGCTGAAATCGCCGTTTTTGTCTCCGGCGGCGGAACGAATCTCCAGGCTCTTATCGACGCGCAGAAAAGCGGAATAATCGAGCACGGCGAGATAAAGCTGGTCGTTTCGAGCAACCCGAACGTCTACGCGCTCGAACGCGCGGCGAAAGCGGGAATCAAGAGCGTCACGGTCAGCAAGAAAGAATTCGGCAGTCAGGCGGCTGTTGAAGAAAAAATAATTGAAATACTCGAAGAAAATAATATAGACCTGATAGTCCTCGCGGGCTACATGAGCATACTGAGCGCGGACTTCACGCGCAGATACGAGCGCAGGATAATAAACGTCCACCCGTCGCTCATCCCGTCGTTCTGCGGCGAGGGCTTCTACGGGCTGCGAGTCCACGAAGCGGCGCTGCAAAAGGGAGTCAAAGTGACGGGCGCAACAGTTCATTTCGTCAACGAGATACCCGACGGCGGCGAAATAATCATGCAGAAGGCGGTCAAAGTCAGGGACGGCGACACGCCCGAAACACTCCAGAAAAGAGTCATGCGGCTCGCCGAATGGAAGATACTCCCGGCGGCAGCCGAAAAAATATCGGACGAGATAGTCCGAAAAAAAGCGGAGGAAAAATAATGGATATCTATAAAATAAACGACATAGCAAAGCTCATCGAGGGCAACTCCTACGTAGGAAGAGGCATCGTCATCGGCAAGAGCGCCGACGGCACAAAGGCGTGCACCGCATATTTCATCATGGGTCGCTCGGCAAACAGCCGCAACCGCATATTCACCGAGCGCGGCGGAGTGCTCTATACCGAGCCGTTCGACGCTTCAAAAGTAGAAGATCCGAGTCTCATTATTTACGCCGCAGTCAGAAATTACGAAAACAAGATAATCGTCACAAACGGCGATCAGACGGATACAATAAACGACGCGCTGAAGTCAGGCGGCTCGTTCAAGAGTGCTCTTGAGACCCGCGAGTTTGAGCCGGACGCGCCGAACTTCACCCCCAGAATCAGCGGCATGCTGACCTTCGAAAACAAAGATTTCACATATGAGATGAGTATTCTCAGGAGCGCGGACGCCGCGGGCAGTGCGTGCAACAGATACATATTCTCTTATTCCCCGCTCGCAGGTCTCGGTCATTTCATCCACACCTATGTCTGCGACGGCAACCCCATTCCCACCTTTCAGGGCGAGCCGGAGAGAGTGGCTATCCCGAACGATATCGACGAGTTCACGCAGTCGCTTTGGAACGCTCTCGATGCAGACAACAAAATCTCGCTCTATGTCAGATACACCGATCTCGTGACCGGTGCGGAAGACAGCAGACTCATAAACAAGAACGCTTGAAAAGGAGAATAAAAATGAAAGAATTCGAGCTCAAATACGGCTGCAACCCCAACCAGAAGCCCTCGCGCATCTATATGGCGGACGGCGGCGAACTGCCCATAGAGATCCTCTGCGGCAGACCCGGATACATAAACTTTCTCGACGCTTTCAACTCCTGGCAGCTCGTCAAGGAGCTCAAAGAGGCTCTCGGTCTCCCGGCGGTCACTTCTTTTAAGCATGTCAGCCCCACCTCGGCGGCGGTCGGCATTCCGCTCTCCGACAAGCTCAAAAAAGCCTGCTTTGTTGACGACATAGAGGGCCTTGACGACTCCCCGCTCGCCTGCGCCTATGCGCGCGCACGCGGCACGGACAGAATGTGTTCGTTCGGCGATTGGGTCGCCCTCTCCGATGTCTGCGACGTGACAACGGCAAAGATGATAAAGCGCGAAGTTTCCGACGGCATTATCGCTCCCGGCTATGAGCCCGAGGCGCTTGAAATTCTCAAATCCAAGCGCAAGGGCAACTACAATATAGTGAAAATCGACCCGGATTATGTTCCCGAAGAAATAGAGCGCAAGCAGGTCTACGGCATAACCTTTGAACAGGGCAGAAACAATTTCAAGATAAACAGAGAGCTGCTCTCGAATATAGTCACCGAAAACAAAAATCTCCCCGACAGCGCGGCGCGCGACCTCATAATCTCGCTCATAACGCTTAAATATACGCAGTCAAACTCTGTGTGCTACGCAGTTGACGGGCAGGCTATCGGCGTCGGCGCGGGTCAGCAGTCGAGAATACACTGCACCCGCCTCGCAGGCACAAAGGCAGGCACCTGGTTCCTGCGCCAGCACGAAAAAGTCCTGAACCTCCCGTTCAAGGATTCGATAGGCCGCCCCGACAGGGACAATGTCATTGACGGCTACATCAACAAAAACGAAGAAGATGTCTGCGCCGAAGGCAACTGGCAGAAATATTTCACCTCCCGCCCCGAGCCGCTGACCGACGGGGAGATAAAAGAATATCTCGCTTCTATAGACGGCGTATCGCTCGGCTCGGACGCGTTCTTCCCGTTCAGCGACAACATCGAAAGAGCAAAGCGCAGCGGAGTAAAATATATCGCAGAGCCCGGCGGCTCCATCCGCGACGACCTTGTGATAGAGTGCTGCGACAAATACGGCATGGTCATGGCATTCACCGGCATGCGCCTGTTCCACCATTGACGGAGGACTCAAAATGAACATTCTTGTAGTAGGTTCCGGCGGAAGAGAGCACGCCGTTATAAAAAAGCTCAGAGAGAACAGCGAAGTTAAAAAAATATACGCCCTGCCCGGAAACGGCGGCATCACCGCAGACGCCGAATGTGTCAGCATAGGTGCTACAGATATTGACGGCATCGCGGAATTCGCAAATAACAATCAGATAGACTACGCCGTTGTCACTCCGGACGATCCGCTTGTGCTAGGTTGCGTCGACAGGCTCGAGAGCCTCGGCATACCCTGCTTCGGTCCGCGCAAAAACGCCGCGATAATCGAGGGCAGCAAGGTTTTTTCAAAGAACCTGATGAAAAAATACGGCATACCCACCGCACAGTACGAAGTTTTTGACAGCGCGGAGGACGCGCTCGCCTATCTCGATTCAGCCCCCGTTCCGACCGTTATAAAGGCGGACGGTCTCGCGCTTGGCAAGGGCGTTATAATCGCCGCGACGCGCGATGAGGCAAAAGAAGCGGTCGTTGAAATCATGCGCGACAAGAAATTCGGCAAGAGCGGAGACAGCATCGTTATCGAAGAATTTCTGACGGGTCCCGAGGTCTCGGTGCTCTCGTTCACGGACGGCAAGACCGTAGTCCCGATGATATCGTCGATGGATCACAAGCGCGCGCTCGACAACGATAAAGGTCTCAACACCGGCGGCATGGGCACCGTTGCTCCGAATCCGTATTACACGAAAGAGATCGCCGACAGATGCATGAAGGAGATATTCCTGCCGACGATAAACGCGATGAACGCGGAGGGCAGAACTTTCAAAGGCTGCCTTTATTTCGGACTCATGCTGACGGAAAACGGTCCTAAGGTCATTGAATACAACTGCCGCTTCGGCGACCCCGAGACTCAGGTCGTGCTCCCCCTGCTAGAGAGCGATCTGCTCACCGTTATGGAAGCTACTACAAACGGCACGCTCGCCGAAACGCCAGTTGAGTTTTCGGATAAAAACGCCTGCTGCGTCATCATGGCGTCAAAAGGCTATCCCGTCGCATACGAAAAGGGCTATGAAATAGATATCCCGGACGAGATTCGGGACAGCGTATATGTCGCGGGTGCCGCCGAGAAAAACGGCAAGCTCGTGACGAGCGGCGGCAGAGTTCTCGGCGTGACGGCGGTCGAAGATACGCTTCGGGAGGCAATAGCCTCGGCATACGAAAAGGCAGAAAAAATTCATTTTGAAAACGCCTTCTACAGGCACGACATCGGCGCGAAAGCGCTCGCCGCAAGGGAGGAAAAATAAATGGTATACAGAGTATTCGTCGAAAAGAAAAAGGAGCTCGCGCAGGAGGCAAAGTCCCTGCTCAGCGAAGCGAACGACCTGCTCGGGATAAAAAATCTTAAAGATGTGCGCGTTATCAACCGTTACGATGCGGAAAACATCACGCCCGAGCTCTTCGATTATGCGAAGCGCACCGTGTTCTCCGAGCCCCAGCTCGACATTGTATCGGACAGCATCGAGATAAACGGCAAGTGCTTTGCGGTCGAATTCCTGCCCGGTCAGTTCGACCAGCGCGCCGACTCTGCGGCTCAGTGCATACAGATAATCTCGCAGGGCGAGCGCCCACTGATACGCACAGCGAAAATATACATCCTCATCGGCGACATAACCGACGCCGACGCTCAGAAGATAAAGAAATATGTCATCAACCCCGTTGAGGCACGCGAGGCAAGCCTCGAAAAACCCGAGACTCTCGCGGTAAAATACGACATTCCGACCGAGGTCAGAACTCTCGACGGATTTATCAATCTCGACAGAGCTGGGCTTGAGGACTTCGTCAAAAAATACGGTCTCGCCATGGACGCGGACGACATTGCGTTCTGTCAGGATTATTTCAAATCCGAGCACCGCGACCCGACTATAACCGAGATTCGCATGATCGACACCTACTGGTCGGATCACTGCCGCCACACTACTTTCCTTACTGTCATAGACAGTGTGAAGTTTGAGGACGAGCTGCTCCAGAGCGCATACGACGAATATCTCGCGGTCAGAAAAGAGCTCGGGCGCACGAAGCCGATATGTCTGATGGATCTCGCGACGATAGCGGTCAAATATCTCAAGAAGCACGGCAAGCTCGACCGTCTCGACGAATCCGAGGAGATAAACGCCTGCACGGTGAAAATCGATGTCGAGGTCGACGGTGTCACCGAGCCGTGGCTTCTGCTCTTCAAAAACGAGACGCACAACCACCCGACGGAGATAGAGCCCTTCGGCGGCGCGGCGACCTGCATCGGCGGCGCTATCCGCGACCCGCTCTCGGGGCGTTCGTATGTCTACGGCGCGATGCGCGTCACCGGCGCGGCAGACCCGCTCAAGCCCATTGACGAGACGATAAAGGGCAAGCTGCCGCAGAGAAAAATCGTCACTACCGCGGCGGCGGGCTATTCGTCATACGGCAACCAGATAGGTCTCGCGACGGGCATAGTCGACGAGATATATCACCCCGGCTATGCGGCAAAGAGAATGGAGATAGGCGCAGTCATCGCGGCGACTCCCGCAGAGAATGTGCGCCGCGAAGTTCCCGCTCCCGGAGATATTGTTATCCTGCTCGGCGGCTCGACCGGACGCGACGGTTGCGGCGGAGCGACGGGCTCTTCGAAGTCCCACACGGTTGAATCGCTCGAAAGCTGCGGCGCCGAGGTTCAAAAGGGCAACGCCCCCGAGGAGAGAAAGCTCCAGAGGCTCTTCAGAAATAAAGATGCCTGCCTGATGATCAAGCGCTGCAACGACTTCGGCGCGGGCGGCGTATCGGTTGCCATAGGCGAGCTCGCGGACGGGCTTGAGATAGACCTCAACGCAGTGCCGAAAAAATACGAGGGTCTCGACGGCACGGAGCTTGCAATAAGCGAGAGCCAGGAGCGCATGGCGGTCGTTGTCGAGCCGCACAATGTTGACGCTTTCCTCGCGCTGGCTAATAAAGAAAATCTCCAGGCAGTGCCTGTGGCGAAAGTTCAGGCTGAGCCGAGGCTCGTCATGAACTGGAACGGCAAGAAAATTGTTGATATCAGCCGCGAATTCCTGAATTCCAACGGCGCGGACAAGCATATAGACATCACCCCCGAAGCACCCGCTTTCAAAGAAAAGAAAATTTCCGGCTCGTTTAAGGAGAACTACTCCGCTTTGGCTTCCGACCTCAACATCTGCTCAAAGCGCGGCCTTTCCGAGCGCTTCGACTCAACGATAGGCGCGGGCACTGTGCTCATGCCGTTCGGCGGAAAGCATCAGCTGACCCCCATTCAGGCGATGGTGCAGAAGATCTCGGTCGAGAAGAAGCACACCGACGACTGCTCACTCATGGCGTTCGGCTACAATCCGTTTGTAACAGAGCAGAGCCCCTATCACGGCGCATATCTCGCGGTTATAGAGTCGGTCTGCAAGCTCATCGCTTCGGGCGCGGAATTTAAAGATATATATCTCACCTTCCAGGAATATTTTGAGCGCCCCGGCAGGGACGGCAAGCGCTGGGGTCAGCCTTTGGCGGCACTTCTCGGCGCATTCAAGGCGCAGATGGAGCTCGGCATCGGCTCTATAGGCGGCAAGGACTCGATGAGCGGCTCGTTTGAAAATCTCGATGTCCCGCCGACCCTCGTCTCGTTCGCCGTGACAACGGAAAAGACCTCTTCAATAGTCTCGCCAGAGTTCAAATCGGCGGGTCACAAGGTTGTTTTCATCGCGCCGGAGAAAGACGAAAACGGTCTGCCGAAGACCGACTCGCTAATAGATGTGTTCTCCCGAGTTACCGGACTTCTTCGTTCGGGCAAGGCGGTTGCCTGCTACACTCCCGGCATGGGCGGCATAGCGGAGGCGGTCATGAAGATGTCGTTCGGCAACGGCATCGGCTTTGAATACAGCAAAGATATCACGCTCGAAAAGATATTCGGACTCAGCTACGCGGGCTTCATTCTCGAGCTTGCGGACGGCGCAGAAGAAACTGGCACGCTTCTCGGTCACACGAACGACAGCGGCTGCATCAGCCTTAACGGTGAGAGCATCGCGCTCTCAAAGCTTCTCGGAATATATGAGAACAAGCTCGAAAGCGTCTACAGCTGCAATATCAAAAACGCCGGCAAGGGTGCTGAGAACTTCTCATATGAAACTGTTGAGCGCAAAGCTCCCGCGATAAAAGTTGCAAAGCCGCGCGTGCTCATTCCGGCGTTCCCCGGCACGAACTGCGAATACGACAGCGCAAAGGCAGTCCGCGACGCGGGCGCAGAGCCGGAGATAATTGTTATAAACAACCTCAGCGCGGACGGCATCAGCCGCAGCGTCGAAAAATTTGCAAACGAGCTTCGCTCCTCACAGATGATATTCATCCCCGGAGGCTTCTCCGGCGGCGACGAGCCCGACGGAAGCGGAAAGTTTATCACGGCGTTCTTCAGAAATGCCGCGATAAAAGAGGGAGTTACCGACCTGCTCGAAAACAGGGACGGTCTCATGTGCGGAATCTGCAACGGCTTCCAGGCGCTGATAAAGCTCGGACTCGTCCCCTACGGCAAGATAATCGACACGGACGAAAATTGCCCGACGCTCACCTTTAACACCATAGCGCGCCACCAGTCGCGAATAGTGCGCACCCGCATTTCTTCGAACAAATCGCCGTGGCTCGCGCTGACTCAGGTCGGTGACATATATTCCGTGCCGATCTCCCACGGCGAGGGCCGTTTCCTCGCAAGCGACGAGCTTATAGCCAAGCTCGCCGCGAACGGGCAGATAGCCACGCAGTATGTTGATCTTGACGGCAACGCTTCAAATGATATACACTTCAACCCCAACGACTCCGTCTGCGCTATCGAGGGCATCACATCGCCCGACGGCAGAGTCTTCGGAAAAATGGGACACAGTGAAAGAATCGGAAAAGGTCTTTACAAAAATGTCCCGGGAGATTATAATATTCGTATGTTTGAAGCAGCTGTTAAATATTTTAAGTGATGACAAGGAGAATGGAGCATGGCCTATTTATCCGACATTGAAATTGCGCAGCGCTGCAAACCCGAGCACATCGGCGTTATCGCAAAGCGCGCCCATGTTGACGAAAAGTACATCGAGCAATACGGAAACTACAAGGCGAAAATAGACCTGTCCCTGCTCTCGGAGACGAAGCGGGAAAACGGAAAGCTGATTCTTGTCACCGCCATAACCCCGACCCCCGCGGGCGAGGGCAAGACCACGACGACGATAGGTCTCGCAGACGGACTGCGCCGGATAGGAAAGGATGTCACGGTCGCCCTGCGCGAGCCGAGCCTCGGCCCGGTTTTCGGAGTCAAGGGCGGAGCCGCCGGCGGCGGATATGCGCAGGTGGTTCCCATGGAGGATATCAACCTCCACTTCACCGGAGACTTCCACGCGATAGGCGCGGCGAACAACCTGCTTGCCGCGATGCTCGACAATCACATTCAGCAGGGCAACGCCCTGGGCATAGATGTCCGCAAGATAACATGGAAACGCTGCGTTGACATGAACGACCGCCAGCTTCGATTTATCGTCGACGGCATGGGCGGCAAGGCGAACGGTATGCCCCGCGAGGACGGATTTGATATAACCGTCGCGAGCGAGATAATGGCTGTGCTCTGTCTTTCAAGCTCGATAACCGACCTCAAAGCGAGGCTCTCGCGCATGATCGTCGGCTACACCTACGACGACAAGCCCGTGACCTGCGGCGAGCTCAAGGCGGCCGGCGCGATGACCGCGCTTTTGAAAGACGCCCTGAAGCCCAACCTTGTCCAGACCCTTGAGGGCACGCCCGCATTCGTCCACGGCGGACCGTTCGCGAACATAGCGCACGGCTGCAACTCCGTCATGGCGACTAAGATGGCGCTCAAGATGGGCGACTACACCGTCACCGAAGCGGGATTCGGCGCAGATCTCGGTGCCGAAAAGTTCCTCGATATAAAGTGCCGCATGGCGGGACTTGCGCCCGACGCGGTGGTCGTTGTTGCCACTGTCCGCGCGCTCAAGATGCACGGCGGGCTCGACAAAAAGGAGCTTGCGGTTGAAGATATCGGCGCGCTCGAAAGAGGTATACCGAACCTCCTGCGCCATGTTTCCAACATCAAAAATGTCTATAAACTCCCCTGCGTCGTTGCGGTCAACAGATTCCCGACCGACACCGACGCCGAGATAGATTTCATCATCGCAAAATGCCGCGAGCTCGGGGTCAACACCGTGCTCTCCACCGTGTGGGCTGAAGGCGGCAAGGGCGGCGAAGCGCTCGCGCGCGAAGTAGTCCGCCTGTGCGAAGAGGAAAAGGGCGATTTCACTTTCGCCTACGAAGATGAGCTTTCGATCGAGGAGAAGATCGAAGCCGTTGTCAGAAAAGTCTACGGAGGCGACGGAATAACCGTCATGCCCAATGCCAAAAAGCAGATAGCCCAGCTTGAAGCTCTCGGTTTTAGCAAATGCCCCGTATGCATAGCAAAGACCCAGTACAGCTTTTCGGATGACCCGACAAAACTCGGCGCGCCCGAGCGCTTCACCGTGACGGTAAAAAATGTCAAGGTCTCCGCGGGCGCGGGATTCATCGTCGTTCTGACCGGCGACATTCTCACCATGCCCGGGCTGCCAAAGGTTCCCGCCGCAGAAAAAATCGACGTTGACGAAAGCGGCAGAATAACAGGTCTGTTCTGAGATAATAATTCCGCTCGGAGAAAAAGCTCTGCCGAGCGGAGTTTCTATAAATATCGGAGGTAATAAAATGGCTTATTATTTCAACGAAGTATCGCATACCTTTAACGAGTACCTGCTCGTCCCCGGCTATTCGTCGAGCGAGTGCGTGCCCGCGAATGTGTCGCTCAAGACGCCCCTTGTCAAGTACAAAAAGGGTGAGGAGCCCGCGATTTCGCTCAACATCCCGCTGACTTCCGCCATTATGCAGTCCGTCTCCGGCGAGAAGCTCGCCGTGGCGCTCGCAAAAGAAGGTGGCGTATCGTTCATCTTCGGCTCTCAGAGCATCGAGGACGAGGCGGCAATGGTTGCAAGAGCGAAGAATTTCAAGGCGGGCTTCGTCATCAGCGACTCGAACATCACTCCCGACGCCACTCTCAACGACGTTATCGCGCTCAAGGAGAGAAACGGTCATTCCACTATTGCCGTGACCGAGGACGGCTCGGCAAACGGCAGGCTTGTCGGCATAGTTACAAGCAGAGACTACCGCGTCAGCCGCATGACCGGAGACGAAAAGGTCTCGTCCTTCATGACTCCCCTCGAAAAGCTCGTCACCGCTCCGGACACCACCACGCTCAAGGAAGCCAATGATATAATCTGGGACAACAAGCTCAACTCCCTGCCCATAGTCGATTCCGAAGGCAAGCTCAGATATTTTGTTTTCCGCAAGGACTACGACGCCCATAAGGACAACCCGAACGAGCTTCTCGACGCGGACAAGCGCTATGTTGTCGGCGCAGGTATAAACACAAGAGACTACGCCGAGCGTATTCCCGCACTTGTCGAGGCGGGCGCAGACGTGCTCTGCATCGACTCCTCCGAGGGCTTCTCGGAGTGGCAGTCCCGCACCCTCGCATGGGTCAGAGAGCACTACGGCGACAGCGTCAAGGTCGGCGCGGGCAACGTAGTTGACAGAGAGGGCTTCCTCTTCCTCGCCGAGGCGGGTGCGGACTTCATAAAGGTCGGCATCGGCGGCGGCTCGATATGCATCACCCGCGAGACAAAGGGTATCGGCAGAGGTCAGGCATCGGCTCTTATCGATGTCTGCAAGGCAAGAGACGAATATTTCGAGAGAACGGGCGTATATATCCCCGTCTGCTCCGACGGCGGCATCGTCTATGACCACCACATGACCCTCGCGCTTGCAATGGGCGCGGACTTCCTGATGCTCGGCCGCTACTTCGCGCGCTTTGACGAGAGCCCGACAAACAAGATTTCGCTCAAGGGCACTTACTACAAAGAGTACTGGGGCGAGGGCTCCAACCGCGCAAGGAACTGGCAGCGCTACGATCTCGGCGGCGACAAGAAGCTGTCGTTCGAGGAGGGCGTTGACTCCTATGTTCCCTATGCCGGCAGCCTCAAGGACAATGTCACGCTCTCGCTGAGCAAGGTAAAGTCCACTATGTGCAACTGCGGCGCGCTCACCATCCCCGAACTGCAGCAGAAAGCGAAGCTGACCCTTGTCTCCGCAACGAGCATTGTTGAGGGCGGCGCGCACGACGTCGTGCAGAAAGAGACCTACTCCGATCTGAAAAAATAAGCCTGATTCTTTACGGCAGGGCGCGGTGAAAACCGTTCCCTGCCTTTGAATTTAGGCAAATTTACTTGCACAATCACCAATAAATGAAAAGTTACGGCGCAAAAGGCTGTTGAATCCGCCGTTTTTGCCAAAATCGTTTGCAAACTGTTGACACGCCGAAAATGCAATGCTATAATACAAACAATTTAAGACAGCACTTGATAGAGGATGCGAACGAGAAGAGTATCCAGCAGCAACGCCGGCAAGCGGCAGCTGGAGAAAGGCAAGTTCGCCGAAGTGATACCGCGGTTGCCGCCGCTGTAACGCTGGGCCCTCGCCGAACAGGCGACGGACTGTCACATGACTTATGTGGAGCGCTATCATCGGTTTTTCTGCACATATAGCAGCATATACAAAGCCTGTGATACCTCTTCGGGTCGCAGGCTTATTTAATTTTTTCCAGGAGATGGTACTAATGAACAGAACGAAGAGAATTGTGGCCGCCATTCTGGCTATCGCCATGTGCGCAGTATTATTTGCAGGCTGCGGCACTAAAACCGAAAGTGCCAAGACCGGCGTTGAAGACGGCGTTCTGACCGTTGCCATGGAGTGCGCATACGCTCCCTACAACTGGACTCAGAGCGATGATTCCAACGGCGCTGTCCCGATAAAGGATTCCAGCGACTACGCCAACGGATACGATATCATGATGGCTAAGAAGATATGCGAAGCAAACGGCTGGAAGCTTGAAGTTGTCCGCCTTGACTGGGATTCACTTGTTCCTGCAGTCCAGACCGGCAAGGTTGACGCCGTTATCGCAGGTCAGTCGATGACCGCGGATCGTATGCAGCAGGTCGATTTCGCAGGTCCCTACCTCTATGCGAGCATCGTCTGCATGACAAAGCAGAACAGCAAGTATGCAAACGCTACCTCCCTTGCTGACCTCGCAGGTGCAAAGTGCACCTCCCAGCTCGGAACCATTTGGTATACCACCTGCCTTCCGCAGATAAACGGTGCTCTTATCCAGACCGCACAGGAGACCGCCCCCTCGATGCTCATGGCTCTTGAGACCGGCGCTGTCGACTTCATCTGCACCGATATGCCCACCGCTCAGGGCGCGCTCATCGCTTACAGCGATCTGAAGATCCTCGACCTCCCCGAAAATGCTTTCAAGGTTGACGAGGGCGACATCAACATCGGCATCTCTGTCAAGAAGGGCAACACCGAGCTCAAGGACAAGATCAACTCCGCCCTTGCAGGCATGACCGCAGACGACTTCAACAAGATAATGAACGAGGCTACCAAGATTCAGCCCCTTTCAAAGTAATCAACAATAATCAGAACGGAGATAACAAGATATGAACAAGCTTGCCGAGCTGTGGAGCGACATAGTCCAGTGCTGGAGCGATAGCTCAATGCAGTATCTGACCGGTGCGCTCAAGACAATAGAGCTCGCTGTTATAGCGACAATCATAGGCTGCCTCATCGGCCTTGTCTGCGGAATAATCCAGACTATTCCGTGCGGCAAAAAAGACAATATCGTAAAGCGGGTCATACTCGGCATAGTCAAGGCTATAGTGCGTATCTACGTCGAAGTTTTCAGAGGCACGCCGATGATAATCCAGGCGATATTCATCTTCTACGCCCTGCCCTACTTCTCGAACGGTGCGATAAACCTTGAACCGACTTTCGCGGCATATCTCGTTGTCTCCATCAACACCGGAGCATATATGGCAGAGACCGTCCGCGGCGGTATAATGTCGATAGACGTCGGTCAAACGGAGGGCGCAATGTCCATAGGCATGAACCACTTCAAGACCATGCTCTATGTCATTCTTCCGCAGACCATACGCAACATCATCCCGCAGATAGGCAACAACCTCATAATCAACATCAAGGATACTTCCGTCATGTTCGTTATCGGCTACGCCGAGCTCTTCGCGGCTCACAAGGCTATCGTCGGCGCAAAGTATGTCTACTTCCCGTCGGCAGTTATAACGCTGACTATCTACCTGATAATGACGGTCATCTGCTCGCTTATCCTCAGGCTGTGGGAGAAGAAGCTTGACGGTCCGGAGAACTTCGATCTCTCGACCACCGACACTCTCGCCCACACCAGCGGAATGTACACATTTGTCAAAAAGGCCAAGAAGAAGGAGGGAAGATAATGTCAGAGCCTATTTTACAGATAAATCATCTTTCAAAGACCTTCGGCAACCACGAAGTTCTGCGCGACATTGACTTTTCGGTCAATCCCGGCGATGTCACGAGCATCATCGGCGCGTCCGGCTCGGGCAAATCAACTTTGCTCCGCTGCATAAACCTCCTTGAGACTCCGACCTCCGGCGATATACTCTATCACGGCACGAACATCGACAATATCAAAGGCGGCGCGAGCGCATACCGTTCGCACGTCGGCATGGTGTTCCAGTCGTTCAATCTTTTCAACAACATGACCGCTCTCAAGAACTGCATGATCGGTCAGACGAAGGTTCTCAAGAAGTCCAGAGCCGAAGCCAAGGCTTCCGCACTGCATTATCTTGAAAAGGTCGGCATGGCGCCCTACATCAACGCCAAGCCCTCCCAGCTCTCCGGCGGTCAGAAGCAGCGCGTCGCAATAGCCCGCGCGCTTGCGATGGAGCCCGAAGTTCTGCTGTTTGACGAGCCGACGAGCGCACTCGACCCCCAGATGGTCGGCGAAGTGCTTGAAGTCATGCGCAACCTCGCCAAAGAGGGCCTGACGATGATAGTCGTCACCCACGAGATGGCGTTTGCGCGCGACGTTTCAACGAATGTCGTATTCATGGCGGACGGACTCATCTGCGAGCAGGGCAGTCCGAAGGACATCTTCGAGAATCCGCAGGATCCCAAGACGCAGGAGTTTCTTTCAAGATTCCTTGCGAAATAAAATTAAACAGGATATCTCCTTGTCGGAGATATCCTGTTTTTAATTGTATCTGAATACATTTATTTACCCTCTCCCCTATTCTCTTGTCAATTTTTACAAAGCTGTTTGCCAACGGACGAAGGTATGGTACAGATTGACAAAATTGAATTTATTTTGCTGAAGCACTTGAATATTTATGCATATAGTAGTATATTATTAGTCAAATAGTTGAATAATTTTGCACCGTCGGCGAATATCGGATCGTTTTTATAAACGCCGTGTTCGCCGAAAGCGCATTAAGCGGGAGACACCATGAAAATATTTATTGACGGCAGCGCCGGCACGACCGGGCTGAGAATAAAAGACAGACTGATGAAGCGAAGCGACGTTGAGCTGACAACGCTCAGCGAGGAGCAGAGAAAAGATACCGAGAGCCGCAAGCAGGCGCTGAACAGCGCGCAGGTCGCTTTTCTTTGCCTGCCCGACTCCGCAGCCGTCGAGGCGGTCGGGCTGGTCGAAAACCCCGACACCGTAATTATCGACACCTCGACCGCACACCGCACCGCCGAGGGCTGGGCTTACGGCTTCCCGGAGCTGTCAGCAGAATTTGAAGATAAGATAAGGAACTCCAAACGCATCGCCGTCCCCGGATGCCACGCCGGCGGGTTTATCGCGCTTGTTTATCCGCTTGTTGAAGCGGGCGTGCTCGGAAATGATGCACTGCTCAGCTGCTATTCTCTGACCGGCTACAGCGGCGGCGGCAAGAAGATGATTGCCGAATACGAGAGCGAGGATAAATCTCCCCTGCTCTTCGCACCCAGACAGTACGGGCTGACTCAGCAGCACAAGCACTTAAAAGAGATGAAAGGCATAACGGGCATTGAAAACGCCCCGATATTCTGCCCCGTGGTCGATGATTTTTACAGCGGAATGCAGGTCACAGTGCCGCTGTTTGCAGAGCAGATAAGCTGTTCTTCAAGCGAAATCGCCGACATCTACAGAGCGAAATATCAGGGTCCCGTCGTGACATTCTGCGACAAATCGGACAACGGCGGCTTTCTGTGCGCGGGCGCGCTCTCGGGCACGGACGGCATGAAAATATCGGTCTACGGCAACGATGAGCGAATACTGCTGACCGCCGTATACGACAATCTCGGCAAAGGCGCATCGGGTGCCGCGCTCGAAAATCTGAACCTTGTCATGGGCAAGGACAAGGCTTTCGGACTTGATATCTGAGGAGGTAAAATAAAATGAAAATAATATCGGGCGGCGTCTGCGCCGCAAAGGGATTCAAGGCTTCCGGCGTTCACTGCGGCATACGCAAGAACAGGACGAAGCGCGATCTCGCGCTCATATACAGCGAAAAAGTCGCCAACGCGGCGGCTGTCTATACAACTAATCTTGTCAAGGGCGCGCCGCTGGTCGTCACAAAAAATCATATCGCAGACGGCAAGGCGCAGGCGGTCATATGCAACAGCGGAAACGCGAACACCTGCAACGCGAACGGCATTGAGATAGCCGAGCGCACGAGCGACCTGCTCGCGTCCGTGCTCGGAATAAAGCCCGCCGACATCGTCGTCGCTTCGACAGGCGTTATCGGTCAGCCGCTGAACATCACTCCGATAGCCTCCGGCATACCCGCTCTGAAAGCAGGGTTGGGCGACCACTCAGATCAGGCGGCAGAGGCGATAATGACGACCGACACGATTCCGAAGGAGATTGCCGTCAGCTTCGAAATTGGCGGAGTTGAATGCAAGATGGGCGGCATCGCCAAGGGCTCGGGCATGATTCATCCCAACATGGCGACAATGCTCGTTTTCATAACCACCGACTGCGCGATAAGCAGCGAGATGCTCCAGAAAGCTCTGTCTTCGGACATTGCGGAAACTTTCAATATGATAAGTATCGACGGCGACACCTCGACAAACGACATGGTAACAGTGCTCGCAAACGGGCTCGCCGGGAACAAAGAGATCAACAAAGACGGCGAGGACTTCAATGAATTCATGAAAGCCCTCAATACCATAACCGTGTGGCTCTGCCGCAGGATTGCCGCCGACGGCGAGGGCGCGACGAAGCTGCTCGAATGCAAGGTCAGCGGCGCAAAAGATAAAGATGCCGCCAAGACTGTTGCAAAGAGCGTTGTCTGCTCGTCGCTGACGAAAGCCGCCATGTTCGGCTCGGACGCCAACTGGGGCAGGGTTCTCTGCGCCATCGGCTACAGCGGTGCGGATGTTGATGTCAACAAAATCGACGTTTGGTTCAAGTCAGGTAAAGGCTCGATCCTCGTCTGCGAAAACGGCGCGGGAGTTGATTTTTCGGAGGAAAAGGCAAAAGAGATACTCTCCGAAAATGAGATAGATATTCTTATTGATTTAAAGAGCGGCGACGCATCTTCGACGGCGTGGGGCTGCGACCTGACATATGACTATGTCAAGATAAACGGAGACTACCGCACCTGATTGCGAAAAACGGAGGGAAAGATATGAACATTTCAAACGCGGAGCGCGCAAGGGTTCTTGTCCACGCGCTGCCGTATATACAGGATTACGCAGGCAAGATAGTCGTCGTCAAATACGGCGGCAACGCGATGACGAGCGAAAAGCTAAAAGATTCCGTCATGCGCGACATCGTGCTGCTCTGGCTCATTGGCATAAAGGTCGTTCTGGTTCACGGCGGCGGTCCGGAGATAACTGATATGCTCCAAAAGACCGGCAAGAAGAGTGAATTCGTCAACGGTCTGCGCGTCACGGACAAGGAGACCGCCGATATAGTGCAAATGGTGCTCGCCGGAAAGGTCAACAAAAGCCTCGTCAACCTCGTTGAAAACAAGGGCGGCAAGGCGATGGGGCTCTCCGGAATAGACGGCCACATGATTGAAGCGAAGATGAAAGACGAGAAGCTCGGCTTCGTCGGCGAGATAACAAATGTAAATATCCAGCCGATACTCGACGTTATCGACAAGGGATATATCCCGATCGTTTCGACCGTCGGCTGCGACAGCGAGGGCAATGTCTATAACATAAACGCGGACACCGCCGCGGCGAAGATAGCCGGCGCGCTCAACGCGGAGAGTCTTATATCCATGACGGATATCAGCGGCATTCTTCAGGACAAGGACGACCCGGACACGCTCATCTCGGTCATAAAGGCGGACGAAGTTCCCGCGCTCATAAAGAGCGGCATCATTGGCGGCGGCATGATTCCGAAAGCCGAATGCTGCATCAACGCAATAAAATGGGGCGTACACAGAGTTTTCATTATTGACGGCAGGATACCGCACTCGATACTTATTGAAATGCTGACAGACGAAGGCATGGGCACGATGTTCACGGCATAAAAAGGAGATATAATGGATATATTACAGCAGCAGGACAAGGAATACATAGCCGGAACTTATGCGAGGTTTCCGCTGACCATCGAGGGCGGCAAGGGCTCCGTGGTCTGGGACGACGCGGGGAAGATATACACCGATCTGTCCTCGGGCATAGCGGTCAACACCTTCGGCATAGCCGACGACGAATGGATAAAAGCAATAACCGAACAGGCGGGCAAAATCCAGCACATGTCGAACCTCTACTACACAGAGCCGTGCGTGAAACTCGCGCAGATGCTCTGCGACCGCACGGGCATGAAAAAAGTTTTCTTCTCGAACTCCGGCGCGGAGGCCAACGAATGTGCAATAAAAGCAGCGAGAAAATACGCCGCAGAGAAGCACGGCGCGGACTGCTGCAACATAGTTACACTGAAAAACAGCTTCCACGGCAGGACGATAACCACCCTCGCCGCAACGGGTCAGGATGTGTTCCACAAAGATTTCCTGCCGCTGACCGAGGGATTTATCTATGTTGAGCCGAATGATATCGAGAAGATTGAAAAAGTTCTCTTTGAGAATCGCTGCGCCGCAGTCATGCTCGAAGTCATTCAGGGCGAGGGCGGCGTTATGCCGCTCGACAAAGACTATCTCCAGTCGCTTGAAAAAATCTGCCGCGAGCGCGACATTCTGCTCATCTGCGACGAGGTTCAGATAGGCAACGGCAGAAGCGGAAAGCTCTACAGCTACATGAACTACGGCATATTCCCCGACATCGTATCGACCGCAAAAGGACTCGCGGGCGGTCTGCCGCTCGGCGCTACACTGTTCAGCGAAAAGACAAAGGATGTTCTCACCCCCGGCTCCCACGGTTCTACTTTTGGCGGCAACCCGATATGCTGCGCCGGCGCGATAAACATTCTTTCGAGGCTCGATGAAAAGACTCTCGCCGGAGTCCGTAAGAGGTCGGAATATATATTTTCGGAACTCAGCGGCGCACCGGGCATAAAAGAAGTAACCAGACTCGGGCTGATGATCGGCATAAAGACCGAAAAGGACGCCTCCGAGGTCATAAACGCCTGCATAAAGAAAGGCGTTCTCGTTATCAAAGCGAAAGACAAGGTCAGACTGCTCCCGGCGCTCAACATTCCCATGGAGCTGCTCGAACAGGCAGTCGGCGTTATAAAAGAAGTCTGTGCAGACAAGGAGGCTTGAACATGACATTCAAAGACAGAGATTTTTTGAAACTTTTGGATTTCACTCCCGAAGAGATTGAATATCTTATCGACTTCGCCGCCTCTCTCAAGGCGAAGAAGAAGGCGGGCATACCGCACAAAATATGCGACGGCAAGAATGTTGCGCTGATATTCGAAAAGACGAGCACGAGGACAAGGTGCAGCTTCGAAGTCGCGGCGCGCGACCTCGGCATGGGCACGACTTATCTCGACCCCTCCGGCTCGCAGATAGGCAAAAAAGAGAGCATCGCCGACACAGCGCGCGTGCTCTCGGGCATATATGACGGCATTGAATACCGCGGATTCGGCCAGTCGATAGTCGAGGAGCTCGCGCAGTATGCGACCGTCCCCGTCTGGAACGGTCTGACGAACGAGTTCCACCCGACGCAGATCCTCGCGGATTTTCTGACGATAAAAGAGCAGTTCGGGCACCTCAAAGGCATCAACTTCGTCTACATGGGCGACGCCAGATACAACATGGGCAATTCGCTCATGGTCGGCTGTGCGAAGATGGGCATGAACTTCACCGCCTGCGCGCCGAAGAAATATTTCCCCGACAAGGCGCTTATTGACACCTGCATAGAGATTGCCGCGCAGACCGGCGCTGAGATAAAATTCTGCGAAAGCCCCGACGAGGCAGTAAAAAACGCCGATGTAATATACACCGACGTGTGGGTCTCGATGGGCGAGCCTGTTGAAGTCTGGGAGGAGCGCATAAACGACCTCGCGCCCTATCAGGTCAACTCCGAGCTCATGGCAAAGGCATCGCCGAACGCTGTATTCATGCACTGCCTGCCCTCTTATCACGACATGAAAACGACGATAGGCAAGGAGATGGGCGAAAAGTTCGGGCGCGACTCAATGGAGGTCACTGACGAGGTGTTCGAGAGCGCACAGTCCGTTGTTTTCGCCGAGGCGGAGAACCGCATGCACACGATAAAGGCTGTCATGGCGGCAACGCTGACCGACGAGAGATAATATAATATATATTATTAATGTATAGGAGCTGTCAAAAATGACAGCTCCTTTTTATCAGTTTGACAATTGCAATTTGTCTATTACTTGAACCATAACGAAGTAAAAGCAAAGGACCAGCCGACTTTTACAGTCAGGCTTTCAATAGCCGCGCCGCAGTGTTTGATAAGCCAACTAAGAGGAGCGAGGGAACGGCTTGCGAAGCAAGACGCACGAGCACGCACTCGTTCAAGCTCCGGCGCGTTTGCGTGCGAATGTGCCGAGCAACTGATTGGGAGCCGCAAGCTATGTACTGCGGCGCGGCGTTGCGGGGGTACAGGGGGATTCCCCCTGTTTTGCTTTTCTTTTGCAGGCGTTTTCTTTTTCAAATAAAAAGAAAATGCCGAAACGCGGGTAGTATACATCCTTTGATTAGAGTGCGTAGCGAAGGTAGGAGCTAATTATCAATAAATTACAATTGCTATAACCCTGTATCGGCTGCGCCGATAGCGGACAGCCGCAAGGGCTGTCCCTACGGTCGGTAAAATCAGAGATTCCGTGCCGCTATCGCGGCAGCGGTGTGTCGAGGTCGCCGCACCCTACAAGATGCACGACAATAAATCACCGCAGATTTCGCAGATGGATAATATCCGCCCCTACTGCACAACTTTGGGCGAAGCGAAATAACCCCTCAGTCTTGGCTTCGCCAATCCAGCTCCCCTGCAGGGGAGCCAAAATAGATTCTTCGACAAATAACGTGCTTCTACGCACATTTCGGCGTCCCGTACCATCTGCAATTCTGCGTGGCAGAACAGCATAAACCCCGACTACAAATCATAGTCGGGGTTTGTTATTTGGTTTATGCCGAATATGCCTCTTATTTCGGCAGGTTGGCGAACAGCTTTACGTTGTCGAATGTGTATGTATACTTGCCGTCCTCAATGCCATGGATTATCTCGCAGACCTTGTCGTTATACGGAGTCGGCACGCCGTACTTTCTGCCGTAGGTGCAGACAACGCCGTTTATCGCGTCGACTTCGCACTTCTTGCCCTTTTCGAGATCCTGGAGCATGCTCGCCTTGAGAAGCCTGTGCTTCTTGATGCATATCGGGATGAGCGCGAAGGATATCTTCTTCTTTATGCCGTTGCCCTTGTAGTCGAGGAGCTTGACGATATCCTTGCCCTGAACCGGCTCGATTTTTATTCCCGCCGCCGCGGCAACATCGATGCACTCTTTTATAAGGTTCTGACAGCAGACACGGGAGGTCTTGTTCTCCGCGGCATCGCCGAAAGTGCCGCCGATAACGGCGGACATGCCGCTGAACGCGGCGTTGATGAGCAGCTTCGACCAGCGGACGCCCATGAAGTTATCCTCAACCTCTACGGGGCACATCTTCTCAAGCAGCGCCTTAACCTGCATGAGTTTGTCGTCCTTATGACCGTTCATTCTGCCAAGACCGAAGCTCATGCTGTCGGGCTCGCTCGTGAGCTCGGAAACACCCTTGCCGTGGAGCGTTGCGCCCCAAGCGACGGTGCAGCCCATCGTTCTGTCCTCGCCGACAACCTCGGAGACCGAGAGCTCCGGGAGTCCGTTCTGAAGCGTGCAGACGATGCAGTCGTCGGTCATATTCTTCTGAAGCTTCTTTAAAACATTGACATTGTCGAGCTGCTTTGTCAGCAGGATTATCAGCTCATATTTTTCGGTCATCTCGTCGGGAGTCAGCGCGTGGACGGGCACGGTCATATTGACGGTGCCGATTATCTTTGCGCCGTCTCTGTTGAGCGCCTCGACGTGCTCGCGGTTGCGCGTGATAAGATCGACATCCACGCCCGCCTTTGCGAGATATGCGCCGAGCACGGTGCCGAGCGACCCTGCGCCGTAAATTGCGGTTTTCATAGAAATCCCCTCTTTGATAAAATTTTATCGATATGATTATATCACGCAGAGCGGCGATTTACAAGAAAACTTTTCGTTCCCTGCGGAATATGTCCGCGAGGATTATTTTGATTTGTCCCAATAGGGGTAATCGGTAAACACGAACTTTCCCTCCGCATTTTTCCCTGTCGGCAGCTTGACATAGATGATATCGTCAACCGAGCGTTTTCTTACGGCCATAACAACCGTGAAATTCCCGTTGCCGTCATCCTCGACGTGATGCATCCAGCTGTTATAGGAAACTTCGCCGTCGTTTTTCTTATATGCTACATATATGTTGTCGTTATGCTCTATCAAATCCCTGTCGGCGACAGCTTGGCTCAGTATTTTATCTGTAAACTCCTCGGAAAAGACCTCTAAAAATTTTTTACGGACCTCTTCCATCGTGGTCACATACCGGTATTGGGGGAACATTGGAATATACTTTCTGAATCTTATTGTCACGGGCTTCTCCCCGGCGGAATACTCGCCCGCAAAATTCAGAGTCAGCCAGAGGCTTCGCGCCTTATCCGCCAAATCCCGCGCGTCGGTCTCATGCAGAATAGACCCGTCCTCGGGATAAAGCTCATACCCGTTTATGCCGTGCAGGCTTTCGATTATTGCTCGCTTGTCGCTCTCATAGGTTTCCCAAAGCGCAAGCGCGGCATCGGAAACTTTTTCCGAGTATGCGTTTATCCGATAATGGTCGCGCGCCGTAACAAACAGGGTGTTTTCGTCCGAAACAAGCCGCCCCACTTCCACTCTGCCCTTGTAGGAGTCCGAGGAATAGCCGTTGCCGGTATCGATTATAAAGAACGTGAGCTCATCGCCGTCCGTTTTATCGACGGAAAACGCCACCATGCCCTCCGAAAAACTGGCGCTGACTACGCCTACCCAACTTTTGGGCAGCGAAATCGCATAGCTCCCTTCGGAAAACTCGGTGCTTCTTATTTTATTCGAGGTTATCAGCCTGTTAATCCCGGCTCTTAATGTTTGGTAATTTTTCGGGAAGTTATTGCTCCCGCTCGCCTCAATCTCCGTTCCGTCCGCCAAGACAGCAGAAAAGCTCATCGAGCTTCCGTCGAGAACATTGGGGGGATTTGCGCCTCGGAAGCCCGCCCATTCATCTATTCTGCAATTTCCGAACAGGGCGCACACCTCGCGGTAGAGATTCTCGTCCCCGTCAACCGAGCGGATGACGTCGCGGGATTCGACAAAGCAGGACAGCTCGTTATCCCAGTCGTTCGAGCTCATATAATACTCAAGATGTACTCCGTCCTCTGTTTTGCATCCCTCATACACGGCGTTCTGTGCCGAGCAGTTGTTCTCCGTCAGCTTAAAGCTTTTAAATTCCATAGGATCGCCTCCGTAGTCATTGTTCTGTTTCGATGAGCACGCGGGAAAAATCAGCAAGAGAATGCACACGAGTGCAAAAGAAATAAAGCGCTTTTTCATTTTCCTGTTACCTTTCCTTGATATGCCGCACTGCGCCAAAAGAGCAAGGGCTTCGGTTCTCTTATGTCCGTTATATTTTCTGTTCCGAACAAGTCACTCCTTTATAAGCTCATTTCTCAATATTAATTATATCATAACTCATTGATTTTTCAAGAAATAGCCGCAAACTCGGGAGTTTGCCTCCAAAAAAGCTGCCGGGCGCAAAAAGCCCTTCAAAAATGCAGAAAAACTCCCGAACAGCAATGCTGCCCGGGAGCTGATATTCGTCTTGTAAGCGGTAAAAATTCAGCGCTTCGAGAACTGGGGTGCACGGCGAGCGCCCTTGAGACCGTATTTCTTTCTTTCGGTCATTCTCGGGTCTCTGGTCAGGAAGCCTGCCTTCTTGAGTGCGGGGCGAAGCTCTGCATCATACTGAAGGAGCGCTCTGGAGATACCGTGGCGGATAGCACCTGCCTGGCCGGTCACGCCACCGCCGTTGACGCGGCAGATGACATCGAGCTTTTCGCTGGTGCCTGTAAGAGCGAGAGGCTGGCGGACGATGAGCTTGAGGGTCTCAAGGCCGAAATAATTGTCAATCTCTCTGTCGTTGATGATGATCTTGCCGGTGCCGGCATAAAGACGGACTCTGGCGACTGATTTCTTTCTGCGGCCTGTGCCGTAGAAGTAAGGAACTGAATCGTACATTATTTATTGCCTCCCTTCATTAAAGAGCCCACTCTTCGGGCTTCTGTGCTTCGTGCTTGTGCTCAGCGCCTCTGTAAACGCGGAGTCTGGTCAGAGCGGTGCGGCCCAGAGTAGAATCGGGCAGCATACCCTTAACTGCAAGCTCGACAGCGAACTCGGGCTTTGTCTTCATGAGGGTGCTGTACTTGACCTCTTTCATGTTGCCGATATAGCCGGTGTGATGATAATACATCTTCTGGTTGAGCTTGTTGCCGGTGAGGACAGCCTTCTCAGCGTTGATGATGATTACATGATCGCCGCAGTCGGCGTGAGGAGCGAATGTGGGCTTATGCTTGCCGCGAAGAAGGACGGCAGCCTGAACTGCTACCTTGCCGAGAGGCTTACCGGCAGCATCGATGACATACCACTTACGGGTGATGTCGCCCGCTTTGGGCATATAAGTTGACATACTTGTTACCTCCGATTTCTTAATGCTACGATATATTACCACATCGCTCTATGCTTGTCAAGCACTTTTTCTTTAAATTTTAATTTATGTTTTGCTATCTCCGTTTTTCTCAAGTTTTCTCGTTTTTTCATACCATTTGCTCGCTTATGATTTACGAAAAATTTTGCCGATAGCGCGATAAAATCGACAATCTACCGCTCAAATTGACTTTATCCCCGGCATAGTATATAATAAATGTATTATATAAGCTCACGGAGGCAGACATGAAAAAAGAAGAGATAAAGCGCATGAACGATCTCTATCACCTGTCGCAGGAGAGGGATCTGAGCGAAGAGGAATTCGCCGAATGGGAGGGGCTCAAAAAGCAGTATGTCGCCGATTTCAAGGCGAGCCTTACAGCCCAGCTCGACAATACATATGTAATAGACGACAAAGGCAACAAGCGCAAGCTCGAAAAGAAATCGGGCGACAAGTAATCTGCGCGGACACAAAAACGAAAGAGTGATATTATGTTTTGCAGAAATTGCGGAAAACAGCTCGAAGACGGATTCAAGGTCTGCCCATATTGCGGCGAACCGGTGAGCCTCGCGGAGAGCGACGCCAGACGCGCGGCGCAGGAGCAGACCGCCGCAGAAGATACTCAGCCCGTACATAATGATATTCCGAAAGAGCCGGCTCCCCTGCCTACTTCCGCACCTGTTCAGCCGAAAGTGAACAAGAAGCCCGAGCAGGAAAGCGAAAGCACCGGCGGATGGAAAGTTCTCGGATTTTTCCTCGGCTTCTTCGGTCCGCTGCTATGGTTCCTGCCGCTCGTCAGCCTCGTGCTCTATCTTATATGGAAGAGCGACAAGCCGAAGGTCGCAAAGGACATCGGTCAGTTTACGCTGATAGGTCTCGCGGTCGGCGTGGGACTTGCAGTTATTATTGCGATAATCGTCGGAGTGCTGTTTGCGATAACCGCGTCGATGACTGTGTTTGAAATGATACGCAGCTTCTTCCACGGCTCGCCCGGCGGGATAAACGATCTTGTCAGAAGCCTCCCGTTCATCGACTGAGCAACATAAAAATATTGAAACCGCCCGTGTTTTTTCCTTCAGAAATTCGGGCGGTATTTTTTGCGCGTTTTGAATATATTCATTGATATTCATTCAATATTCAACAATTACTCATTTATTCTTTTCCGCAAGCGGTAAAGCTTTCCTCCTTGCTGATGTGGATAACTATGTGGATAATGTGGATAACTTTTGTATTTTAATGACTATTCAGAATATATGCGTAAAGTAAAAAACTTTACAGTTTATTTTTAATAACTATATAGAAATATTCTGCATAAGCCGCATATGCAGTGACAAAAAATTAACCCGGTTGCAGGAAAACTTGCAGCCGGGTTTTATGCATAAAATTTTACGCGTGATTTTTGTCTATTTTGCCAATATCAGACGTTCGCGAGAGCCGCGTCAAGATCGGCGATTATGTCATCGACATTCTCTGTTCCGACAGAAAGTCTGACAAGATTTTCATAGACTCCGCAGTCGTCGAGCTCCTGTGCGGTGAGCTGGCGGTGGGTCGTGCTCGCCGGGTGCAGGCAGCAGGTGCGGCTGTCCGCAACATGGGTGACTATCGCCGCGAGCTTGAGGCTGTCCATGAATCTGACCGCGTCCTCTCTGCCACCCTTTATTCTCAGCGAAATGACGCCACAGGTGCCGTTGGGCATATACTTCTGCGCGAGTTCATAGTATTCGTCGCCCTCAAGGCCGGGATAGCGGACGGACTCGATCTTCGGATGAGCCTTCAGGAACTTTGCAACGGCAAGAGCGTTTGAGCAGTGGCGCGGCATACGCAGATGCAAGGTCTCGAGTCCAAGATTGAGCAGGAAGGCATTCATCGGGGACTGAATTGAGCCAAGGTCGCGCATGAGCTGAGTCGTGCACTTTGTTATATATGCAGCCTTGCCGAACTGCTCGGTGTATACAACACCGTGGTACGACTCGTCGGGAGTTGTAAGTCCCTGGAACTTGTCGTTCTGAGTCCAGTCGAAGTTGCCGCTGTCAACTATTACTCCGCCGACACTTGTCGCGTGACCGTCCATATATTTTGTGGTCGAATGGGTGACTATATCCGCGCCGAACTCAAACGGGCGGCAGTTTATCGGGGTCGGGAAAGTGTTGTCGACTATCAGCGGCACGCCGTGGGAATGAGCCGCTCGCGCATACTTCTCAATATCGAGCACAACGAGCGAGGGATTAGATATAGTCTCGGCGAACACGGCTTTTGTGTTATCTTTGAATGCCGCGTTGAGCTCCTCCTCCGTCGCATCGGGGCGAACGAAAGTGAAATCGATGCCGAGCTTTCTCATCGTGACATTGAAAAGATTGAAAGTTCCGCCGTATATCGCGGACGCGGCAACGACATGGTCGCCTGCGGAGCAGATATTGAAAACGGAGAAGAACGACGCCGCCTGGCCGGACGAAGTGAGCATCGCGCCGACGCCGCCCTCAAGGTCGGCTATCTTCGCGGCTACGCAGTCGTTTGTCGGGTTCTGGAGACGGGTGTAGAAATATCCGGACTCCTGCAGATCGAAGAGCCTGCCCATCTGCTCGCTCGATTCGTATTTATATGTCGTGCTCTGGACTATCGGCACAACGCGCGGCTCGCCGTTTTTCGGAGTATAGCCGGACTGCACGCACTTTGTTTCTATATTAAAGCTCATTTTGTTCTCTCCTTTTTGTCAGTCTTTGAGAAAATGACCCATAAGGTCGAAGCCGGGATCAACAAAATTGCCGGTCTCGGATGCTGATTTTTCATTTATGCTCGCAACGCCGCTGTCAAGCTCTTTGCCTTTACGATAAATCAGATACGGCACGGGGTCGGATGCGTGGGTGCGGGTCGATATCGGGGTCGGATGATCTGGCAGAACCATGACTTTATAATCGTCCTGAGTGTTGAGATAGTCAAGGATTATAGGCATTATACGGCTGTCAATAAGCTCGATTGCTTTGACTTTATTTTCGGGCTCGTTTCTGTGGCCGCACTCGTCGGGAGCCTCGACATGGATATAGACAAGGTCCTGACCTTTACGCCATTCGTCGATTGCAGCGTTCGCTTTGCCCTCGAAATTCGTGTCGATATAGCCGGTTGCGCCCTCGACTTCGGGTGTGTTCATGCCGGCGCAGATGCCGATGCCCTTGAGCAGGTCAACTGCCGAGACAATGCTGCCTTTCACGCCGAACTTCTCTTCAAAGGACGGCAGAGCAGGACGGCTTCCCTCGCCCCAGAGCCAGATTGAATTTGCGGGGAGCTTGCCCTCGGCGATTCTCTTCTTGTTCACGGGGTGATCTTTAAGAAGGTCGTAGCTCTCGCGCATCATGGCAATGAGCTTTTCGGCGTTCGGCGAAGTTGAAAGATACTCGCCGATAACTCTGCCGGAGATATCATGCGGAGGAGTCATCTTGCCGAGATCCGTCGTGCCGTTATGTACGATAAGGCAATGACGATAAGCCACGCCGCTGTAAAAATCAAATTCGCTGCTGCCGAAATGCTCCTGCACGGTCTCGATTATCTGCGCCGCCTCTTCGGTCGAGATATCGCCGCCGGAATAGTCGAGCATGGTCTTTGCGCCGTAATCCGCCTCGTCGCTCAAGGTGACAAGGTTGCAGCGCAGAGCGATATCCGTTTCGCTCATCTTGACTCCGATGCTGACCGCCTCAAGGGGCGAGCGTCCTGTGTAGCACTTCTTCGGATCGAATCCGAGCACGCTCATATTTGCAACATCGCTGCCGGGTTTGAGTCCGGCGGCAACGGTTCTGACAAGTCCGACTTCACCCTTCGACGCGAGCGCATCGATATTGGGCTTCTTTGCAACTTCCATCGGCGTCTTGCCGCCGAGAGCCTCAACGGGATAATCCGCCATGCCGTCGCAGAGAACTACAGCATATTTCATATATCTTCACCCTTTCAGAGAATTTATGCACAAACGATGCATATCGGGCGCGGCAAGTTTGGTTAGCATATGCATACTTGCCGTCGCTGCTTTAATTATATCATAAAGTATCAACGCATTAAAGCAAAAATTAAGAGAGAATATACATATATACTATATAAAAAAGAGTGCAAAATGACGAAAAATTATTTGTCAAAATGCGCTTGCAGCATATAATTGAGCGAGGCACAATGATATAATCGATTTGGAAGAAATATTCAAAAGGAGGATACTTATGACAAGAAAATTATTCGCGCTTTTGCTCGCGTGCCTGCTGATTCTCATGAGCTTCACGGCGTGCGGCAGCAAAACGCCCGAAGCGGACACAACTGCGGCAGAAAACACAACTGCGGCAGAAGTCAATGCGCAGACGAGTGCAGAAGAAACAGCGGCAAGTTCAGAAGCGGTATCCGAATCCGCAGAGGAGAGCACTGCTCAGAACACGCAGAAACCGACGGCAGATAAGCCGGCATCGAAGCCCGCAGCAACTGCAAAATCGAATAATTCCGGCTCAGCTTCAAAAGGCAAGCTTGAAGTCAGCGCAGGAAGCGTAAAAAGCATCGCCGGCGCAAAAGTGCTCAGGGCGTGGAAGCTCAATTCAAACGGAGTGAATATAGAAATCCACCGAATAGCCTATGGGCCGCAGATAACTCAGGCTTTCAAAAAAGCGAACGCGGACGGCGCTATCGACTACGACAAGACAGTTACTTATCAGCCAGTAGTCAATATAGCGATAATCACCTGCTCGCCCGAGCACATCGGCGTTGCATCGAGCCAACAGCTCCTTGGCACGAACGTCGGCAGGGTTGAGGATATGGGCAGAAAGAGCGGCGCGCTCATAGCAATAAACGGCGAGGCAGGCTCAACATATAAAAAAGGCGCTCCGACAATTCGCAGCGGCTCGGTAGTTTCGACCGACGGCAGCGGACAAAAGCGACTGCTGATCTACAGAAACGGCACATGGAAAGTCGAAACGCTCACAAACGAGAACTGCAAATCGTACATCTCGCAGGGCGTTTACAATTCCCTGCGCTACCAGTGGCAAGTCATAACAAACGGCAAGGCGACCAACGAGCACGACACTTATTATCACAACCGCACGGTGTTCGCGCAGATATCGGAGAACAAATATATCATGGCCGTCGGCGAATTCATGCCGCTCGACAATATGATGAAAGTCCTCATAGCATACGGCGCGAGGAATGCGTTTTTGCTAAACGGCGGCAACTGCTCGTCGATGTATGTCAAGGGCATCGGCAACACGACCGGCACAAAAGCGAATCAGCTCAAGAATCTCAACAAGCCGTGCGTTATCGAGAGCGAATTTTTCGCGGCAAACGGCATGCTCGGGCTCAACTCCGCCGGGAAGCAGAAGCTGGGCGGACCTTGCAACGAGCTCGACATAGTATATGTAAAATAAAGCAGAAGGGGTGAGCCGATGAAAAAAGCTTTCAGAGCGGCTGCAATTGCGGCAATATTGCTATTTGCGCTGACTTTTATCGGGAACGCAAAAATCAAAAACGCATCGGCTCACCTGCTGTTTTCTTCGTCCGTCAGCGTCGGTGGCAATAAATCGCGGGAAGTCACGCTCAAGAGTGGCGACAGAATAGCCATCGGCTCATATCTCGGCGAGCCTATTATATGGAGAGTCATCGAAACGGGCGGCAAAACTCTGCTCATGAGCGAAAAAGTGCTGTGCTTCAGGGCGTTCGACCCGTCCGAGGACGGCATCGGCAGTTCCGATTATCTCGCCTCTCCCCTGCGCGCATGGCTCAATTCGGAGAGCGGATTTTTAAATCCGGAGAATTTTTCAGAGTTTGACCTTTCGCTCATATCGCCTGACAAAAACGGCGATTCAATATTCCTGCCGTCAAAAGATATGCTCAAAAATATAAGCGCCGCCGACCGCCGCAGAAGCCCGACCGAGCAGTGCATCAAAAATGATACTTCGCGCTATTTAACTCTGCGCAAATACTGCTGGTATTGGACAAGCTCCCCGATTTCGACAAATCAGAGCAGCGTGACGGCGGTCACCACGACCGGCGGGTTCTATAAAACGCTCGCGGCGGACGAGCTGTGCGGCGTATGCCCGGCGATGTATCTTCGCAGCAATTTTCTCGTTCTTTGTGGGAGCGGAACCGCCGAAAATCCGTATGCGTTGGCGGGAGGTGGCGAAAGATGAGAGAAAAGCTGAAAGAATTTCAAAATTCTCCGTGCTCGATAATCGCCGCATTCTCCGCCGCCGTGCTGTTTTTCTGCACGGTGTTCACGCGGCTGATTCTCAAAACCGACGACGGTCACTTTCTCGGCATACTCCACCGAAACGGATTCACAGTAACAAGCTGGCTGCACGAGCGGTACACGACCGTGTCCGGGCGGATAGTCGGCGAATGGCTGATGATAAATTTTCTGCGCCTGCCGCTCATTTTCTGGAAGCTGTTCATTGCCGCGCTGATTATATATATAATGTATTTTCTCTGCCGCCTGTCGGATTTTTTCGGCGAAAAGGCAGATGCAAAACAGAGATACCTCTTCGCCTGCTCAGTGCCGTTGGCAGTATTTCTGCCATGTCTCAACCCGTCGGTGTTCTGGTTTGCGGGCTCGTTCACATTCCTCGTTCCGTTCGCCGCCTTGCTTATCACGGTGACTCCGCTCACATTCGAGGTGTTCGGCGGGCGCGTGAATCCCATGGCATATGTCGCCGCCGCGATTGCTTCTGTCGTCGCGGCATCTCAGGAGCAGTCCTGCGCCGCGGCGCTCGCGCTGCAAGTGATTCTGCTGATTTTTTCGGCATATCAATGCAAACTTGGATTCCGTCAATTCATCCCGCTCCTGCCGAGCGCAGTTTCCGCCGCGGTGTTGGTTCTCTCTCCCGGACTTCGCGGGCGCGGAGCGATGGAGGCGGCAGCGGGTTTTGAAAGATTCTCTAAAATGAATATATTTGAAAGACTGCTCTGCGGATTTTCAAATTATTTCGCATTTTCATTTTTCTTCTCGCTGATAACAGCGGCTGTTTTTCTCGTTCTGCTTGGCGCATCGGTATATGAAGCGTTCGGCGGCTCGCGGAAAATAAAGAAAATCACATCAGTCTTTGCAATATTCGCCTCGGCGCTGTGCGTCGGAGTCAACGCCGCATATATTATTATCCGCCGCACCACCCCGGACAAGGGCTTTGAAAAGATGTTCAAGAGCGGCAACTATCTTCCGCTCGAACTCGCGGTTATCGCGCTCTGCTTTGTATTTCTCTTTAGTATTTTCATTCTTATAGCGGCGCTCATCAAAAAGAACAAAAATCTCGGTTTCACCGTCGGCGTGCTGTTCAGCGCCGCTGTCTGCTGCGCCGCAGTGCTCGAATTCTCTTCGTCCGTCTACGCCTCCGGTCAGCGCGTGTTTTACTACACCGAGATGTTCACGTTCATCGCCTGTGCAGCGATGTATTCTTCACTTTCCGATAGCAAAGCGAAAAAATTCGCGGGATATGCAGTCCCGACAGCCGCATTTATTTTCTATATTATCAATTGTTTCACCTGCACATTCCTTGAGATACCCATAATGGGCTAAAATAAATTGTAAAGCAATTTGCTTTACAATTTACACACCTATTTTTTAGCGCAAAAATCAAAGCTCCCGTGCGACTTTCCCGATATATCAACACATTCGGGGACGCATGGGAGCTTTTGTTTTTTTATTTATAAATCATGTAAAGCTTAACAGCTTGTCATCAATGACCGTGCGGAACGACATCGAGTTTATCATGTTCCTCGCCGAGATCGGCGCGCAGGAGCGCAAAGAACACTATCGCGAGCAATATTTCGGCGCACCAGATGGTCTTGCCGCCGAGATAGCTGCAGAGAAAAGTTGAAGCGACCGCGCCCGCGACAAACGAGCCTATCATCAGCAGATGCGCGAACATCTTGCCGCGCGCCTCTTTATTTCCGCTGCGAAGCCACTTGACGAGGTTCGAGCCGACCTGGCGGACATGGTTGGTGCAGAAGGTAGTCGCCATCGGAATCTTTTTCGCCTGGCGGAATGTGTTGAACTGCATCGAAGCGATAAAATTCACAGCCACCTGGCAGATCTGCGGCGGCGCATCGTCCGGGACGAAGCCGAGCGCAAATATCCACGCCATTTCAAACGCCACGAACGCCGTGTCCCAGCGAACTATCTTGCGGCGGTTTATATGCTTGGGCAGAAATTCTGAAATGACCGTGCCGAGCAGATAAGCCGAAGCGGGCAGGAGATAATACAGCGCCTTGCGCCAGTTCCCACGCCCGAGCTGAACCGCCATGAGCACGAAGTTCGCCGTCTGCGCGTTGCAGAACACGCCGCCCTTTTGAACATAAGTATATGCGCCGAAAAATCCGCCGACCGCTATCATGACGGCAAAAATCCAGAGCTTTTCGCATTCGAGAAGCTCTTCCTCTTTTTTGAGAGCCTTTTCTTTCATCGTTCACCACACCGTTTCTTTTCTACAACGCATAAGTTTATCACTGCTCCCCGTCTCTGTCAAGGAACGGGAAATAGCCGCAGCATCTTGAAAAAAAGCCGTTTTCATGGTATTATTTAGGGTATTATATACCATTATAGAATGCAGTATAAAACAAGAGGAGAATAGCATGTCAAAGCTTTTGAAGTATTTGAAAAAATACAAAATTGAAAGTATTCTCGCGCCGTTTTTCAAGCTCATTGAAGTGGCGTTCGAGCTGATTGTTCCGCTGATAGTCTCAACTATAATCGATGTCGGCATAGAGAACGGCGACAAGGTTTATATTATCAAGCGCTGCCTGCTGCTCGGTCTGTTCGGCATACTGGGTCTTTGCAGTACGCTTGTGGCGCAGTATTTCTCGGCGAAAGCGTCAGTCGGCTTCGCTTCCGATATCCGCCACGCGCTCTTCCAGCATATCGGCAAGCTCTCTTATTCCCAGCTCGATTCGCTCGGCGCGCCGACGCTTATAACCCGCCTGACGGGCGACATAAATCAGGTGCAGACCGGAACAAACCTGACCCTGCGTCTCGTCCTGCGCTCGCCGTTCGTCGTATTCGGCGCGGTGATAATGGCGTTCACGGTCGATGTAAAATCGTCGCTCGTGTTCGTCGTTGCAGTGCCCGCTCTCGCCGCGGTCGTGTTCGCGATAATGCTCGTGTGCATACCGATGTACCGCAAGGTTCAGCAGAAACTGGACGGGCTGCTGAGCAAGACGCGCGAAAACCTGCTCGGCACCCGCGTTGTCAGAGCGTTCTGCAAAGAGGAAGAGGAAATTGCGGACTTTGACGCGAAGAACAGCGCCCTGACCGAGATGCAGACGGCGGTCGGCAGGATATCCGCTTTCATGAACCCCGCAACCTTCGTGCTCATAAACCTCGCGATAATCGCGCTGATATATGTCGGCGCAATACGCGTTGATTCCGGCGCCATTTCGCGCGGCGCGGTCGTTGCGCTCTATAACTACATGTCACAGATCCTAGTTGAGCTGATAAAGCTCGCGAATCTCATAATCAGCGTCACAAAGGCGATAGCCTGCGGCAACCGAATTCAATCGGTGCTCGATATCGAGCCCGGCACCGTCCCCGGCACTGTCACCGACGGCAACGAAAACAGCGAATATTCAGTTGAGTTTGACAAGGCGTGCCTGTCATATAACGGCAGCGAAGAATCGCTGCACAATATTGACCTCAAAATAAAGCGCGGCAGCTCGATAGGCGTTATCGGCTCGACCGGATCGGGCAAAACCTCGCTCGTCAATCTTATTCCGCGATTCTACGATGTCACCGACGGGTGCGTGCTCGTTGACGGCGTTGACGTGCGCGACTATGACACAAAGGCTCTGCGTTCAAAAATAGGCGTCGTCTCGCAGAAAAAAGCCCTGTTCGCCGGCACTGTCAGGGATAATATCCGCTTCGGCAAGCAGGACGCCACAGACGAAGAAATCTGGCAGGCGCTCGAAACGGCGCAGGCAAAGCAGATGATAGAGGACAAGAGCGGGCAACTCGACTTTGTCCTCGAACAGGAGGGCAAGAACCTCTCGGGCGGTCAGCGCCAAAGAATGACTATAGCCCGCGCCCTCGTCAGAAAACCAGAGGTGCTCATCCTCGACGATGCGGCGAGCGCACTCGACTACGCCACCGGTGCGGCACTGAACAAGGCGCTGAGAAACACCGACTTTGCCCCGACCGTCATCACTGTGTCCCAGCGCGTTGCGGCGATAAGAAACGCCGATACCATAGTAGTCCTCGACGAGGGCGAGATAGTCGGCATGGGCACGAACGACGAGCTTCTGCGCTCGTGCGAAGTCTACAAAGAAATTTTCGATTCCCAGCTTGAAAAGGAGGATGCGTAACCGTGAAGAACAAAACCGTTTTCAAGCGCGTTATCGCGGTCATCGGCCGCTCGAAGCTTCTGCTGTTCCTTTCGCTCATCCTCTCCGTTGCAAGCGTCATTCTCTCGCTGTATATCCCCGTCCTCGCCGGACGCGCGATAGACGGAATAAAGCTGCACGGCAACGTTGATTTTGAAGTCATAAAGAAGTGTCTTTTCGGCATTCTGATCTGCGCCATAGTCGGCGGAGTGCTCCAGTGGGTGATGAACATCATCAACAACCGCATAGCCTACAACACCGTGCGCGATATACGCTCGAAGGCATTTTCTCATATGCAGACCCTCCCCGTGGCGTTCGCCGACTCCCACCCCTACGGCGATATCGTCAGCCGCATAACGGCGGACGCGGAGCAGTTTGCCGACGGACTGATTCTCGGCTTCTCCCAGCTGTTCACGGGCGTTGTCACGATAGCCGTGACGCTCGTTTTCATGCTCACTATATCGCCGCTCATCACTCTCGCGGTCGTCGTGCTGACCCCGATATCACTGTTCACGGCGCGTTTTATAGCACGCCGTACTTATTCGATGTTCAAAAAGCAGTCCGAGACCCGCGGCGAGCAGACCGCGCTCATCAACGAGATGATACAGAATCAAAAGACCGTTCAGGCGTTTTCATATGAAGACAGAGCGGTTGAAAGATTCGACGAGAGCAATGAAAAATTGCGCAAATATTCGCTCAAATCCATATTCTTCTCGTCGCTTACAAACCCGACCACCAGATTTATCAACAATCTTATCTACGCCGTAGTCGGGCTCATGGGCGGAATATTCGCCATCGGCGGCATGGTGACCGTCGGCGGATTTGTCAGCTTCCTCGCATACTCGAACCAGTACACAAAGCCGTTCAACGAGATTTCCGGCGTCGTGACGGAGCTTCAGAATGCCCTCGCCTGCGCGGCAAGAATATTCGAGCTCATAGACGAAAAGCCCGAGGAGTCGGACGAAAATTGCTCGGCGCTCAGCGACCCCGAGGGAAGCGTGGAGTTCGACAACGTCCGCTTCTCATATGACAAGAGCAAAAAGCTCATCGACGGCTTCGATTTCTTTGCCCCGTCCGGCAAGACAATAGCCGTTGTCGGTCCGACAGGCTGCGGCAAGACTACGCTTATCAATCTCCTGCTCCGCTTCTACGACGTTGACGGCGGAAGCATAAAGGTTGACGGCGAGAATATAAACGACATCACACGCCACAGCCTCAGGCACCATTTCGGCATGGTGCTCCAGGATACCTGGATAAAGAACGGCACCGTCCGCGAGAATATAGCGTTCGGCAAGCCCGACTCCACGGATGAAGAGATAATCGCCGCCGCCAAGGCAGCACGCGCTCACAGCTTTATAAAGCGCCTCAAAAACGGTTACGACACCGTCATCGGCGACGACGACGGACTCTCCGAGGGTGAAAGACAGCTGCTCTGCATCGCGCGCGTCATGCTCATGAAGCCGCCGATGCTCATCCTCGACGAAGCGACTTCATCGATAGACACCAGAACGGAATTGAAAGTTCAGGATGCGTTCAACACGCTCATGCAGGGGCGCACCTCGTTCGTCGTGGCGCACAGACTCTCGACCATCCGCCACGCCGACTGCATTCTCGTCATGAAGGACGGCAAGGTCGCCGAGCAGGGCACGCACGAGGAGCTGCTCGCGAAGAACGGATTCTATACGAAGCTCTACAACAGCCAGTTTGCGCAGTGAAATATATGCCATGGAACAGCAGAGAAGAAAGCCTAACAGGCTGAAAGATTACGACTATTCGCAAAACGGAGCATATTTTATCACAATTTGCATAGATGACAGAAAGCCCATATTGTCCCACATTGCCGTAGGGTCAGCCGCATAACACAACAGTTCAAAGGTTCCGTAACTAAGCAAGTCAAAAAATCAATTTGGCAAAAAGGTTTTTATGACCATATAATCCGTGACGAATACGATTATCAAGTCAAATGGCAATATATTGACGACAACCCGATCAAATGGGCTGAAGACGAATTACATCAGGATTGAAAAACAGCCGAATAACCGCCGCAGTATCTTTCATTTGAAAGTTCGCGGCGGTTATTTTTATTCAGTGTAAAATGGCGGCTCAGGGCGAAAATATAAAGCCCAATTCGACAAATATCATTTTTAATCCCGCCTTGTTGACATCGGCAAAAAGTATGGTATAATTATAACATCTGTTATAAAACAAGCGTTTTATAATTATTATTGGAGGACGCCATGGACTACATTCGCCTGTCACCCCAAAATCTCGAAAGCGAGCACATATGCTGCGCTATATCAAACGCCAAGGACCCGCAGGTCATTGCAAAAAAGCAGTGGCTTGCCGAAAGGCTCGGCGAGGGTCTGGTATTTTTAAAAGCCGACGCGCGCGGGAAGTGTTTTATTGAATATATCCCAGCCGAAAATGCATGGGCGCCGATAGACGCGCCAGGCTATATGTTCATCGACTGTCTCTGGGTCTCCGGCTCTTTCAAGGGGCACGGATATTCAAACGACCTGCTCAACGAATGTATCCGCGACAGCCGCGAAAAGGGCAAATCGGGGCTTTGCATACTCTCATCGGCGAAGAAGCGCGGTTTTCTTGCCGACCCGAAGTATCTGAAATATAAAGGCTTCATAAAAGCCGATTCGGCAGAGCCGTATTTCGAGCTGATGTATCTGCCGTTTGATCCGTCCGCGCCCGCTCCGCGCTTTCGTGAGCAGGCAAAGAGCGCTCAGACTGACGGCAGCGGGTTCGAGATATTTTATACAAGCCAGTGCCCGTTTACGGCGAAATATGTTCCGCTAATTGAAAACATGGCAAACGATATGAATCTGCCGCTGAGCGCCGTGCATATCTCATCGCGCTAGCAGGCTCAAAACGCGCCCTGCGCCTACACCGCATTTTCGCTGTTCTATAACGGAAAGTTCATAACGCACGAGATACCGAGCGAAAAGAAGTTCGCGGCAATTTGTGAAGAGTTCGTAAAATAAAATACCGCCGGATTGACCGGCAGCGTAAAATATACTAATATAGAAAAGGGAAAAGATATCTGTCCGCCCCGGCGGACGAAAAGGAGACATTATGCTTAACATCAAAAACCTGACCAAAACCTACGGCGAGAAAAAGGCTGTTGACGACCTGACGCTGCATATCGCGCCCGGCGAGATATACGGCTTCATCGGCCACAACGGCGCGGGCAAGACCACAACGCTAAAATCCGTTGTCGGCATTTTGCAGTTCGACGAGGGCGAGATAACAATAAACGGCATCTCGATAAAAGATGACCCGCTCGCCTGCAAAAAAATCATAGCCTATATCCCCGACAATCCCGACCTCTACGAATACATGACGGGAATAAAATATCTGAACTTCATCGCTGATATTTTCGGCGTCAGCGCCGACGACCGCCGCGAGCGCATACATAAATATGCCGATATGTTCGGGCTGACCGCCGACCTCGCGCAGCCCATCTCGGCATATTCCCACGGCATGAAGCAGAAGCTCGCGATAATCTCCGCATGGATCCACGAGCCCAAGTTAATCATCATGGACGAGCCCTTCGTCGGTCTCGATCCCGCCGCATCGCATCTGTTAAAAGGCATGATGCGCGAGGTCTGCAACTCCGGCGGCGCAATATTCTTCTCGACCCATGTGCTCGAAGTTGCCGAAAAGCTCTGCGACAAGGTCGCGATAATAAAAAGCGGAAAGCTCATCCGCTCCGGCACAATGGAAGAGGTCAAGGGCGACTCCAGCCTTGAGAACGTGTTCCTCGAACTGGAGGGAAAAGAATGCTGAAAACACTGATAAAAAAACAGCTTCTCGAACTCAATAAAAGTTTCTTCGTTGACCGCAAGACGGGCAAGGGCAAGTCTGCACGCTCGGCGACATTCTCGATAGTGCTGTTCATATTGCTCATGATTTTTGCCATCGGCGGAATGTTCTGCTATATGTCATATTCGATGCGCCCGCTGATAACCTACGGCATGAGCTGGCTCTACTTTGCCATTATGGGCGCTACCGCCGCGCTTTTCGGCGTTTTCGGCAGCGTGTTCAACACATATTCGAGCCTCTATGACGCAAAGGACAACGACCTCCTGCTCTCGATGCCCATTCCCGTGCGCGATATTATGGCGGCGCGCCTCATCGGAGTCTATCTCATGGGGCTGATGTATTCGGGCGTTGTGGTAATACCCGCCGTCGGCGTGTATTTCATAATTGCGCACCCCGGAATATCCGGCATAACAGCCGTTATAATGGCCGTTATGGTGACTGTTCTCGTGCTTATACTGTCGTGCATACTCGGCTGGGTCGTTGCAAAAATCGCAGTTAAATTAAAAAACAAGAGCATTATAACAGTTATAGTTTCGATAGCGTTTCTCGGCGGCTACTACTATGTCTACTTCAGAGCGAACGAGATAATCACCGGCATCGTCGCAAATAGCGCGGCTGTTGCCGCAAAGGTGCGCACGTCCGCCTATCTGCTCTATATTTTCGGCAAGGCGTTCGCGGGCGATGTTCTGCCGACAATTATAATTTCACTCATCATTCTCGCTCTGCTCGCCGCGACGTGGCTCATAATGTCGCGCACATTCTTAAAGCTCGTCACGAGCAGCGGAAAGACCGCAAAGACAGTCTACAAAGAGAAGACGGTCAAGCAGCAGGGCACCGACCGTGCGCTTCTGCGCCGCGAGATAAACCACTTCCTCTCGAGCCCGTCTTATATGCTCAACTGCTCGCTCGGGGCGCTGTTTATGATAGCCGTCGCTGTTTTCTCGCTGATAAAAAGCGACTGGTTTATCGGCGTTGTCACCCGAATGGATGAGGATTTGCTGGAATATGCCCCGACCTTCGCGTGCTTACTTTTATGCCTGCTCTCTTCTATGAATATACTCACCGCGCCCGCGATATCCCTCGAGGGCAAGAGCCTTTGGATAGCCCGTTCGCTCCCCGTCACCTCATGGCAGATTCTCAGAGCGAAGCTGAAGCTCCATATGCTCTTCACCGCCGTCCCCGCACTGATATGCAGCATATGCTTCTGTATTGCCCTCAAGCCGGAGCTTCTCACGGCGGCGGTCATGATTATCCTGCCGCAGATATTCACGCTCCTATGCGCCGTTTCGGGGCTCAGAGTAAATATCAGGATGCCCAACCTCACCTGGAGCAGTGAGAGCGGAGCGGTCAAGCAGAGTCTCGGCATCATGCTCGCGATGTGCCTCGGCTGGGCGTATATCATCGTGCTCGTCGCGGTCTATCTGTTCGCGGTGCAGGTGCTGCCGAATGTATTCGCGCTGATGATCGCGACGGCGGTCATAGCAATAATAACCGTGATATCCTTTTCAAGGCTCAAGCGCAAGGGCGTAAAGAGATTTGAGACACTGTAAGCAAAATTAAATATCAGCAGCCGTGGTTCGTTGAGAATCACGGCTGTTGTTTTTTGCGATAAATTAAAATATTGAAGTAAATAAATATAACAAACTACGCCGACAGCGCACAAAAAATTATCTGACATTCAGCGACTTGAGTTATCGCGGCTTCGTATCGTCTGCGCCGATATCGGACAGCCGCAAGGGCTGTCCCTACAATTTGCGCTGCAATTCCCGGGTAAAAGCGCGGTTCGAAATAAAAAGCGGCAGACAAGCACAAAACCTGTCTGCCGCAATTTTATTTAATTATTTCTCAAGATTAGCCTTGAGGGTGTTGAGCTCGTCACTCAGAGCCTTGGGAAGTCTGTCGCCGAACTTAGCGTAGAACTCCTCGATGCCCTTTGCCTCGTCCTCCCAGAGGGAGTTGTCAACGCTCAGGATCTCCTTGAGCTGATCCTCGCTGACCTCGTCCTCAATGCCCTCAAGGTTGATGTCCTCAGCCTTGGGCACGAAGCCGATAGCGGTCTCCTCTGCGTCGACCTTGCCCTCGCAGCGCTTGATGATCCACTCAAGCACGCGCATGTTGTCGCCGAAGCCGGGCCACAGGAAGTTGCCGTCGTCGTCCTTACGGAACCAGTTGACGTTGAATATCTTCGGAGCCTTATCCTCGTCGAGGCCTGCGCCGATGTCAATCCAGTGCTGCCAGTAATCAGCCATGTTGTAGCCGCAGAACGGAAGCATAGCCATGGGATCGCGGCGGACAACGCCGACTGCGCCGGCTGCTGCTGCGGTGGTCTCGGAAGCCATTATCGAGCCGACGAACACGCCGTGATTCCAGCTTCTTGACTGATAGACCAGCGGAGCGAGCTTAGCTCTTCTGCCGCCGAAGACGATAGCGGAGATCGGAACGCCTGCCGGATTCTCAAACTCGGAGCTGATGCACGGGCAGTTGACAGCGGGAGCGGTGAAGCGGCTGTTCGGATGAGCGCCCTTTTCCTCGCTCGTCTTGCCGTTCCACGGTCTGCCCTGCCAGTCGATGGCGTTCTCGGGCGGATTCTTGTCGAGACCTTCCCACCAGACGGTATTGTTGTCAAGGTTAAGCGCAACGTTTGTGAAAATGGTATTCTTTCTTGTCGCGGCAAGCGCGTTGGGATTGGACTTCTCGTTCGTGCCAGGGGCAACGCCGAAGAAACCGTTCTCGGGGTTGATAGCATAAAGTCTGCCGTCGGGACCCTTTCTGATCCAGGAGATATCATCGCCGACGCACCAGATCTTGTAGCCCTTGTTTCTGTATCCCTCGGGCGGGATAAGCATGGCAAGGTTGGTCTTGCCGCAGGCGGACGGAAATGCCGCGCAGATATATTTGACTTCGCCCTTCGGATTCTCGAGGCCGAGGATAAGCATATGCTCAGCCTGCCAGCTCTCTTTCCAGCCCTGATAAGAGGCTATACGAAGAGCAAAGCACTTCTTGCCGAGGAGGACGTTTCCGCCGTAAGCGGAGTTGACGGAGATGATGGTGTTATCCTGCGGGAACTGGCAGATATAACGCTTCTCGGGGTCGATGTCGCAGCTGCAGTGCAGTCCGCGAACCCAGTCGTTGCTGTCGCCCAGAGTATCCATAACCTTCTTGCCGATTCTCGTCATGATAGCCATGTTGAGAACGACATAGATGGAGTCAGTCAGCTCAACGCCGATCTTCGAGAACGGAGAGCCGACAGGACCCATCGAATAAGGGATAATATACATTGTTCTGCCCTTATAGCTGTCTCTGGCTATATCATAGAGCATCTTATAAGCCTCAGCGGGATCCATCCAGTTGTTGGTCGGACCTGCCTGATCCGCGCTCTCAGCGCAGATGAATGTGCGGTTCTCAACACGCGCAACATCGTTGGGCTTGGTTCTGTGAAGCAGGCATCCGGGGAGGAGATCCTCGTTGAGCTTGGTCATCTCGCCGGTCTCGCATGCCTTGGCGCGCAGAGCGTCAAGCTGCTCCTCGCTGCCGTCGATCCACATGACTTCGTCGGGAGATACAAGAGCTATCTTCTCTTCGATCCAGTCGATCACTGTCTTGTTCTGTGTCAAATGTTTCATGATATTTGACTCCTTTCGTCTAATCTATTAAGAAAGGTACCATCTTTACCCAGTATGTATTATACCCCAATAAACTCGGTTTTTCAATGACGAAACTGTTAACTTTCAGACCTTTTTTGATAAAAATTTATCAATTTCATCAATAGGCATCGAAGCTCGTGCATTGAGGGTCAGCGGGGCGATGTTTCCAGCCTTGAATTCATAGTAGCCCTGGGCGCCGACCATTGCCGCATTGTCGCCGCAAAGCGACAGCTCGGGCATGAACAGCGACCATGAATGAGCCTTGCAGATATCGGTCATTTCCGCTCTCAGGCGCGAGTTTGCGGACACGCCGCCCGCCAGGACTATCTTGTCGAAACCGAAGTTCAGTGCCGCTTTTTCGGTGTTTTCGCGCAGGCATCTTACGACCGCCTCGATATACGACGCGCCGAGATCGGGCACGCTTATCTTCTCGCCCTTTTGCTTTGCGTTGTGGATAATATTGACGGCAGCAGTCTTGAGTCCGGAGAAGCTGAAATCGTATTCGCTCCCGTCAACATGCGGGCGCGGAAGCTTGTAGCTCTTCGGGTCGCCGTCCTTGGACACTCTGTCGAGGTTCACGCCGCCTGGATAATCGAGCCCCATGGCGCGCGCCGCCTTGTCCATCGCCTCGCCTGCAGCGTCGTCGCGCGTCCTGCCGATGATATGAAAATCCGTGTAGTCGCGCACCTCGATTATGTGGCTGTGACCGCCTGAGACGACGAGCGCGAGAAACGGCGGCTCAAGGTCGGGGTGGGTTATATAGTTCGCCGCGATATGCGAGCGCAGATGATGCACGGGCACGAGCGGTTTGTTCGCGGAAAACGCGAGTCCCTTTGCAAAATTCACGCCGACTAACAGCGCGCCGATAAGCCCGGGCGCATATGTGACGGCTATCGCGTCAACGTCACCGACATTCATCTCCGCCCTGTCGAGCGCTTCGCCGACAACGCCGGATATCGCCTCCGCATGGCGCCTTGACGCTATCTCCGGCACGACTCCGCCGTAGAGTATATGTTCCTTCACCTGCGACGCTATGACGCTTGAAATAACGCGCCTGCCGTCCTCGACGACCGCCGCCGCGGTCTCGTCGCAGGAGGATTCGATTGCAAGTATCTTCATTTCGCTCCCCCTCATCTGTCAAAAAACTTTGTCATTATCTCCGCGTCCTCGCGCGGATCGGAATAAAAATTCTTTCTTGTTCCGACTTCTTTGAAGCCGCGTTTTTTATAGAGCGCCTTCGCCGGGGCGTTTGAAGCCCTGACCTCGAGCGTTATCAGCACGCAGCCGCGTTTTATTGCGCCGCGCTCCGCCTCTTCGAGCAGCTTTTCCGCTATCCCGCGGCGGCGAAATTTTTCGGACACGGCGACATTGGTTATATACGCCTCGCCCACTATCTCCTGCACGCCGATATATCCGGCGACACATCCGTCGGCAACCGCGCAGAGAAAATGAGCCTGATCGTTATCAAGCTCTTCCCGAAGCGACTTCTCGCTCCACGGATGCGAAAAACATTCGCGCTCGAGCGACACGACGCCGCCTATATATTCTTCCGTCATCGGGACCGTTTCAACTTCAAAAATACCGATCAGCTCCCGCTCTTTATCTTTTCGTAAAGCTCCGGCAGCGCGCCGTTTATCTTCTTCGCACACTCGCGGTAGACTTCGATATCGCATCCGTAGGGGTCGTCAACTCCGCCGGCGAGCACATAGAGTCTCTCGTCGGGAATCATGCGGTTGAGCGTCTCATACTGCTCATCGGTCATGCAGACTATCAGATCTGCCTTGCGCGCGATGCTGCGGGTCAGCATACGAGATTTATGCTCCGAGATATCGACTCCGTATTCGAGGGCGACCGCCTGCGCGTTGTCGCTCGCGGGGCGTCCGTCAAAGGTCGCAAGCCCCGCGCTCGAGCAGTCGATGCCGCTCTCCCCTTTTTCTTCGAGCAGTTTTTTGAACATCCCCTCCGCCATTGGGCTGCGGCAGATGTTGCCCGTGCAAACAAAAACCAGATTCATGTTTCCTCCGTTTTATCAGCCTTTCGCGTCATACCAGGTGCGCCCGGAATGGACATCCGCAGTGAGAGCCACGGAGAGCTTAACAGCGTTTTCCATTTCCTCTTTGAGCAGGGCGCTCACGTGCTCTTTTTCGTTCTCCGGCGCTTCGACTATCAGCTCATCGTGCACCTGCATTATCAGCTTCGCCGCCAGATTCTCGCGCTCAAGGCGTTCGTAGACTCTTATCATCGCTATCTTGATTATATCCGCCGCCGTGCCCTGAATGGGCATATTGCGCGCCACACGCTCGCCGAAAGCGCGGGTGTTGGCGTTCGATGCGGTGAGCTCCGGCAGATATCTGCGCCGCGCAAACATTGTCTCGGCGTAGCCGTCTTTCTTCGCCTTTTCGACCACATCGTGCATATATTTGTCAACGCCGGAATAGTGCCTGAGATAGCCTTTTATATATTCATCCGCCTCGCTGCGGCTGACTCCGATATCTTTAGCGAGTGAGAACGCGCCGATGCCGTATACTATGCCGAAATTGACCGCTTTCGCGCGGCTTCTCATTATCGGAGTGACGAGCTGCGGCGGCATATCAAAGACCTCGGACGCGGTCACAGTGTGGATATCCGTGTTGTCGTTGAACGCCTTTATCATGTTTCGGTCGCCCGAAATATGGGCGAGAACGCGAAGCTCAATCTGCGAATAATCCGCGTCAACGAGCACATATCCGTCCCGCGCGACGAAGAATTTCCGCATCTCACGCCCGAGCGGAGAGCGCACGGGGATATTCTGAAGATTCGGCTCGGTCGATGAGATTCTGCCGGTTCTCGTCTCGGTCTGATTCAGAGTCGAGCGGATGCGCCCGTCCTCGCCGATAACCTTGAGCAGACCGTCGCAGTAGGTCGACCTGAGCTTTGAAAGCGTTCTGTATTCGAGGATATCGCGCACAGCGGGGTGCTTGTTTTCGAGCGATTCGAGCACCTGCGCGTCGGTCGAATATCCGCTTTTTGTCTTTTTTCTCGCGGGCAGCTTGAGCTTTTCAAACAGCGCTTCGCCGAGCTGCTTTGGCGAGTTCAGATTGAACTCATAGCCGACTAGAGCGTATATCTCCTGCTCAATTTCGGCTATCCTCTCGCCGAGCTGTTTGCCGAATTCCGCGATTCCGTCGCGGTCAACAGCGAAGCCCGTCTGCTCCATTGAAGAGAGCACATGAGCGAGCGGAAGTTCGATGTCATGAAGCAGCTTCTGCTGTCCGTTTTCCTCAATTTTTTTGTCCATTGCCGCAAATAATCTTCTCAGCGACGCGGCGGCGCAGTCGTTTTCGTCGCCGTTTTCAACCGGCACTGCCGCCGAATATTCGCCTGCAAGGCGCAGCGCGTCATAGGACGAGGCGGATGGGTTGAGGACATAGCCCTCAAGCTCCAGGTCGCCGCACATATTCCTGCACTGAGCCGAACAGCCCTGCGCGAATGAATAGAGCGACTTTATGTCCGCTGTGTATTTCTTTATATTTTTATCTTCGAGCAGCTTTATAAAGAACGGATAAAAATTCTCGTTTTCGCAGTCGCACACGAGCACTTTGTCCCCGAGATCGAAACGGCACTTTTCGCCGTCCCAGAGAAAATAGCTCTCGCCGTCAGATTTAAGGCGCGTCATCAGCTGGCCGAAATCATCCTCGGCGCAGACCGGGACGGGCTTCTCCTCTTTCTGCGGCTCAGAGGCTGTGTTTGATATCTCGAGCCCGAGGCGGTCGATGAGCTTGAACATCTCGAGATCCGCGAGCATTCTTGTGACCTTGAAATTGTCGGGCGCTCTGAGAATATAGCTCTGCGGGTTATTGTCGATCGGGATATCGCAGTTTATCGTGCCGAGCTTTTTGCTCAGGAACGCCATGTCCTTGTCTTTTTTCAGCTTGTCCCGCACGCCGGGTTTGATATCTATCGTGTCAATATTGTCGTAGATATATTCTATCGAGCCGAAGCGGGCTATTAAATCGCCGGCGGTCTTTTCGCCGATTCCCGCAACGCCGGGGATATTGTCCGAGCTGTCGCCCATGAGGGCTTTTATGTCAATGAGCTTTATTGGCTCAACGCCGTATTTTTCGCGCACTGCCTCGGGCGTGTATCTGTCGGTCACGGGTCTGCCCATCTTCGTCGCGGCGAGCAGAACATTGACGCTGTCGGACACCAATTGCAGGCTGTCTCTGTCGCCCGTGGCTATCGTGCAGACTGCGTCACCGCTGTGGCGTGCAAGAGTGCCGAGAATATCGTCCGCCTCATATCCGGGCTTTTCAACTATCGGCACGCCCATCGCCTCAAGCAGCTCCTTAAGCACGGGCATCTGCTGCGCGAGCTCATCGGGCATACCCTTTCTTGTCGCTTTGTAGCCGCCGTACATCTCATGGCGGAAAGTCGGCTGTTTGACATCAAAAGCGACCGCCACCGCCTGCGGCCGGCACTCGTCTTTGAGGCGCAGAAAAATATTCATAAAGCCATAGATGGCGTTGGTGAATCTGCCGTCCTTCGTCGTGAGCACCTTTATGCCGTAAAACGCGCGGTTCAATATGCTGTTGCCGTCAATAACAAGAAAGTTCATGTTCAGCCTCCGAGCTTTGAGTCTAAGATACTATATTATACCACACAAGCGGCGATTTGCATACTTTTTTATGTCCTTTTTCCCTTTATATAGACGCACTCGAGCTCTTTCAAATCGGACGAAAGAACAGTGAAATCGGCGCGCTTGCCGACTGCTATACTGCCCGTCACATCGTCGACGCCTATCGCGCGGGCGGGATTTATCGTGCAGGATTTCACCGCCTGGCGGACTGGCACGCCGAAGCTGATTATATTCCTGAACTCAGCAAAAATATTCGTCGTGCTCGCGGCTATCGTACCGTCGGCGAGCAGAGCCTTGCCGTCTTTTACATACACTGTCGTGCCGCCGAGCTCATATTCGCCGTCGCCGAGACCCGAGGCGCACATGGAGTCGCTGACCGCGACGCTCCTATCCTCGCCGAGTATTTTATAGAGCAGGGCGAGATACGCCGGGTGGATATGCATCCCGTCGCTTATCAGCTCCGCCGTGGCGTTTTCGGCTCTGAGCGCCGCGACTGCCGCGCCGGGCTTGCGGTTATATATCGGATTCATGCCGTTCAAGAGATGCGTCGTGTGGGTTATTCCGTTTTTGTAGCCGAGCTCCGCCTGCTCAAATGTCGCGGCGGTGTGCGCGGCGGACACCGTGCATATCTTCGACGCCTCGCGCGCGAATTCTATAGCTCCCGGAAGTTCGGGTGCCAGCGACACAAGTCTTATTTTGCAGATTTTATCGAGCTTTTTGAGCTCGTCTATGTCCGGCTCATGCAGATATTCAGGATTCTGCGCGCCGCGCTTTGCATATGAGAGGAACGGTCCCTCCATATTGATGCCGTGGATATATGCGCCACACTCCTTGCCGAGATATCCCGCCGCATTTTCAAACGCCTTTTCTATCCTGTCATATGGCAGAGTCATCGACGCGGGGCAGAACGAAGTTACGCCGAAGCTCGCGAGAGTCCGTGACATGGTTTCGAGCGTATCCGGCAGAGCGTCGGAGAAATCCGCTCCCCCGCAGCCGTGGATATGTATGTCGATAAAGCCGGGCAGGATAACGCATCCGGAAAGATCATGCTCCTCCCCGCCGTTTAAATTTTCGCCTATTTCAGCTATTTTGCCGTCCTCAACGCGCACATCCGCGCGGCGCAGAGCAAACTCGGAATCGAAAATATCCGCATTCTTCAGTATCATTTTATATTCCTCCGTCGCAGTAAAAAGGGCTGTTTCATATTGAATCCAATACAAAACAGCCCCTTTGTTATTGATTATATAAATTACGCGTTAATTACGCGTTGTCCTCGATGAACTTAACGATATCGCCGACAGTTCTGACATGATCGAGAACATCGTCGGGAACTTCGAGGTTGAATTCCTCTTCGATGGACATAGAGAGATCGACAAGATCAAGGCTGTCTGCGCCGAGATCTCCGGAAATAGATGCATCCTCGGTAACAAGATGGCTGTCTATCTCGAGCTGCTCACAAATGATTTTCTGGACTCTTTCAAAAGTTGACATTTTTATTTCTCCTTATACTGTAATTTTAAAATCAACCTTTTGTTTTGAGGAAAGCGGAATTAATTTCCGTGCCTCTTATAGTATAGATATTATTAATATTATCGCCGTTTGTCAATACTTTATCTGTAAAAATTTTATTAATTTCACAGTGTGTATTTTTCCCCGATACAAAAGGCGTGAATATAGCCGCGCCGCGGGGAAAAAATAGATTTGAAAAAAATACTTTCGGGTGATGATATGGATATATTTCTCAGCTTTCTCAAGGCGTTCGCGGTCGGCGGCGCGATATGCGCGGTGGGCCAGATAATAATGGATCTGACAAAGCTCACGCCCGGGCGCATACTCGTCTGCTTCGTCGTTGCCGGAGTCGTGCTCGGCGCGGTCGGAGTCTATGCTCCGCTCGCAAAATGGGCGAGCGCGGGGGCAACGGTTCCGCTGACGGGTTTCGGCTTCGCCATGGTAAAAGGAGTAAAGGAGGCCATCGCCGAAAAAGGCGCGCTCGGCATCCTGACGGGTCCACTGACTGCATCGAGCGCGGGGATAACCGCGGCGGTGCTCTGCGGTCTTATCGCGTCATTTGTTGCGAGGCCCAAGGAAAAATAAAGAAAAAGTCACCTGCCATACACAAGAGTGTATAGCAGGTGAAATCTTTTCAAAAAATCAGTTGGCTGCGGGTGCGCAGGTATCGCAGCAGGAACAGGAGACATAATTCTCCGGCTCGTCGGCAGCAGCCTTCTTCTTGTCTATGATCTTCTTGACGGCAAACGCTATACCGACAACAGCGGCGGCAACAGCGATGATGATAGCGACGATCTTGATTATCTTCTTAGCTTTGTCCATGGTCTCACCTCCTGTTTGATTCTTATCGATTATGATTATACGCCAAACACAGACAAAAGTCAAACCATACGATAAAAATTTACAAACGGATATTATGCCGCATCAAAAAGAAAAATCGCGAAAAGAGTAAAATAAAAAAAATTAACGGTCATGGCAAAAGCCAGAACCGTTAATAATTTGTTTGCAATCTTACGCCTCGTTGAGAAGCTTTGCAAGAGCGGACTTCTTGCGAGCAGCATTGTTCTTATGAATAAGGCCCTTGGCGGCTGCCTGATCGACCTTCTTTATAGCTGCGGTGACAACTTCCTTCTTATCTGCCGCGTTGGTCTCAGCAGCAGTGTGAGCCTTCTTTATGGCAGTCTTAAGGGCTGAATTGCGGGACTTGTTGCGGGCGGCCTTTGTCTTGTTGACGATGACACGCTTCTTAGCTGACTTGATATTAGGCATTTTTGCACCTCCTTCATCATACAGTTAATAATCTTATCATAGACTTTGCCAAAATGCAAGAGAAAAAGAAAAAATTTTTGCCTTTCGCACCCATGCGAAAACGAAACGGAGACGAAAAAAATGAACTTCAGAACAGACCTTGCGCTCGAAGTGCGCGAAAATCTAGAGGGCAGCAAAATTGACGGCGTGGAATGCACGAGCTTTGAAAGCGCGGGAGCGGAAATAACCCGTTTGCGGGTCACGGACAGGCGCGGCGAAGAAGCATTGGGCAAGCCGCGCGGAGAATATATAACCGTGCAGTCACAGTCGTTTGCGCGCTCCTCGCGCATAAGCGACGAGCTTATAGATGCCGTGGCGCAGGAGCTCTCTCGCCTGCTCCCGTCCGAGGGCACGGTGCTCGCCGCGGGACTCGGCAACACGAATATAACCCCCGATGCGCTCGGCCCCAAATTTATCGGCGGCGTGTTTGTCACAAGACACCTAAAGCGCGAGCTATGCGAGCAGCTGGGGCTCGGCAGGCTGCGCCCGGTCGCGGCGATAGCACCCGGAGTGCTCGGTCAGACAGGAGTCGAAACAGGCGAGCTGCTGCTCGGCGCGGTGAATGTGATAAAGCCCTGCGCCGTGATAGTCGTCGATGCACTCGCCGCGCGCAAGCTCGGCAGGCTCGGGAGCACAGTTCAGATATCCGACAGCGGAATAATCCCCGGCTCGGGTGTCGGCAATTCCCGCGCCGAGATAAGCCGAAAAACGCTCGGCGTCCCGGTCATATCCGTGGGCGTTCCGACGGTCGTTGATGCGCACACGCTCGCCCGTGATGTGTCGGGCAATAACACAAATGAACCTGCCGAGGACGCAAAAATGATGGTCACACCGAAAGAGATAGACCTGCTTATCGAGCGCTGTTCGGGACTGCTCTCGCTCGCCGTAAACCGCGCTTTGCAGCCGGAGCTGAGCATAAAAGACCTCATCGAGCTGACAAGTTGACAAATTCGCCTGAAATTGTTACAGAAATGTTACAATTTAATCTTTCTTTGTAACCATTTTGTATTCAACTGTAATCGTTTTGTGGTGGCTTTAGCCCCCTGTTCGGTATATACTATGTATCGTAGGAAAGAGAAACTACGAAACGGTTAAGGAGGACAACAAAATGGTATTACAAGCATTAGGAATCATCTTGGTATTGGCAGTCGTCATGTCAGTGGCGGCAGTAGGCAGTTCGACCTCCGGCAGAACTGAACCGTAAAAGTGTTCTGAACGGATAAAAAAACAAAACAACTTCTCGATTGCCGCCGCTTGTGCGGGCGACGGCAAATCAGTTCCCCATCACCCCCAGGGCTTCCGGTGCTCTGGGGGTTTCCCATTTTAAACTAAATTTTACGTCATCAAAACAATACAGTCGTAACTCGTTATAAAACGGCAGAAAAGAATATTAGTCTCTACGATATAACTCATGCTTCGTGACCCCTAATTTATTTACACGAATATACCGTTCCTCGCTCATGCTAAAATATAAATACTATCCGCCCTATTTAATCCTGCTTTCAATAGCCGCGCCGCAGTGTTTGATAAGCCAATTGAGACAGGCGAGGGAACGGCTTGCGAAGCAAGACGCACGAGCACGCACTCGTTCAAGCTCCGGCGCGTTTGCGTGCGAATGTGCCGAGCAACTGATTGGGAGCCGCAAGCTATGTACTGCGGCGCGGCGTTGCGGGGGTACAGGGGGATTCCCCCTGTTTTGCTTTTCTTTTGCAGGCGTTTTCTTTTTCAAATAAAAAGAAAATGCCGAAACGCGGGTAGTATATATCTTTTGATTATAGTACGTAGCGAAGGCAAAAGTCCATTTTAGTTAACACAAAAAGAGCCGCCATATTGGCGGCTCTCGTCTTTTTTTGATTTTACTCTGCGTCGTCGGCGTTTTCCCAGTTGTGCCAGACGTTCTGAACGTCGTCGTTATCCTCGAACATCTCGAGCATCTTGCTCATGTTCTTGATATCGTCCTCATTTTCGAGTCTGGTGTAGCTCGAGGGAACATACTCGACCTCTGCGGAGAGGAAGGTGTAGCCCTTCTTCTCGAGATCCTCGCATATTGCGGAGAAATCGTTGGGCTCGGTGCGGATATCATAAACGCCGTCGTCGGTCAGGAAGTCGATAGCTCCTGCCTCAAGCGCATCCTCCATCAGCTTCTCCTCGTCGATATCGTCGTCCTTTTCGATAACGATAACGCCCTGCTTCGAGAACATGAACGAGACGCAGCCGCTCTGACCCATGTTGCCGCCGAACTTGTCGAAATAATGGCGCATATCGCCCGCAGTTCTGTTGCGGTTGTCGGTAAGGGTCTCAACTATAACGGCGATGCCCGACGGGCCGTAGCCCTCGTACATGATCTCCTCGTAGTTGTCCGCATTGCCGTCGCCGGCAGCTTTCTTAATAATACGGTCTATGTTGTCGTTGGGAACGTTGTTCGCCTTAGCCTTGGAAATGATATCCTTGAGCTTCGAGTTCGACGCCGGATCGGGGCCGCCCTCACGCACCGCAACGGCTATCTCGCGGCCGATCTTCGTGAAGATCTTCGCGCGCTGGTTATCCGTTTTTTCTTTCTTTCTCTTGATCGTACTCCATTTTGAATGTCCTGACATATAAGCCGCGCCCCGGGCGCGTCCCTCCTTTGACTATCTGATAAAGCTTGTTTCTAACGGTTAATTATACAATAAAAGCTCGCAGTCTGTCAAGTGCTGCGCCTTTATTTGACTATCGCATCGACTATCCTCTCGGCGCTTTTGCCGTCGAGGGCGTCAAAATTGAAGCTTTTGAACTTCTCCTGCCTGTCTTTTCCGAAATCGCCGCCTGATATCACATCGAGCAGTTCATCGAAAATTTTCGCCGTTCTGCCGGGCACATAGTCTTCATAATCGAAGAAGAACGAGCGCTCGCGCTCATATTCCTCGAGGTCGAATGCATAGAAAAGACACGGCTTTTCGAGCAGAACGAAGTCCATGCATATTGAAGAATAGTCGGTTATCAGCAGGTCGCATATCTGAACGAGCTCGCCGACATCCGGATATCCCGTCATGTTTATCGCGCTCTCGCCCGCTTCGACTTCGCCCGTGTGAACCTGCGGATGCAGGCGGATGAGCAGAACATATTCATCAGAAAAGCGCTCAGCGAATTTCTTCGCGTTGAAATTTTTCATTATCTCGCCGTCGCGCTTCGGGTCATCGCGGAATGTCGGAGCATAGAGTGCGAGTTTTTTGCCCCTGCACTGCGGATATTTTTCGTCAAACTCCGCTCTGAGCTTTTCGGTGTCGCAGGGCAAGAAGAATCTGTCCGTGCGCGCGCTCCCGAGCGGCAGCACACGCTCCTCGGGCAGGCCGAACGCCTTGGCATAATACGGCACGACATTTTTTGACGAGCAGACCGCATGGGTATAGCGCTTGCAGCAGCGCTTTTCAAGCTCCTCAATCTCCGGCGGAAGCGCCGAGCAGAGTCCGAATCGCTTGAACACGCCCTCGGCGTGCCAGAGCTGGACAACTTTCGTCTCCGGGCTGAAATTTATATAGGCGAGGGGCATAAAATTGTCGTTCAAAAAGACATACTGCGCTGTTGCAAGGCGGTATGAGCTGACGAAAAAGAATCTGAATGCGCCTTTTATGAGCTTCGCCGGGTTCTTTGAAAACTCGATGTCGCGGCGGGTAATGAGCTTTATATCATAGTCTCCGCGCCTCTCAAGCTCCGCCTTAACCGCGCCGAGCGAATCGTTGAAATCCGCGTTGTGCGGAGATACCAAAGCCACCCTTCCCCTTTTAACAGGGAAAAGGCAGCATATTCTGAATATCACTGCGTAAATAGTATAAAACAGCTTTTTCATTATTTATCCCAATCGATGACGGTCTTGCCGAAGTTTCTCATATAGTCGGCGTTGAACGCCTTGTGGATATCCGGGATATCGCGAACCTTGAACTCATCGCCGATAAGATTCTCAAGATAGTGTCCGACCTCCGGATGCTCTGCGAAAATCTGCATCGTGCGCAGGAAATCTTTCCTGCCGCTGCGCGAAGAGCCGAAGAGATTGAGACCTTTTTCAAGCACCATTCTCGTGTTGATATCGACGAAGTTCTCGCTGACGCCCATGAGCGAAATGCTGCCCTCGGGCTCAATGAGGTCTATCATCTGATTTATCGCGGGTCTTGAGCCGGGGCCGCCGACGCACTCGAACGCGTGGTCGATGCTGACTCCCTCAGGCACCGCGTCAACATGGAATGTCTCTTTTGCAAAGGTGAAGAAATTGAGCTTGTCCTCAACTGTGCCGAAGATATAGAGCTCGGCGTTCGGATAGAGATAGTGCAGCATCAATGCGGTTATAAATCCGACATTTCCGTCGCCCCAGATACCGATTCTGCGGCGGTTGGAATTTGCGAACTTCTCGAAGCGCGAGATGGACTGCACGCTGACGCTGACAAGCTCCGAGAACGAAGCGACGCGCATATCGAAGCCCTCTGGCACCTTGACAAGACGGTCGTGGGGCATCTGGATATAGTCGCGCATGAAGCCGTCATATCCGCTCGAGCAGAAGTGGCTCGAACGCAGATAGTTCTCGGCGATGACCGGGTCGGTCTCGGTGGGTGTATTGGGTATCGGAATGAGCATCTCTCCGACCGAGAATTCACCGCTCGGGTCATATATTACTTCGGCGACACACTCATGAATAAGAGCCATGGGCAGCTTCTTCATGAGCACGGCGCGGTTGCGCAGGCCCTGATAGTAGCGCTGATCCGCCTTGCATATCGACATCTTGACGGGACGGAGAATGACCTCGTTCTTCGAGAGGTCTATCTCTTTGTACGCCGTGTCAATGAGCTTGGGCGCTATAAGCTGATATACTTCATTTATCATTGTTCACAACCCCCAGAAGTGCGTTTGCAACTTTGAGATCATAGGTGTAGGTTATCTTGATGTTGAACACTTCGCCATCAACGATGCGGACGGGCTTGTTCTTTATTGTATAAATCTTGCACGCGTCGGTCAGCGTGTTCTTCTCGTCCTCGGTGAGGCTGTTGAGAACGCTCTCAAGTTCCTTTATTCTGAAGGTCTGCGGAGTCTGACCCTGATACAGCTCGCTTCTGGTCGGGATGCTGCTGACATTTTCGCTGTCCTCGCTGCGGACTATTGTATCCGTTGCGGGAATAACAGTGTCGCACGCGCCGTATTTCTTCGCAGCCTCGATATTTTCGTCAATTATTCTGTGGGTGACGAACGGACGGACTGCGTCGTGGGTAACAATAACGCTGTCGTCGTCAATGGCGAAGTTCTCATTGATGAACTTGAGCGCGTTTTCGAGCGTGCCGTTTCTTGTCGAGCCGCCCTCAACAACATTTATCTTCTCCGCGATAGCCTCGCCGAGATATTTCTTCACGAGATCTTTCGTGTGGGCTATCCATGCCTTGGGGCAGAGGACTATTATGCGGTCGATTCCGGGATTGACGACAAACTTCTCTATCGTGTGGACTATTATCGGCTTTGAGCCAAGCTGGAGATACTGCTTGGGCATATCTGCGCTGCCCATTCTGCTGCCGATACCGCCGGCAAAAATCGCTCCTATGACCATCTGAAAAACACCCTTTCTTATTTTATTCCCTTGACCATACGGTCGTAGATATCACAGACCTCCTGGCTCGTTCCGGAAGCTATCATCTTGCCGTGATCGAGGATTATGGCCTTGTTGCAGAGTCTGCGCACCTGTTCTGTCGAGTGCGAGACGAAGAGCACCGTTACATTGTTTTCAAACATCGACATGACGCGTTTCTCGCTCTTGGCTCTGAAACGGGCGTCGCCGACAGAGAGCACCTCGTCGAGAATAAGCACCTGCGGATCGACCGCAGTAGCTATCGCGAAGCCAAGACGCGCGCGCATACCGGAGGAATAGTTCTTGACCGGGACATGCATGAAGTCTTTGAGCTCGGCGAATTCGACTATCTCATCGTAGCGCTCCTCGATGTATTTTCTCGAATAGCCCATCGTTGCGCCGTAGAGATAGACATTCTCCTTGCCGGTGTAGTTCATGTCAAAGCCCGCGCCGAGTTCAAGCAGAGGGGCAATGACGCCCTTTGTCGTGACCGTGCCCTTGGTGGGCTTGAGAACGCCTGCGACAGTCTTGAGCAGTGTACTCTTGCCGGCTCCATTGAAGCCGAGAACACCGAGGCGTTCGCCCTTTTCGATCTGGAAATTGACATCGGTCAGCGCCCAGAAATCGTCATACTTGAGCTTGCGGGTGACGAGCTTTATGAAATATTCTTTTAGATTGTCTACCTTTTCCTGATTCTGAATGAATCTGATGCTGACGTGATTTACATCAACCATTACGTTGCCCATAATTACGCCCTCCCATCAGATGTGCAGGATGAAATCATCCTGCTTCTTGTAGAACACCAGCACGCCTATGAGCAGCATCGCAACGCTGAAGACGGCGGAGTAGATTATATGATTCGGATTCATCGCCCTGCCGAAAAGCACGCAGTCCCTGAACATCGAGACTATCGAATAGAGCGGGTTCGCCATGAGCGCATACTGTGCATACTTGTTGGTTATATGCAGGGTCTCGACATTGTAGAATATGGGAGTCGCATAGAACAGCAGCATGCAGAAAACTTCGTACATATACTCGACATCCTTGAAGAAAACCTCCATGGTGCAAAGTATCATTCCGACGCCGACGCACAGCACAAAGAGGATGAGTATCGGCACGAAGGAGAGCAGGATATACGGAGTCAGGCGCATGGCGGTGTCGGTGAATATCATGTAATACGCCATAACGACCGCAAGCACAAGAAGCGAAATCAAAAACGTTATGAAGTTCGACGCGACATTCGCCATGGGGTATATGTACTTGGGCACATACACCTTCTTTATGACCGATGCGCTGTTTCTTATCGAGCGCATGGCGCGCTTGGTCGCCTGGGAATAGAACTCATAGAGCAGACGGCCGCAGAGCAAATATACGGGGTAGTTGAGAACCTTCGACTCATCGCGTCCGAAGATATTTCCGAAGATGAACGCGAGCACGATCATCGTCAGAAGCGGCTGAAGAAATGTCCAGAACATACCGAGAACCGAGTTCCTGTACTGGAGCTTAATGTTCTTGCGAACGATCTCGGTGAAAAGGAAACGGTACTTATAAAAATTCTTGAAGTATTTCTTCATCCGGATCACCTCCACTTTTTCATATAGTAGAACATCGAGCGGATATGGACGAGCAGGAGTTTGAAGTTGTGTTTCGACTCCCTCTCCCATTCGTGATAGACGACAACCGACGGATCAAACACAACGCGGGCATATTTGCGCACGGTGCGGGTTATATCGCTGTCTTCAAAATAGAGGAAATAGCCCTCGTCGAAGCCGCCGATTTTGCGAAACAGCTCCGTTCTTATCATGAAAAAGCATCCGGAGGCGTTCTCAATGTCAAAGGGCTTTGTGTAGTCCTCGTCGAGCATCGCGTATTCGCGCAGGAGCCTGCCCGGCTTTTCTTCGTTGCGCAGGCGACTGGCAAAAAGATATTTTATCTTCGGGTCGCGCTTGCCGAGGATCTGCATACGCCCGTCGGGGAAGCAGATTTTCGGGGCGAGCATACCTATATCCTCATGCTCTTCGAGATAGTCCGCAAGGGCGGATATTGCGTCGTCCTTTACGGTGATATCCGGATTTATGACGACATGATACTTTGAATCAAGTCTGTCCATCACCAGATTATGACCCGCTCCGAAGCCGGTGTTTCCGGCGTTGCGGATAAGCTCAAGTTGCGGGTAGTTCTGCTCGATAAATTCCGGAGTGCCGTCGGTTGAGGAATTGTCCACAACATAGAGCTTGAAATCGGCACGGGTGAACTCGAGCAGAGAATCAAGGGTCTTTTTGATGGAATGCATATTGTTGTGCGTCACTATGCACCCCGTGACCTTATATTTTCCCAATTTCACACCTCTTTAAAGTGCTGACTTATCACGGTCAGCGTCAGTCTGCGTTTTTGTATCGCAGTATATCTCCCGCCATCTGAATACGCCAGGATATCTTCTGCGCGGCGGTGGTCTTGCCTCCTGTCACATTGCCGCCGTGGCAGCGATGCTTGATAAGAGGCTCGTATATGAACTCGACCTTGCCTTTTAATTCGGCGTTGAGTCCTATCCACCAGTCATGCATGGCGAGATCTTTGGGGAACGGCATAAACGCAGGCTCGAAATCGCGCCTGAATGCCATGCAGCAGCCCATATATGAATTCTTCAGAAAGTTTCTGACAAATCCCCTCTTCGAGCCGTTGAGGCTGAAGAAAGATTCGTCGGTGACGTTCAGTTCCCCGTCCGTCATCATTGCGTCATGCAGCACGACGTCTGCGCCGTTTTCAATCGCTTCCATGACGCGCTCAACCTTGTTCGGGAGCCAGACATCGTCCTGATCGCACAGGAAGATGACATCCCCCGAACAGTTGAGAATAGCGTTTTCAAAATTTCTGCATACGCCCTCGCCCGTGCCCTCGACATATCTGACGCGCCCGTCATATGCCGAATAGAATTCGACCGCCGCGCGGGTCTTGCCCGCGGGGTTATCGTCGCTGACGACTATCTCGTCGTCCCTGCCGAGCTGAGGGAGTATGGATTCGATCTGTTCTCCTATATATTTCTCGCCGTTATATGCGGCAAGAGCAACCGATATTTTCATATATCAATAGAGCTTTGCGCCCGCGGGGATGCGACCGGAGGCCATGAGAAGATTGAGCTTCTCTTCGCCCTCCTCCGAATGTACGGCGCTCAGGAGCATTCCGCACGAATCGATGCCCATCATCGCTCTGGGCGGCAGGTTGGTTATGGCTATGAGCGTCTTGCCGACAAGCTCTTCGGGCTCATAATAGGCATGAATACCGCTTAAAATAATGCGGTCGGTGCCCGTGCCGTCGTCGAGGACGAACTTGAGCAGCTTCTTGCTCTTGGGCACTGCGGTGCATTCTTTGACCTTGACGGCTCTGAAATCGGACTTGCTGAAAGTCTCAAAATCGACAAAATCCTTGAAGAGAGGCTCTATCTCAACTTTCGAGAAGTCTATAGTCTCGGGAGTCTCCTCCTCTTTTTCCTCTTCGACAACGGCTGTCTTCTTGGACGCGTCGCCGTCGAGCGACTTCATCGTCGGGAAGAGCAGAACGTCGCGGATGGAGTAGCTGTCGGTCAGGAGCATGGCAAAGCGGTCGATGCCGATGCCGATGCCGCCTGTCGGGGGCATACCGTATTCGAGAGCCATGAGGAAGTCCTCATCGGTGTGGTTCGCCTCATCGTCGCCGGCGGCAAACAGCTCTTCCTGAGCCTCAAAGCGGCCGCGCTGGTCGATAGGATCGTTGAGTTCGGAGAAGGCGTTCGCCATCTCGCGGCAGGTTATGAACAGCTCGAAACGCTCCGTGTAGTTCGGATCGTCGGGCTTTCTCTTTGCAAGCGGGGAAATCTCGACCGGGTGCTCCGTGATGAAAGTCGGCTGAACGAGCTTGTCCTCAACATATTCCTCGAAGAAGAGGTTGAGCAGGTCGCCCTTCTTGTGTCTCTCCTCGAACTCAATGCCGCGCTCCTTAGCGAGCGAACGGGCAGTTTCAAGATCGATTTCAGCGAAATCGACGCCTGCATATTTCTTGACCGCCTCGACCATCGTCATGCGGGCAAAGGGCTTTGAAAGATCAATTTCCACGCCGTCATATGTGACGACGGCAGTGCCGAGAACCTTGAGAGCAACGGTTCTGTAGAGCTCTTCGACAAGGTCCATCATGCCGTGGAAATCTGTATACGCCTGATATATCTCAAGGAGCGTGAACTCGGGATTGTGGCGCACGTCAAGACCCTCGTTGCGGAAAACTCTGCCCATCTCGTAGACTCGCTCAAGTCCGCCGACTATAAGGCGCTTGAGGTAGAGCTCGAGGGAAATGCGCAGGTTGAGATCCTCGTTGAGGGCGTTGTGATGGGTCACAAACGGACGCGCGGCAGCGCCGCCCGCATTCTGAACAAGAATGGGCGTCTCGACCTCGATGAAATCCTTGGAATCGAGATAGTTTCTTATCTCGCGGATTATCAGGCTTCTCTTTATAAATGTATCCTTGACATCGGGGTTGACTATGAGGTCAAGGTAGCGGCGGCGATAGCGGGTGTCCGTATCGCGCAGACCGTGGAACTTTTCGGGCAGCGGAAGCAGCGACTTCGTCAGCAGGCGAAGCGCGGTTGCGTGGATGGATATCTCGCCCCTGCGGGTCTTGAACACCGTGCCGCGCACTTCGAGGATATCGCCGATATCCCACTTCTTGAACTTTGCAAATGTATCCTCGCCGACATCGTTTATGCGCACATAGACCTGAATACGACCCGAGCGGTCACGGATATCGATGAAGTTCGCCTTGCCCATATCGCGTCTTGACATCATTCGTCCGCATATGGAGACCTCTTTGCCCTCCATAGCTTCAAAATTGTCGACTATCTCCTGTGCATGGGCGGACTGATCCGCTGTTGTTATTTTGAACGGATCCTCCCCTGCGGCGCAAAGCTCGTTGAGCTTGTCCAGGCGGATCTGACGCAGGGCGTTTATGTCCTCCTGAGCCTCTTCGCTCTCGGCGGAGACGGGGTTGGTGTTTATCTCATCCGGCATTTTTTTCACTCCTTGGATTTATGTGAACTGTGCTTTTTTTACTTTGACTTTGCGATGCTGAGAATCTTGAGCTGAAGAATCTTTCCGGTAGGCAGCGGAACATCGACTACATCACCCTTGCGGTTGCCGATAAGCGACTTGCCTATGGGCGACTGGTCGGAGATTATGCCCTGAGAGGGGTTCGATTCGCTGGATCCGAGGATAGTATACTCGCTCTTCTTGCCGGTCTCGACATTCTCGACCTTGACCTTTGAGCCGGGGTGAACCACGCCCGCATTCAGATTGTCCTCGTCGAGGATATTCGCGTTGCGGATGTCGTTTTCAAGGCGGGCGATTTTAGCTTCGAGCTTCGCCTGCTCATTCATCGCCTCATCATACTCGGAGTTTTCGGAAAGGTCGCCGAAAGAACGCGCAACTTTGATGCGCTCGGCTATCTCATCTCTGCCGGTGGTTTTGAGCTGTTCGAGCTCCTTGACCTTGGCATCGTAGCTCTCTCTTGTCAATACGATCTGCTTTTCCATTTTAAGGCCATCCTTCTTCCTTAAATTTTAAAAATTGATACACTAAGGCCTTTTCAGGCACTTATCCACAATATTGTTATTATATTCATTTTATCGCCTGTTGTCAATAGTTTACGGCGCCGCCGAGAGCCTTATAAGCTCCGACGCGGCGCGCAGAGAAAGCGGTTTTCCGCCGTGATATATTTCGGAAAAACAAAGCTGCGCGAGCGAGTGGATTCGGCTTATAAGATAAAGCGCACCCGCGAATTCAAGCGAGTCCGCGCCCGTCGGCATGAGGCGCGCATATGCGCTCGGGAGCGTTATTTTTCCCGCCGTAAAAACTTCGCCGCCGCAGACAAACTTTTCGGGCGACGAATCGAGGTCGATAACTGCATCCGCGCTGTCGCTGATTCCGTCGAGAACCGCCGCGCCGAATTCGTCCATGGCGTTTTCTATCGGGCGCGAATACCCGTCCGGGCACGAAGTAGCGACGCGGATATCCGAAAACAGCGGCACTGCAATGCCGAGCCTCTGGGCAGCGGAGGCGTTTTTGTCTTTTATCAGCAGCTCGCCGCGCACCCCGCACCCGCAGGACGAGCGCAATATAGAGCACGCAGTGTTGAAGAAAACGAGCTTTCTGTAATCGGAGAGATCGGGCTCGTCTATCCCGCCGCCGGGCGCTATATCTTCAGGCAGAAGCATTGTGCCCGAACATCTGCCAGCCGCTTCGCATATCGCCGCGCGGTTTATTTTTCCGCGCCGCCTGGCTGAAATTATCTCGCGAAACGGCAGACCGCCGTATACGCGCACATCGCGCACCTGCGGAGCCCTGAACAGCCGCCTTCGCTTGAAAAAGCCGGCATCGTCAGCAATAACGAGAACCGAAAACATACTATCACCGCCGAAAATATCCTTTTCAAAGATATTATATGCCGCGAAGCGATGAAAATAGACAAAAAGAAAAAGCAGGCCTAAGCCTGCTTATCTGTATTAAAATGATATTACTCGGCGAAGCCGGACTCAACAAGCTTCACGAGCTCATCAACAGCCTGCTCCTCGTCGGGGCCGCCTGCGATGATGCGGATCTGGGTGTTGCCCATGATGCCGAGGGAAAGCACGCCGAGAAGGCTCTTGGCGTTGACTCTGCGCTCGTCCTTTTCCACCCAGATGGAAGACTTGAACTCGTTAGCCTTCTGAATGAAAAAAGTTGCCGGACGTGCATGAAGTCCTACCTGATTCTGTACCATAACATCTTTAACATACATAATATATAATCTCCCACACACAAATTCAAATTTTATTCTACTGCTTATATATTATATCATAAAACTTGTCCCCGTCAACAATTTACTTGCGACTTTCGCCCTCAAAGGCGATAATTCGTTGCCTGTTCCAAAGTTGAAAATTCGGGCGGGGGCTTTGTTGTGTATTTTGACCATACAAGACACATCTTTTTAATGCAGGTTGCACATTAAATTATTGTCTTCTGGAATCAGTCCTCACTCTTCAAAGACGAGAGAAACGCTCGGTCTTTTCGGCTCAGCTCCGCCTTTTCGAGCATATCGGGTCTGCGGCGGTAGGTGCGCTCAAGGCTCTGTTCCCTGCGCCACTTCTCGATGTTCGCATGGTGACCCGAGAGCAGAACGGGCGGCACCTCTTTGCCGTGCCATTCGACAGGGCGGGTATACTGAGGATATTCGAGCAGGGACGAAAAATGGCTCTCGAGCTCGAACGCGTCTTCGTTAGCGAGCACTCCTGGGAGCATACGCGCAACGGCATCCGCGAGCATAAGCGCGGGCAGCTCGCCGCCCGTCACCACGAAATCGCCAATCGAAATTTCCTCGTCGACTATCTCCTCGATAACTCGCTCGTCTATTCCCTCATAGTGACCGCACAGCAGAGCGATATTGTCGAGCTTCGACAGCTCGACCACGCGCTTTTGGGTCAGCGTCTTTCCCTGCGGGGTCAGATATATGAGATGCGGGCGCGTGCCCGTGTCGCGGCAGAGGGACTCGTAGCAGTCATATATCGGCTGCACCTGCATTATCATGCCCGTCCCGCCGCCGTAGGGCGAATCGTCGACGCGGTTGTGCTTGTCGAGCGTATAGTCGCGGATGTTGCGGCAGTTTATTTCAACGCAGCCGCGCTCGCGCGCTCTGCCTATGACGCTCTCCCTGAGCACCTCGCAGCACATCTCCGGGAAGAGGGTAAGAATATCAATCCTCATCTGAAAACAGCCCTTTCAGCGGTGTTATCAGGACAATTCCGTTCTCTACATCGACGCTCGAAACCACATCGGGAATGGCGGGGATAAGCGTCTCGGTGCCGTTATCATCCGTTATGTGCCAGACATCGTTTGCGCCGGTCTGGCTGACATCGGTAACGGTTCCGTAGACTTTTCCGCTGTTTGCGTCCTCGGCGCGGCAGCCGATGAGCTCGGCTATGAACCAGTCGCCTTTCTTGAGATGCGCGTCGCTGCGGCGCATATAGAGCACCTTGCCTCTGAGCGAGGCGGCCTTTTCGACCGTGTCGTAGCCGTCGAGGCGCAGCAGCGCAATATTCCCGTGGGGGCGAGCGCAAACAACGCCCACGCTTTTTTCACCGTGTGCGTCGTAGTAGAGCGTTTTGAACTTTTTGAAGAATTCGGGCGAATCGCACCACGGCTGAACGCGCAGTTCCCCGCGCACGCCGTGAGTGCCGACTATCTGCCCTATTTCAAGATAGTCCTTTATCATCAGTCTATCTCAACTGCGACCTTCTCATCGCAGCGCGTTGCGGCAGCGCGCATAACAGTGCGGATAGCCTTGGCTATTCTGCCCTGCTTGCCGATAACTCTGCCCATGTCATTCTCGCTGACGTGGAGATGATAGACGGTAACGCCCTCATCATCCGGCTCGTCAACGGTGACGGTAACTGCATCGGGCTCTTCAACGAGACCCTGAGCGATGGATATAAGTAAATCCTTCATTTCGATGTTCCTTTCATAGAAAAACAAAACTCCCCGCAGACTGCCGAGAGCCATGTTTTACGCTGAGCGTTATCAGTCGATGACGCCGCTCTTCTTGAGGATATCCTTAACGGTATCGGTGGGCTGAGCGCCGTTGGCGATCCACTGCTTTGCCTTGTCTGCGTCGATCTTCACATCAGCGGGAGTCTTGAGCGGATCATAGGTGCCGATCTCCTCGATGAATCTGCCGTCACGGGGATATCTCGAATCTGCAACGACTATTCTGTAGAAGGGGTTCTTCTTTGCGCCCATGCGGCGAAGTCTGATTTTAACTGCCATAATAATTGTACCTCCAAAAGTAATACAAAATTAATATATAATGTAAACCCTAAGGCTGACCTATAGGATAACATCCGTTTTTACATTCCGAGCTTGCTCGGGTCGAAGCCCATACGGCGCATCTTTTTCTTTGAGCCTTTGCCGTTGAACTGCTTGAAGAGCTTCTGCATCTGCTTGTGCTGGTTGAGAAGCCTGTTGACATCCTCGACCTTCTGTCCGCTGCCCGCAGCGATACGCCTTTTGCGGGAGGGGTTGATTATGTCGGGATTCTCGCGCTCCTTCGGGGTCATCGAGCGGATGAGCGCCTGGAGACGGTCGAACTGCTTCTCGTCAACATCCACGCCCTGGAGCTTCTTGCCCATGCCCGGGAGCATTGCGAGCGTGTCCTGAATTGAGCCCATTTTGCGAAGCTGGGTTATCTGATCGAGCAGGTCGTTGAGGTCGAACTTGTTCTTTCTTATCTTCTCCTCAAGCTCCGCCGCCTTCTTTTCGTCAATAGCTGTCTCCGCCTTCTCGATAAGCGAGAGGACATCGCCCATGCCGAGGATTCTCGAAGCCATGCGGTCGGGGTGGAAGGTGTCGAGATCGCCGAGCTTTTCGCCGACGCCGACGAACTTTATCGGCTTGCCCGTGACAGCGCGCGCGGAGAGCGCCGCACCGCCTCTGGTGTCGCCGTCGAGCTTTGTCAGGATAAGTCCGTCAATGCCGAGCGTCTCGTTGAAAGTCGAGGCAACATTGACCGCATCCTGACCGGTCATCGCGTCGACCACGAGGAGAATCTCGTGCGGGCGGACTTCCGACTTGATGCGCTTGAGCTCATCCATGAGCTGCTCATCTATATGCAATCGGCCTGCGGTATCGATGAGGACATAGTCGTTGCCCTCGTCCCTTGCAAGCGCGACCGCCTGTTTGGCTGTTTCAACCGGATCCTGCGTACCCTTTTCAAAGACCGGTACGCCGACCTTTTCGCCGAGCACCTGAAGCTGTTTGATAGCCGCGGGACGATAGATATCGCACGCGACGAGCATCGGTCTGCTGCCGCGGTTCTTGAGCATGAGCGCAAGCTTTGCGCAGTGCGTCGTTTTACCTGCGCCCTGAAGACCGCAGAGCATTATCACTGTCGGCGGATGCGGAGCAGTGGCAAGGCGGGTCTTCGTGCCGCCCATGAGGTCGATAAGCTCTTCGTTGACTATCTTTATGACCATCTGCGCGGGAGTAAGGCTCTCCATAACATCCGCGCCGATAGCTCTCTCGGTGACCTTGGCGGTGAAATCCTTGGCTACCTTGTAGCTGACGTCCGCCTCAAGCAGAGCCATACGCACATCACGCATCGCCGCGCGGACATCCGCCTCATTGAGGCTGCCCTTGCTTTTAAGACGCTTGAACGCCGCTTCAAGGCGTTCCGAAAGACCTTCAAATGCCAATGTTTTCACCTCTGTATAAAAAGTAGGTAGTTTTTTTGTTACCGTTTCAAGCCGAATTGTGCCGAGCGATTTTTCCGCATCACATCGCACAATCGAGGACTGAGAAAAATTTGTCGGAGCAAGGCGTGGGGTTCTGTGAATGAAGGAGCGCACTTTGTGTGCGTGACTGAATTCGCAGGTTCTCACAACGCAGCTATGGCAAACTTTTTTCGCATCACATCACTCAATCGAGGACTGAGAAAAATTGTTCAGGACAAGGCGCAGGGTTCCGGTCGTGAGGGCGCGTACTTTGTGTACGCAACCGAGCGAACGGGTTCCTGCAACGCGGTCATGGGCGATTTTTCCGCAGTCCGATCACTCCATGAGAGACATGGCGATGGCTTTAATCTTAACGGTATAATCATTCACTTCGCGCGACAGGCTGTGGTTGAGATTGTAGTCCCCTATCTCGCCGGCGCAGTCGATGATTTCAGTGAGTCCGCTGCGTATCTCGTCAAATTTCGAGGCGAGCTTGAGCTTCGACTCCATATCGAAAAGCTGGGCTTCGGCGCGCTTTATCGCATCGCGCACACCCTGGCGGGTTATCCCCTCGTTTTCCGCGATCTCGGAGAGCGACAGGTCGTCGTTGTAGTAATAGCCCAGAAAGTCGCGCTGTTTTTCAGTCAGCATATCGCCGTAAAGGTCAAGCAAAACAGCTATTTCCAGATTCTTTGCCACTTTATTTTCTCCCCCTTTTCATCATGATCGCGTAAATGTCAAACCCCTCTGTAAAGTTAAAACGCTTTACAGGGGGTTATTATACTAAAAATATCGTCGGCTGTCAAGCACATTTTTTCGCCAAAACCGAACTTTTTTCAACATTCCGAATGTGGAAAAGCGGCGGAAAAACAAGATTGTTTTTTTATCATCAACCGCTTGTGTTTCGAGCGGCAAAAGACAACAAAATGTGCCGTTATGCGCCCGCAGGCATGTGGAAAACAGTGTGGAAAACTTTTTTCGCGTCACTTGAGCACGACTATTGTCACGCCGTCCTCGCCCTCGCCGTAAACGCCGAGTCTGAAGCTCTTGACATACGGCGACTTGCGCAGATACTGGTTGACGGCGCTCCTGAGCGCGCCGGTGCCCTTGCCGTGGACAATGGTGAACTCGCCGAGGCCCATACGGAGCATATAGTCAATATATCTGTCGAGCTCCATGATGCAGTCATCAACGGTCAGCCCGCGAACATCGAGCCGCGCGGAGGCATCCATGTTCATCTTGCTCTCAACTCCCGTGCGGCGGGCGCCGGAGTTTGGGCTGCGCTTTTTCGGCGCGTTCTCGATAAGGCGCAGGTTTTTGAGCTTTACACGCGTCTTTGCCGCGCCCGCGAGAACTTCGACATTTCCGTTTCTGTCAACGGGCGAAAGCACTGTCGCCTCCTTGCCGAGATCGGCTATCAGAACGGTATCGCCCTTTTTGAGCTCGCGTGGGAGGACATAGCCGTCGTTCTCAACGCCCATGGCGACCACGGGGTCGACCGCCTCGTCTATCGCGCCGAGACCCTTTCTGACTGCGGCGCGTGCGCGGCGCGCAAGGTCTGCGGCATCTTTTGTCTTCTCTTTTTCTTTTTTGAGCCTGTCGAGCTCGTCGAGCAGAGCGTAGCTCTCGCGCTTCGCCTGCTGGGTCAGCTTCGCTGCCTGCGCCTTGGCTTTCTCTATCTCCGCCTCGCGCAGAGAATCGACCTCGGCGAGCCGCTTTTCCGCTCGCTCCAGCTCGGCGCGCGCCTTTGCGGTCAGCTCCTTGGCGCGCTCGTGCTCCTCCTCCATGCGTCGGCGGTTCTCTTCGAGCTTGTCGACAACATCTTCAAATCGGACATTCTCGTTGTTGACGAGCTCTTTCGCCCTGTCCACAACGCGCATGTCCATGCCCAAGCGCTCGCATATTGCAAGCGCGTTCGAGCGTCCGGGAACGCCGATAAGCAGTCGGTAGGTCGGGCTGAGAGTCGCAACATTGAACTCGCAGCAGCCGTTTTCGACGCGCGGAGTCTCGAGGGCATAAGCCTTGAGCTCGGCATAGTGCGTTGTCGCGGCTATTTTCGCGCCCTTGAAATGCAGGTCTTCGAGCACCGCCATTGCAAGAGCCGCGCCCTCGACGGGGTCTGTGCCCGCTCCGAGCTCGTCTATGAGCACAAGACTGCGGTCGCCCGCCTGACCCATGATATCTATAATATTCGTCATATGCGCCGAGAAAGTCGAGAGCGACTGCTCTATCGACTGCTCGTCGCCGATGTCCGCGAGGACTTCGCTGAATACGGAAAGTCTGCTTCTGTCGCCCGCAGGAATCATAAGTCCGCACATCGCCATGAGCGTGAAAAGACCGACAGTCTTTATCGAGACGGTCTTGCCGCCCGTGTTCGGGCCGGTTATAACGAGTGTGTCAAAGTCCGTGCCGAGCCTTATATCAACGGGGACTACTTTGTTTTTGTCAATGAGCGGATGGCGGGCGGCGCGCAGCTCAATCTCGCCGTCGGAGTTGAGTAGCGGCACCGTCGCGCCTATCGAATAGGCATACTGCGCCTTTGCAAAGATGACATTGAGCTCAACGGCGCACTCATAGCTGTTTTTTATACCCTGCTCAAACTCGCCGACCATCGCGGAGAGTGCCGTAAGTATGCGTTCAATCTCATCCTGCTCTTTAGAACGCAGGACTTTTATCTCGTTGTTCGCTTCAACAACCGGCATCGGCTCGACGAACACAGTGGCGCCCGATGAAGATGTATCATGGACAAGTCCCTGCACCTCGCCGCGGTATTCCGCCTTGACGGGCACGACATAGCGCCCGTTTCGCTGGGTTATGATATTCTCCTGCATGAACTTCGAGTAGTGCGCGGAGTGGGTCATCTTGTCGAGCTGGTCGCGAACTTTAGACTCCTGCACGCGAATCTTGCGCCTTATTTCAAAGAGCTCGGGCGAGGCGCTGTCCGCAATCTCCTCCTCGGAGATTATGGCGGAGGTTATCTTCGTTTCGAGATATTTGTTCGGCTGAAGCGCCGAGAAAAGCGGGTCGAGGACGGTCTCGACTCCCGCGTTCGTGCTGCGCCACTGGGCGAGAGCGCGCACGGTTCTGAGCACCTCGGCAACATCGAGCAGTTCGCGCATGGAGAGCGTGCTGCCCGCGCCGGCTCGCGCTGCGGCGTTATTGACATTGCGAAGCCCGCCGAAGGACGGACCGCCGAAGCGCGCAAGGAGCATATGCGCGTCGCGCGTCTGATTCATCTGCACCTGCGCGAGATCAATATCGCTCTCCGGGCGGAGGCTCAGCGCAAGCTCGCGCGCGTCGGGGCATGCCGTGAACTGTGCGAGGCGCTCCAATATTTTATCAAATTCCAAAGCCGTTAAATGGCGGTTCATATTCTGAGACATTGTTATTCCTCTCGTTCAAGTTACTGCTTATATAATACCAAATATAAAGTTATCACATCTGTGCCGCCATGTAAAGCAAAAAGGAAAAATAAGGCCGACGCATTTGCGGCAAAAAATAAAAAGGTCACAATCTGCGTTTTCGGACGCAAACTGTGACCTTCAACATTTTTGCTCTTTGGTCTGCGCTGAATGCGGCAGCCGTAGACAGCTTTATCAGTCGCTCGTGTAGGGAAGAAGAGCAACGTGACGGGCACGCTTGATAGCGGTGGTAAGCTCTCTCTGGTGAGCGGCGCAGTTGCCGGTGACTCTTCTGGGAAGAATCTTCGCTCTGTCAGAGATATACTTATGAAGTTTGGCTGTGTCCTTGTAATCTATGCACTCAACCTTGTCGACGCAGAAAGCGCAAACCTTCTTGCGGCCCTTGCGGTTGGGTCTTCTGTCGTTTTTCTCATATGCCATGATGTTAACCTCCTCTTTGGCTAAGGTGGAAGCCGAAAGCCGTTTCGCGGCTCGGGGCTATTCGTTCGGCGTCAGACGCCGAGTTCAAGTTTTTCTCAGAACGGGAGATCGTCGCTTATCGGGATCTCCTCAAAATCGTCCGCTCCGCCTGTGGCGAAGGACGCTGCGGGCTGAACGCGCGCGGGCTGCTCATTCTGGCGGGCACCCGTGCCGGTCTCTGCCTTTGATCCGCAGAAGCTGACTTCCTCGGCAACTATCTCAAACGCGGTGCGCTTGTTGCCGTTCTTGTCTTCGTAATTGCGCTGCTGGATACTTCCGCGAACAGCGATCATTGATCCCTTATGGAAGTAGCGGGAGACGAACTCTGCAGTCTGTCTCCAGGCGACAACGTTGATGAAATCGGTCTGCTTCTCTTCACCCTGTCTCTGGAAGCGGCGATCGACCGCAACGGAGAAAGTGGTGACTGCGACGCCGGAAGCGGTGGTACGCAGTTCGGGATCGGCAGTGAGTCTGCCCATAATTATTGCAACGTTAAGCATCTTTGTTTCCTCACTTTCTGACAACGAGTGAGCGGAGAACGCCGTCGGTTATACCGGCGATACGGTAGAACTCCTCGGGGAACTCAGGTGCAGCGCTGAAATTGAACAGAGCGTAGAATCCCTCGGGCTCATCGTCGATAGCGTAAGCGAGCTTGCGCTTGCCCCACTCATCAATGCTGTCCAGAGTGCCGTTCTGCTCGATGAGAGCCTTGAACTTCTCAATGAGAGCGGGAACGCCCTCCTCACCGTTCTTGACGGAGAAAACCATCATTGCTTCATAGCTGTTGTTTGCTGACATTCTTAAAGCACCTCCTTCTGGTCTTTTGGCTGCGGTTCGTCCGCAGCAAGGATTAGCCGCCTTTTTCCTGCGGCAATTAGTTATTTTAACAGTGTTTAGCACTTTTGTCAACATATTTTTTTACATGAGTAAAATCGCGCTAACTCTTGTCAATCAGGCATATTAGTGGTAATATTTATATGAATCAGAAACGAACGCAGGTGATTTTCATGACAAGCCCGGCAACCGGAAGGCCCGCGCACAACAGGCGCACGGCATACACAAAAACGGCAATACGCCGCACCTTCTTCGAACTGCTTGAAGAAAAGGACTTCGACAAGATCAGCGTGCGAGAGATATGTCAGCGCGCGGACATCAACAGAAGCACCTTCTACCGCCACTATGACGACATCAACGCGCTGATGAAGAGCATCGAGGCTGAGTTCGTCTCCGATATCGATAATCAGATCGAGAGAATGGATCCCGAGGTTTTCGATGCAGTATTGGTCGGTCTGTTTGATATTGTCAGGGATAATTCCGACCTGTGCTGCTACATGATGAGATGCGGCCCGCGAAAGGGCTTCATCAATTCATTGTTCGTAAAGAACTACGACAGGACACAGATAAAGTGGAAGAAGTTTTTCCCCGAGATCACGGATAAGCAGTTCCGCTGGATGTATATAATGTTCTTCAACGGCATCGTCAGCGTTATTGCAGAGTGGATAAACTCCGACTTCCGCGAAGATCCATCGACTATCGTCTCTTTCACCACAAGCATATATTTCAACGGTTTCAGAAAATATTTCTAAACTGTTTATAATTTTTGGCGACACAAATCACTTTTTGTGTCGCTTTTTGCACATGCTTCCAGATACTGTTCCTTGTTTTTAAGTTTGAGGACAATATATACTTTTATTAATGCGGCATAACCGCTAAAATGAAAGGAGTCCTCAGAATGAGACAGTCACTCACAGTCAGAAGAGCCGAACACTTCGGCATAAACAGGAAGATAATCGCAAACATGACCGCGCAGAGCTGGCACGACATTCCCCATGTCGTTGTTACAAACGAGCCTGAGGCGTCCGAATTTCTGAAAGTTTTCAAAGAAATCAACGAAGGGCGCGCAAAAGAAGATAAGATCACGCTCAACGCAGTTATATTAAAAGTAATAACAGAGGCGCTCAAGAAGTGCCCCGCGATGAATGCACATATCGATTTCAAACCCCGCCTTGTCCGCGGATGCGTGACGGAGTTCGACGAAATAAATATCTCGATGCCCATGCTTCTCGACTCAGGTGAGATGATGACAGTAAATCTGCACAACATGCAGGACAAGAACCTCAGGAATATCAGAGATACGCTCGCCGATGTTCAACGCAGAGCGAAAAATTCAAACATGTCGCAGGTCATGTACGACGTCTCGCTCAACGACACGCTGCAGGGGCTTGCAAAAGGCAAATTGGTTCAGACGATATCCCGCCTCATCGGCTCAAAGACCGGAAAGTACAAAGTAAAAACCCTCTCCGGCAAGAGCAAGAAAGAATATTATGATATACCCGAGTACGACAGGCTCACAAAATACGACATTGAGCAGGGCACGATAACCGTATCGAACCTCGGTTCGCTCTACAAGGACTGGAACGGCATCTGCGCACTGCTTGAGATAATCCCGCCGCAGGTCGCCGCGATAGGCGTCGGCGCTCCGCGCGACACGGCGATTGCAAACCCGGACGGCACGGTAACGGTCGGCAAGAAGCTCGTCTTCACCGTCGTTTTCGACCACCGCGCGCTCGACATGGGCGACGTAGTCCCCTTCCTGAAGTCTATAGATGAGACTTTCAAGCACCCGGAAGTTATCAAGGAGTGGATTTGACGGAGCCTTTAAAAAAGGAGATAATATGGACAAACAGAACAGTTGGCTCAGCTGGGCTATTGAGCTCCAGAGTCTCGCGCAGGCGGGGCTGACATATGGACACGACCCCTATGACCTCGAGAGATACAAGCGGATAAGAGAGATATCCGCCGAGATGGTAGCCCACAAAAGCGACATCCCGGCAGAAAAGGTCAAAGAGCTTTTCTGCAACGAGACCGGATATCAGACACCGAAGGTCGATACCCGCGCCGCGATTTTCAATGACGGAAAGATTTTGCTCGTCCACGAATCGAACGGCACATGGTCGCTCCCCGGCGGCTGGTGCGATGTAAATCAGTCGGTCGCGGAGAACACCGTAAAAGAGACTTTTGAAGAGGCAGGCTTGCGCGTCACCGCGGACAGGCTCATCGCCGTTCAGGACAGGAACAAGCACAATAAGCCAATATACGCTTACGGGGTCGTAAAAGTTTTCGTCCTCTGCTCCGTTGTCGGCGGCGAATTCATTCCAAATATCGAAACGACCGAAACAAAATATTTCGGAAGAGACGAACTGCCGGAGAATCTCGCGGGCGAAAAGACCTCGCGCGAGCAGATACTGATGTGCTTCGACGCAAATGAGAGCAAACATTGGGAGACAAAGTTCGATTAAGTGATAAATCCATATGTAAAGCGATTTAACTTTACATATGGATTTTTGTTATATCAGCGGATTTTATATAAAACCGTCTCTGAATCGCAGCAATATCAAGTGTTCTGCGATGTTGACCAAAAAGCACGCTCGACAGTTGAGCGCTGTGTAAAGTTATATAACTTTACGCCAAAAAATACAAACCCGACCCAAAAAATTATATCCTCGGGTCGGGTTTCATTATAAAATTCAGGCTATCTCTATCTCAAACGAAACCGTTAGCGACTTCTCTGCGCCGTTGCTGCCGTCCCATTTGAAAGTTGAAGTTCCCGCGCATTTTCCCGCACCGTAAGGCACTGCGTCGGCGGTGCTGCTCATGCCGGAATCCATCTCGGCGGCGACGAGATACATATCCTGGACATAGCTCTCCCCGCTCCTGATAATAAATCGGCGCGTGGCATCCTCGGTCATTTCTACAGGATAATCTTTGTCGTAGAACGCTTTTCCGCCCTGCGTCAGAATTTTCGTGCGTATCTCATAGTGCTGCTGATTATATATCGGGAGCGTTGAAATTATATCTTTTCCGCTGTTGTTCGTGACAGTCGCCGTGATATGCACTTCGCCGCCGGATTTGACCTTCGGATTTTCGATATAAACTTTCAGCGTCACTCCGTCGAGAGTTTTTTCGATTGTCTGCGGAGCTGAACTTATTTCGTCTGTACTTTCTGCCGTGGTGTTCTCCGGAACGGTCGTTCCCGCCGTCTCCGCGTCTCCGTTTCGGCACGCCGCAAAGCTCGTTATGAGCAGAACCGATATTAATATAGAAAGTATTGTTTTTTTCATAGTTTTCGCCTCCGGGCTTGATATTTATTCCGCGCCCTGTTCCCTTTGAAGATTGCGTTCAATCGGCTATAGGCATCCCTCCGTATATCTCTTTTTATTTAATATTATCAGACATTATTGTCAATGTCAATTTTCCGTCCACGATCTACTTTTCTTTTAAACAGTGCCGCCGTTGGCGGCATAGGGTTGTCGAGGTCGCCAACCCCTACAAATTATAATAAAAAGCAAAACACCCGAAGCTGTTTTCACAACTCCGGGTGCTCTCGCGTATTCATTTAGTTGACTTTCATCTCAGTTATCTTCACTCCGGGCTCGATAACATCGATGCACTTGACCGGGCACGCCTCGTGGCACTTGCCGCAGCCGACGCACTTGTCGTAATCGACCTTCGCGCAGAAGTTTTCGACCGTGACCGCGCCGTATTCGCAGGTCTTGACGCACTTCATGCAGCCAATGCAACCCGCCTTGCACTCTTTTCTGGTCTGGGCGCCCTTGTCATGGTTCTTGCACATGACAGCGGCCTTTGCCTCGTGCAGGGGCATAAGATCGATAATGCCCTTGGGGCAGGTATTTACGCACATCTTGCAGGCGTGGCACGCGAGCGGATTTATTCTCGCAACGCCCTCGCAGATATGAATCGCGTCATAGGGACATACCTCAACGCAGTCGCCGAAGCCGATGCAGCCGTAGACGCACTCTTTCGGTCCGCCGAAAAGCTGAGTTGCCATTTTACAGCTCTTGACTCCGACATAGTTGAGCTTCGTGTCCGTGTTGTGAATATTGCCCTGGCAGAGGACAACGGCAGTCATGGGGACAACATCCCCGGCCGCGAGTCCGGTTATTTTTGCAATAGCTTTGCTGACCTCCGCGCCGCCGGGCATGCAGCGTCCGGTGTCGGTGGTCTTGCCCTGAGAGAGGGCTGCCGCATAGCCTGAGCAGCCGGAGAAGCCGCACGCGCCGCAGTTTGCGCCGGGCAGCGCCGCCTGAATCTCCTCAGCCTTTTCGTCGACCGGAACAGCCATGACCTTTGACGCAACGGCGAGACCGAGACCGGCTATAAGTCCGATGACGGAGACGATGACAACCGCAATTATAATAAGATGCATATTATCCCGTCCTTTCTCAACCGAATATGCCGTCGACAACGCCCGAGAATCCGAGGAAGGAGACCGAGGTGAGCGATGCGGCAATGAGCGTTATGGGCAGACCCTGAAGGAATTTCGGCACGTCGCAGCTCTCGAGGCGCTCTCTGACGCCCGCGAACATGACCATGGCGAGCATGAAGCCGAGACCGCCGCCGAGCGAACGCATCATCGACTGGCCGAAATTGTAGTTATTCTCAACGTTTATAAGCACGACGCCGAGCACCGCGCAGTTCGTTGTTATCAGCGGAAGATAGATACCAAGCGCGTTATAAAGCGCGGGCATATACTTCTTGAGGATTATCTCGACGAGCTGAACGAGAGCCGCTATGACAAGAATGAATACTATCGTCTGGAGATATTCGAGATCATTGGGCACGAGCAGCTTCGCGTTGATGGGATATGTAACGGCAGTCGAGAGCAGCATGACGAATATAACGGCGGCACTCATTCCGACTGCGGTGTTGAGCTTCTTCGACACGCCGAGGAACGGGCAGATGCCGAGGAACTTTGCGAGAATGAAGTTCTCTGTAAGGATACCGGTAAGCAGTATTGAAAGCATTATTTTCATTTGCCTGCCGCCTCCTTTCCGTCCTTTTTGTTTTCAACTTCGCCGCGAAGAGAGCAGGAAGCCGCCATCGGGCAAGCCTCGCAGCCCTTGAGCTCCGCCTTTGAAAGACCCTTCTTGTCGGCAAGCTTGTTGGCGCAAGCCATGAGCAGACCGAACACAAAGAAGCCTCCGGGAGGCAGGATGAATATCAGCATGGGGCTGACGGAAGCCGGGATTATCTGAAGTCCGGCGATAGCGCCCGTGCCGAGCAGCTCTCTGACTGCGCCCATGAGGAGCAGTGCTGCGGTGAAGCCGACACCCATGCCGAGACCGTCAACGGCGGAGGCCGCAACGGAGTTCTTGCAGGCGAACGCCTCGGCTCTGCCGAGGATGATGCAGTTGACGACTATCAGCGGCAGGTAAACGCCGAGCTGAGCGTCGATCTGCGGGACGAACGCCTTGACGAGCATCTGGACTATTGTAACGAACGAAGCGATTATAACTATATAAGCGGGGATTCTGACCTTCTGGGGAATCACCTTTTTGAGCGCCGCAATAGCGATATTCGAGCACACAAGGACTATCGAAGCTGCAACGCCCATGCCCAGCGCACTCTCAACCGAGGTCGAAACCGCGAGCGTCGGGCAGGTGCCGAGCACCAGACGGAGAACGGGGTTCTCAACGAGAATACCCTTGGTAAACTCCTGAAAAAGACTCTTTTTCTTTGCCATTTTTTACTCCGCCCCCTTTAAATTGGAATCATAGTAGCTCAGCGCCTCATTGACTGCCGCCGTGACGGCTTTCGAGGTTATCGTAGCGCCGGTGAGCGCCTGGATCTCGTTGCCGGAGGCACTGTTTTTGTTGACTGCAATATCCTTGACCTTTCCCTTGAACTGGTCGAGGAAGCTGGCATTCTGGGCTTTCATGCCGAGACCGGCGGTCTCGTTGAGTTCGAGCGGCGAAATGCCGGTGACTGCGCCGTTTTTGTCGACTCCGGTCATTATCTTCACATCTCCGCCGTAGCCCTTGGAAACGGTGACAAAGACATAGCCGACTTCGTTGCCGCTTGCATCCTTGCCGACGGCATAGGTTCCGCTGCCGCCCTTCATCTCCTGCGTTTCGCCGAACTGAGTCGCGGCGGGCAGGACCTTCTGCCTTGTTTCGACCTCGGTCTGCGCCGAGAGCTCCGCTATCTTCGGAGCCGTGACTTTATTTGTAACGGCGAGAAGAGTCGTGGCGACGAGGCATATCAGAAAGAGCGCTACAGTCGGGATGGCAAATTCCTTGAAATTCTTCATGCCTTCTCAGCCCCTTTCTTCTTTTTTTCCTTGACCGTGCCGAAAGGCTTCGGGGTGGTCAGATGCTCTATATGAGGAACGAGTATGTTCATAAGGATTATTGAGAACGAGACGCCCTCGGGCAGCGAACCGAAGAGTCTGATGAACGAGGTCAGCAGACCGCAGCCGATGCCGAAGATTATTCTGCCCTTGAGATTGATGGGCGAGGTGGTGTAGTCGGTAGCCATGAAGAACGCGCCGAGCATGAGTCCGCCGCTGAGCAGCTGATAGGCGACAAAAGTGAAGCTGCCCTTGCCGGCTATGAGCATTATAACGGCTACAGTGCCTATAAACGACAGCGGAATGGCGGGAGAGATTATCTTTCTTATCATCAGATAAACTCCGCCGATTATCAGCGCCACTGCGCAGGTCTCGCCGAGGCTGCCGCCGCGGATGCCGATGAGCATATCAACGAGGCTCGGCAGTCCGTCGGAGAGCTCGCCGCCCTTTGTCATCATGGTTAAAGGTGTTGCGGTGGTGACCGCTTCGGTGCCCTTGTCGAGCCACGAGAGGGGCTTTATCCATGTGGTCATGGCGGTCGGGAACGAGACCATGAGAATGATTCTTCCGGTTATTGCGGGGTTGACGAAGTTCTGACCGATTCCGCCGAAGAGCTGTTTTACAACAACTATCGCGATGACGGAACCTATCGCCGCCTGCCACAGCGGAATAGACACAGGCAGGTTAAACGCGAGCAGAAGTCCGGTGACGACCGCGCTCAGATCACCGAGCGTGTTGCTGCGCTTCATGATTTTGCGCGACAGATACTCGGAGAGCATGCATGTGCCTATCGTTACGAGGCAGATGAGCAGGACGCGCGGACCGAAGAGCCAGACGGACGCCGCAAGGGCGGGGATCAGCGCGATAATAACATTGAGCATTATTCCGCTGACCGTCTGAGCCGAGCGCACATGGGGAGATGCGCTGACTGTAAGTTTCTTTTCAGGCATTTCAGGCATTTTTGCTCTTCTCCTCTCTCAGCATCTGTTTTGCAAGGCGCATATACTGGACGAGCGGCTTTGCCGCGGGACATGAATAAGCGCATGAGCCGCACTCCATGCAGACCATGGCGCCGGATTTTTCAAGCCTGTCTATATCCTTCGCCTTTATATAGCGTTCAACAAGCGTGGGCATAAGGCTCAGCGGACATGCCGCCGCGCATCTGCCGCAGCGGATGCAGTCGCGCTCTTTCTTGACCTTCGACGCATCGTCGGCAAAGGCGAGAATGGCGTTGTTCTGCTTGAGAACGGGAATATCCGTGTTGACAACGGCAAGTCCCATCATCGGGCCGCCGGTTATTATCTTGCCGGGTTCGGCTTTGAAGCCGCCGCAGAAGTCGATTATTTCACCGACGTTCATGCCGATAGGCACGCGGACGTTCTTCGGGTCGGCTATCGCGGAGCCGTCAACGGTCAGCGAGCGGCTGACGAGCGGCTTGCCGCTCTTGAGATATCTTGCTATAAATGCGACGGAGGCAACGTTCATAACAACGCAGCCGACATCGGCGGGCAGCTTTCCGGGCGGAACCTTTCTGCCCGTGGCGGAGAGCACCATCATCTTCTCTGCGCCCTGAGGATACTTCGACTTTAGCGTCATGAGTCGCACCACGTTATCCTCCGCAACGTCTCTGTCCGCTATAGCCTTGAGCACTTTGAAAGCTTCGGGCTTGTTGTCCTCTGCGGCGATAACGACGCGCTTGAAGCCGAGTATCTCTTTCAAAGTATAGATACTCGAGAGGATGTCCCACGAATTTTCAAGGCACTCGCGGTAGTCGACGGTTATGTACGGTTCGCACTCCGCGGCGTTGACTATGAGTGTGTCAACATTCTTGTCGGGCGGGATACGCAGCTTGACATGCGTGGGGAAGCCCGCTCCGCCGAGTCCGACAAGACCGGAATCCCTGACAGCGCGAAGGAAGCTCTCCTTACCCGTCACCTTCGGCGGCTCAAGGCCGTCGAAAAGGCGCATCTCGCCGTCGGACTCTATCTCCACCGCCTGAGTGATAACGCCGTTTGCAAGCGTCGCCTGCTTGACTGCGCTGACAGTGCCGGAGATCGAGGCGTGGATCGGCGCGCTGAGGAATTTGTCGCTGTCGCCCACTATCTGTCCGACCGAAACTTTGTCGCCCGCTTTTACAGTGGGTGTGCACGGTACACCGATATGCTGCTGCATGGGCAGGAGCACTTTTTCGGGGACTGGAATTCTTACGACTTCACAGTCTGCGGTGTTCTTGTTGTGGTTGACATGCACGCCGCCGCGTACCTGCTTGACAGCTTTGAGAACACCGTCGAGTTTAACCGAGCTCATTTCTTCAACTCCTTATGATTAATTATTACTTCTTTATTATAAACCGCGTCTGTTTTTCGAGCGCCGGCATGACTATGCGCAGCACCGTTCCAGTAACAGCTCCGGTTATAAGCGAAAATATCAGCAGTGCCGGCGCATAGCCGAGCACGGCTCCCGTCCCCGTGAGCACCGCCGCGGCGGCAAGCTGACCTGCGTTATGGCATACGGCGGCGATTATCGACGCGCCGAGCAGACCGAAGGGATCGGATTTTATTTTTGTTGCCGCCCACATCGCGAGGGTGCTGAGCACTCCTCCCGCGAGGCTCATAAAAAACGCCGTCGCGCCGCGTGTCATCAGCGCAAAGAGCGCCTTGAACACGGTTATGCACATCGCCTGCGGCAGTCCGAGAGTAAGAACAGTGAACATCGTCACTATATTTGAAAACCCCGGCTTCGCTCCCGGCGGCAGAAACGGCAGAGAGGGAATCAGATTTTCAAGAAACGAGAGCGCGATCGCCTGGGCGCAAAGGATACCTAAAAGAGCGGTCTTTCTCGCTTTCATGAGCATATCCTCCCGGTCAGTGCGTCGTGCCGCTTCTCCGAGCCATCGAGCCTTATCACAACTCCTGCGGGCAGGCACGCAGCGGTGTCGCCCGGGCGGGTGAGTTTGCCCGATTTTACGCACAATTTGTCGCGGCAGTCCGCATCTTCAAACCAGACAGCTCCGTCCTTTATTTTTATCACGACCTTGGGGTCGGTGTCGGGTGTTATTGTCATATCAGCGCTCTTGTCGAGCGTTACGCGGCGATATACTTCGCCGCCCGCATAGATGACCGCCTCGGTTTTTCCGTTCGACGGCAAAAATCGCCATATCAAAAGAGCCGCGCCGACGCAGAGTATGACCGCTATCAATGCGATATCGGCTTTTTTTATGAATCTGCGCTGCATCTGTCTCCCCCGTTATAAAAGTTTGAAGCCGTCCTTTTCAAGTTTGAAGCTGTCCGCGAGAGAACCCGTGACCCTGACGCTCCTGTCATTGAACACGAACACAGCCTGCACGCCGTATTTTTCAAGCAGCGGCAGCGATTTTTCGTAGCCGAGCACGAAGCACGCAGTCGAAAGCGCGTCGGACATAAAGCCGTCGCTGCAAACGACCGTCACGCTGACAAGTCCGCTCTCTGCGGGATAACCCGTTTTCGGGTCGAGTATATGATGATATCGCACGCCGTCGCGGTCAAAATACCGCTCGTAGCTGCCGGAAGTAGAAACACAGGTCGCGGGCAGAGTCAAAACCGCAAAGCTCTCAGTCGAGCTCTCCGAAAAAGGATCTCTTATACCGACAGTGAATTTTTCTCCCTCGCCGTAGAGAAGTATGCTCCCGCCAACGGAGACGACCGCGCGCTTTATTTTTGAATTTTCGAGCACTCCGCGCACCTCGTCGCAGGCAATGCCCTTGCCGACCGAGCCGAGATCGAGCACCGTGCCCGACGGTATTTTTATACCGCTCTCGTTTATCTCTATGGCAGAGCCCGTGCCGTTGAGCGCCGAGTTTATTTCATCCTTGCCGGGCACTCTCTCATTGCCCGTACCGAAGCCCCAGAGGTCGCTGAGTCTGCCGAGCAGCGGATCGAACGCGCCGCCGCTCGACTTTCTCAGCTCTTCGCACTTCGAGAGTATATCCTCCATCTTCTTTTCGGGGTCGTTTATCTTCCCGTTTGCAGAAGACGAAAAGAGAGTTATCTTAACGCTCTGTCCCGCCGCGTCGTTTATCTCGCTGACAGCGGATGTTTCGATATGGCGCGAGAGGAGCTTATTTTCGAGCTCCGATATGCAGTCAAAAATCGCTTCGCCGACCTTTTTCGCGTCTTTGCCCTCGATGTCCGCGCTGACGGCGGTGTTCATCATCGCAGACGAAGACGAGAACTCACGGCTCTGCTTTATGCCGTCATATGCCACGAGACCGACCAAAACGGCAGCCGCCGCGCACAAAAGCGCGATAATCAGCTTTTTCGAGCTTTTTTTCATCGGTCTTCCTCCGCAGTCAAAACTTCCATATACCTATAACATATATATTTTACATTGTTTTTCTTCAAACTTCAAGGACTTAAAATTGTCATTTCCGACGGCGAAAAAATATAGAAATATTTCTTTATCGATACAAAAATTGCTTTTTAAGCTCGATGTACAAAAAAATACAAAAATTTTATTGAAACTTAATAAAATTTCGTCCTTTTTATGGTGACAGAACTAAGAAAATATGGTATAATCTAACAAAATATTTCGATAATATTATCAGTTATGACGAAAATTTATTTTTGCCGTAACGCTAATATAAAGCGAATTTCGGAGATAATCTATGTTTGAACAGTCAATCAGCGTCGACAGAATGGAGCAGGCGGTCAGCCTGTTCGGCAGTTTCGACGAAAATATTAAAATGATAGAAAAAGAGTTCGATGTCGGCGTCGTCAGCCGCGGCTCGGAGATAAAGGTCACGGGCGAGGCGGAGAACGTCTCAAAGGGCGTGCGCGCGATAAACGGACTTTTGATGCTCATCAACCGAGGCGAGGCGCTCAGCGACCAGAATGTCCGCTATGTCATCTCGCTCGTCAACGAGGGCAACGAGGATCAGCTCCCGCAGATGACTGCGGACTGCATCTGCATCACTTCAAAGGGCAGACCGGTCAAGCCGAAAACGCTCGGTCAGAAGAAATATATCGAAGCCATCCGCAAAAATACGGTCACTCTCGGCGTCGGACCCGCCGGCACAGGTAAAACTTATCTCGCGGTCGCCATGGCGGTGACGGCTTTTCGAGCAAAGGAAGTCAACCGTATAATTCTTACCCGCCCAGCAGTTGAAGCGGGCGAGAAGCTCGGATTCCTACCCGGAGATCTTCAGCAGAAGGTCGACCCCTATCTGCGCCCGCTCTACGACGCGCTGTTCGATATGCTCGGCGCGGAGAGCTTCCAAAAGCAGCTCGAGCGCGGAAATATAGAAGTCGCGCCCCTCGCATATATGCGCGGACGCACGCTTGACGACAGCTTCATTATCCTCGACGAGGCGCAGAACACCTCGGTCGAGCAGATGAAGATGTTCCTGACCCGTCTCGGCTTCAACTCGAAGATGGTCGTCACGGGCGATATCACCCAGATCGACCTGCCCGACGGCAGGCGAAGCGGTCTCGTCGACGCAGTGAAGATTCTCAAAGATGTCGACGATATTCAAATTGTCAGGTTCAACGAGCGCGATGTGGTCAGACACAAGCTCGTTCAGGATATAATCAAAGCCTACGAAAAACACGAGGATGTGAAAAAAAGAAAATGAGAGGCAAAGTTAAGGTAATTATCACAAACGACCAGCATGAGGTCAAAATACCGACAGGAGTAAGAATGCTCGTGCGCCGCGCATGCACCGCGGTTCTGACACTCGAGGAATTTAACGATCCTGCCGAGATAAGCGTCCGCTTTGTGGACGACGAAGAGATACACAGACTCAACCGCGAATACCGCAACGTGGACAGGAGCACCGACGTGCTCTCGTTCCCCCTTGGTGAAAACGGAGTGTATGACACAAATCTTGACACGGGCGCAAAGATGCTCGGCGACATAGTCATTTCTATCCCCCACGCAGTCAGCCAGGCCGAGCGTTTCGGCCACACGCTCCAGCGCGAGATAGCATTCCTTACCGTACATTCGATGCTCCACCTGCTCGGCTATGACCACGAGGGCGGCGGAATCGAGAGCGTGCGCATGCGCGAAAAGGAGGAGACCGTCTTGACTCAGCTCGGTCTGCCCAGAAGCGGAAGCTACTATATGGGTGACGAATAAATGAAAGGTCTGCTCAAGAGCTTTGTCTATGCGGGGTCGGGCATCATCACCTGCATCAGGCAGGAGAGAAATATGCGCGTGCACCTCGTGTGCATGATATATATGTATTCATATCTCCTGATCTATGACTTCTTCGAGGTCTCGCGCACCCAGTTTGCGATAATTTTTATCGCGAACGCGATAGTTGTCATGGGCGAGCTGTTCAACACCGCTATAGAAGCGGTCGTTGACATGGCGGAGGAGAAGTTCAGCGAGAAATACAACCGCCTTGCGAAAATATCGAAAGATACCGCAGCGGGAGCCGTGCTTGTCGGCGCTATATTCGCCGTTTGTACCGGCATTGCGATTCTCGCTCAGCCCGATGCGTTCAGGGCGATGTTCGCCTACTACGCAGAGAAGCCGTATATGATAGCCGTTTTGATCGCCAGCCTTGTGCTGAGCTTCACTTTCATATTCACGGGCTTCAATTTCAAGAAAAAAGACAAATAATATATAAAAAATCAATGACCGCTGACTGTCATATCAGCGGTCATCTATATGAGGAGAAGTTATGACTCAGACAAGAACCGCTTTCATCGCAATAGTCGGCTGCCCGAATGTAGGCAAGTCGTCGATACTCAACCGCCTGCTCGGCCAAAAAGTCGCCGTCGTGTCGCCCAAGCCGCAGACCACGCGCACGAAAATAATGGGCGTGCTGACCGAGGACGAGGTTCAGCTCGTTTTCACCGACACCCCCGGCTTCCATCGCCCGCGCACAAAGCTCGGCGAAAAAATGATAAAGGCGGTCAGCGACAGCATCTCGGGCGTTGACGCATGTCTCTTTGTTGTTGAGCCCTCGGGCGAGCTGCGCGACGCGGAAAAAGACCTTCTCAAGAAGTTCAAGGACGAGAAAATGCCCGTCATTCTCGCCATAAACAAAATAGATTCAGTCAAGCAGAAAGAATTGCTTATCGAGCGCATGGCGCAGTTCTCCGCGCTCTATGATTTCGAGGCGATAGTCCCCTGCTCCGCGCTCAAGGGCGACGGATTCGGCGATCTAAAAGACGAGCTGTTCAAGCAGGCTCAGCCCTCGCCGCATTTCTTCCCCGACGACACCCTGACCGACCAACCCGAGCGCGTGCTCGCCGCCGAGATAATCAGAGAGAAGCTTTTGAATCTTCTCGACGACGAAGTGCCGCACGGTGTTGCGGTATGCATAGAGAGAATGCACGAGCGCGAGGACTCGAATATAACCGATATCGACGCCACGATTTACTGCGAGCGCGAGAGCCACAAGGGCATAATAATCGGCAAAAAAGGCGAGATGCTCAAAAAAGTCTCGACAAAGGCGCGCGAGGATATGGAACGCTTCTTCATGTGCAAAATCAACCTCCACTGCTGGGTAAAGGTCAAAGAGGGCTGGCGCAACAGAGAGGGACTCATCCACAATTTCGGGCTCGACAACGAATAAAATTTTTCCTATCATAAATGCGCCGCGCAGTGAAAAAAATATTTTTACACTGCACGGAGGAGCGCACATCGCGCGTTTATCATAGATGAAAAATACGGACAAAAACACGGTTCAGAATGCATGGAACGCCTTTGAAATGAGCGGCAGAGTCGAGGACTATCTCCGCTATGCAAAGACGAATATCCGCGCGGGAGGTGAAACGGCAAGTGCAGACGCAGACAGAGGGGCTGATAATCAAGTCCCGCGATATCAATGAAAATGACACCGTCGTCAAAATTTTGACAGGCGACCTCGGGCTCATCTCCGCCTTTGCAAACGGCACGAAGAAAGTGAAGAGCCGAACCGCGAGCGCCGCCGTTTCGCCGATGACATACTCCCGCCTGACCCTCTACCGCGGGCGCGAGAGCTACATAGTTGACGACGCAAAAGCGATAGACGTGTTTTTCGGGCTGCGCGAGGACATTGAAAAATTATCGCTCGCGAACTATTTCTGCGAGCTTGCGGGCGAGTTTTCGCCCGAGAACACCGAGGCTCACGAATTCTTGAGCCTGACGCTGAATTTACTGCACCTGCTGTCCGAGGACAAGCGGAGCGCGGATTTCTTAAAACCCGTCGGCGAGCTGCGTATGCTCGCGCTCGCGGGCTATATGCCCGACCTCGCCGGATGCCAATCCTGCGGGAACGAGCTGCCCGACGAGCCTGTTTTCAGCCTGCGTCATGCGGGATTTTTCTGCCGTAATTGCGCACCCGACGGCGAGGGAATACCCGTGACGCCCGGCGTGATAAATGCGATGCGCCATATCTGCACCTGCGATGACCGCGCGCTTTTCGCGTTCCGTATGCCGGACAGCTCGCTGAAAATTCTCGGCGATATCACCGAGCGCTACCTGCTTCTCCAGCTCGGGCACAAGCTGAGAACGCTGGATTTTTACAAGAGCATAAAGATGTGAAAAAAATTGTCTCTCTTGAGAGGCGATTTTTTATTTGCTTCGAAACACTCTTATTTTTCTTCCTGTTTTCATGCAATTATCTATAACATATTTTGTTCCCGTTGACTTTCCGTCCCAAAAGGCGATAACTTCATCAGCATATTCTATTATTTGAATGTTTCGATATAGCGGCGCTAATTTACCATACCTTTTATAGTCCGGAAAAAATTCAGTTAATTTTTTACCGTTTCTTCGTGCGTACTCCCTTGCGCAAGTATCCACTCCGGCTGCTCCTCCGGAAACAATTTCATCAACATCACTCGGAATAAAATCTTCCAAGCAACTCACATTAAGACTTCTCGAACCCACAACAGCTATTTTCATCGGCTTTCTCACCCTTTTATACGCACTTGCGTATAAATTATATCAAATGCGTTTCTATTACGCAAGTGCGTATACTATCGTGCGAATATTTTTATAAAATTTGCACGAGGTGAGGATATGCAAATAAAAGAAGCTATCGTTAAGCGGATAAAAAATATCTGCCTTGAGCGCGGCATGAAATATAACGAGCTCGCAACACGTTCCGGCGTTACGCCGTCAACAGTTTACAGTATGCTCGACCCGAGCCGCCGTGATCTGTCGGTTATAACTCTCAAAAAGCTCTGCGACGGGCTTGATATGACAATAACCGAGTTCTTTGACGATGACATATTCAGAACCCTCGAACAGGAAATTCAATAAAATATCAGCCGGGCGGATATCCGTCCGGCTGTTTTTATCCTGTTGTGCTCTCGCTCTGCGCGGCATTTTTTGTCGGGAAATCGAAGCCCTGCATGAATCCGTCGAGCTCGGTCGAGCAGATGTCGCCGCCTATCACCGCACCCTCGTAGACGAGGATATTCGCCTGCACCGTCCCGCTGTCGCCCTCATAGCCGGGGTAATTTTTTATGTTGTATGTCCAGCGCTTTGCGCGCTTTCCCGCATACGGGGTAAGGTCGAGGTTCTGCGCTTTCTGAATCTCATTGTATTTTTCATATCCCCTGTCGAACTCGGCGGGGATTATAACCTCCGCGACCTCGGCCGGATCCTCCTCTATCTCCCAGCCGAACTGGGACAGAAACGCCGCGCGTTCCGAGGCGTTCGATGCCTTGAGGCTTATCGCGTTGTCGCTGACCGCGGGCTTGCCGCGGTTTATCAGCAGCACCACCGCCGCCACGGCGAGCACCGCCGCGAACGCAGTCAAGGCAATTTTCAGCTTTGAGGATTTGATTGAAAACACAAACACTTTTCTCCGCCCCTTCGCGCTTATAAAGATAGTTGATATATATGCTCATTTCTCCCGCTTTATCACGGTTGACAAATCTTGCTGAAATGGTAATATTATACTGTAACTTATTTCACATTTCGGAGGCAGGAAAAAGCATGAAAAAATGCAGTCTCATCCCCTTTGCCGTCCTCGCCGCAGCAGCGGGCGCAGGCGCGGCGGTCGGCAGAAAATTAAAGACCGACAAGGCTTTCCGCCGCGACTTTGACGACGCTGTCGGAAAAGGTATCCTCGCCGCCGTCGGCAAAATTGCCGACAAGCTCCCCGAGCCGAATTTCGGCGATGTCTCGAACTATCAGAGCCGTGATTTCTATCCCGGTCACAGCGAATTTGCATCATCGGGCAAGCGCGGTTCAAGATGGCGTCTCGGCTACGCCCGCCGCAGTCTCGTCCCCGACGACTACAATCAAAAGAACTACTACATAGCGGGCTATCTCTCCTATCCGCCTAATATAATGAGTGGGGTTATCGACGACCAGGCGGTGCGCGTTATCTGCCTCGACGATTCGAGCGGACGCGGGAGCGTGGTTTTCGCCGTCATTGACTGCGTCGGAATATCCGGCACGGACATACGCCGCATACGCGAGAGACTGGCGGACTTCGCAAAAGAAAATAATATAGTTTCCATCAATATTTCCTCCATCCACTGTCACAGCGCGATTGACACACAAGGTCTTTGGGGCGATCTTCCGAAGATGCTCAAGAACAATGTCAAGGCTATCAAGGACGGACGGTATGACGATATAATTTCAGGGCGCGACCCCGAGTTCATGGAGAATCTGTTCGAAAAGACCGCGGACGCGATAAAAGAGGCGTTTGATTCCATGCAGCGCGGAAAGCTCACCTATGTGCGCACCGACGCTATCGACTTCGCGCGCGACAAGCGCCCGCCCTATGTCTGGGACAAAGATATAGTCCGCCTGCGCTTCATCCCCGACAACGGCTCAAGGGAGACCGTAGCCGCGTTCATGGCGGCTCACCCGACCGCGCTCGGCGCGAAGAACACCATGCTCAGCTCCGACTACATCGCATCGATGGAGCAGGAGATAAACAAGGCGGGCAGGAACTTTATATTCTTCCAGGGCGCGGAGCTTGCGATAGCCCAGCAGCGCGACTGCATAACCGAGCATGATGGCTCGGAGGGCTGGCAGGAATACGGCAAGACTCTCGGACGCTTCCTGCTCTCTATCCCCGAAGAGGACGAGAGGCGCGTCGCGACTTTCATAAACATTAAAAACCGCGAAATATTTATCCCGGCGGACAACCCGATACTCATCGCCGCCGCAAAAGCAGGACTCGTTGACAACACAGTTCTGCACGACCCGAGCGAAAAATCCGGCTACTGCTTCGTCAGCGAGGTCGGCTATGCAGAAATTGGCAAGGAGCTGTCCCTCGCACTCATCCCCGGTGAGCTTGCGCCCGAGATTCTGCTCGGAGGCGCATACGGCGCGGACGAGAGCTTCAACCGCACCGCGTGGGAATATCCGCCCATGCGTGACATGATTCCCGAGGGCAGAGAGCTGAGCGTTATAGGTCTGTGCAACGACGCGATGGGATATATCCTGCCCGACAACGACTACGGCAGCGTCATAGCAAAAGACCACTACGAAGAGGCGGTCTCGGCGGGAAGGCGCGCGGGGTCGACTGTAACTGAAGCTTTCGGAGAGCTTGTCAAAAGTCTCCGATAAAAATAAAATACAACGGAGGGAAACCCCATGTGCAAAAACATCCGGCGAATCTTCAGCATCATTCTTGCGGCGATACTGCTGCTCTGCGCGAGCCTGCCCGTTTTCGCAAAGAGCGAAAAATGCTCCTGCGGCACGCCGCCCGTAATCTACGTCGCGGCCTTGGGCAGCGCGAAGCTCTATCTTGACAAGGGCACGGAGAACGAGCGACTGCTGTTCAGACCCGACACCGCCGCTTATCTGCGCCTTGCCGCACGTCTCGCCCCGGCAATAGCGCGCCTCGCCATAGACAAGAACTATGACGCTTTCGGCGACGCGCTCATCGACGGAGTCCGCGGCGTCTTCGGCGATTTGCAGATGGACGAAAACGGCGACTCCACAGACCGCGTGACCTCGGACGCCAAGCTGCCCGACGACCCCGACCACGGCGTTGACAAGAGCTACTATTTCGCCTACGATTTCCGTGAGGACCCGCTCACGGTCGCGGACAAGCTGCACGAGTACATCGCCTGCGTAAAGAAGCTGACCGGGCACGACACAGTGCTTTTGCGTGCCTCGTCCATGGGCGGCGTTATGACCATGGCGTATTTCTACAAATACGGCACCGACGGCATCGACGCGTGCATCTTCCAGTGCTGCCCGATTCTCGGCACACAGGTGGCGGGCGACCTCTTCACAAAGAAAATCACTATCGACCCGGACGCCCTCGTGCGCTACGCCTCCCAGCTCCCGACCGATGAGCAGTGGCAGTCCGATCTGCTCTGCATAGTGCTTGATATGTTAAATTACGCGGGTGTTTTCAAAACACTCGTCGGCGTTGCGGATAAGCTGCTCGAAAATCTGACGGACAGGGTCTTTGACGAGCTCATGTACCCCGTGTTCGGCTCGATGCCCGGAATATGGAGCTTCGTGACGGACGACGAATACGAGCAGGCGAAAAAAATGGCGTTCGATGAAAACACCTCAAAGCGTTTAATCTCCCGCCTCGACGAGTATCACTACAATGTCCAGTGCAAAGCCGGAGAGATACTGAACAAGGCGAAAAAAGACGGCGTAAAAATAATGATAGTCGCGGGCTACAACAAGCAGCGCACGCCGCTCGTTGAGTCATATATGGCAAACAGCGACGCGACGGTTGACACGAAATACGCCTCCGTCGGCGCGACTGTGGCAGACCTCGGCTCCGCGCTCCCCGAAGGCTATGTTCAGAAGAATGAGACGGGCGTTCACGACCACCTCTCGAAGGACGGCGTGATAGACGCATCGACCTGCCTCCTGCCCGAGAACACCTGGTTCATAAAGGATATGCTCCACTGCAAGATTCACGATGGGCACAAAGCGATGTACAACTGGTTCTTCTATTCAGAGTCTCAGCCCGATGTCTGGTCAAACGAAAAATATCCGCAGTTTTTGCAAAACGATGTGAACGCAAAGACGCTCGCTCCCATAGGCACTCAGGCAAGACCCGCTGCATCGAACGGCGGTTCGGGCAGCTCGAAAGAGCCTCTGACCCCGCAGACCGGTTCGGCCTCATTTGCGGCGGTTATCCCGCTCCTGTTTGCCCTGCCCGCCGTAGTTGTTTCAAGGCGGCGCAAACGCTCATAAGAGAAAATTGCAACAGCCGACGGCCATATGTTTCGCTGTCGGCTGTTTGTTCTTTATTTAACGGTTAAATATTTGTAAATCCTACTTCTTCGGGCTTGAAATAGGAGTAAATAATGTATAAAATAAGACTGTAAATCAAGTGCTGCTTTTTATACGGCACAACAAGAAAGGTCGTGCAAAGATGGCAAGATTTCTCTACTCCGCCTTTTCCGACGAAGCCGCCGACAGCATCGACGGCCAGATAGCCGCCTGCAAGGCAAACGGCGTGACGCACATGGAACTGCGCGGCGTCGACGGCAAGAACATCTCCGAGTTCACCGTTGACGAGGCAAAGGCACTCAAGGAAAAGCTTGACGCAAACGGCATGAAGGTCTCTTCCATAGGCTCTTACTATGGAAAGATCGAGATAACCGACGATTTTGAGTCCCATTTCGAGGGCTTCAAGAACACAGTTGAAGTGGCGAAGATACTCGAAGCGAAGTATATCCGCCTGTTCAGCTTCTATTTCACGAAGGGCGAGAGCTACGATGAGTACCGCCCGGAGGTCATGCGCAGAGTCAGAGCCATGGCTGAATATTCAAAGGAGCGCGGAGTCCTCTGCTGCCACGAGAACGAGCGCGGTATTTACGGCGATATCCCCGAGAGATGCCTCGATCTCCACAAGGAGCTCGGCGATGTCATCGGCGGAATTTTCGACCCCGCGAACTATATTCTCAACGGCGTTGAAATTCTCCCCGCATATGAGCTGCTCGAGCCCTACATCACCTATATGCATGTAAAAGACGCGATAGGTGCCGAGGAGACTGTTGTCCCCGCAGGTCATGGCGATGCTCATTTTGATGAGCTCATCCGCCGCTTCAACAAAAAAGAGGGCGAGAGATTCCTCTCCGTCGAGCCGCACCTCAAGGTGTTTGATGCACTCAAGACCATTGAGCGCGACGACAGCCTCTCGCTGAAAATGGATAAGTTCACCTACCCTGACAACAACGCGTCCTTTGCCGCTGCGGTCGGCGGAATAAAGGAAGTTGTCGCAAGAGTCAAGACCCTGCGCTACGGCATAATCGGCGTTGGCAACATGGGTTCTGCTCACCTCGGCTATTATCTCGACGGACTCATCCCCGAGATGGTTCTCACGGCGATAGCCGATATCGATCCCGCAAAGCTTGAGCGCGCCGAGAAGAAATGCCATGACAGAAGCTGCGAGATAAAATGCTTTGACTCCGCCGAGGCCCTCATTGACTCGGGCGAGGTCGACGCTGTTATAGTCGCAACGCCGCACTATTCTCACCCGCCGATAGTCGAATACGGTCTGACTCACGGCGTCCATGTGCTCAGCGAAAAGCCCGCAGGCGTCTATACAAAGCAGGTTCGCGAGATGAACGAAGTCGCCTCGAAGAGCGACAAAGTGTTCGCGCTGATGTTCAATCAGAGGACAAATCCCATGTATATCAAGCTGCGCGAAGTCGTGCAGAGCGGCGAATACGGCGAGCTGCACCGCTTCAACTGGCTCATCACCGACTGGTACCGCACGCAGGCATATTATAACTCCGGCGGATGGCGCGCAACCTGGAGCGGCGAGGGCGGCGGCGTCCTGCTCAACCAGTGCCCGCATCAGCTCGACCTGTGGCAGTGGATAACCGGCATGCCCGCATCCATTCAGGCACAGTGCTCTGTCGGCAAGTGGCACAATATTGAAGTTGAAGACGATGTGACCATATACGCCGAATATCCCAACGGCGCGACCGGCGTGTTCATCACGACGACCGGCGACGCACCCGGCACGAACAGACTCGAAATAACGCTCGACCGCGCGAAGATAGTCTGCGAGAACGACAGGATAAGAGCCTATGTCCTCGACCAGTCCATGACCGAGTTCAGCAAAACAGCTGAAGAGGGCTTCGCGAAGCCCAACGGTCACTGGGAGGATATCGACTACGTCGACACGGACACCGAGCAGCATGTCGCAGTCACAAACGCATTTGCGGCGCATATCCTGCACGGCACTCCGCTCATCGCGCGCGGCGAAGAGGGCATCAACGGTCTGACTATCTCGAACGCGGCGCACCTGTCCTCATGGCTCGGCAAGAAAGTTACCCTCCCGATAGACGAGGATCTGTTCTATGCCGAACTCCAGAAGAAAATCGCCTCGTCTTCCGGCAAGAAAGAGCCCGTGAAGGAAGTTGTCGTTGAGGATATGTCCTCGACCTACGGCTCATAATCGAAAGAAAACAGAGGTAGAATATGAAGATATCTATCGTGGGCTGCGGCGGAATAAGCCGCACCCACATCGGAGCCGTCCGCGATATACCGTACGCACGGATAATCAGCGTTGCGGACTGCATTCCCGAGCGCGCCGAGGCGGCGGCAAAGCAGTGCGGCGCGAAGGCATATACGAGCCTTGAAGACATGCTCGCGGGCGAAAAGCCGGATGTTTTACATATCTGCACCCCGCACTATCTCCATGTTCCGATGGCGGTTTACGCGATGGAGCGCGGAGTCGATGTGCTGTGCGAGAAGCCGTGCGCCATGACGGAAGGCCAGCTCGAAGAGTTGCGCGAATGTCAGCGCAGGACGGGGCGGCAGTTCGGAGTCTGTTTTCAGAACAGATACAACCGCTCGGTGCAGTATCTCAAAAATATCATTGATTCAAAAACATACGGCGAGCTTATCGGCATGAGGGCTTTTGTCACCTGGAAGCGCGACGCGGACTATTACGCGAGCGGCGACTGGCGCGGCAAAAAAGCGACCGAGGGCGGCGGAGTGCTGATAAATCAGGCTCTGCACACGCTTGATCTGATGAATATGCTCGGCGGAAATGTAAAAGCCGTGACCGCACATGCTTCAAACGACCATCTCAAGGGCATAATAGAAGTTGAGGACACGGTGAGCGTATTTGCCGAATTTTCGCAGGGCTTTCGCGGAGTGTTCTTCGCAACGACCGCAAACGCCGTCACCTCGCCAATAATGCTCGAAGCAAACTTCGCCGACCGTTCGGTACGCATCGAGGGCGACAGCGTGTTTGAACTAAAAGACGACAAGCTCACCCCGGTGCTCGCTGCGGACAAGTTCGACAACCACGGCAAGCTCTGCTGGGGCAGCGGACACAGCGCGCTGATACGCGATTTCTACGACGCGGTCAGAAATAACCGCCCGTTTGCAATAGATGCAGACGAGGGCGGCAAGGCGATCGAGCTCCTGCTCGCCATATACAAGAGCGCTGAGGCAGACGAACGCATAGAGTTATAAAAAGAAAGGGAAGATTGAAATGCAGATGACTTTTCGCTGGTTCGGCGACACCAAGGACACGGTATCGCTCGAACAGATAAGGCAGATCCCCGGCGTCAAGGGCATTGTCCCCGCGCTGCACACCCTGCCCGCAGGCGAAGTATGGCCGCTCGATATGGTCATGGACATGAAGCACGAGATCGAGGCGGCGGGCCTTACGATGGAATGCATCGAGAGCGTCAACGTCCATGAGGATATCAAGCTCGGCAACGAAAACGCAGACAAATATATCGACAACTATATCGAATCCATCCGCAATCTCGGCAAGGCGGGCGTCAGAGTGATATGCTACAACTTCATGCCAGTTTTCGACTGGACGCGCACCGACCTCGCCATGGATATGGGCAACGGCGCGACCTGCCTGTCATATAACGGCGCGCAGATCGAGGGCAAGAGCCCCGAGGATATGTTCCGCGAGATTGACGAGAACTCGAACGGCTACGCAATGCCCGGCTGGGAGACCGAGCGCATGGGCGAGATAAAGGAGCTGTTCCAAAAGTACAAGGGCGTGACCGAAGACGATCTCGTTGAGAATCTCCGCCACTTCCTGCGCCGCATAGCTCCCGTCTGTGAGGACTGCGGAATCAAAATGGCTATTCATCCGGACGATCCGCCATGGGGCATCTTCGGTCTGCCGAGGATAATCAAGAACACCGCAGATCTCGAACGCCTGCTTTCGCTCGTTGACAGCGACATAAACGGCATCACCTTCTGCACCGGCTCGCTCGGCGCATCGAAAGATAACGACCTGCCCGCGATGATAAGAAAATTCGGCGACAGGATATATTTCGCGCATCTGAGAAACGTCCTCAGACGCGACGGCTGGTTCAACGAGACCTCCCACCTGTCCTCGGACGGCTCACTCGATATGTACGAGATAGTCAAAGCGCTCTATGAGAGCGGATTCGACGGCTATATCCGCCCCGATCACGGCAGAATGCTGTGGGGCGAAAAAGCCCGTCCCGGCTACGGTCTGTACGACCGCGCGCTCGGAGCGGCATATATAAACGGACTCTGGGAAGCTGTCTCAAAGTCCGAAAGGGAAGGAAGATAACCATGGTACACGAAAATCTTAACGGCCGCGTTGCGGTCATAACCGGCGGCGGCGGAGTTCTCTGCAGCGGATTTGCAAAGGATCTTGCGGCTCAGGGAGTAAAGGTCGCGATACTCGACCTGCGCGAAGAGGCGGCTCAGAAGGTCGCGGACGAGATTAAAGCAGCGGGCGGCGAGGCTCTTGCAGTCGGCTGCAACGTGCTCGAGAGCGAGAGCCTTGAGACGGCGCGCGAGAAGATAAACGCCGCGCTCGGTTCATGCGATATCCTCGTCAACGGTGCGGGCGGCAACTCCCCGCTCGGCACGACTACCAAAGACACACTCGAGCTCGAGGACATAGCCCACAAGGCAGAGGGAGTCAAGACTTTCTTTGACCTCGACCCCAAGGGCATTGAGTTTGTTTTCAATCTTAACTTTCTCGGCACGCTGCTCACCACACAGTGCTTCGCAAAGGACATGATAGGCAAGGAGAACACGACGATTCTCAACATCTCATCCATGAACGCCTACAGACCGCTCACGAGAATCCCCGCATACTCTGCGGCGAAGGCAGCTGTCTCGAACTTCACCCAGTTCATGGCGGTTCATTTTGCCGATGTCGGCATCAGAGTCAACGCGATAGCTCCCGGCTTCTTCTCGACGAACCAGAACAAGACTCTACTCTTCAACGAGGACGGCTCGCTCACCGCGCGCTCGAACAAGATAATCACCCACACTCCTCTGCGTCGCTTCGGCGTGCCTGAGGATCTGACGGGTGCTCTGCTGTTCCTCTGCGACGAGAGCCAGTCCGGCTTCATAACCGGCGTTATTCTCCCCGTCGACGGCGGCTTCTCCGCTTATTCGGGAGTGTAAAGTCCATATAAATCGGATATCCGACTTGAGGAAAGTTAATATTATAGAACGAACTCCTGCCCATGGTTCCGGGCGGGAGTTTGTTTTTATCAACATATTCAAACAGGATATGTCGACGGATTTGCGGACTGTATTATTTAGATTGGGTAATAAATCCCGATTTTTCATAGCTTATCCCATAAAAAAAGATTATATCAAACAGTATTATGATACCACTCCATTACCGCGGGGCTTTTTCAGCACAAAAAATTTCAAAAAGTTCTTTATTCTCCGAAGCTTCTATTGTATAATAAAATCAGAAGTATGCAAAGTGACGAAGAAAGGACCATGGTTATGGAAAAAAACAAAGTCAAACTGACTATTTGCGGGGCGGAATATATCATCGGTTCGGATGAGGACAGCAAGTATATGATCGAGCTCGGCGACGAGGTCGACGAAAAAATATCCACGATTCTCAAGCAGAATCCTCGCATTTCGGTAACTCAGGCTGCCGTGCTCGCGGCACTTGAATTTGCCGACGCGGAGAAAAAAGCCGTTGTTTCCGCAGAGAATCTGCGTTCAAAGATACAGGAGTATCTCGAGGACTCTGCGCGCGCCAAGACCGACCGCGAGATAGCCATGCGCGAGGCGGACAGGCTTGCAAAAGAGCTCGCCGCATACAAGAAGAAGTACAGCTCGCATGATGAATAAGCCGGAGATACTTGCGCCTGCGGGCTCGTTCGATTCGCTGACCGCAGCCGTGCGCTGCGGAGCCGACGCCGTATACCTCGGCGGACGGGAGTTGAACGCGCGCCGCAATGCCGCAAATTTCAGCAATGAAGAACTCGCACAGGCGGTCGAATACTGCCACGCGCGCGGGGTCAAGGTATATATCACGCTCAACACCCTTGTGCGTGACGATGAGATGGAAACGGCGATGAACGCCGTCAGGTGCGCCTGCGATGTCAAAGCAGACGCACTTATTTTACAGGATATCGGGCTCACTTCGCTCATTCGTAGGGCGGCTCCCGATATGCCTCTGCACGCCTCGACTCAGACTTCCGTGCAGACCATCGACGGAATAAAAATGCTCGCGGACATGGGTTTTTGCCGCGCAGTGCTGCCGAGGGAGCTTTCGAGAAAAGAGATAGAAAAAATAGCCGCGCAGTCGCCGATAGAACTCGAGATGTTCGTCCACGGCGCGCTGTGCATGTGCCTTTCGGGTCAGTGCCAACTCAGCGCGGTGCTCGGCTCGCGCTCGGGCAACAGGGGCTTATGCGCCCAGCCGTGCAGGCTTCCGTTTGCCGCCGCCGGCGGCACGGGACACGACCTGAGCCTTAAAGATATGTCTTTGATAGAATACCTGCCGGAGCTCGCGCAGATGGGCGTTCTCTCGTTCAAAATAGAGGGACGCATGAAGCGGCCGGAATATGTTGCCGCCGCAGTGACTGCCTGCAAAAAGAGTCTCGCGGGCGAAAGCGCCGCCGAATACGAGCACACGCTCGGCGCGATATTCTCCCGCTCCGGGTTCACCTCCGGCTACTATAACGGGGCTCTCGGGCGCGATATGTTCGGCGTGCGTCGCAAAGAGGATGTCACCGCCGCAAAGGATGTTCTCTCTCCGCTTGCCGCACTCTACGATGGCGAACAGCCGCTGATAAGAGCCGATATGCACCTGTCGGCGCAGGTCGGCGAAAAGGCATACCTCGCGGTCAAAGCCGCAGGCAAGAGCGTCTTTGCGGAATCTGAAAACGCCGTGCAGAAAGCGCAGAACAGAGCGGTCGGAAGCGAAGAAATAGAAACCAGACTGCGCAAATGCGGCTCAACTCAGTTTTATGCCGGAGATGTCGGAATTGATATTGGAGACGACATATTTTTGAGCGCGTCCGAGATAAACTCGCTTCGCAGAAAGGCTCTCGCGATGCTCGAAGAAAAGATTGCCGAGCGCGCTGAAATTCCGTTTTATCCGCAGGAAATTTCAATCAGACGCCGCCGTTCTCAAAACCGCGGCTATGTAATCAGAGTCAGAAATGTTTCGCAGATACCGTCTGATCTCTCATACGTCCGCCGCGTGATACTGCCGATTGGCGTCGGCGAGGAGACCGTAAAGTATCTCAAAGACAAAAAGATACAGCCCGCAGTCGAAGTCCCCGCCGCGATATTCGGCGGCGACGATGCAGTTTACAATTCACTCGTCAAGGCGCGTAAAAGTGGCATATCCCTTGCCGCAGTCTGCTCTCTCGACGGCGCGGCGATAGCAAAAAAAGTGGGCATGAAGCTCTGCGCTCTGCCCGGAACAAATATATTCAATACATTCTCGCTCGACGAGTTTGCGCGCCTCGGCTTCACGGATGCCATACTCAGCACCGAGCTGAAAATTGCCCAGTGTGCCTCGCTCGGCGGAAAACTGCCGCGCGGCGTGTTCGCTTACGGGCGTCTGCCGCTGATGCAGACGAGAAACTGCCCGGTCAAAAACGGCACGACCTGCGACAAATGCCGCAAGCATGGATCTTTGACCGACAGAATGGGCGTGACATTCCCAGTCGAGTGTACGCCGTTTGCCTCAACCTTGCTCAACAGCGTGCCGATAGTCGAGAGCGACAAGCGCGAGCAGTTTGAATTTGCCGACTTCTCGCTGCTGTGGTTCACGACCGAGACAAAAGAAGAATGTGAAAAAGTACTTGAAAGCTACCGCAGGGGAGACGCCCCGCAGGGCGAATTTACGCGCGGACTTCTCTACCGCGGAGTTGAATAAAGGAGACAAATTATGCTCACTCTCAAGATGAAAAAAGTGCGCCCCGGCGCAATAATACCGAAGCGTGCGACCTCCGGCAGCGCCGGACTGGATCTTTGCGCCTGCACGGAAAACGAAGTCGTTCTCAAAGCAGGCGAGCGCACGGTTATACCGACCGGCATAGCAATCGCCATTGAAAACAACGAGACCGCTGCATTCGTCTATGCGCGCAGCGGACTCGGTATAAAGCACGGTATTTCACTCTCGAACGGAGTCGGAGTCATCGACAGCGACTACCGCGGCGAGATATGCGTGGGACTCATTAACACTTCAAACGAAGATTATACTATACAGCCCGGCGAGAGAATCGCTCAGCTTGTGCTCGCGCCTGTCATTCCGGCACAGCCCGTCGAAGTCGACAGCCTCGACGAGACGGAGCGCGGCGAGGGCGGATTCGGCTCAACCGGCAGATGAGTTTTTCTTTTTGTTGCGGAAGAATTTTACCACCCACCAGATTATCACGGCGGGGATACAGCAGACGATGACAAGCACTATTTTGTCCATCGGGATATAGTCATATATGCCGTCGCCGAGAATAGTGAAAAGTATGACGCGCGGCATTATTCCGCCGAGCGATATCAGCGCGTATTTCCAATACGGCAGCTTCGTTGCGCCGAGGAAAAGGCTGACAAAATCGATTGGGAACACCGGCAGAAAGCGCACAAGGAAGAGCGCCGAAAGCTTCTTCCCGTCGCCGAGGGCAAGGACTTTGTCCCCCGCCTTGCTGCCCTTGAGCCGTTTTTCGACATATTCGCCGCCGAGAAACCAACCGAGCAGATATGTGACGGTTATCTCGAGCGCGATGCCCGCGAGATTTATCGCAATTGCCGAGGCGGTCGGGAACGCCATGCCGACGTAAATATATATCATCGACGCAGGTATTATAAACAGTACGGATTTGACAGCAAACACGCCGATTATCACAGCCACCGCCGCGGCGGTGCTGCCCGCGCCGGCAACGAGGGCGCGCATATCGATTTTGGTCAGCTTGTCGTAGTTGACAACGGCGATAATCAAAAGCGCCGCCGCAACGGCACAGCGCAGAATGAGCATGAGCACATCGCGGTGCTCGTTAAAAAACTTCTTCAAATCGGTTCCCCTAACAAAAATTTCTATCCTATAGTATATCCGCAAAAATCAACTTTTGCAACCTCAATAAAAATTCCGAAACACTTTTATGAACAAACCGAAAACTTTATTACCTTTTTCGGCTTTTTTCTTTTAGATGTGGATTTTATTTTGAACCTGTGATAAACTATTTACTTGTATTAAAGATATTTCCTAATCGAAAGGAGCCGCACAAATGACGGTCAAAGATAAGGTTCAGCGAGCAGCAGCCGCAGCGGTTCTGTCCCGCCTGATAAAATATGTCAGAAAGGACCCCGACACAAATCTTGTTAAGCTTGTTGACAGATCCGAGCGATTTGTCGGCAACATCTTCCCCGCGAAAAACTTCGACAGCTTCCGCGAGGGCGCGAAAGACCCCGAGAACGTCTGGCGTCAGCTGGCGCTCAAGCTTATAGATGAGATCGACGACAATGTTCTGATGAACATGATGCTCGCTCTCGGACTGGGCGCGGGAGTCAACGGCACAAAGACCGTTCGCGCAAACCGCGAAAAATATCACTGCAATATTCCGTGGGTCATTCTCCTCGACCCGACAAGCGCGTGCAACCGCAAGTGCAAGGGCTGCTGGAGTGCGGAATACGGCCACAAGCAGAGCCTCACTTTTGATGAGCTCAACAGTATTGTCAACCAGGGCGTCGCAATGGGCACCCATTTCTATATGTTCACCGGCGGCGAGCCGCTTCTGAGGAAGAAAGACCTCATCAAGCTCTGCGAGCTTCATCCGGACTGCGCGTTTCTCTCCTATACGAACGCCGACCTCGTCGACGAGGAGTTCTGCGAAGAGATGAAGCGAGTCGGAAATATCTCGCTCGCTATCAGCATCGAGGGCACGAAAGACAGCAATGACGCAAGACGCGGCGAGGGCAGCTATGACCATGTCATGAAGGCGATGGATCTGCTCAAGAGCAAGGGCTGCCTGTTCGGCATCTCCGTGTGCTACACCCGCGCAAATGTCGACGCAGTCACCTCCGATGAATTCGTCGATCTGATGATCTCCAAAGGCGTTCGCTTCGCCTGGTATTTCAACTATATGCCCGTCGGCTCTGCCGCAGTTGAGGAGCTTATCCCCACGCCCGAGCAGCGCACGCATATGTACCGCTGGCTGCGCAAAATGCGCAACAGCAAGACCGGAAAGCCCATGTTCGTCATCGACTTCCAGAACGACGCGGAATATGTCGGCGGATGCATCGCCGGCGGCAGGAACTATTTCCACATCAACTCCGCAGGCGATATCGAGCCCTGTGTGTTCATACACTACTCGGACTCCAACATCCGCGAACAGACACTCATCGAGGCGCTCAAGCGTCCTCTCTTCCAGGCTTATTGGCACGGTCAGCCGTTCAACAACAATCATCTGCGCCCGTGCCCGATGCTTGAAAACCCGCAGTGCCTGAGAAAGATGGTCAAGGAGACGCGAGCCAAGTCCACCGACCTGCTCGCGCCGGAGGATGTCGACACCCTCTGCTCGCGCTGCGACAAGTTCGCCGCCGAGTGGGCGCCCGTGGCTCAGGAGCTCTGGGATTCCACAAAGCATCCGCATCCCAAGACCCAGTATTACAGGGACACTCCCGAGGGAAAAGCGGAGCTGCGCGAACAGAAATAAGAAATTAAATAGCCAGGGGTGCCGTTCTTGTTTTGGGGCGGCTGAGATGATACCCTCTGACCTGATCCGGATAATGCCGGCGTAGGAAGGATAATAGACAGCCTCGTTGCTGTATATTATATAAACTGACAGCGTCTGTGCATACCGCATGGACGCTGAATTTATTTTTGGAGGAAAACTTATGTCAACAACCAAGAAAAGCAACACAAAAGTTCTTGTTGAGTGCGCGCTGCTTATCGCTATCGCAACCGTGCTCAATGTAGTGTGCAGCTTCATTCCGTTTCTGAACCTCCCGTTCGGCGGCGGATTCACCATCTGCAGCATGCTGCCTATCGTTCTCGCCGCTTACCGCAACGGCACAAAGTGGGGTCTGCTCACCGGTTTCGTCTATGCAGTCGTTCAGATGCTCCTCGGCTTCAAGACCGTCTCGGCGTTCTTCATGCCCAGTTCGGACAGCTACATGGTGCTCTGGAAAGCCATTTGCGTCTGCCTCATCGACTACATAATCGCCTACACCGTCCTCGGCTTCGGCGGCATCTTCAGAAACAAGATAAAGAATCCGTCCGCATCTCTGTGCGTCGGCTCGATAGTCGCTCTTTCGCTGCGCTATCTCGCCCACATCATCTCCGGCTACATCTTCTTCGGCACATGGGCTGAGTGGTTCTTCTCGCAGGATGGCTTCACCCTCGGCGCAAAGATTCTCGAGAAGTTCAGCGGCCAGGGTCTGGCACTCATCTATTCCGTTATCTACAACGGCCTCTACATGATCCCCGAGATCATCATCACCGCGATAGTCGCGCTGATAATCGGCCGCGTTCCGCAGATCACCGGCAAGAAGAGCGCGGAATAAAATATATTTATAAAACAGCGAACAGCCGCAGCAGTAAAAACTGTTGCGGCTGATTTTTTTATTTATATTTACTCCGTCTCCCTGAAAGGCAGATATTCAATAAATTTTTGAACGGCGGGAGTCAGATTTTTTCTGCTTTTCATTGCAAGCCCGATTGAGCGGTAATATGGCTCTTCCAGCGGGCGTATTTCGATTTTATACGGGACGCGCTGTAATATCAAATCGGTCAGGATGCTGACGCCCATTCCCTTTTCTATCATCGCCATGATGGCGAAATCCTCCCAGGTCGTGAATCGGATATCGGGGCGAACATGATAGGAACTCAGCAAGTCGGAAACTTCCGTCTTGCCCCCGTGTTCGAGCAGCAAAACCGGCTTGCCCTCTGCGATACAGGGTGCGGTGTTTTGCCTGGCAAATATTTTTGTGCAGGCATCGGTCAACGGCTTCGGCGAGACGGCGATTGCCGGCAGCACGGTCGCCATGAATTTCGAATATTTTACATATTATGTCATCGCTGCTTTCGGCCAGACGGCGACAACCTTCACCGGGCAGAATCACGCCGCCGGGCAAAAAGAAAGGTGCAAAAAAATTCTGTGGCTCTGTCTTTTGCTCTCGACCGTTTGCAGCTCCGTTTTGATTTTTACAATAGTTTTGTTCCGAGACTTTTTCTCAGGGCTGTTCACGCACGACCGCGCGGTGGTAGAGAGCGCCGCGGTGCGAATCATGTGCATTCTGCTATTCGAGCCGATATGTAATTTATATGAAATTCCGGCGGGAGTGCTCCGCGGCAGCGGACACGCCCTGTACCCGGCTGCCGGCACCGTTATCGGCACCTGCGCATTCAGAATCATCTGGATACTTACCGTATTTCAAGCAAGCCCCACGCTCCCCATGCTGTATCATGCGTTTCCGCTATCCTGGGTCGCAACAATTTTGCTTGTTAACGCTTGTTTTTTTTGCGGCGAAATGCGTTGAAAAGGTCAAGTCTCACTCCTTGCCGCCACACAGATAAAAATATAAAAACATCCGCAGCAAGTTTATCTGCTGCGGATGTCAGTTTTCTTATACACCGTCTGCTTGAGGCGGATTTTTTATATTTATTCTTTTCCTGCCTTTCTTTCTTCTTCCTCGTATGTTGTGACGATTGCCTGGGATATCGCCACCATGGTGCGCCTGACTCTGCGCGCCATCTCCTCCGGCGGCTCCGGGTCGGAGCTGTTGAGCCAGCGGATGAGAGTCGAGACCATGCCGTCGGCGAGGAATGTCACGAGAAATTCCGTGTCCTCTTCGCTGTCAAAAAGATTGCCGACAAGCTCCTCGAGCACCGGGTGAATCTGCATGCGGAAATAGTCCCTGAACGAGTTCTGCCCGGTTATCTGAAGTGCACTGCGATAAAACTCGCGGTCGGCATAAAAATATTCGCATATCTCTTCAAAGTTCGCAATATGATCCGGGCGGTTGCGAATCTCGCTGAACTCCGTGTCGAATATCCAGTTGACAAGATCGTATTTGTCGCAGAAATGATAGTAAAAGCTCTTGCGGTTCATCCCGCATTTTTCGCATATGTCTCCGACGCTTATCTTCGTCAGGGGCTGGGTCTTCATCAGTTCCTTGAGTGACGAAGCGAGCGCCCTTTTCGTTATGAGCGAATCCGGCATATTCCCTCTTTCCTCCCTTTATTTTCCCTTTATGTTATATTATATCACAAAATTCGCTGTGTTTCAACCCCTGCAATTTTGGCGCCGCCGATTACTTCATTGCCGATATAAAACGCCGCAAACTGCCCGGGAGTGACCGATCTCTGTTCTTCAAAAAATATGACGCGCGCCGTATTTTTTGAGTCGAATTCAACATGCGCGGGCGCCGCGGGGGCTCTGAATCTTATCTTGACATCGCAGTCGAAGCTGCCGCTCATTTGCGCGCTTATCGCGTTTATGCCCTCGACCGTAAATTCCTTTGCATACTGCGCGCCGTTCTCGCCGAGGATAACCGCGTTTTGCTCCGGCGCGATGCGCGTGACGAACATCGGGCGGCCGAACGCACCGAGCCCCTTGCGCTGACCGACGGTGTAGTTCATTATACCCTTGTGCCTGCCGATGACATTGCCCTGAGTGTCGAGAAAATCGCCCTCGCCCATGTCTTTGAATCCGTGCGAGCGGATAAAAGATGAATAGTCGTTGTCGTGGATGAAGCAGACCTCCTGGCTGTCCTTTTTCTGCGCGACCGGCAGAGAAAATTTCTCCGCAAGGGCACGGATAGCGCTCTTCTCCATCCCGTCTATCGGGAACATCGCGTGGGCGAGCTGAAACCCCGAGAGCATGCAGAGAAAATAGCTCTGATCTTTCGCGCTGTCCGAGCGCAGGAGCTTTGTATGTTCGCCGCTTTTGTCGAGCGAGGCATAGTGTCCCGTAGCGACATAATCGCCGCCGTTTTCGAGGGCGAACTTGAGCATCGCGCCGAACTTTATCTCTCTGTTGCAGACGACACAGGGGTTCGGAGTCGCTCCGCGCAGATATTCGGCGGCAAAATAGTCCATGACTTTTTCTTTGAACTCGCCGCGCAAATCAAGTACGCAGTGCTCTATTTTAAGAGCCTTCGCCACATTTTTCGCGTCCTCAATGTCGTCGTCCGCGCCGTCGCCGGGCTTTAATCGTAGGGTCACGCCCACGGTGTCATATCCGCGCTCTTTGAGCAGAGCCGCGGCAACGGAGCTGTCGACCCCGCCGCTCATGCCTATAAATACGCGCTCCAAGCTTTCGCCCCCCTTTTGATTCTCTGTTGATTATACCATATCCCGCCCGACTATGCAAAGCAACTTAAATTTTACATCCCGAAATCATTTCGTTTTCTGCGGAATATTTTTATATATTTTTTGTTATGATGCTTTTTAAGTGTTATTTTTCGGTTAGCGCATGATTATCGGAAAATAAAATCTCGAAATCCGCTTGCAGAAAGCGGCAAAAAAGAGTATAATAAAAGATATATTGAGGGATTATGCGCTTTAGATACACGCACAGACCCGTGCGCCGCAATCGTATATACACGGTTCACTTTCGTTGACAATGCGGCTTTGGTCATTGCCGGGTCTTATTTCCAAGGGAGGATTTATTTTGTCAGTTGATCTACACTGTCACACGAAGTTATCAAACAGTTCCATGGGTATTGATGACCTTATTATGCTCGCAAAAAAACGCGGCGTCGATACCATTTCTATCACAGACCATGACTGCCAGGCGGGTTCCGTCCGCGGCAGGATCATCGCCGCAAGACGCGGAGTGACCGTTGTCCCCGGCGTTGAGCTGTCCGCATCGGATGCCGAAACCGGCCGTCAGGTACATATTCTCGGTTACTTCTGCGACAGTCCGGACAGGCTCGAGGAGCTCTGCCACAAGAACAACGCCGCGCGCAAAAAAGCGGGGCAGTATATGATTCTCAAGGCGGCTCAGCGTTATCCTATCTCCGCCGAGCTTGTCATGAAATGTGCCGCCGGTTCGACCGGAATCTTCGAGGAACACATTATGCACGCACTCGTCGAATGCGGCATCACCCAGGATTTTCACGGCGATATATATAACGAACTTTTCAGCCCCGACAGCCCGAAAAATATTATAGTAGAGCCGAAGTTCGTCGGCGTAAAAGAAGTTATCGACGCCATTCACGGCGCGGGAGGCATAGCTGTCCTCGCCCACCCGTATAAATATAACAGCGTGCCCGGGCTTGACCGATATGTAGAATACGGCATCGACGGCATCGAGGTCTGGTGCCCGTCGAGCAACGAAGAGCAGCAGAACGATATGCTCGACTACGCAAGGACTCACAAGCTCCTCGCAATAGGCGGCTCGGACTTCAGCGGAATGTACAACAAGGGCACCGTCAGCGTCGGCGATTTTGCTACGCCCGCCGCCGATTTCAAGGCGCTCAGCGACTACAAGACGATGCTCAAAAAGCGCGCCAAATAAGTTAGGAGGGATCGCAATGCGTCCCGAAGAGGATAAGGATATCAAAGTATTCCATCCGTCAAACGAAAAGAAAGAACAGGCTGAGGAATCAGCCGACCTCAGCCAGGATATACTGCAAGCCGTACAGGAGCTTGACGCCCAGCGCTCAAACGGCAATCTTCGCCGCGCACGCAAGCTCGGCAGGAGTCTCGCGCAGTTCACGCCCGAAAACGCGGCGAAGCTCGGCGGGATAGACATAAAGGCAAAAGGCGGAGTCGACCCGCAGGAGCTGCCGTCAAATGTGCTCTACCAGGCGCGCGTGCTCATGCTGTTCACCGCGCAGCTGACTCTTCACCGTCTGCTGCCGCCGGTCATCTCGAACGAGGCGGTAAACGCCATGTACGACGACCTGAGCGAAGGCTTCTATGACAATGTCATGGAGGGCGCTTCGTTTTCGATATATTATCTCGCTGTCAGAAAGGCGTTCAACATCAGCGCAAACATCGGAAAGGGATTCGCAATGCTCTGCGGAGACGAGGATTCTGACGAATACGCGAAAATCGGAATGCTGGTCTACAATCTGTCGGACGAATATGTCACCCGACGGGTCAACGAAGCGGGATTTAAAAAATTGAGCTAAAACAAAAGCCGAACGGATTTTTCTCCGTCCGGCTTTATTTTATTATATCATTTCGGCTTCTTTCCCGAGATATTTGCAGTATTCCTGCGCCGTCATGAGCTTAGCCCCTCGCTCGGCATCACCGAACTCGGCGAGCCATGAGCCGTATGGGTCGCTGTTTATGCTCTGCGGGTCGTCGAGCAAATCATCGTTTATTCTCAGCACGGTTCCGCTTATCGGCGCGGAGATATCCCAAACGCCCTTGAACGCCTCGGCGTCGCCGATAACCTCGCCGGACTGATAATATTCGCCCTCGTCGCAGAGGTTCAGAAAAGATATCTTCCCGCGCTTTTGCGGCACGAAGTCGGATATCCCGACCCGCGCCGTGCCGTCGGGCATGAAATCGACCCACTCATGCGAAGCGGTGTAAAGTAACCCACGCTTTACTTTCATATGCCGAAATATTCCTTCGCGTTGTTGAACGAGATGTCGCAGACTATCTTCTTGAGCGTATCCATATCAGCGGGATAGAGTCCGCGCTCAACCATGCTGCCGATGAGATCGCAGAGTATGCGGCGGAAATATTCGTGGCGCGGATAGGACAGGAACGAGCGCGAATCCGTCACCATGCCGACGAACTTCGAGAGCACGCCGGTGTTCGCGAGCGCTTTCATCTGCTCGCGCATGCCGTCGATATTGTCGTTGAACCACCACGCCGAGCCGAACTGAATCTTCGACGCCGCCTGAGAATTCTGGAAGTTGCCGAGCATCGCGCCGAGAACATAATTGTCCTTGGGGTTGAGCGTGAAGAGTATGGTCTTTGGCAGAAGATCTTCAACATCGAGGGAGTCGAGCAGGCGCGACAGATTATCCGCAACCTCGTGGTCGGCTATCGAGTCAAAGCCGCTGTCCGGACCGAGAGATTTGAACATACGCGAATTGTTGTTGCGCGTTGCGCCGATGTGTATCTCCATGCCCCAGCCGCGGCGCGCGTATTCTTTTGCAAAGAAGCGCATAAGCTCGGTCTTGTATTCGTCAACTTCGCATTCGCTCAGCTCCTCGCCGCCGAGAGCCTTTTTGAACACTCTGTCGAGCTCCGCCGCATCTGCGCGCTTATAGGGCACGCGGGTGAATGCGTGGTCGCTCGCGCGGCAGCCCATCTTTTCAAACAGGTCGATTCGGCTCAGGAGCACTTCGGTAAGCTTTTCGTAGCTGTCGACTTTTTCGCCCGAAGCTTTTTCAAGAGCCTTCACCCAGTCGCGGTAGCCGGGCAGCTCGATGCCGAGCGCCTTGTCGGGTCTGAACGCCGGGATAACGCGGCATTTGAAGCTCTTGTCCTCGGCGATGAGCTTGTGATATTCGAGGCTGTCCGCTGCGTCGTCGGTCGTGCAGAGGCACACGACATTCGAGTTTTCAATAAGCTCACGCGGGGTGAATCCGCCCGCCGCTATCTTCGCGTTCGCGCGGTTCCAGATATCCTCCGCCGTCTTTTCGCTCAGCGGCTCATATATGTCAAAATATCTCTGAAGCTCGAGGTGAGTCCAGTGATAGAGCGGGTTGCCGAGAAGATACGGCATTATCTTCGCCCACGCCATGAATTTTTCACGCGGGGAGGCGTCGCCCGTGATGTATTTTTCCTCAACGCCGCAGGAGCGCATCGCGCGCCACTTGTAGTGATCGCCCGCGAGCCAGAGCCATGCTATATCCTCGGGCGCGCGGTTCTCGTATATTTCCTTGGGCGACAGGTGACAGTGCCAGTCGAATATCGGCATCTCGTTAGCCGCGGCGAAAAGCTCGCGCGCGGTGTCGCTCTCAAGCAGAAAATCCTTGTCCATAAAAGCTTTCATTCGTATCTCCTCCCGATTTCTCGTTGATATTATTATAACCTCCGCCGCCGATATAAGCAATAGTGCGCGTTGACAAAAAGATTAATTTTCTGTAATATAAGAGCGGATAAATTTGTTTTCAAGAGGTGCTCACTTTGAGAAAATTCAAGATAACGAACCCCTATGCCGGCGTTGACTGGGACAGCTGGCGCCACTACAAAACCAATCTGCACACGCACTCGACCGCGAGCGACGCGCAGGTCGATTTTTCGGACATGATAAAGGCATATTACGACGCGGGCTTTGACATTCTCGCCATGACGGACCACGGAGTCGTGAACCACGGCTGGAATCAAAAGCCCCGGCGCATCCCCGTGCTCTCAGTCAGTTCCATTATAAAAAAGCCGACATGGCTCAGCAACGAGGAGTACGGTGCGATACTCGACGGCACATACAAAAACCGCGGGCGCGGCATGACCGATTTAAGATACGGAATCGAGATAAACACCGCCGTGTTCACAAAAGCCCATGTCAACGGCTTTTTCACCGAATACGGTCAGGGACTCGTCGGGCACGAAAACGACTTTGAAGGGCCTGTCAAGGGCGTCGCCGAGAGCGGCGGACTCTCCGTCATAAACCACCCCGGCGACTGGCTCGAATCCTATGTCGATGTGAATCACGCGCACGAGAAAAAGAATGTCGAGCTGTTCGCCGATATATTAAAAAAATATCCGTCGTGCCTCGGCATCGAGGCGTTCAACCGCATCGACACCGTGACCTGCGCCGACCGCATACTCTGGGACGAACTGCTTTCGGCGGTCATACCGAACGGCAGAAATGTCTGGGGCTTCGCGAACAGCGACGCCCATGTGCTCTCCGATATCGACACGAGCTTCATGGATTTTGTTCTGCCGGACAGGACGGAGCAGACCGTCCGCCGCGGCATGGAGAACGGCACATTTTTCTCTGTCGGCAGGCGCGCTGTATATGAGCTCGGTAAAGATTTTGTCGGCGAGGGCGAATATCCGACCGTCACGCGCATAACCGCGAATGAAGATGAGCAGAGCATAAGCATCGAGGGCAAAAATTATAACCGCGTGCAGTGGATATCAAACGACAAAATAATCGCTGAGGGTGAAAAAATCGATCTCATCGCCGCGTCGCAGAACATCGGCTGCTATGTCCGCGCTCAGCTGCTCGGCAAGGGCGGCATATGTTTAACTCAGGCGTTCGTGCTCGACGACGGCAATATGCATGAAGTGACCCTGCGCAATATCACGCCGCAGCAGCGCAAAATAGAGCGCGCCGAAGATAAATTCAAGAGTACCAGATTCTATGTTCTCGGTCAGGAGATATCCCGCGAAATAGCATACAGAAAACGCCGCAGGCAGGAGAAAAAGAAATGAAAAAATCATCGAAAAAGGGTCTTAAAATCGCCGCGATAACCGTCGGATGCATAGCGCTGGCGGTCGCCGCCGGGTTCGGCACATACAGAATAAAGAACCGCATCGACTCGAAAAAATATAATCTTATCACGCTCGACACCTCGTCGCTTCCCGCGCCGCAGGAGCCGGTGCGCGACGATTTTGTTCAGCTCAAAAATGTCAGGATGCACTATGTCGTTTACGGCAGCGGCGAACAGTCGCTTGTATTGATCCACGGAAACGGCGGCAGCGCGAAGTCGCTCGCCGAGGCGGCAAGCTATCTCGCCAACGACTACACAGTCTATGTGATTGAGAGCCGTTGCCACGGACAGAGCAGCGACCCGGGCACGATAGACTACGAATCCATGGCGGACGACACCGCGCAGTTCATCGCCGCGATGAAGCTCAGGAAGCCGTATATCATGGGACACAGCGACGGCGGCATCATCGCGCTGACGCTCGCTGCGAGATACCCGGATATCCCCGGTGCGATAATATCCTGCGGCGCGAACACGAGCCCCAAGACGATGAAGCCGTATTTTATCATCGGCGTGAAATTCAACAATTTGTTCCACCACGATAAGCTCAATGATATGATGCTTACCTTGCCGGATATCACTGCCGAAATGCTCGGCGAGATAACTGCGCCGACCTATATCGTCGCAGGCGAGCATGATATCATGTGGCTCTCCGATACGGCGTATATGTACAGAAAGATCCCCAACAGCCGCATCGCGATAATCAAGGACGCGGGGCACTCGACATATATGTCGCACGACGGCAAGCAGGCTTATGTGCTCGCCAAAGGATTTTTTGACACACTCTGATATATAAATTTAACAGCCGCCGATTCGGTTTTTTACGCTGAATACGGCGGCTGTTTTTATTTTGCGGCTGTCCGTTTTCACCCTTTCGGCATATTATGCTATGGGGGTCGTTCCCCACGAAATCCAAAACAAGCGCGGATATGCCGGAGGTGACAGATTTCTGTCCGCAGGGGAGCCGCGGCTGTGTGTCCGCGCATAAGAATAGAGGCTCCCCAAGGCGGGGAGCCTCATCGGAATTTTATCTTATAAAATGCGTCCATGCGTGTTCTTCTGTCTCCGGGAGCCCGAATTTTTCTTTGCCCAGAGCGATACTCTTCATAAGGAAAGTCATGTTCCGCGCGAGCGTGCGCATGGTCTGCTTTCCCTCTTCGTCCATGTCGGCTTCGCCCTTTTCGCGCCCGTGGATCGAGTTCCAATACTGGCTCGAAGCTATCGGCATATTGGATATAGTGAAATATTTATTCAGCTCGTCAAATGTCGCGGAACATCCGCCGCGCCTTGCGCATACCACGCTCGCGCCGACCTTCATGGTCTTGTCAAAAGGCGTGCTGTAAAAAAGCCTGTCGAGGACGGCTATCAGCGTCGCGTTTGCGGAGGCATAATAGACGGGACTCGCCACAACAAGACCGTCCGCCTCGCGGAATTTCGGCGCAAGCTCATTGACTATATCGTCAAAGACGCATTTCCCAAACTCACCGCACCGTCTGCAGGCGATGCAGCCCCTGACATCTTTATTGCCGACCTGCACCGTCTCGGTCTCAACGCCCTGCGCCTCAAAAATCTTTTCCATTTCTTTTATGGCGAGCGAAGTGTTACCGTTTATCCTCGGGCTGCCGTTGATAATGAGAACTTTCATTTTTCATACCTCTTTCTCATATATATTAAAAATTTTACTGATTTTCTGCTTTGATTATACCACATCCCGCCGCATTTTCAACGCGAAAAATCCCCCTGCCAATCGGTAGAGGGCAAATCAAACAAATCATTTCTTTCGCGTCATAATAACTCCGACGAGCGAACCGACAAAAGCTATCGGCGCAAATCGGACAAACAGCCACTCGAACACATGATAAACAGTGCCGAAAACCGCAGTTTCAGGGTCGCCGAAATTCCAGCCGAGATACGGGCTGCCGAGCGATATCAGCACCGCAGAGATAATTATTATAGCCGCGCAGAGTGCAATAAACAGCCAGTGAAGCGCCGCTCTTCTCGCGATTTTTCTTCGCGCGAGCTGCAGGTTTATCACCTCGAGCTTTTCGCATATCGCTTTCAATTCGTCCGCTTCCTGCTTTGCGACATTCTCGCCGAGCAGTGTGCTCACGGGAGTTTCGAGCGCTTCCGACAAAGATATGAGCATATCCGAATCGGGAACGGACAACCCCTGCTCCCATTTGGACACGGTCTGACGCACGACATTCAGCTTGACCGCGAGCTCCTCCTGCGAGAGTCCTTTTGATTTTCTGATAGTTTTGATGTTTTCATTGAGCATCGGTATAACCGCCTTTCTGTCAGTCGTTACCGACATTGTATCCCCTACCGCCCGTTGCCGCAAGCAACGCAGATTAACATATAGATTTTTTGCCTGATAATTCAAAACACCCGAGGATATCCCCGGGTGCTTATCTTATTCCATATTGTCTATATAGCTGCAAGCCGCGAGCGCCGCTACGGAGCCGTCCGCCGCTGCGGTGGTCAGCTGGCGCACTTCCTTTGTGCGGCAGTCGCCCGCGGTGAAGACGCCGGGTGTCTTTGTTCTGCAGCTCTCGTCCGCGATGATATAACCATAGTCATCGAGGTCTGCAACATCCTTGAAGCTCTCGTTGTTCGGCATCTGACCGACCGCAATAAAAACACCGTCCATCGGAATGGAATGGGGCTCCTCGTCGCCTGTTGCTATCTTTATGCCGTCGAGCTCGTCGCTGCCGATGAGCTTGACTACCTTCGTGTTCATGAGAACCTTTATGTTATCTTTCTCGCCGAGCTTCTTGACAAGAGCCTTTTCGCCCCTGAACTCACCGCGTCTGTGTATAAGCGTGACGCTCTTGCAGTAAGACGCGAGGAAGAGCGCGGACTGGAGAGCGCTGTCTCCGCCGCCAACAACGGCAACATTCTTGCCCTTATAAAAAGCTCCGTCGCACACCGCGCAGTAGGATACTCCCCTGCCCGCGAGGTCATTTTCACCGTCCGCTCCGAGCGGTCTGTGGCGCGCTCCGGTGGCGATTATAACGCACTTGCACTGGTAGCTGTTTGAGTCGGTTATGACGGTTTTTATCTTTCCGTCGACTATTTTTATGACCTTCTCGAGCTCAACATCCGCGCCGAGCTCCATCGCCTGCGAGACGAGGTTATCCGCAAATTCGCTGCCGCTTATCTGCGATATTCCCGGATAATTTTCGACTCTCGGCGAAGAGGTTATCTGACCGCCGAAAGACTCGCCCTCGGTCACGAGCACGGTTTTTCCCGCTCTGAGCGCATAGATTGCCGCCGTGAGTCCGGCAGTGCCGGCGCCGACGATAACGATATCAAATTGCTGCATTTCTTTTCCCTCTGAATATGGCAAAATTTTTCTTTAATGCGCCGAAAACCGGGTGAAGCCGCGCTCCACCCGATCTTCCGGTGTTTATCAGTGCATCAGCACTGCTCAATGAACTTTTTGATGTTTGAAAGATTGACGAAGCTCTCATATCCGTCGCCGTCGGTGACGATAAGAGTCGGAGCCTGTCTGATGCCGTATTTCATCGTCAGATCCTCCTGAGCCTCTGCGTCGATCTTCTCGTAGCCGATATTCGCCTTGTCAAGCAGAGTATAGGCTATCTTGCAGTTGGGGCAGGTCTTTGTGGTGAAGAGCATGACCTTTGCGCCGTTTGATGCCTTGGGAGCATCCTCGTGCTTGCCGTCCTCCACGGTGTGGCTGACGGTGCGCTCATTCTTGAGATGAGACGCGCCGAGGTTATAGACGGTTCTGTCCTTGAACTCCTGTGCCTTGCCGTCGTTCCAGTTCTGGACGGGGCGATAGTAACCGGTGATACGGCTGTAGACCTCGGTCTGACCGCCGCACTCGGGGCAGGTAAAGTGCTCGCCCGCGATGTAGCCGTGATCCTTGCACACAGAGTAGGTCGGGGAGATCGTGTAATAGGGCAGCTTGTAGTTCTCGGCTATCTTGCGCACGAGAGAAGCAGTCGAGGTCCAGTCGGGCAGCTTCTCGCCGAGGAAGGCGTGGAAGACTGTGCCAGAGGTGTATCTCGTCTGAAGATCATCCTGAATGTCGAGCGCCTCAAAGATATCCTCCGAGAACGAAACAGGAAGATGCGAGCTGTTGGTGTAATAGGGAGTGCCGCCGTCCTTCGCTGCGGTGATGATATCCGGGAACTGAGCGACATCGTGCTTTGCGAAGCGATAAGTGGTGGACTCGGCGGGAGTTGCCTCGAGGTTGTAGAGATCGCCGTACTTCTCCTGATAGTCGGAGAGGCGCTCACGCATATGGTCGAGGACTTCCTTGGTGAACTGCTGGGTCTTCTCGTGGGTCATGTCCGCTCTGAGCCACTTTGCGTTGAGACCGACCTCGTTCATGCCGATGAGGCCGATGGTCGAGAAGTGGTTCTCGAAAGTACCGAGGTAGCGTCTGGTGTAGGGATAGAGACCCTCGTTGAGAAGCTTCGTGATAACTGTACGCTTGACGCTGAGCGAACGGGCGGAGATATCCATAAGCTTGTCGAGTCTGCGGTAGAAGTCCGCCTCATCCTCTGCAAGATATGCGATTCTCGGCATGTTTATCGTAACAACGCCTATAGAACCGGTGCTCTCGCCGCTGCCGAAGAAGCCGCCGGACTTCTTGCGAAGCTCGCGCAGGTCGAGGCGCAGTCTGCAGCACATGGAGCGGACATCGCTCGGCTCCATATCGCTGTTGATGTAGTTAGAGAAATAAGGTGTGCCGTACTTTGCGGTCATCTCGAAGAGAAGTCTGTTGTTCTCAGTATCCGACCAGTCAAAGTCGCGGGTTATGGAATAAGTCGGGATGGGATACTGGAAGCCGCGTCCGTTGGCGTCGCCCTCGATCATAGTCTCGATAAACGCCTTGTTGACCATATCCATCTCTTTCTTGCAGTCCTTGTACTTGAAGGGCATCTCCTTGCCGCCGACAATGGCGTTGAGCTCGGCAAGGTCGTTGGGAACGGTCCAGTCAAGGGTTATATTCGAAAACGGAGCCTGCGTGCCCCAGCGGCTGGGGGTGTTGACGCCGAAGATGAACGACTCGATGCACTTCTTGACCTCGCGGTAAGAGAGGTTGTCCACCTTAACAAACGGGGCGAGATAGGTATCGAACGAGGAGAACGCCTGAGCGCCCGCCCACTCGTTCTGCATGATGCCGAGGAAGTTGACCATCTGATTGCAGAGGGTCGCAAGGTGGCTTGCGGGAGAAGAGGTTATCTTTCCGGGAACGCCGCCGAGACCTTCCTGAATGAGCTGCTTCAAAGACCAGCCCGCGCAGTAACCGGTGAGCATGGAGAGGTCATGGAGGTGGATATCGCCGTTTCTGTGGGCGTTTGCTATCTCTTCGTCATAGACCTCGGAGAGCCAGTAGTTCGCGGTGATTGCGCCGGAGTTGCTGAGAATCAGTCCGCCGACAGAATATGTGACAGTCGAGTTCTCCTTAACGCGCCAGTCGGAAACCTTGACGTAGCTGTCAACCAGCTCCTTGTAGTCGAGGATGGTCGACTTCATGTTTCTGACTTTTTCGCGCTGCTTTCTGTAGAGAATATAGGCCTTTGCGACATCGGCGTAGCCCGCCTGGCTGAGCACCGACTCGACGCTGTCCTGAATGTCCTCAACGGCGATAAGTCCGTCCTTAATCTTGCCCTCGAAGTCCGAAGTGACCTTGAGTGCGAGCAGGTCGATGACCGTCGGATGAGTTTCCTTGTTGAGCGCGTCGAAAGCCTTTGATATAGCCGAAGATATCTTTGCTATATCAAAATCGGCGACTGCGCCGTCTCTTTTGATAACCTTGTACATCATCATGCCTCCATTTTCTTTTTCAAATATATGTCAAAATTATATTACGCTTCATTTTCGCTGTCTGCCTTAAATTATAGATGCAACCATGGCAAATGTCAACAGCAAAATACAAGATATTGTGTAGAATTTATTTTTCTGCCCCAAGATGTTCCGAGTTCCAGTGTCCGTTATATTCCCCTTATCTCGACATTCGGGACATTTTTGCGGACTATATCCGCGAAAGAGCGCAGTGTTTCGCGGCTGTGCGAGCCAAGACCCTTCTGCAAAACGAACTCGGAATCGGTGAAGTTCTGGAGAAAATATTTCTCGTCGCCCTTGAGCCACTCGCCTATTTTCTCAAAGTCCTCCGCGCTGTGCAGCTCGCGCACAACGGTCGTGCGGAACTCAAAATCGGTCTTTCCGCCCATGAGCAGGCGCACGCTCTCATATATCGGCTCCATATCGAACTTTTCGAGTCCGACCGTCTCAGCATATTTTTCGGGCGAATTTTTGATATCCATCGCCACATAGTCAACGAGCCCCGCGTCTATAAGCGACTGCATCTTGTCCGGGAAAGTGCCGTTGGTGTCGAGCTTTACGAGATAGCCCATGTCTTTTATGCGCCTTGCGAAGTCATCGACGTTTTTATTGACAAGCGGTTCGCCGCCTGTTATGCACACGCCGTCGAGCATACCCTGACGCTTTTTGAGAAACGCAAAAAATTCTTCCTCCGGAATCTCATATTCGTCCCCGCCGGGAAGAATCAGCTCCGAATTCTGGCAGAACGGGCAGCGGAAGTTGCATCCGCCGAGGAACACAGTGCATCCCATCTTGCCGGGAAAATCGAGCAATGTAAGTTTTTGCAGACCTCTGACGCGCATACCGATACCCCTTTTCAAACCGTAAAAATCGAGACGGAGAAAATTGGTCTTTCCGTCCCGGCAAAATCTATTATATACCACGAAAGCGCTCTTGTCACCAAAAACATCTTGAAAAATTGCACAAAGATTACCACAAAATAATGTGCATATTATCGCCGCGATACATATATGTTGCATTTTCCGCGAAAATTTGATACACTCATAGTATAATACAATCCCAATATATATGTATAACTGCGGAGGTGTCTTAAATGGCAGGAAAAAGACCTGTTGCGGCGATACTCTATGACTTCGACCGCACGCTTTGCACAAAGGATATGCAGGAATATCAGTTCATTCCGAGCGTCGGCATGGAGCCCGCGGATTTCTGGGGGCTCGCCAACAGCTACGCCGAGGAAGAGCATATGGACAAAATCCTGTCCTATATGTACATCATGATAAAAAAATCGCATGAGTGCGGGATTCCGCTGACGCGCAAGAGCGTCATGGAGTGCGGACGCGCGATAGAACTGTATAAAGGTCTGCCCGGCTGGTTCGACCGTCTCAACCGCTTCGGCAGCGAGAACGGCGTGACCGTCGAGCACTATGTCCTCTCCTCCGGTCTTAAAGAGATAATCGAGGGATCCGAAATAGGCAAATGCTTCAAAGAGATTTTTGCCTGTGAGTTCCTTTACGGCGAGAACGGCGAGGCAGTCTGGCCGAAGACCGCCGTCAACTATACTGCAAAGACCCAGTTCGTCTACCGCATAAACAAGGGCGTGCTCGACGTGTCAAACGACAAAGACCTCAACCGTTCGACTCCGGACAGTAAGCGTCGCGTGCCGTTTTCAAATATGCTCTATATCGGCGACGGGCTTTCGGACGTCCCCTGCATGAAGATGGTCAAGGCCTACGGCGGCTGCTCCATAGCCGTGCACAACAACAATCCCCGCCAGCTCGAGGGCGTGAGCGACCTGCTATATCACAACCGCGTTGATTTCGCCTTTGAGGCGGACTACTCCGAGGGCAGCGGGCTTGACATAACCGTCAAGGACATCATCCGCAGAATAGCCATAGACAGCACGCTTAAAGATGAGCACAGCAGGCAAAAACGCCGCTCTAAATGCTGCTGCGCGGACATATAGGAGATAAATTATGTCTGTATTTTTTACTGCGGCGGTTTGCGTATACAACACCGAAAAATATCTGCGCGACTGTCTTGACTCCATTCTCTCTCAGAGCTATGAAAACATCGAGCTTCTGATTATCGACGACGGCTCGACGGACAAAAGTGGCTGCATCTGCGACGAATACGCGGAAAAAGACAGTCGCGTGCGCGTCATTCACACCGAAAACCGGGGTCTGCTTTTGGCGCGCAGGACCGCGTTTGAAAACGCGCGGGGCGACTACTTCATATTCTTCGACTCGGACGATACGGTGGACCCGAAAATCTTCACGCTAATAAACGAAGAAATTCAGAAAAGTCATTGCGACATGGTATTTTTCGACCTTAGCAAATGCTATTCCGACGGCACCTCTGCGCACGAAAAGCTTTTCGACGAAAGAAAGACCTTTGACAAGAGCAACAAGCGCGAGCTTTGGGAGCTGCTGCTCTCGTCGAGATTCAACTCTCTGTGCCTGAAATGCATAAGGCGAAGCGCGTTCGCCTATACTTTCGATACGGAGTTTTACCGGGGCTACAGCCGGGGCGAGGATAAGCTTCTCTCGGCGCACATGATAAGCCGGCTAAACACCTTCAGCTATCTGCCGATATCGCTTTACAACTATAATGTTTTTGCTTCCCAAATGACTAAGACATATTCGTATAACGATCTTCGCCTGACGTCCTGCGCAAATGCGGAGATACGCTCGCTCATTCGGTCGGACGGCTGCTACGATGAAAAAACGGAAGATCTGCTTTGTTGCCTGAGCAGATATATATATCGCAGCTTTCTCTATCCCACCGCGACCGTACTGCCGAAAAAAGAGGCCTTAAAGCTCATTCGGCAGAGCGAGGAGCTTGAGCTTTTCAAGCTGTGTACAGACCGCAGGGCGGACAAATATTCCTCACGAGCATCAAATATAAAGTTTCTGCTTCTCAGGCATAAAATGTATTCGCTGCTCATATTTTTGACAAAACTCAAGAATAAGGCCTGAGCGCGGTATTGCCTTGACAAAAATTCTGCCGGGCGTTATAATATTCTCCCGAAAACTGCCCGTGCGGAAAGGAAGTGAGAGCCATGGGCACAGAACAGAAAAAAATCGCCGCCCAGAACAAAAAGGCTTTTCACGACTATTTCGTGCTCGACAGATTCGAAGCGGGAATTGAGCTTTGCGGCACAGAGGTCAAGTCAATCCGCCAGGGCAAGCTCAATCTAAAGGACTCGTGGTGCTCGATAGTTGACGGCGAGCTGTTCGTCAACGGAATGCACATCAGCCCCTACGAGCACGGCAACATCTTCAACCGCGACCCTCTGAGGGTGCGCCGCCTGCTGATGCACAAGCGCGAGATAATGCGCCTGCTCGGTCAGACGAAGCAGGAGGGCTTGACCCTCGTGCCGCTGAGCGTATATTTCGTAAAAGGGCGCGCAAAGGTTGAGGTCGGGCTGTGCAAGGGTAAAAAGCTCTATGACAAGCGCGAAACGGCAGCGAAGAAAGACGCCGCGCGCAATATCGAGCGCAGCATGAAAAACTTCTGATTCAATCGGCGGGAGCCGTTTGATATATGGGGATGAAAGGATTTCGACGGGGAGGTTGAACTTCGGTAAGCGGGCAGCGGTGTGGGACCGCTATAAAACCCATACGTTTAAATAATAAACGACAACAAAACAGTTTTACAAGCTGCTTAAATAGCAGCCGTCTTTGCCGGGAGTACTGCGGCTCGGTACAAGGCGTCGATTAGCAGTGAACGTGCACGGGTGAGTGCTCCGTAACCCGTCATGAACAACGGAACTACCGAACCGGTGAGCCTGCCTGACGGCGCTCCGGCGAGGGAATTCTAAAAGACAGGCTACGCCCGTAGAAAGCTGTGGGGAGCCCTTTTCGGACGCGGTTTCGATTACCGCCATCTCCACCATGAAAAAAGCACTTGCTGTTGCAAGTGCTTTTTTCAACGAATTTCATTCTTCGCAGAATAAGTAAAACATCTTCGATGTGGAGCGCGATAACCCGCATGAACGCGGCAATCACTTTGCAGTTCAGGATTCAGACTATTGATTTATCCCCTGCAAGACGCTATAATTTTAGTGACCGAAAAGGAGGCGCAGCAGGCCATGAACATTTTGCAGATATGCGATTATGCCGCAAAATACAGAGGCAATTTCATCGAATCGCTGGAATATTTCAGAAAAAATTCTCTGAGCGGCGGTAACTCCATGATCTATGCGTTTCCCGACAGGATGTTAAAACGCAATAATCAATGGTACATCGACCTGTCAAAAGAGACTACGACCGCGATATATAAAAGCTCGGTCAAAGAAAAGATCAAGACTTTCAGAAAGATAATAAAAGAAAACGGCATTGATATCGTTCACACCCATTTCACCGATCTGAAAACCGATATGTGTGTCAACATAGCCTGCTTCGGGCTTCATGTGAAAAAGTTCAAGCATTACAGAAGCAGCTTCGGCAGATTCGGCGCGGTAAAAAAGTTCTTTGCGCGGCTCTGCTATCGAAAATGGAACGCTGTGTTGTGCGTCAGTCCGCATATCATGCGGGAGGTCGAAAACAATATCGTCTCCTGCAAGTCGGTGCTTTTAAACGACGCGGTATATTTTCCGCGCATGGATGATTACGAAAAGCTCAGCAAGACCGATCTGGGCTTCCCTAAAGACTCAGTTCTTTGCCTTGCAATCGGCTATGACTACCGTCTCAAGGGCATCGATATAGCGTGCGTGGCGGTAAAAAAGCTCCGCGAAAAAGGGCAGAATATGTGCCTTGCCGTCTGCACCGCTTCAAATACGGAAACTATCGCCGGGCAGATTGAAGCGCAGTTCGGTGAATTTCCCAAATGGATTCGGCTTTTGCCGCCGAGGCAGGACATCGCGAGCTACTACCGCGCGGCGGACATATATATCCAGTCCTCCAGGAGCGAGGGATTCTGCTACGCCATAGTTGAAGCCGCCTATTGCGGCAAAGCCGTCGCAGCATCCGATTGTCCCGGAATGAAGAGTCATGCAGAAAACAACTTCGATTTTCTCTGGTTCAAAAACGGTGATTCCGACAGCCTCGCCGAAGAGCTCGAAGAGGCAGTTAAGATAGCCGCCGACACAGAGCTTGTGGAGAAAAACAGGCGTTCGGCAATTGAAAACTACTCAATGGAAGGCATGGCCAAAAAGCTGTACCGCATATATTCAGATATGTAACAATTCAAAAGCTGGGAAAGTTTTTATCACTCTCCCGGCTTGATTTTTATTTTTGCAGTCATATTGTGACTGCTTCAACTTCGTTTCCGTGTTCCTTTATTATATCTATAAGATCGGTTGTTTTCAGCCACACCGTTGCGGTGTTGTCGTTCGGGTGGACTCCGATGAGTCCGCCATTGACAAGTCCTTCGTCAAGGAAAAATTTCACTTTTCTCTCGCTGTCGTTGAGTATTCCGAGCGGCGTCACTGCGCCCGGTATCAATCCGAGCAGGATCATCAGATCGTTTTCCGATGCAAAGCTCAGCGGGCGCGTGCCGTGCTCCTCCTTGAACTTTTTCAGGTCAACGCGTTTGTCGCCCTTGACAGTTATGAGATAATAATTGTGCTTCTTATCGTCTCTGACAAATAAGTTCTTCGCGTCCGCCTCCGGGTGCGGCAGTTCAACATGAGACATCTCCTCCATATTGAACACCGCACCGTGCTCGGTCACCTCGTATTCTATTCCCCTGCTTGTCAGAAAATTATATACTTCCTGCTTGTTCATAAATTTCATCCTCTATTTAAAAAGGGCTGCCGCATCGGGCAGCCCTCTCGTTTTTATATCAGTCCGGCGTATAAGTGAAGGTGAAGCAATGCGAGCGGAGCGTCGCCGCGCCCATTATGTTGAGCCTGAATGCGTTGCCGCGCATCGTCTGATTGCCTATCTTCATGCTCGAAATGTAGCCGCAACTACTGCCGCGCGCGCTGTCATGCTCGAGTATCTTTATCCACTGCGAGGGGTCGCTCTGGAGCGTTATGCGCTTTGATGAATCAACCTTCGCGTTATACGCTTCGACCTTCTTGCGAAGTTCCTCACTCGAAATGGTCAGTGTGCGCTTGACATTGCCCTCGGGGCTTGTCCTGCCGCCCGCGAGATACGGATAGCTATTCTGACTGCCGCCCCAGACATTCGCGCTCGAAGCCGTCTTCCCCGCCGCCGTTGAAAAATACGGAGTGAACGCAGGCGAGCCGTAATATGCAAGATATTCGCCGAGCGTCGCTTTTATCGCGTTTTCGATAGATGAGCTTGTGCCGGCGTAGCTCTCGCGGAACGCGTGGTTCGAGGTAGTCATCTTAAAATTCTGGCGCTTTGCGTAGGTGTAAATCGCGACCATCTGCGACTTTATCGACTCAAGCGGCGCGGACGGACCGACCTCGGCATATGCAGTCTTGCCGAGATATTCGGCGAGCGAATAGCTCTTACCGTTATATGTAACCTTGCTCGGCAATTTTGAATCTTTAACGAGGCTGATGCCGGGGTTGTTATAATAATGGAGCAAAATCTGCTTGTATGTCCAGCCGCGGCGCGCATATTCTGACGCACCGTTCTGGCTCATGCCGACTCCGTGGCCGTAACCGTAGACGGTGAAAACAAAAGTACCCGTCTTTGAAGAGCTGTGCCTTGTCGTGGTCTCGGTCGGTTTCTGGGTGGGCTTAGTGGTCGGTTTTCCAGTCGTGTTCGGGCGAGTCGTGGGCTTTGTCGAGATAACCGTCGTCAGGACGGTTGAGCCCTCGGCTATCGAGCCGGGCACAGTGCCATTTGTCTGTTCCCCGGTTGTTTTTCCGGAGTCGGTGCTCTGCGCGGCGGTGCTGTCAGAACTATATTCGTCGGTTGTATCGCCGTTGGGATCTTCGACATCAGCAATGATAATATCATCTATAACGCCGATTATGTCGCCCGTCCCGCTCTCGGTGGTGTCTTGAGTGCGTGCGCTGATGAGCGACGCGCCCGACTGCGAGCCATAGCCTTTGACAAGAAATGTAACGGCAGTGCCGATAAGCACAGCGATCAGGATAACCGACGCGACTATGAGCGCTGTCTTTTTGCCCGAGCGCACCGGTGCCGATTTATGATGGGACGGATGTTCACCATCCGTGATTATTATTGACGCATCGTCGCTGACATCGTGCATGACAAAGCCGTTGCGCGCATAGTCGGCGAGCGCGGAATAGAGCCTGTGAACGCAGGCGTAGATAAACTCCTGCGTAGTCTCACCCTTGCGGCTGAAAACCTTGAACACACGCGCCTTGTTCTCGTCCGCTATGCAGATTAGCATGAAATGCTTGCTGTCCTCATCGTCGTTGCGGAACACATTCGATATCGCCGCGCCGACCGACGCGCCGCTCTTTGCTCTGGCGCGCCCCGCCATGGCGGCTATGTATTCGCCGTGACTCTCGTCCTCCTGGCGCTCGACATCTACCGACTGAGCGAATATGACATCGCCGAAATCCGATCCGTCGTCATAGGGCAGGACGGAGAACACGAACGGGCTGTTTTTGCTTGATGCAACCGCAGCGGAAAGTCCACGCTCCTTCAAGAGTTCAACAACCTCTTCGGGATCGCACTTTTCCTCAGCACTCAGCTCGCCGGCGCCGTTCGCATCCGGCTCGGGAGTATTTGCGCTTTCTTCTTTTTTTTCAACGGGCAGGAACACAGACTTGAGTTCTTCGGCAACCCTGGCGCATCTGCCGTCGGAAAGGGGCAGAAAAACCAGCATCTGTTTTCCGCTTTTTTCAATAAAGCCGCTGTATTTTCCGTCATCGGTCACAAGCATCTGTGCGTCGGCAGGCATCAGACACTGATCCTCATCCGCCTTTTCGAGTGCTTCGGCTATTTTATCGGAGAATGCGGTTTTTGTTCTGAGTGCGTCGAAAAGCAGCTTCTTTATCTCGATATAATGCCGCTCGGCAGCCGCGAGAACCACAGTCTCCGAATCTCCGAACGCTCCGGCAAGGGCAGAAAACAGCTCGCGGCTGTCCGTGAACTGCTCAAAGCGGCACTCACCGTAGGCTGCGGCAAAAACGGACTCATATTCCGCTATCGCCCTGCGCGGGAGAGGCTGATTGACAAAAGCCAGGAGCGAGATCTTATTTTTCAAAATATCACCTCATTAGTTGGGATACCATCTGTTTGCGTTTTTGTAGGGGTTCTGTTTCTTGTCTTTATCATACCAGGCCTGAGGATATCTCGGGTTGGGGTTGGTCTTGACGAGCGAAGTATCAACTTCTTCACTCTCGCCGTCGCGCACCATTCGCGCCACAACGACAAGACGGGCATTGTCGAACTCATACAGGCAGGTCGAAAGAGTGAGAATCTTGTCGGTCGGCTTGATGTCGACGCCCGTTGTGTAGAGCTTTCTCGAATCAAGCTCGGCTATATACTGCTCGAAGCTCGCCTCGCTTATATTCGTCCAGACATAGTTGAAGAAATATCCGTTGTCCTCGGCGGTGGTCGCATTTGTGATAAACACCGCGTAGACCTTCCACTTGTAGTCGTGATAGATGGTGTTGAACTCGATTATCGGATTGTTTATGAATCCGCGCGTGGTGCGGTAATCGAAGAGCTTGCTGAATATCTTGTCCGAGCTGCGGGTGCTGTGGCCGTAGATTATGCTGTTACGGTCAAGCGGCTCGATTGAGTTCGCATGAGCCAGGAACGGGTTTCCCAGATCCGTGTATCTGTGGGTGAAGCTGCGTTTGAGATAATACGAATCGTTGTCGGTCTGGAGAATCGGAAAGTCCATCTTGAGCTTGTCTATCTTCAGCCAGCCGACGAGATCGGTGTTCTGCGCATACGCCTCGGCGTATTTTAACTGCATACCCTCGGGAAACTTGACATTCGGGTACTTCGCCTTTATCTCGTCCCAGGTCAACTCTTCGCTGGGCTTGATATCTTTTATGTCGTTGTCAACGATATTGGGCTGAATGAGATATGTGTTTATCAGCATTCCCGCGCTGACGAACACAGTAATTATCGCCGCCATAAAGACTATCTTGCGGACTATCTCGGATACGGCGTCGCCCTTCATCGGGATGATGCCCTTTATAAATTTTTTGAAGCCCTTTTCGCTTCCGTTATTCTTCTCGTTCTCGCTGACCTCGCGCTCATATTCGCGCAGTGAGCCGCGGTCGCGCTCGCTGAGGTTGACGGCAAAGGTAGAATCTGTCGGCATATCGAAATCGTCGAGCGCCTGCTCGGTCGGGTATTCCGGCTCGGTCACTTTCGGAATATCCTCTCCGCTCAGATCGTCGGGCGGGATAAACTTATACAAATTGTCCTTTTTCGGCTCTGCGGGTTTCTCCGGCTCGGACTCGATTATGGGCTCGAGCTCAGACTCCGGCTCGGATACCGGCTCCTTTTCTTCGGTCACGGCGCCGCTTTCCTGCCGTGACTCCACCCCGGTTTCATCGTCGCCGCTGTCAAGGTATCTGCGCGCGAGATCTTCCATTTCGCTGCGCTGTGCCGCGGGGTCGTCGTCCTCAACCGATGTGTAGTGCTCAAACATCTCCCTCATATCGGGCAGCGAAAACTCGCCGTCTTTTCTGTTTTTGTCAGACATACTCTTTCCTCCGATACAGGTTTACTTTATTTTCTCTTCCAGCATCAGGCGTACAAGGTTAAGCGCCCTCGACGCCGTGACATATCTGTTATATTCACGGTCATTTTCATGGCCGGTGACTATCTTTTCAACAACCGTACGCTCGCCGTCCGTGACCGCCGCAAAGCTCAGTCCGCCGGGCAGAACACCGTCGCCTCCCGGTCCTGCAAGACCGGTTGTGGATATCGCTATATCCGCGCCGCTCACGCGCTTTGCGCCGAGCGCCATCTCGCGCGCCGTCTGTTCGCTGACAGCGCCGTAGGTGTCAAGCGTCTTTAGCGAAACGCCGAGGAGCTTTGTTTTTATATCATTCGAATAGCTGACTATTCCGCACTCGAAAACCTCGGACGCACCGGGGATATCAGTCAGCCTTTTGGGGATATATCCCGCCGTGCAGGATTCGGCAGTCGCTATCTTTTTGCCCTTTTCTTTGAGCAGAGCGACAACGCGCTCTTCGATGCTGTTCATATCGGTGCCGTATACGACATCGCCGAGCCTGCTGCATATCTCATCAACTACAGGCGCGCACATTTTGTCCGCCTCGTCGGCGGTTTCCGCCTTCGCGGTTATCCTCAGCCGCACCTCGCCGCTTTTTGCATACGGTGCGACGGTCGGGTTCTTTGCGTCGAACATATCCTCTATCTCTTCGGCGACCGAGCTCTCGCCCATGCCGATTATATTGACCGTGTGCGAGACTATCGCGCCGTCGGAATATTTTTTCAAGAATCCGCGCACGCTCTCGTTGAACATCGGAGCAAGCTCGCCGGGAGGGCCGGGCAGGATAATAACGCACTTGCCGTTCTTTTCGAGCGCCGCGCCGGGTGCCGTGCCGTGGTTATTCTCAAACACAGTGCCGCCGACGGGCAGCATCGCCTGCTTGAGGTTGTTCTCGGGCATATTGCCGCCCTTTGATTTGAAATATGAGCGTATGCGCTCCGCCGTGTCTTCGTCCTCCCTGAGTTCGAAACCCATGACCTCACAGCAGACCTCTTTTGTCAGATCGTCGTCCGTGGGGCCGAGTCCGCCGGAAGTAATAACAATATCACTGCGACCGAGAGCCGTTTTCAGCTCCTGCGCGAGGCGCTCGGGATTGTCCCCGACGGAGCTGCGGTGCATGACGGATATGCCCATCGCCGCAAGCTCTTTTGAGAGAAACTGCTCGTTGGTATTGAGGATATCGCCGAGCAGAAGCTCGGTTCCGACACAGAGAATTTCACACACTGCCATTGTTACTCACCTTTTGAAAAAGCTTTTATAACCGTAACTTTTGTGCCCTCGACCGCGCGCTTTATGGGCTCGTCCCATTCGGTGCCGCGCTCCGCCTTTTCGACTCCGGCTATCGTCGGATGGGTGCGCGGGTGCTTCGGGGTGAACACAGTGCAGCAGTCCTCATAGGGCTGGATGGATATATCAAATGTCTCAATTTTTCTCGATATCGCAATAACTTCGTCCTTGTCCATACCGATAAGCGGACGGAATACGGGCATCGAGGTCACAGCGTCTGTGCAGGCTATTGCGGGCATGGTCTGGCTCGCGACCTGACCGACGCTCTCGCCTGTTATCAGCGCCTGGCAGCCCTCTTTTATCGCAATCTCCTGCGAGATGCGCATCATCATGCGCCGCATGATAAGCGTGAACACCTCTTCAGGACAGTTGTCTTTTATAAGCTCCTGGATCTCGGTAAACGGGACAACGAAGAGCATGATGCGTCCGCTGTATTTTGCGACCTGGCGCAGAAGCGAGTGAACTTTCTGCTCGGCGCGCTGGCTCGTATAGGGCGGAGAAGCGAAGTGAATAGCTATCAGCTCCACGCCGCGCTTTGCCATCATCCAGCCTGCAACGGGGCTGTCTATTCCGCCGGAGACGAGCAGAGCCGCCTTTCCTGCGGAGCCCGAGGGCATACCGCCCGCGCCCTTGAGCTGGTTGCCGTGGATAAACGCGCACTTATCGCGCACCTCGACGTTTATTATAACATCGGGGTTATGAACATCGACTTTCAGATGGTGGAATTTCGAGAGTATCTTTCCGCCGACTTCTCTGCATATCGCGGGAGAATTGAGCGGAAACTTCTTGTCCGCGCGCTTTGCCTCGACCTTGAAAGTCGATGCGGCGTTGAGCAGGGGAGCCGTATATTCAACGCAGGTGTTGAGAATAACGTCCATATCCTTTTCGACTGCGGCGGCGCGAGAAAGTCCGGCTATGCCGAAGACCTTGAGAAGTCTTTCGGTCGCTTCGTCGAGATCGGCATCCTCGGGCCCTTCGACTATTATCGTCGACTGCGCGGGGGTGCAGGTGAATTTGCCGAGCGACGCGAGTCTGCGGCGGATATTCGCCATGAGCATATCTTCAAAAGTGCGCCTGTTGAGTCCCTTGAGTGCAAGCTCACCGTTTTTGATGAGAATAACTTCCTTCATGTTGTGATTCCTTTTTTATTTATTTTACTTATTTTTTCTTATTGTTTTCTGCCCCTCGGCAATGCCGTCGATGAGCATATCTATCTCTTCTTTTGTGGTAAAACGCGAGAAGCTGATTCTGAGCGGGCTCTTCCGCACTTCGTCGCTCAGCCCCATATTTTTGAGCACCGAGCTCTGATGTCCCTTTGAGCACGCCGAGCCGCTCGAGACATAGACGCCGCGCGAAGAGAGGAAGTTGAGCATCGGCTCGGAGTTTATGCCGAGCACCGAAATATTGGTCACATACGGCAGCGCATCATCGGGCGAGTTTATAACGACTCCGCCGAGAGCCAGAAGTCTGTCCCGCATATAGTCGCGAAGTTCAGTAACTTCTTTGAGCTCAGCCGCAAGATTCGGCAGAGCCGCAGCCGCCGCGCCGAAGCCCGCTATCGCAGGCATTGGCTGAGTGCCGGGGCGCAGTTTTTCCTCCTGCGAGCCACCGAAAACTATCGGCGACAGGCGCACGCCCTTTTTGACATAGAGCGCACCCACGCCCTTGGGTCCGTGTATCTTGTGGGAGCTGACCGTCATCAGGTCAACGCCCATAGCAGCGGGCTTGAGCGGCAGTTTTCCGAAAGCCTGCACCGCGTCGCAATGAACAAGTGCGGGCGACTTCGCACGCGTTACCGCAGTTCTCGCCGCTTCGACGGGCTGAATAGTGCCCGTCTCGTTGTTGACCGCCATGATGCTCACGAGTATCGTGTCGGGAGTCACGGCTTCAAAAAGCTCGCGCTCACTGATACGTCCGTTTTTGTCAACGCCGAGGCGTATGACTTCAAAGCCCTCGTTTTCGAGATGCTTGACCGTCTCATCTATACTCGGATGCTCGACGCTCGTCGTCACTATCCGTCTGCCGCGCCGGCGCATGGCATGAGCCGCGCCCTGAACGGCAAGATTGTTGCTCTCCGTTCCGCCGGAGGTGAAATACACCTCGTCATCCCGACAGAAGAGCCTGCGCGCCACATTCGAGCGCGCGTTTTCGAGCATTTCGTCCGCCTCTATCCCCTTTTGATGCAGGGACGATGGGTTGCCCCAAAGCTCTGTTACAGCGGTTTTCATCGCTTCAACAGCTTCACTGCACACGGGGGTCGTGGCGCTGTTGTCAAGATACGCCGTCATAAGAAAAATCACTCCAAACCGCACGATTCCCAATTATACTTATATATTCTATATTATACAACACAATCACCGGACTTGCAATATATTTGAGCGGATTGCGGCGATACTGCGCGCGGCAAGTTTTTTCCTGTCTGCGCATAAAACGCCCGCCCGCTACATTATATGATATAAAGTGCAACAAGGACAGCAAATAAAGATTGACAAAAATATGCAATTTGCTATAATTAAACTGCAAATGAAACCCATTACATAAAGGAGAGTTGACATTGACAAAACGAACAAAATCGTGGGTCGCCCTGCTGCTTTTCATCGCAGTGTTCGGCGCTCTGCTCGTGACCGCAACGTTCACTGACCTCCAGGTCAGCAACATCCTCACGGCAAAGGCGCTCGCCGCCCACACCTACTACACAAACGAGACCGTATACGGCGTTGTGCTCGAGGCCGTCGGCTCGTCGCCCGTCTATCTCATGCTCGCGTTCAGCTTCCAGATTCTCTTCTGGCAGGTCATGCGCAAGATGAAAAAGCATCCGTGGAAAGAAATTCTTGCGATACTTCTTCTCGTCGCGGGAACGGCAGCATACTTCGTCATGTTCGACGACGCCGTAAAATATGCGCTCCAGCATATAGGTCCCGAGGCCGAGCTGTTCCGCAAGGCGGCATTCCTCAAGGGCATATCGATGTTCTTCGCGGGTCTTATGACTTTCTTTGCGACCTTCGCCATAAGGAACTACTCCGAGGAATCGGTCGGTAAGCTCGTTATGTTCGCAGTCGCGGTGCTCTGCGTTGCAGCTGTTTCCAACGGCATTATCGCCGCAGTCAAAGAGCCCGTCGGCCGTATGCGTTATCGCGCAATGAACTGCGAGGGCGGCCAGTCGATCGGCGGATTCGACAACTTCACCCGCTGGTATGTCGCCAACGGTCAGCACCTCACAAAGGACGAGATGAGAGCACTCTTCGGCACGACCGACGCTCTTAAATCATTCCCGAGCGGACACACCTGCTCCGCCGGCACGGTCTACTGCCTGCTTATGCTCCTCGATGTTTTCAATGTCAAGAGCAAGGGCAAGAGAGCTGTCAGCTGGATCGCCGCCATCACCTACACCGGCATGGTCGCGGTCAGCCGCATAATCGTCGGCGCGCACTTCTTCAGCGACGTCCTCATGGGCGGCACGATAGCTTTCGTGAGCATGATAATCTTCAGAGAGATATTCATCTGCAAAGGCTCGAATGTCAAAGCAATGTTCGGCAAGGAATAAAAATTAAATAGTTAAGCACCCCGCAGGCTCAAGTCTGAGGGGTGTTTTTATGGGCAACAAAAAAGCACGGTGCATCTTTTGACACACCGTGCTTTTGTTTTTTATCAGTCTTCGCTGTTCTGCTTAGCGATGGGCTCGATCCTGCCGTATCTCGAAGCGGAAGCCGCATCGGATCTGGGCGGACGGGAGGGAGCTGCGGGACGGTCGCTGCGCGGGCGGTCATTTCTACCTCTGCCGCCTCTGTCGCGGTTCTGATATCCGCCGCGTCCGTTTCCGCGGGGCGGTCTGGAGCCACCGTTGAGGGGCTTCACGCCCTCTTCGAGAGTGATAACGACCTTGCGGTCATTCTCGGAGCCGACAGAGTGGGAGGTCACGCCCTCAACATCCTGGAGAGCCGTGTGAATGATGCGTCTCTCATAGGGATTCATGGGATCAAGCACAACATTTCTGCCGTACTTTCTGACCTTTGCTGCGCTCTTCTGAGCGAGTGCGCGCAGGGTTGCCTCGCGCTTCTCGCGGTAGTTGCCGATGTTGAGCGAGACTCTTCTCGACTTGTCCGCGCCCCTGTTGACGACAAGGCGGACGAGATACTGGATAGCGTCGAGTGTCTCTCCCCTGCGGCCGATAGCCGCGCCGTAGTCGCCGTCATATTCGACCGCGATGCTGACTTCCTCGTCAGTCTCTTCGATCTTTATCTCTGCACCCTCGATGCCGAGGCTTGCAAGAATTTTTTCAAGATATTCCTTCGCGCCGGCCTCGGACGGAGCATCGTAGCTCACCTTGACCTTTGCGGGAGTTGTTCCGAGCAGACCGAACATCTTCTTTGTCGGCATCTCGAGAACTTCGATTTCAAAATCCGAATCGGCGGATATGCCGAGCTGCGCGATAGCGTCAGCTTTTGCAAGATCGACTGTTGCGCCGGTTCCGATAGCTTCTTTTAACATCTCTGTTTCCACCACCTGGAAAATTTATTTTTCTTCTTTTTTCTGCGCAAGTGCGCGCTTGAGATTCTCTTCCCTTGAACGGCGCTCGACAGTCTCATCGACCATAGCCTTTGCAATCATCTTCTTCGGGCTGTGGGTGAACGAAAGGATAACTGTCTGAATGAGCGCGAAAACGTTCGACGCGATCCAGTAGATACCGATACCGGCGGGGAACTGGAAGGTGAAATAGAGCGAGAACAGGGGCATACCGAAAGTCATGCAGCCCATAGTCGGGTTCTTCGCCATTTCAGGGTTGTTCTTGCGCTGCTGGAGCATTGAGAAGAGGCTCGTTGCGAGAGAAGTAAGGCCCGAGAGAATGGGGATGACCCAGAGGATTCCGGGCTCTTTTATCGACGGAATCTCGCCCAGCGGTATGCCGAGGAAGGTGAAATTGAAGTTCGCGATGCTGTCGATAACTCCCGAGCTGATGCCCTTTGAGAGCGCGATGGGTCTTATCTCATTGATATGGTTGATAACAAAAAGCTCGATAGTCTGCTTACCTGTCTTTGCGTTATATTCAGCGAGTCCTTTTGCTATTTCTGTCAGCGAATTGATTGTTGTATCATCGATCGCGAGCGCCCACTTGAGGGGGTGATAGATAACGCCGATAAGACCGAAGATGATGATGAACTGGATGGCGAGCGGCAGGCAGCCCATATTCATGGGATTGTGTCCTTCGCGCTGGTAGAGAGCCTGAGTCTCTTCCTGAATCTTTTTCTGATCGCCCTTGTATTTGGCGTTTATTCTGCGGATCTTGGGCTGAAGGCGCTGCGTCTTGACGGTACCCTTAGTCTGGTAGATAGAAGTGGGAATCATAAGAAGTCTTGCGAAGAGGGTGAAGAGGATGAGTGCAAGACCGTAATTGTCAACGGCTTCGAATATGAACCTGAGAACATATCCGAACGGGATACCCAATGTCGTGTAAATGGCGTCCATTATTTGTGAGTCCTCCGGTTGGATTTTTTGTCCCTCTTGGGAGGGACGGGATCATAACCGCCGGGGAATAGGATATTGCAGCGAAGAAGTCTGGCAACAGTCAGCAGAGAGCCTTTGAACGCTCCGTGTATTTCGAGAGCCTCTATCGCATACTGAGAGCAGGTCGGATAGTACCTGCACATATCGGGCAGCTGCGGTGAGATATGCTTTCTGTAAAACTGAATAAGTTTTATCAGTATGTCCTTCATTTTCACTTCACAACTTTCACTCCTGCAGATATACCGATAACACCCAAGGCTCCCAGCTGTTTGCGCATTGACCGCTCGATGTCGGTGCTCTTGCGGGAGACCGTCTTATGACGGGCGACAAATACAATGTCCCATCCCCCGCAGCACTCGCCTTCGAGCTGCCGGAAAGCCGCGCGAATTATCCGGCGGCACCGGTTGCGCTCCACCGCATTTCCGAGCTTTTTGCCGGTGGTTATCCCGATGCGCATGACACCGTAACGGTTCCTGAGCGCATATGTGACAAGCACCGGGTCAGCGGCTGATTTGCCGCGCCCGTAAGTCCTGCGAAAATCGCTGTTAAGCTTGAGCGTCTGATATTCTGCCAAAGCAATCAATCCATCCGTGGCAATAATCCGCTCGACCTGTTAAAAGACCGTTAAAAAGGCCGATCAATAGGTGAGCTGCTTTCTTCCCTTCGCTCTGCGGCGGGAAAGAACCTTGCGTCCGTTTCTGTCGGACATTCTCTTGCGGAAGCCGTGCTCCTTCTTACGGTGCAGCTTCTTGGGCTGGTAAGTTCTTTTCATTTGCGGTAACCTCCGTTTCACAGGATATTAGTCACCGGCGGGCGCTTTGGTGGCACTCGTACCGCCGTGATCTTATGTGCAGATATGGGTATAACGCTTTCGCCTACCCTTGCAAGCTACTATTATATATCATACTTCACATCAATGTCAATCATTTTTTTGCGTCCTTGTGCAAACTGCTTGTTGAAAAAAAGGGGGTTTTATGATATACTCTATCCTATTATAAAAGTATTATGATGGGGGAAGTTAACTAATGGATTCATTCAACGAGCTGTGGCAGGTAGTCTCCGACTATCTCAGGCAGACAAACTCCGAATCTATCTACAACGTCTGGTTCAGCGAGCTTGAGCCGATAAGCTTTGACGGCAGCCGCGCCGTGCTCATGACAACGGCGGAATTCAAGCGCCGCATCCTCGCGCAAAAGTTCGGCGGCACGCTTCACAGCGCATTTTTGAACGCGCTCGGTCTCGATGTCGATGTCGAGTTCATAGCGCCGGGCGAGGGATATTCGCAGTCTGACTCCTCGGGCTCTGCGGCGGGCTCATCGGAGATAGACGGCAGCACGCGCGCCTCAAACTATTTTGAAAACACATTCGACACATTCGTTGTCGGCGCGTCAAACAAGTTCGCCCATGCGGCGGCGCAGGCAGTCGCGGCGAACCCCGGCAAGGCGTATAACCCGCTGTTCATCTACGGCAACTCGGGACTCGGCAAGACGCATCTGCTCAACGCCATATGCCACGAGATAAAAAGAAACGACCCGTCGATGAAGATAGTCCTTACAGACGGCGAGGAATTCACCAACGAGTTTATCGAGGCGCTCAACCACCGCACAACAACGGAATTCCAGAACAAATACCGCAAGGTCGACGTTCTTCTGATGGACGACGTTCAGTTCATCGCGAGCAAAGAGCGCACGCAGGAGGAATTCTTCCATACTTTCAACGCCCTGACGCAGGACGGCAAGCAGATCGTTCTGTCATCCGACCGCCCGCCGAAGGACATGCCCCAGCTTGAGGACAGAATGCGCACCCGCTTTGAGTGGGGTCTGCTCGCGGACGTTCAGCCGCCGGATCTCGAGACCCGTATGCTCATAGTCAAGCGCAAGGCGGACGCACTCAACTTCGATATCAGCGACGATGTCGTTGAATACATAGCGCAGAAGCTCAAGAACAACATCCGCCAGCTCGAAAGCGCGGTCAAGAAGATGCAGGCTTATGTCCAGATACAGGGCGCGCATGTCAACACCGCCACAGCTCAGCAGGCGATAAGGGATATTCTCAGCGACAACAAGCCTATCCCCGTCGTTGTGGACAAGATAATAACCGAGGTCGCGCGCACCTACGGCGCAAATCCCGAGGATCTGCGCTCGAAGAAGAAGGATGCACAGACTTCGAAATACCGCCAGATATCGATGTACATCGTGCGCGAGGTCACGGGACTTTCCGCCAAGGCTATCGGCGCGGAGTTCGGCGGCAGGCACTATTCAACGGTGCTCTACGCCCTTGACGAGATAAAGAAAGAGAGCGACACCGACTCGGCGCTCAGAACGACTATCAACGATATCATAAAGAACGTGCAGGAGAGCTGATTTTTCTAACAGACTGACGCACCGCGAGGGAGGGATAAATGGTGCGCGATATTATTATAGCATCGTCATCCGACAAGGTGCGCGCGCAGCTGCGCGGCTTCGTTGCGGAAATGGGAATAATGGGCGTCATCGAGTGCCGCTCTGCTTCGCAGACCCTCGATTTCGCTCAGCGTCTCCCCTCGGCTATAATAATCTGCCACCGTCTGACCGACATGGCACCCGCCGCCATGCTTCGTCTGCTCCCGCCGGGCGCCGATATGATATTGCTTATATCCTCCGCCCAGTCCCCGCTGTTCGGCATGAGCAACGTGCAGTGCATGACCCTGCCGCTCTCACGGCCGGAGTTTCGCAGTGCAATAGAAAAGCTGCTCCGCTCCTCGTCCGAGTCGCGCATACGCTCGGGCGGTCAGCGCAACACGGCGGATCAGGAGATAATCGACAAGGCAAAACATTTGTATATGAAAGTAAACGGTGTGTCTGAAGAGGACGCATACGCATATATTAGAAGAAGGAGCATGAACGAGAGCAGTTCTATAACCGCCACCGCGCGACATCTGCTCAGCGAGCTCGCTAATATATAAATGAAAAGGGTCTTGTGAATGAAATTCGCCAAAATGCAGGGCACGGGCAACGACTACATATATGTCAACTGTTTTGATGAATCGATCGACGACCCTCCCGCCGCGGCGAAATTTTTGAGCGACCGCCATTTCGGTATCGGCTCAGACGGGCTTGTGCTGATTTTGCCGTCCGACAGGGCAGATTTCAGAATGGATATCTACAATTCCGACGGGTCACGGGCGAAGATGTGCGGCAACGCCGCGCGCTGCGTCGCAAAATATGTCTGCGACAGTAAAATGACCGACAAAGATATGATATCTTTGGAGACTCTCAGCGGAATAAAATACATTAATATATATAAGACGGACGGAAAGGTCACTTCGGCGCAGGTGAACATGGGGTCACCGATGCTGAAAACTCGGGATATCCCCGCGCTTATTGAATCGGACACCGTGATTTCCCGGCCGCTCGAAGTCGGCGAAAAAGTTTATTTCGTCACCTGCCTTTCGATGGGCAACCCGCATTGCGTGGTTTTCTCTAAAAATATTGATTCTATAAATATTCAAAAAATCGGCGCCGAGTTTGAAAATCACCCCGCATTTCCGGACAGGATAAATACGGAATTCGTTCAGCCGATTTCAGATTCACACATTAAAATGCGCGTTTGGGAGCGCGGCGCGGGCGAAACTCTCTCCTGTGGCACAGGCGCGTGCGCGGCGGCAGTCGCCTGCATATTGAACGGCTACTGCAAGCGCGATACGGATATCAAAATCTCGCTTCGCGGCGGCGAGCTCTCGGTAAAATGGAGCGCCGACGGAGATGTGTACCTGACCGGTTCGGCACAGACCGTCTTTACGGGCGAAATTGCCTACGGCGGAGGCGCAAGATGAAAATAAACGAAAACTTTTCGCTTCTCCGCAGCAACTATCTTTTTTCGACGATGAGCCGAAAAATTAAAGATTATAAAATCGCTCACCCCGAGGCAGATATAATCGACCTCGGCATCGGCGATGTCTCGCGTCCCCTGCCCGAGGCGTGCATAAAGGCCATGCACTCGGCAGTCAACGAAATGGCGGACGCCGCCACATTCAGGGGCTACCCGCCCGAGCAGGGATATGATTTTCTTATCGACAAGATATTGAAATATGATTTCGCCGCGCGCGGAATAACGCTCGAAAGAGACGAGATTTTTATAAGCGACGGCGCAAAGAGCGACACCGGCAGCATCGGCGACATATTTTCGCCCGAGTGCAAAGTCGCCGTCTGCGACCCCGTCTACCCGGTCTATATAGACACAAATATCATGGCGGGCAGGGGCGGCAAGCCGCTCGAAAACGGCAGATTTTCAAATATTGCTTATCTCGACTGCACCGCAGAGAACGGATTTATCCCTCCCCTGCCGGAGCAAAATGTCGATATAATATATCTCTGCTCCCCCAACAATCCCACGGGAACGGCGATGAATAAAGAGCAGCTCCAACAGTGGGTCGACTGGGCTAACGAGCACGGAAGCGTCATTCTCTTTGACGCCGCATATGAGGCGTTTATCACAGAGAGCAACATTCCGCACAGCATTTTCGAGCTTGACGGCGCAAAGAAATGTGCCATTGAGTTCAGAAGCTTTTCAAAGACTGCGGGCTTTACCGGCGTTCGCTGCGCATATACGATTATACCGCGCGAGCTCTCACGCGGCAGAGTCAGCCTCAACGCGCTGTGGGCGCGCAGGCAGGCAACGCGGTTCAACGGTGTGTCATATATAACCCAGCGTGCCGCCGAAGCCGTCTATTCCGACGAGGGCAGGCGGCAGATAAAAGAAAATATAAACTGCTATCTCGGCAACGCAAAAAAGATAACGGACGGACTCGAAAGCATTAATATCCGCTGTTTCGGCGGCAGAAATTCGCCGTATATCTGGTTTGAAGTGCCGAACGGGCTGACCTCATGGCAGATGTTCGACAGGCTTTTGAACACCGTTCAGGTGGTCGGCACGCCGGGCTCGGGCTTCGGCACGATGGGCGAGGGATATTTTCGCCTGACCGCGTTCGCCGAGCCGAAGCGCACGCTCGAAGCAGTTGAAAGAATAAAAAACGGTCTGAAATAAGACCGCACGGAGGATAAAAATGGGCATTTTTTCAAGAATAAACAAGGGACTCAAAAAAACCCGCGAGAATATGTCGGGAGCCATCGACTCGATGCTCCACGGCAAAACTGAAATTGACGACGAATTTTATGACGAGCTCGAAGAGATACTCGTCATGGGCGATGTCGGCTGCATGACCGCATCGGAGATAGTCGAACAGCTCCACGAGCGCGTTATGAAAAAGCATCTGCGCAAGCCTGAAGCCGTCAAGAACGAGATAAAAGAGATAGTCGCCGAGATGCTTGAGGGCGGCGAGGAAATGAGCCTTATCACTCTCCCCTCCGTCATTCTCGTCATCGGCGTCAACGGCGTGGGCAAGACCACTTCCATAGGCAAGCTCGCCGCAATGTACAAAAACGAGGGCAAAAAAGTTATCCTCGCCGCAGCGGACACTTTCAGAGCCGCTGCAATCGAGCAGCTTGAAGAGTGGGCTGACCGCGCGGGAGTCGAGATAGTCAAGCACCGCGAGGGCGCAGACCCGGCGGCTGTTATATATGACACAATTCAGGCGGGCAAGGCAAGAAACGCCGACATAATTATCTGCGACACCGCCGGCAGACTCCACAACAAGAAGAACCTCATGGAGGAGCTTGCGAAGATATACCGCGTCATCGACCGCGAGCTGCCCTACAGCGACCGCGAGAGCCTGCTCGTGCTTGACGCGACTACAGGACAGAACGCAGTCAATCAGGCAAAAGAATTCAAGAATGTTGCAGAGATCACCGGCATCATTTTAACAAAGCTTGACGGCACCGCGAAGGGCGGCGTTGTATTAAACATCAAAAATGAGCTCGGCGTACCCGTCAAGTTCATCGGCGTCGGCGAAAAGGTGGACGACCTCCGCCCGTTCAACGCCCGCGCATTCGCCGAGGGTCTGTTTGACGCAGAGCCGATTGAAGACGAAGAAGAGGAAAAAGAGGACGAATAATGGATTTTCTCATAGCTACACATAACATGAAAAAGCGCGCCGAGCTTGAGCGCATATTGAAACCCATCGGCGTGCGCGTTCTGCTCGCGGAAGAAGCGGGAGTCGAGCTTACCGATGTTGAGGAGACTGGCGTCACCTTTGAAGAGAACGCATTCTTAAAAGCCGACAGCGGCTGCAAAGAGAGCGGCATGCCCTGCATCGCCGACGACTCGGGGCTTGCCGTTGACGCGCTCGACGGCGCGCCGGGAGTTTATTCCGCGAGATACGCAGGCGAGCACGGTAATGACGAGAAGAACAACGAGCTCCTGCTCAAAAATCTGTCCAACATTCCTATGGACAAGCGCACCGCACGATTCGTTTCGACCGTCTGCTGCTGTTTCCCGGACGGCAGGCACATGACCGTGCGCGGCGAGTGCGAGGGCAAGATTGCCTTTGAACCCGCAGGCGAGGGCGGCTTCGGCTACGATCCGCTGTTTTTGCCCGACGAGTTTCCCGGCAAGACGATGGCGCAACTCACCGCAGAAGAAAAAGACAGCATCAGCCACAGAGGCAAGGCGCTGAGACTCCTTGCGAAAAAACTGGAGGAAATTATATGACAAGCAAAGAGAGAGCCGCGCTTCGCGCGCAGGCAAATTCGCTCGAGCCGCTTTTTCAGGTCGGCAAGGGCGGCGTTAATGACGCACTGATAGCCCAGACGCTCGACGCATTCCGCTCCCGCGAACTGCTCAAGCTCAAGGTACTGCTCGAGACAGCACCCAAGCCCCCGCGCGAGATCGCCGAGGAGATAGCGGCAAAGACGCAGTCCGAGGTCGTTCAGGTCGTCGGCGGCAGCCTGATATTCTTCAAGGAGAATCCGGAGCTGCACGAGCCGAAAGATAAAAAGAAAAAGATAACCGGTACGAAGAATCCGAACCGCCCATCCGTGCGCAAAAAAGTGCACGAAAAAAAGCTCGCCGAAGAGAGAAAAACCGCCGCTCGCCGCAAGGCGGAGCGCAATTTCAGGCGCAGCCGCGATATATAACAGCAAATTTTAAGTCAACCGGTTCAAAAGCAGGCGCATTTTCGCCTGCTTTTTTGTGCATCGGGACAAATCGGGAATTTTTTGTAAAAGCCTATTGACAGCGTAGGTATAAGAGACTATAATACGCTCATAGATACTGAACAGGGAGGAAGCATCATGAAAAAGTTTGACAGCAACATTATGATGATGGAAATGTGCATGTTCTCCATGCGCATGTGCATGTGCATGCCTTTTTCCGACGAGCTTCCGTCAAACGAATAAATCTGATATATGCAGAGATTCGGGGAGCTTCGTGAGGAGTTTCCCGTTTTTTATTTGCATTGAGGAGGAAGAAAAGTGCAGTATCTGAAATTATTCTCGCCCTTTGATATAAGGCATTGGCGAATGTGCCGCAAGGCGCATGATTAAAAAGTCCGTTTCAACCCAATACCTTATAAATTAAAATACAAAGGAGATAATCAACATGAAAAAGACAATATCGATCATTCTCGCAGCGGTCCTCGCGCTGGGCTGCATCTTCGGCTTCGCCGCCTGCTCTTCGGGCAGCAAAGGCATCACCATTGCCGTTCCCAACGACGCGACCAACGAAGCCCGTGCGCTCCTTCTTCTTCAGGAACAGGGCATCATCAAGCTCAAAGACGGCGCCGGCATCACCGCAACCGTAAGAGACATTGAGGACAACCCCAAGAACATCACCTTCAAAGAGGTTGAAGCCGCTCAGCTTCCCAACGTTCTCAAGGATGTTGACTATGCTGTTATCAACTCGAACTACGCTATCTCCGCGGGTCTTAACCCCGTCAAGGACAATCTCGCCATTGAGGGCTCCTCGAGCGCATATTCAAACATCCTCGCCGCCAAGAAGGGCAACGAGAATTCCGACAAGATCAAGGCTCTTTCCGCCGCTCTCCAGAGCAAGAAGGTCGCCGATTTCATCGCTTCCAAGTATAACGGCGCAGTTATCAGCGTTGTTTCAAACCCCGGTGACGGCTACGATCCCTCCGTCAACTACGACGCACTCAAGGGTCAAACCATAACCGTCGCTGCATCCCCCACACCGCACGCCGAGATCCTCGCCGTTGCCAAAGAGATCCTTGCCGCTAAGGGCGTCACCCTTGACATCAAAGAGTTCGAAGATTATGTCCAGCCCAACAATGTTGTTGAGTCCGGCGAGATCGACGCAAACTACTTCCAGCACGAGCCTTACCTCGACGATTTCAACAAGCAGAACAACACGAACATCGTCACCGTTTGCTATGTCCACGTCGAACCCATGGCTCTCTACGGCGGCAAGCAGACCACTCTTGACGCAGTGAAGTAAATGTTATAAAATATAATGCCGGGCTAAGTTGCTCTTAATCGGGCTGCTTACCGGCATTATCTTTTTATCCAGAAGTTCGGAGGCATAAAATGATCGAGATTAAAAATCTGTCAAAAACTTTCAAGACCGCCGACAGCTCGCTCGACGCGCTCAAGAATGTTTCTCTGACGATAAACGACGGCGATATTTACGGCATCATCGGCATGAGCGGCGCGGGCAAGAGCACGCTCGTGCGATGCATAAATATGCTCGAACGCCCGACTGAGGGCCAGATACTCATAGACGGGGTCGATATGGGTTCGCTTTCGAGCAAGCAGCTCAGGGACGCCCGCCGCAATATAACCATGATATTCCAGGGCTTCAACCTGCTCATGCAGCGCAACTGCCTGAAAAACATCTGCTTTCCGCTCGAGCTTGAGGGCATGAAGAAAGAGGACGCGAAGAAACGCGCGCTCGAACTACTCGAGATAGTCGGTCTGCCCGACAAAGCGAAGGCTTACCCCGCTCAGCTCTCCGGCGGTCAGCAGCAAAGAATCGCGATAGCCCGCGCACTCGCTACAAATCCGAAAGTTCTGCTCTGCGACGAGGCGACAAGCGCGCTCGACCCGAACACCACACATTCGATCCTCAACCTCATAAGAGACATAAACAAAAAGCTCGGCATAACGGTTATTATAATAACCCATCAGATGAGCGTTGTCGAAGAGACCTGCAACCGAGTCGCCATTCTTGACAACGGCACGGTCGTTGAACAGGGCGAAGTCAGCACCGTCTTTGCCCATCCGCAGTCGGCGGCAGCAAAACGCCTCGTGTTCCCCGACGCTTCGGATGAGATTTTTGCTCCCGCTTCGGACGAGCACAGGATAAGAGTTGTCTTCAACGGCGCGTTCGCGACCAACACCCCGCTGATAACCAAGATGGCTATGGACGAGGGAATCGCGGCGAATATTTTAGCTGCCTCCACGCGCTGCATCGGCGACAAGGTCTACGGCAACATGCTCCTCGGCATCCCCGGAGGGGACAACGAGCTTGAACGCGCGTCGAAATATCTGCAGAGTATGCCGGATATTCTTGTTGAGGAGGTTTAAAAGATGTTTGACAATGCATTCACTTCCGAGGCGCTGACGGAAGCCCTCGATATATTAAAAAATGATTTCCCGCTGGCTATCTGGGAGACGATATATGTCACCCTGCTCTCCACGCTCTTCGCGATAATTATCGGCCTGCCGCTCGGCGTGCTGCTCGTCGCGGGCGAAAAGGGCGGCGTTCTCCCCCTGCCGAAGGCTCTGATGAAGGTTCTCAATGTTATTATAAATCTTCTGCGTTCGGTGCCGTTTTTGATTCTGATGATTCTCGTCTTCCCACTGACCCGTCTTATCGTCGGCACGGCGGTCGGCACAGTCGCCTCGATAGTCCCGCTCGTCATCGCGTCGTTTCCGTTTGTGGCGCGCCTTGTTGAAAGCAGCCTGCGCGAGGTCAACCCGAACATAATCGAAGCCGCGCAGAGCATGGGTGCATCGCCCATGCAGATAATTGTCAAAGTTATGATTCCCGAGAGCGTGCCCTCGCTGCTCTCGAACTTCACGATAGCGATAACCACCATCCTCGGCTACTCCGCAATGAGCGGAATAATCGGCGGCGGCGGACTCGGTAAGATTGCCATAAACTACGGCTACTACCGTTACAAATATCTCGTCATGATCTTTGCCGTTATCCTGCTCATAGCGCTCGTTCAGATTTTCCAGAGCGTCGGCACCCACCTTGCAACAAAGACCGACAAGAGACTCAAGAAATAATCAAAACCAACAGCCTCGGCAGATTTTGCCGGGGCTGTATTTTTTAACAAAAAGCGCGGGCACAGTTTTCGCTGTACCCGCGTTTTTCGTTAGAAAGGTGATATATCAATTAAAGGGGTTGTAGTAGAATGATCTGTTATCCTGCTGAGTTGTCTGCTCCTGCTGCTGTTGGGAGGAAGAGGAAGTGGTGTTTCCGGTATCCTCGACGAGCTTCACTTTGACATTAAATTCCTTTGTCTGATAGTTGCTCGATATCCTGCACAGGGTCAGGGTCAGCGTATCGCCGACTTTGGCGTTTTCAATCGCTTCGAGCAGGACTTCCGAGGTGCTCAACTCCTTGCCGTTGACCGCAGTTATGAGGTCGCCGACCTGGGCGCTGCTGTTTGCAAGGTCGCTGTCCGCGTTGATGTCCGCGATGATAAGCGAGCCTGCCGGCAGACCTTTTATCTGCACGATCATGTTATACTGCTGATTCGATGTATTGGAGAAGTAGCTGATGCCGAGCTTCGGGCGGTTCGGCACTCTGCCGTAAGCGATAAGATCGTCGATTATCTCTTTTGCGGACGAGATCGGGATAGAGAAGCCCATGAGCTCATAACTGCTGTCGCTGATTTTGAGAGAGTTAATGCCGACCACCTGGCCGTATTCGTTTATCAGCGCGCCGCCGGAGTTGCCGGGGCTGATAGCCGCCGTATGCTGGATGCACTCCATGGAGTAGCCTATCTGGCTGCTGACGGTTCTCGAAATCGCGGAGACCATGCCGTTCGTGAACGAGCCGAAGAACTCGGTGCCGCCGGGGTTGCCTATTGCATAGACGGTCTCGCCGACCGAAAGCTTCGTTGAATCGCCGAACTCTGCAGCGGTGAAGCCCGTAGCCTTTATTTTCAGCACGCCGATATCGGTGCGCGAATCGTAACCGACTATCTCGGCGTCATACTGAGTGCCGTCATGCAGCTGAACGACGGCTTTGACGCCCTCGCCGCTGATAACATGGGCGCAGGTGATTATATAGGTATAAGTGTGATCTTTATTCTCGCCCATGACTATGCCGGAGCCTTCGCCGGAAGCCGAGCTTGACGACTGGCTGTATACGACTATGCCGACATTGCTCGGCGAAACTTTTTCATATATCTGAGCCGAGGTGAGCACGCCGTTGCCCTTTGAAGTCGTTGTCGCCTTCGGGGTCTCGGCAATGTTCAGCTGAGCGTCGCCCTCGGAAGTACCGGTCACAGAAGTGCCGCCGGAGCTGCTGTTATTATTTTTCTTTGCGAGCACGGTAACTGTCGCAGAGACCGCGATAACAACTGCGAGGATTGCGGCGAAAACCGCAACGCCTTTCTTCTTCGCGCTCATCTTTTTCTTCTTTTTCTCGGGCTGAGGCGGCGTGTAGCTGCCGGAATTATATGAATTTTGGCTGTTATAGCTGCCCTGTCCGGGCTGCTGCGGAGCGGAATAAACCTGATCCGGCTCAAGCGGTGCAGACTGCTGTGCGGTGTCTGCCGAGTTGTCTTCGGGCGGCGTCTCGCCGGAACTGCCGAAGTTGTTCACATAATCATCATTGTACATAAACTGAGTTTACCTCCATCCATTGCCTTCGGGATATCCTTCATCTTTTGACACTATTATGGACTTTCAATATTACGATTTCTTGAACGTCGGGTAAATAACCTTTGGATTTTTATTCAACTTTTTTCCGCAAAAATTCATCTCAGCGGAAGCCAGAACACGAACTGCGTATATTCGCCCGGCTCGCTGTTGACGGTTATCTGGCCGCCGTGCATATCGATTATGGTCTTGACTATATACAGTCCGAGACCCGCTCCCTTGACATCGTAGCTGCGCGATTTGTCCGTTTTATAGAAGCGCTCAAAGACTTTGCCCGCCTCTTCGCGCGAGATTCCCTTGCCGCTGTTCTTGACGGAGAATATCATCTTTTCGCTGTCCGACTTTATCGCGACTTCGATATAGCCGCCCTCGTTCGTGAACTTCACGGCGTTGTCGATAAGATTATATACGACCTGGTTTATCATATCCTCGTCGGCGCAGATGTTGAGCGGCTCAACCTTGTCAAGGCCGCGTATCTCTATCTTCTTTTCATCTATCGCGCGCTCGAAGCCGAGCATCGTTTTGAAGGTCATTGCCGAAATGTCGAACTCCTTGGGCTGGATTTTCAACTGACCCGCCTCTATCTTCGACATATTGAGCATACCCGTGACAAGGCGTGAAAGGCGCTTGACCTCGTCGGAGACTATTCTGAGATAATATGTGCTCTTCGACGAATCTATCGTGCCGTCGAGTATTCCGTCTATGAATCCGCCGATAGTGGTCATCGGGGTCTTTAACTCGTGCGAGACATTCGCGACGAAATTGCGTCTCGAAGTCTCGATAGCCGAAAGCGCGTTCGCCATCGAGTTGAACGCCGTCACAAGCTCCGCGACCTCGTCCTCGTCGCCGCCCAGCACTTTATGATAGGGCACCGAGATTCGGTTGCTGAAATCGCCCTTTGCATACTGCTTTGCCGCCACCGACATCTCGCGCAGGGGCTTTGTCATCTGATAGGTCATAACATATGTTGCAACGAATGCTATCGCGAGCGCGAGAATTGCCGAGAACAGGAACATCTTGAGCATCGCTCTGACAGGCTCGTGCAGCGAATCCGTATCCTGCGAAGCGATGACCGCACCGCAAAGCTTGCCGGATGCCACTATCGGCTCAACGCTTATAAAATGCGAGCTCTTATACATCCCGCCGAGCGTTCCCGTCTCGGTATATCCGCCGCCGTTGAGCTTATCCAAAGCCGCCCTTGGGACGGTATATTTGCTGTGGACTATGCACTCGCCCATGTACATCACGAGATTGGACTGCCATATATCCTTACAGCAGATTATCTTGCCGTCGGTGTCGCATATATAAATGTCCGCATCTATCGCCTGCGAGAGCTGGGCAGTCGAAACACTCATGAGCAGAGTAGAATTCTTGTTGCTCTCTTCAAGCGAGTAGCCTTTTTGAATAAGCGCCGCGGCAGTCTGCGAGACGGTCTGCGCGTTCTGCTTTAAAAGCGCCGTCTTCTCTTCGGACTGGTAGCGCGCGATGAATATCAGCAGCGACGAGCCGAGAATGGTGAAGCCGATAAACAGTATCAGCACCGTCACATAGAAGTAACGGTGAAACAGACCCGAGCTTTTTGTTCTCGAGCCTGCGTTCTTTACATCTTTTATTTCAAACTTTTTGCGTGCTTTTTTCATGCACATCAATCCTTGGTCTCAAACTTGTAGCCTACGCTCCAGACGGTCTTGAGCTCCCACTTGTCGGACACGCCCTCGAGCTTCTCTCTGAGCCTCTTGACATGAACATCGACCGTTCTCGAATCGCCGTAATAATCGAAGCCCCAGACTTCATCGAGCAGCTGATCGCGGGTGAACACCCTGTTCGGGTTGCTGGCAAGGTGATAGATAAGCTCCAGCTCTTTGGGCGGAGTGTCGATGCGCTTGCCGTCGACCCAGAGCTCGTAGTTTGTCAGATTTATCTTGAGCTTGTCGTATTCGACCTGCTTTATATCCGCCGCCGGAGCGCCCGCGCTGCGTCTGAGGACTGCCTTGACGCGCGCCACAACTTCCTTTGCATCGAAGGGCTTGACGACATAGTCGTCCGCGCCGAGCTCGAGGCCGAGAACTTTGTCAAAAGTCTCGCCCTTTGCGGTGAGCATGATTATCGGCTTGTCCGAGAATTTTCTGATCTCGCGGCAGACCTGCCAGCCGTCGAGGCGGGGCAGCATGATATCAAGCAGCATCAGATCCGGCTGAATCTCGCCGAAGCTCTTCACGGCGCTCTCGCCGTCGTTCACTATGCTGACTGTGTAGCCCTCTTTTTCAAGATAGAGGCGCAGCAGTTCGCAGATATTAACGTCGTCGTCAACGACAAGTATTTTTTCGTTAGCCATAAGTACCTCTCCTTTGTTTTAAACGAACCCATTGTAATTATTATAGACCATTCAAAAAAGTTTGTGTGAATGGCGGAATAACATTTTGTTACAAAATTTCGTATATTTACCTGTGCAGATTCTCGCCCATGCTCACGAGCTTATGCTCGATGGAGTCGACGAGCGCTATCCAGCTCGCGTTGATAACGTCCTGCGACACGCCGACCGTTGTCCAGATATCCTCGCCGTCGGACGAAGTTATAAGAACGCGGACGCTCGCCGCCGTGGCGTCTTTGGGCTCCATAACGCGAACCTTGTAGTCGATGAGCCTCAATTTTCTAAGGCACGGGTAGAACACCTCGAGCGCTTCACGCAGAGCGCGGTCGAGCGCATTGACGGGGCCGTCGCCGTCCGACGCCGCTATCCTGACTCTGCCGTCGACGCTGAGCTTTATCGTTGCCGTCGCGCTGTGGTCATTGTCATATGGCAGCTCGTCGAGCACCTTGTAGCTGATAAGATTGAAGAACGGCTTGTATTTTCTGACGAGGCGGTGAACTATCAGCTCGAACGACGAATCCGCGCCCTCATATTGATAGCCCTCGTATTCTTTTTGCTTCAGGATATCGAGCAGCTCCGCGACCTGCGGCGAATCCTTGTCGAAATCGGGATAGAGCTTCTGTATCTTCTTGAGCACCGCCGCCTTGCCGGTCACTTCAGAAAGCAGGAAGCGCCTGCGGTTGCCGACGGATTCGGGGTCGATATGCTCGAACGATTCGCTGAATTTCAAAACGCCGTCGGCGTGCATTCCCGCTTTATGGGCGAATGCGCTGCGCCCGACAAACGGCACATCCCTGTGCAAAGTTACATTGGCTATCGACGCTATCTTTATCGCCGATGAGGTCAGATTTTTCAAATTCTCCTGCGGGATGCACTCGTAATCGGACTTTATCTGCAAGTTCGGGATTATCGAAGTCAGGCTCGCGTTTCCGCAGCGCTCGCCGAAGCCGATAAATGTACCCTGCACCTGCTTGGCGCCCGCTCTGACCGCCATGAGTGCGCCCGCGCACGCCATGTCCGAATCGTTGTGGGTGTGGATTCCTATATCTGTACCCGGAAAGGCTTTTACAACATCGCCGGTGATTTTTTCAATATAATCGGGAAACGAGCCGCCGTTCGTGTCGCACAGAGCAAGGCAGTCCGCGCCGCCGCGCAGAGCCGCGCGCAGACTTTCGAGCGCGTAGCCGTCATTGTCCGACATACCGTCAAAGAAGTGCTCGGCGTCGAAAACGACATATTTGCCGTGGCTTTTGAAAAAGCGGCAGGTTTCCTCTATCATAGACAGATTTTCTTCGAGGCTCGTCTGCAAAACGCCCTCGACCTGGATTTTTCTGCTCTTGCCGACTATTGACACACACGGGGTTCCCGCCTTGAGCAGAGCGGCACACGCCGCGTCCTCTTCGACTCTCTCGCCCTTTCTCCGCGTTGAACCGAATGCGCACAGGCGGGAATTTTTGAGCCACAGCCTGCTCGCCCGCTCGAAAAATTCAAGCTCGCGCGGATTGGAGGTCGGGTTGCCCGCCTCGATTATCGGTATGCCGAGATCGTCCAGCACACGGACTATCTCCAGCCTGTCGTTGACGGAAAAGGATATGCCCTCCCCCTGAGCGCCATCGCGCAGGGTCGAATCGAGCAGTTCGATTTTTTTCAACTCTCTCCCTCCCGTGTCAGTCGTTTATGACCGTGTCGCCGCTCTCAAGAGCGGTTATGCCCGAGCGCGAAAGCTCGGCTATTCCGTGGACGCTCATGTCCGCGATAAACGCGTCTATTCGCTCCGGCTCGCCCGTCAGCTCCGCCGTGAGCATCGTGTGACCGATGTCCTTGACCCTCGCGCCGTAGGCTATGACGGTCTTTAGGACCTGCGGTCTGTCTTTGTTGAGGCAGTGGACTTTTATCAGCAGAAGTTCGCTCGAAACGAGCTTTCCCTCTTCGAGATGCGCCACTTTTATGACATCCTCGAGCTTCAACAGCTGAGCCTCGACCTGTTTTACCTGCTCCGGCTCAACCTCGGAGACAACCGTCATTCGCGAGAACTCGGGATGCTCGGTCTCGGAGACCGTGAGGCTTCGTATATTATATCTGCGGCGCGCAAAAAGTCCCGCCACTCTGAGCAGAACGCCCGAGCGGTTTCGGACAAGCGCCGAAACGGTCAGCTTCTGAGTCATAATAATTTCTCCTTATTTGTAGATAGCCGTCGTGATATCGCCGCCCGGAGGTATCATCGGGAGCACCGCGCAGTCTGGGTCGATGCGGCAGTCTATAACTACGGGCTTGTCCATCGAGAGCGCCTTTTTGAAAACGCGCTTCGCCTGCGACGGATTCTTTATTCTCATGCCCTTGACGCCGAACGCCTTTGCGACTGCGGCTATATCCGTCCCGCGCTCCGGCTGAGTCGCGGAAAAGCGTCCGTCATAGAACACCTTCTGCCACTGGCGCACCATGCCGAGCACGCCGTTGTTCATAACTATAACAACAACTGGGATATTATATCTGCTGAGCGTTGCAAGCTCGCTCAGGCTCATATGAAATCCGCCGTCCCCGGTTATCAGAACGGTCTTTCGCTCGGGTTTGCCGAGTGCCGCGCCTATCGCCGCACCCATGCCAAAGCCCATCGCGCCCAGTCCGCCCGAGGTTATCAGCGAACGCGGGCGTTCAAAGTCATAGTACTGCGCCGTCCACATCTGATTCTGACCGACATCGGTCACTATATTCGCTTCGCCCTTCGTCAGCTCGCTCAGAGTGTGCAGAACCGTGTACGGAGCATAGGGCTTCGGGCGTGGAATCCGCCTTTTGAACTCGGCTATCTCGCCGAGCCACTCGGAGTTCTCACCGGGCGGCAGCATCGCGCTTAGCTTTTCGAGCGTCTTTCCGAGATCGCCGAGAATGTGGGCGTCGGAAATTATATTTTTGTCGAACTCCGCCGCGTCTATATCAATATGTATTATCTTCGCCTTCGGGGCGAAGCTCTCTTTGCTCGCGGCAACGCGGTTTGAAAATCTCGCGCCCGCGGCAATGAGTAAATCGCAGTTTAACGCCGCCATATTTGCCGCCGGGTTTCCGTGCATGCCGACGAGCCCCAAGAACAGCTCCGCCGAGCACGGATAAGCGCCGAGCCCCATCATAGAACACGCGACGGGGATATGCAGTTTTTGAGCAAATGTTTTCAGCGCGTCCGACGCGCCGGAGCTTATCGCCCCGCCGCCGACATAGATAAGCGGTCTTTTGGCTTTTTCTATCATCTGCGCCGCGCGTTCGAGCTCGGCTTTCTCCGGCTCTTTTGCCGGGGCGGGCTCGCTCTTCGGCGCGCGTTCATATTCCTCGCTCTGAGCCGCGATATCCGCCGGGATATCTACTAAAACCGGTCCTTTTCTGCCGGACTGCGCTATCGAGAATGCCTCGCGGACATCCTGCGCCACTCCGCGCTCGCCCGACGCGATAAACGAATATTTCGTCACCGGCATCGTAACGCCCGCGATATCGACCTCCTGAAACGAGTCGCTGCCGAGGAGCGAGGTCTTGACGTTCCCCGTTATCGCAGCAATGGGGCTCGAGTCCATGTATGCGGCGGCGATGCCCGTCACGAGATTGGTGGCACCGGGTCCCGAGGTTGCAATAACAACTCCCGTTCTGCCAGTTGCGCGGGCGTAGCCGTCCGCCGCGTGAGCCGCCGCCTGCTCGTGACAGGTGAGTATATGGCGAATTTTATCGCATTTGTAAAGTTCATCGTAGATATCGAGCACCGCGCTGCCGGGATAGCCGAAAACCGTATCGACTCCCTGTTCGAGCAGCACATCTATCAGCGCCCGCGCACCCGTTGAATTCATAAACACGCCTCTAAAAAAATTTATTTTACCGAGAATTTGAAGCTTGTGCGGCTTCTGAACTTTTCGCCCGCCTTGAAAATGCAGGACGGGAAGTTCGGCTGGTTCGGAGAGTCGGGATAGAACTGGGTCTCAAGGCAGAAGCCGGCATATTTGTTCATCAGCGTGCCGCCCTTGCCGGGTATTTTGTCGAGGAAGTTGCCGGTGTAGAGCTGAACGCCGGGCATATCCGTAGTAACTTCCATAACGCGCCCGCTCTCGGGGTCATATGCAGTCGCGAACGCGCCCTGCGTGCCCTCATCGATGCAGAAATTGTGGTCGTAGCCGTTGCATCCGATAATGAGCTGCTCGTCGTCCTGATTTATATCCCTGCCGATGGCTTTCATCTGTCTGAAATCGAATGCCGTGCCGGTGACATCTCTTATCTCGCCGGTCGGTATGCTGTCCTCATCAATGGGAGTGTAGCGCGACGCGGACAGGCGAAGCTCCTGAGAGAGCACGTTCGGACGCTTATACGAGCCGAGATTGAAATACGCGTGATTCGTCATGTTTATCGGCGTATCCTCGGTGCAGACAGCTTCATATGCAATCGAAAGCTCGTTGCTGTCATCAAGAGTATAAGTCACCTTTGCGCTCATCGCGCCGGGGAATCCGTTCGAGCCCTCGTCGCTCTTATATTCGAGAACAAGGCTCTCGCCCTCGATTTTTGCCGCCCAGACAGCGTGCGAAAACTCGCCGCCGCCGTGCAGGCAGGTCTTGCCGTTCTCATTCTTTATGACATCAAATTCTTTGCCGTTAACGGTAAAATGTCCGCCGCAGATGCGATTAGCATATCTGCCGACAATTTGACCCTGATAGTCCGAACGCTCGACATGACCCTTGAGATCGTCAAAGCCGATGAGAACATCCTCAAAATTGCCGTCTCTGTCGGGCGCAAAAAGCGACTGCCAGGTTGCGCCGTATGTAATGACGGACGCACTGACGCCGTTTGCGTTCTTGAGCTCGTATATATCGACCTCTCTGCCGTCGGAAAGAGTGCCGAAAAGTTTCTTTGAAATCATCGATTTTATCCTCCTGCTGTTATATTAACTCATGGTAAATTATACATTTAATAAAGACAAGTGTCAAGCCGAACGGCGCACCGACGTACAACAGAAGAGCTGAATCTGTCGGCAAAAATTACAGCATCCATATTGACATGGGCAAATTCACAGTTTATAATAAAATCAATTTAGTACAGTAAAGCCTTAAATCTGAGGCAAAGAACGATTCGGGGCTTGCTGAAAGGGGAATAACAATGAGTTCATCAAAAGGAAAGTATATGAACTTCAAGGAAATTGCCGCCTATTCGCTCGGCCTTTTCGGCTTCCAGGCGATAGTCGGACTCCTGAATTCATATCAGGCGGAGTTTGACGCTTCGATTCTCGGCGCGGACATCGCAGTCGTCGGTATTCTCGTGCTCGTGGCGAAGATTCTCTCCGCAGTTTTCGATCCGTTCGTCGGCAACATGATCGACCGCTCGAAGAGCAAAAACGGCAAGTTCAAATCGATGATTGCAAAGTCGATCCTGCCCCTGCTCGTCATGTCCGCGGTTGTGTTCATCGACGTGCCGTTCAAGACGAACAAAGCGGCAACTTACATATGGATCTTCGCGACCTATCTTCTCTGGAGCTTCGCGATGACCCTCGGCGACGTGCCCTCGCAGGGCATCGCATCCGTCCTCACTCCCGACCCGACGGAGCGCACGAATGTCGTCTCCATCTCAAACACGTTCAAGCAGATAGGCTTCTCCGCCTGCGTCGTGATAGTGCCCATCGCCTGCCTTATAATCCCGGGCGGCTCCAAGGTGCTCGTCAAGAGCGGCGAAACCGACCTGCCCATGATAGCGAACGAGTATCTGTTCACCGCCGTGCTCACTGCCGTTTTCGGCTGCGTGCTGTTCGGGCTTATCCCGCTTCTCAACAAAGAGCGCGTACCCTACACCGCGGGCGACAAGATATCTTTCAAGGACATGATGGGCGCGCTCAAATCGAATAAGCCGTTCATGCTCGTCATAATCTCGTATTTCCTCGGCTTCGGACGCCAGATGGCAATGGGTATTCAGGTTCAGGCGGCGAATATTCTTCTCGGCTCGCAGAACCTCGTCGCAGTCCTCGGCATCTCGACCGCCATCGGCACGATGATAAGCATGGCGGCCTGCCCGTTCCTTATAAAGAAGCTCGACGAGAAAAAGGTCTTTATCGGACTTTCGGTATACGGCTTCATCGCATCCGTACTCTCGTTCGTGATAGCCCACTTCTGGTTCACGAACCCCGACAACATGGTGCTCACCATCCTCTTCTACTTCTCACTGTTCCTCATGGGTCTCCAGTTTGCGTCCGTCAACCTCATGCCCATGATAATGACCGCCGACTGCGTTGACTACTATGAGTACGAGACCGGCAAGCGCATGGAGGGCACAGCATATTCGGTGCTCACGCTGACTATAAAAATCTGCCTTGCGCTCGGCACGGCGCTCGGTCTTGTGTTCGTTCAGGTCTCCGGCTATTCGGACACCGTGCGCGAGATCGCCGCAGGCACCGCCGCCGGATTCGCGACAAAGACAAAGGACATCGTGTTCTTCGCCTATGCCGTTGTCCCCGGTATTCTCTCCCTGCTCTCCGCTATCCCGATATTCAAATACGATATCGTCGGCAAGAAGAAGCAGGAGATATCCGACGCGCTCCAGGCAAGAAGAACCGCCGCAGCCGCCGAGAAATAATCAAAGCAAAAAGTTATCCTCCGTATGGATTCATACGGAGGATTTTTATTCGATTTAAAGAATAATTTATTGCATTTTTATGGCTCCCTTGTGTAAAGGGAGCTGTCAGCCGTTAGGCTGACTGAGGGATTGTTTTACCGCAGAGTCAATATATTCGCAAACGCCCTGAAAGTTTTCGTTGATTTCATTATTGGGGATGCGAATCACTGTAAGTCCGTATTTTTTCAAAAAATCCGTCCTCTCAGTATCTTTTTGCATATTATCATTCTCATAGTGCTGAGAACCGTCAAGCTCAATAACAAGCTTAGCCTTAGCGCTGTAAAAATCCGCTATATATTTTCCGAGCACCTTTTGCCTTGAAAAACGAATAGGATAGCCGCGCAGAAAATCATACCAGAGATGCCGCTCTTCTTTTGTCATCTCTTTTCGCAGCTGTTTTGCCAAGGGAACAAGCTGTTTATTGTGTTTTGGCTGCATGACGATCCCTCCGTCTCGGCTTCGCCGAGCCACCTCCATTTACACAAGTGAGGCTGATAAAACTTATTCAAACATCGCCTTGAATGCTTTTATCCACTCGCGTGCTATCAGCGCGTGCCCGCTCTCCGTCGGGTGGATGCCGTCCCAAATCCAGTAGGCGCAGTCACGTCCCTCTGCTGCTTCGTCGAACAGATGCTGAAGCGGGATGAAAAATATCCTGCCGTCCTTTTCGGCAATGCGGCGGCAGATTTGCGAATATCTGCCTATCTCTTCGCGGCAAGTATTCTCTTCCGCCTTAAATCTGTCCTTTGTCGGCAGAAAGAACGGCTCCATGAGAAACACTTTCAGCTCCCCGTTCGTTTCAAACGACTGCGAGAGTATGCTTTCGAGATTCTTTTCGTATTCCTCTGGCTCAACATGATTTTCGCCCTCAAGGAAACAGTCGTTCGTGCCGATGAGCAGGCTCAAAACATCCGGCTCTATATCGAGCGCATCCTCGCGCCAGCGGCGGAGCAGTCCGCGCGTCGTGTCGCCGGAAATGCCTCGGTTTACAAATTTCAGTCCGGCATCCGGATATTCCGCGCCGAGCATCCCGCTGACAATAAATGCGTAGCTGTGCCCTATCTGATGGTTGAGATCGTGGCGGCGTTCGGGCTCTTTGTATCTGTTGCCGTCCGTTATCGAATCACCCTGAAAAAGTATCTTCATTTTTCTCCTCCTCAATCTATATCCGCAAAAACCGTGTCTGTTATTTCTCCGCGGCAAGTGCCGTTGCTAAGGTCAACGAGCCGCGCCTCAAACGCAGGCTCAAGCTCCTGCGGTATTCTCATTTTCACCGTCACCGCGTCCTCGAACGCCGTGTCCTCAACTATGCCGCCCTGCTCCGGAATGAGCGAGGCAAGCCGCCCGTAGAATGTGTAGTCGCAGCGGATTTTCACTATACTGCACTCCGCGCGGGTCACTATGCCCCCCGCGTCAACTGCGATTTTCGCCGCGTGCGAATAGGCTCTGACGAGTCCTCCGCCGCCGAGAAGTATTCCGCCGAAATATCGGGTGACAACCAAAACGCAGTCGGTCAGCTCTTCTTTTTGCAGGACATTAAGTGCCGGCATTCCCGCAGTGCCCTGCGGCTCGCCGTCATCCGAAAAGCGGCAGATGTTGCCCTCTCTGATTATATATGCCGGGACATTGTGCGTCGCGTCCCAGTGCTTTGACTTTATCGAATCAATGAACGCTATCGCGTCCTGCTGAGTCGTGACGGGCGATATATAGCCGATGAACCGCGAACGCTTTTCAACGAACTCGGCGCTCGCCGCCGCTCTTATGGTTCTGTACTGCATATTGCCGCCTCCCGTCAAATTTTATTCTTCTTCGCCGTCCTCGTCGTTCTTCTCATACGGGAACTCGTAGACGACCTCCAGCTTGTGCCCGCGCATCCACAGCGACGGGGTTATGCGCAGCGTGTAGCCGCAGCCGTTCGGAGTTATCCACTCGTGCATCGGCAGCTGGGGCAGACCAAAATTTGTGAGCAGTGCCATCATCACGCCGCCGTGTGTGACTATCGCCGCGCGGTCGGTCTCGGTCTTTATCAGACCGTCGATTATTTTTATGAATCCCTCGCACACGCGCTTTGCGAACGCCTCGTTGCTCTCGCCGAACGGCGGCTCAACGCCCTGCTCGCCGGCGAGCCAGCGCGGGAACATCGGATAGTCCTTGAGCTCCTCCGCATCCTTGCCCTCGAACTCGCCGAAGTTGCACTCTATGAGCGAGTCTATTGTTATGCACTTGTTGTCGGGATAGAGTATCGCCGCGGTGTCGGTGCAGCGCTTGAGCGGACTCGATATGACCGCGCCGACGGGCGGATAGACAAGCTCAGAGCGCATATTCTCGAGCTGCTTTCTGCCCTCTTCGCTGAGCTCAACGTCGGTGTGACCGATATATTTTCCCTCGGTCTCCTCCTTCGTTGCGCCGCTTCTTATGATATAGACTATATAGCTTTTCATGTTTCCTCCAAAAATACGCTGGGTATTTTGTTGAACTGTATGATTGAAAATTCTTGAATTTCTGATATAATGATTATACAGACTGTATAAAAGAGGTATCGCTATGGCAACAAATATAACCGCGCGCCTGTCTTCGCTCAGAAAAGAAAAGGGACTGAGCCAAAAGGAAGCCGCCGCAGGACTCGGAGTCTCGCAGGCGCTGCTCTCACACTACGAAAACGGCATACGCGAATGCGGGCTCGATTTTCTCTGCCGCGCGGCGGATTACTACAATGTCACCACGGACTACCTGCTGGGGCTGAGCGAATCGAAGCGCGGATTTGAAGGCGCATTCGGTATCAAAGGCGACCTGCCCTCAGACTCGGAGCTCAACACCCTGACTATATTCCGCGTCGCCGGAAAGCTGCGCAAATTTCTGACTTTCCCGCAGGAGAGTAATGACTCAACCGTCGACTCCCTGCACAGGATATACAGCCTCATGATGTACCGAATCATAATCGCGGAGACCGCCAAGGGCAATCTCCCGGGCGATTGGGTACCCAACGCAGATATTCTCAACGACCCCGCCTATCTGCATATTCTCGACTGCATCGAAAGTGAGCTGATAACGCAGGGCAGCCACTCGCCGCGCCGCGCTCCCGCAAAAATGCCTATGAGCTTCAGAACAGTCATCGACCGGACGCAGAGCTTTGTTGAATCCCGCTGCGAAAGAAGCGGGATAAAGCTCGACGGCGGCTACACCACGAAATTTTAGTTATATTCTCGCAACGCCGCTGTCCCTCGCCGCCTGCGCAACTGCATCGGCGACTGCCTTGCCGACGCGCTCATCGAACGCCGCAGGCAGGATATAATCGCTCGTCAGCTCATCGTCGCTGACGAGCGAAGCTATCGCCTTGGCGGCGGCTATCTTCATCTCTTCGTTTATGTCGCTCGCGCGGACATCGAGCGCGCCGCGGAAAATTCCGGGGAACGCGAGAACGTTGTTTATCTGGTTTGGGAAGTCGCTTCTGCCCGTGCCGACTACCGCCGCGCCTGCCGCCTTTGCGAGGTCTGGCATTATCTCGGGTACGGGGTTCGCCATAGCCATGATTATTGCATTTTCAGCCATCGACGCCGCCATCTCCTCTGTAACGATTCCGGGAGCGGAGACGCCGACAAATATATCAGCGCCTTTCATCGCGTCGGCAAGCGTGCCGGTGCGGTGATTTTTGTTTGTGAATGCGGCAATTTCCGCCTTTGCGGGAGTCAGATCGCCGCCCTCGCAGATTATGCCCTTGCGGTCGCACATGATTATCTCGCCGGCACCCATGGAGTCAAACAGTCTCGCTATCGCAACGCCCGCCGCGCCAGAACCGCCGAAAACAACGGTGCAGTCGGAGAGCTGCTTTTTGACTATCTTAAGCGCGTTGACAACTGCCGCAAGGCAGACGACCGCAGTGCCGTGCTGATCGTCGTGGAAAATCGGTATATCCGTGCGCTCCTTGAGCTTGCGCTCGATTTCAAAGCAGCGCGGAGCCGCGATATCCTCGAGATTCACTCCGCCGAACGAACCTGCGAGCAGGGCGACGGTGTTGACTATATCGTCAACGTCCTTTGAACGCACGCAAAGCGGTATCGCGTCGACTCCGCCGAACGCCTTGAAGAGCACGCATTTGCCCTCCATGACGGGCATGCCAGCCTCGGGACCTATATCCCCGAGACCAAGCACCGCGGTGCCGTCCGTGACGACGGCAACGGTGTTCCAGCGGCGGGTCAGATCATAGCTCTTGCTGACATCGTCCTTTATTTCGAGGCACGCCGCCGCGACTCCGGGGGTGTAGGCAAGAGACAGCTCGTCCTTGTTGCTGACCCCGGCTCTCGGCTGTATCTCCAGCTTGCCGCGCAGTTTATAGTGCAGTTTGAGTGATTCGCTCAGATAATCCATTTTCGTTTTCCTTTCGTGTTCGAGAATACCCTGTTATTTTTACGGCCGCCGATCAGAAAACCGGTCGGCGGCCAGATAATATCAGTCCTTCGCCCAGTCGCGCGAACGCTCGACTGCGCGCTTCCAGCCCTTGTAGAGCTCGTCGCGGTGCGACTTCTCCATCTGGGGAGTGAAAATCTTCTCGATCTCGCGGTTCTGCGCGATCTCGTCCCTGTCCTTCCAGTAGCCTACGGCAAGACCCGCAAGGTATGCCGCGCCAAGGGCGGTCGTCTCGACGGTCTTGGGTCTGTCGACTATCGTGCGTATCATATCCGACTGGATCTGGAGCAGGATATCGCTGACGCTCGCGCCGCCGTCGACGCGAAGCTCGGTGAATGTTATTCCGGAGTCGTCCTCCATCGCCTCAAGAAGGTCGGTCATCTGATAGGCGATAGCCTCGAGGACGCTTCTCGCGATATGAGCGCGGTTGACTCCGCGCGTGAGTCCGACTATGCAGCCGCGCGCGTACATATCCCAGTAGGGCGCGCCGAGTCCCGTGAACGCGGGGACAAAATATATACCGTTTGCGTCGGGCACGCTCTCGGCGAGCTCATCGCAGCGCTTTGCGTTGTCTATCATATGCAGCTCGTCGCGAAGCCATTTTATGACCGAGCCTGCGTTGAACGCAGAGCCCTCAATAGCGTATTCGACCTTGTCGCCGATACCCCAGGCGACGCCCGTGAGCAGGTTGTTCTTCGATTTGACGCGCTTTTCGCCCGTGTTCATCAGCAGGAAGCAGCCGGTGCCGTAGGTGTTCTTCGCCTGACCGGGCTCAAAGCATGCCTGACCGAACAGAGCCGCCGGCTGATCACCTATAGCCCCCGCAATCGGGATACCCTCGAGATCCTCAAGACCGATTATGCCGCCAGCGACCTTGCCGTATACCATGCTCGAAGGCTTGACCTCAGGCAGAATTGACATCGGGATGTTGAGATATTCGCACATCTTCTCATCCCAGCAGAGATTGTCGACATCGAAGAGCATCGTTCTCGACGCGTTGGAGTAGTCGGTTATATGCACTCTGCCGCCGGTGAGATTCCATATGAGCCATGTCTCGACCGTGCCGAAGAGCAGCTGATCCGCCTCGGCGAGTGCACGTGCGCCCGGAACGTTGTCAAGGATCCACTTTATCTTTGTGCCGGAGAAATACGCGTCTATAACAAGACCGGTCTTATCCTTTATGTATTCCTCCATGCCGTCCGCCTTTATCTGCTCGCAGAGCTCCGCTGTGCGGCGGCACTGCCAGACGATGGCGTTGTAGACGGGCTTGCCCGTCTCCCTGTCCCACATAATGGTGGTCTCGCGCTGATTCGTTATGCCGATAGCGGCTATATCCTCAGGCTTTATCCCGCCCGAAGCAAAGACGGAAGTCACCGCCTGGAACTGGCTGAAAAGTATCTCCATCGGGTCATGCTCGACCCAGCCTGCGGCGGGATAGATCTGATCGAACTCCTTCTGCGCCTTGGCTACGATATTGCCCTTCTTGTCAAAAACGATGGCGCGTGAGCTCGTCGTTCCCTGATCGAGTGCAAGGACGTATTTTGCCACTTGTATCCTTCCTTTCAAATATATATGTCCGTTCTCTGCACGGGCGTCCGTTCAAGTTATACGCCGCCGTGCAGAGCAAAATACCACTATAAAATAATAGCTCCAAACATACAAAAAGTCAATGTTATTGGCGAAACACTTCGGCACTTTGACTAAAAAAATAAATAATTATCTTTTTACTATCAAATAGTTCTTTAACATAAATATTAAAAAGTTTTTCTGATATATAATAAGCTCCGTAAGCTTAAAAATTAAAGGAGTGTTATTAACAATGGGAGACAAGCTTTCAGTCGTCACGGGCGCTACGGGTCACGTCGGCTATGCACTCGTTAAGGAACTCGAGGCACGCGGCGAAAATTTCAGAATACTCATCAGAAAAGACAGCAAGATCTTTGACGGCATCAAATGCGAGCGCGTATTCGGCGACGTCACCGATCCCGCTTCTCTCGAAAAGGCTTTTGACGGCGCGGACGTCGTCTATCACCTTGCAGGCGTTATCGAGATAAACAAGGGCAACGAGGACATGACCTGGAAGGTCAATGTCGACGGCACAAAGAACGTCGTTGAGGCGTGCAAAAAGTGCGGCGTAAAGCGCCTTGTCTATGCATCCTCCGTTGACGCTTATCCCCCGCTCCCCGACAATCAGGTCATGCGCGAGATCTCTCACTTCAATCCCGAGGGTCTTGACGGAACATATGCAAAGACCAAGGCTACTGCCACAAACTATGTCTTTGCGAACAACGACGACAAGCTCGAGACTGTCGTTGTCTATCCCGGCGCTTGCTGCGGTCCCTATGACTTCAAGGTCTCTTCCGTCGGCGAGATGGTCAGAATGTTCCTCAAGGGCAAGTTCCCCGTATCGCTCTCCTTCGGCGCATATAACTTCGTTGACGTGCGCGATGTTGCAAAGGGCATGATCGGCGCTGCCGAAAAGGGCAGACCCGGCGAAGGTTATATCCTCACCGACGAGGTCGTCACCGTCGACCAGCTGATACATATGCTCGCAGACATCTGCGGCTTCAAGGCTCCGAGCCTCAAGATTTCTCTCGGTCTTGCAAATGCGTTTGCTCCTCTCATGGAGGTCTATTACAACGCCGCGAAGAAAACCCCGCTCTTCACCCGCTACTCCATCCGCAAGCTGACCTCGAACTGCAACTTCAGCTGCGATAAGGCTAAGGAAGAGCTTGGCTACGCCCCCATGGGCGCAAAGCAGTCCTTCACCGACATGGTCGCATGGATAAAGGAATACGAAGGCACCGGAAAGAAGAAATAATCTTAACCGATAATTGAAATGACCGTCCGTTTATTCGGGCGGTCGTTTTTATATTCTGTTGAGCGCAAAATGATTCTTCCTAAACTTCAATATCCCTTCGTCCCTGAGTGCGCAGAGCTGAGCGGACATTGCACTGCGGTCAACGCACAGATAGTCGGCGAGCTGCTGGCGGTCGAAGGGAATGTCAAATTCATTTTTTCCGCTCTTCATTGCCTGCGCCGAAAGATATGACAGCAGCTTTTCGCGCGTCGTGCGCTTGCCCATGTGCCCGAGCTTCGAGTTGAAATTCAGATTTTTGCGCGCGAGCTCGGATATCAGATTGCCGACGAGCTTTGAATGTCCGGCGCACGACTTCGGGCACGAGCCGAGCACATGTCCGACTTTCAGCCGCATTATCTCGCATTCGCTCTCCGCCTCCGCGCCGACGGTCAGCTTTTCGCCCGTGCAGGCGAACGACTCGGCGAAGATTCCGCCCTGAGTTATTCGCGCCATGATATTGCGGTTGCCCCAGAAATCGTCCTGCACTATCAGAACGCTGCCGCTCATCACGAGCCCGAGCGAGTCCGTCTTTTCGCCCTCGGGCATTATTATTTCGCCCTTTTGATATCTGCGGCTGTGCGCATCGAGGGCTTCGAGCAGTTCGGGCAGCTCGGCTTCTTCTATTCCGAAAAAGAGCGGCGCCGCTTTTATTTTTTCAAAATTTTCCGACATATTTTTATCACTCCGTTGTTTTTGCAACAGTATTTTTGTCCTGATTCTACTATAATAAACGCGTCAGGTCAAGAAAAAACAAATTTTACGCTCGGAGGAATTTTTATGAAGCGCAGAATAATCCATATTGACGAAGAAAAATGCAACGGCTGCGGGGCTTGCGCCGCCGCCTGCCATGAGGGCGCGATTGCCATGGTCAACGGCAAAGCCAAGCTCATGCGCGACGACTACTGCGACGGGCTCGGCGACTGCCTGCCCGCGTGCCCCACAGGCGCGATAACCTTTGTCGAGCGCGAGGCAGCCGCCTACAACGCCGAAGCGGTCAAAGAAAACATGATGAAGAAAAAACTCGGCGGACATCACGGCGGATGTCCGGGTTCGAGGCTCATGACGATGAACCGCGAGGAAAACGCCCCGTCGGCTCAGCCCGCCGAAATGCAGAGCCGACTGCGCCAGTGGCCGGTTCAGATAAAGCTCGTACCGGTGAACGCGCCATATTTTGACGGCGCAAAGCTGCTCATCGCCGCCGACTGCACCGCCTACGCCTATGCGGCGTTCCACGAAAAATTCATCAAAAACCACATAACCCTTGTCGGGTGCCCGAAGCTCGACAGCGTCGATTATTCCGAGAAGCTGACGGAGATAATCGCGAACAACAATATACAGTCCGTGACGGTCGTCAGAATGGAAGTCCCCTGCTGCGGCGGACTCGAACACGCCGCAAAAACAGCATTGCAGAACAGCGGCAAATTCATCCCGTGGCAGGTCGTGACGATATCGACCGACGGGCGCATCCTCGACTGAGCGGTTGATTTATCTGCCCCTTTGCGGTATCATATACTGCGGAGGCGTTGAGATGAACAAAATCAACTATCAGCTCGAACTCGACCGCGAAATTGATGAAATAAAGAAGCAGGGGCGCGTGCCGTCCCTGCTGCTGCACAGCTGCTGCGGACCGTGCAGCAGTTATGTGCTCGAATATCTGACAAAATATTTTGATGTCACCGTGCTCTACTTCAATCCGAACATCTACCCCGCAGAGGAATATGAACACCGGCTCAGCGAACAACGCAGAATAATATCTCTCCTGCCCGCGGAGCACAATGTAAAAATGCTCGAATGTGAATATAATCATACGCAGTTCACCGACGCGGCAAAGGGATATGAGCAGGAGCGCGAGGGCGGCTCGCGGTGCGAAAAGTGCTTTTATCTGCGGCTTGAGCGCACGGCGCAGGAGGCGAAGGAGCACGGCTTCGACTATTTCACGACCACTCTTTCCGTGAGCCCGCACAAGAATTCGCAGATACTCAACCGCATTGGCGAGGAGATGGGCGAAAAATACGGAGTGCGCCACCTGCCCGCAGATTTCAAAAAGCGCGAGGGATACAAGCGCTCGATAGAGCTTTCGAAGCAGTATGATCTATACAGACAGAACTACTGCGGATGCGAGTTTTCAAAGCAGGGGTGAAATTATATAAAAATGTCCGCCGCATTTATATCTAATACGGCGGACATTGTTATTTTATCTTCAGAACACCACAACGAGCAGCATCTTGAACTGCTCCTTGCCGTAGACCGCGTGCGGGTGTCCGGCGGGCATGACTATGCTCTCGCCCTCGTGCAGCTCGTAGTCAACGCCGTCTATCGTTATTTTTCCGACTCCCTCGAGGCAGGTGACAAATGCGTCGCCGCCGGAGGCGTGGGTGCTTATCTCCTCGTCCTTGTCAAACGCGAAGAGCGTTATGCTCAGCGCATCATTCTGGGCGAGGGTCTTGCTGACCACCTGCCCGGGCTGGCAGAGCACCTGATCTCTCAGAGTCAGGACCTCTGATTTTGAAATATTTTTCATGAGCTCTTTCATTTTCTTCTCCCCTTTATTTCATATATATTATCTGCGCATAAGACTGAATTATGTCTGAACACAGTATACCACCGCCGCTCGGCAAACGCAAATATAGCTATAGAAAATCCTTGCGTCTTATGTTAAAATAGTATACGGATAATTTCAAGGGAGTGTGCCAGATGAAAGAGAACAAGAAACTTGTCAACGAAATAATCAGCGATGTCAAGCACGACATGAGCAACGATGATATCATATCCCTGCTCGCCGACAGCAGGATATCTGCAAACCCCGACAAGGAGAAATACACATTCGGTCAGCGCGCCGCGGATAAAATTGCGAAGTTCGCCGGCAGCTGGGCATTCATATTCTCGTTCTCCGCCCTGCTGATACTCTGGATGGTCGGCAATGTTATACTCGCAAAACGCGCGTTCGACCCCTATCCGTTCATACTGCTCAACTTAGTGCTCTCGTGCGTCGCCGCATTGCAGGCCCCGCTGATAATGATGAGTCAGAACCGCCAGGAGGAAAAGGATCGCCGCCGCGCCGAGAACGACTACAAAGTCAATCTCAAAACCGAGATAATGATCGAGGATATCCACGGCAAGATGAACCGTATACTCGCCCGTCAGGCGATACTGATGAAGCTGATGAAGATAGACGAAAACACAATGAAGCAGATAACGCTCGAAAAGCAGGAGGAGATGTGCGCCGAGGCGTGCAGAGCCGAGAAGAGCAAAAACGAGCACAGTGAGCATAAAGAACCCGAAGAAAAGCCCGAAAGCTGAAATTCGCCTTGCTTTTGAATCACGTTTATTGTATACTGGCCCTTGATAAAAGCCCTTCGGAGGAAAAGAAAATGAAGCAGCTCAATATTATTCCCAATCCCAACAAAATCGACTATCTCGGCGGAAGCGTCAAGATGGAAAACATCGATTCCGAAAGCTTTTCCGCGCGTCTGACAGACAAACTGCCCGAAGAGGGCTATGTGCTCGAAGTGACCGAAAACGGTGTCGAAGCCACCGCCGGCGGCGAGCGCGGAGCCTTCTATGCGAGCCAGACATTGAAGCAGCTAAAGCAGCTCGATATCTGCCCGTGCGTGAGAATCGAGGACGCGCCCGCATTTGAATACCGCGCATTCATGCTCGACTGCGCGCGCCACATGACGACGGTCGAGAACATCAAAAAGCTCATCGACGCCGCCGCACTCGTCAAAATGAACACCATGCACTGGCATCTGACCGACGACCAGGGCTGGCGCGTTGAAATTGACAGCCACCCCGAGCTCATCACAGTCGGCTCCCGCCGCCGCAGCTCGGATTTCGGCCAGTACCACTTCGCAGAGGAATATTCCGGATATTTCACAAAGGATGAGATCCGCGAAGTAGTCGCATATGCCGACGACAACTATATTGAAGTAATTCCCGAGTTCGATATGCCCGGACACACGCTCTCCGTGCTCGCCGCTTATCCCGAGCTCTCCTGCAAGGGCAAGCCCCTCGAGGTCGGTACGAAGCAGGGCATCTTTGATGATATCCTCTGCGCCGGAAACGATGATTCGCTGAAGCTCGTCTTTGATGTGCTCGGCGAGATGATCGAGCTCTTCCCCGGCAGATATTTCCACATCGGCGGCGACGAAGCGCCCAAGGTTCGCTGGAAGAACTGCCCGAAGTGCCAGGCGCGCATGAAAGAACTGGGTCTCAAGGACGAAGAAGAGCTTCAGGGCTGGTTTGTGCTCCAAGCGATAGATTTCCTCAAAAAGCACGGCAAGACGGCGATAGTCTGGAACGAGAGCCTCAACAGCGGCATGATGCCCAAGGACATCATCGTTCAGCGCTGGATGGACAAAAAAGACCGCTCGGTCGAATTTGCCAACAACGGCGGAAAGGTGATAGTCTCCGAGTTTTACTATTACTACTGCGACTACCCCTACGGCATGACCTCGCTCAAAAAGACCTACAGCCTCGACCCGTATATAAAGGGACTGACCGAGGCGGGCAAGAAGAATGTCTACGGCGTCGAGTGCCCGATTTGGACGGAGTATGTCCGCGACTTTGACAGGCTCTCGTATATGTGCTTCCCGCGCTTCTGGGCTGTTGCCGAGGCCGGCTGGACAAAGAGAGAGAATATGGACTGCGAAAGCTTTGAGGAGCGCTTTGAAGCTCTGCGCCCGATGCTCGAAAATATCGGCATAAAGCCCGCTCCCCGCTCCGATTGGAATCCCAATCCCATGCGCTGCCTCTCCGAGCTTCGAAAGTTCTTCAAGGGCACGACGAATCTCGGCAATATCCTCAACATGATTCGCAACAATCAGGCATAAATAATATAGAGAAAGCTCCGCACTCGTCTGCGGGGCTTTTTTGTTTTGCGGCTCAAATCTTTTGGCAAAACAACTAAAAATCTATTGTAACCCCCGCGGCAATAATATATAATTGTCATGTACCGCAGGTTAAAATTATTTTGACGGATAAATCAAAGAATTTTCCGAAAGGAGCAATCAAATGAGTCATGTAGACATCCGCTTCACGGACAAGAACTCCGAGCGCTTCATGCTCGCCAGAAGGGTCTACAAGGTCATCGAGGACCTTGAGAATGAATATCTCTACCCCGACAGCGAGACGCTCGGCGGCTTCAAATTCCGCGACGGGCAGTACAAATTTTCACAGATCGACGAGGGCGAATGGACGGACTTCGACTCGGAGAACGATTACTGGGGCTATAAAGAGGACTACGCGTGGTTCCGCCACAGCTTCACAGTTCCCGAGCGTTTTGCCGGCAGACCCGTGGTCTATCAGCTGACCCCCTCCGCAAGCGGCCCGTGGAATCGCAGCAACCCGCAGTTCATCATGTACTTCAACGGCGAGCTGCGTCAGGGCGGCGACTCGAACCACAGCGAGATACGCCTGCTCGACTGCGCCAAGGGCGGCGAAGAATTCGACTGCTGCCTCAACGCGTATTCGGACGCCTGGGAATTCAAGGGCAAGCTCAGAATGGGTGCGCGCCTCAAGGTCGTCGATGACCTTGTCAACCACCTCATCTTCGATCTCAAAACCCCGCTCAAAGTCGCGTCCCTCTATGACGCGGACGATCTTCCGCGCATCGATATAGTCAAGGCGCTCAACGACGCCGTCAATCTTATCGATTTCAACACCGCTGATTACGATACATTCGCTGCCTCCGCCGAGGCGGCAATCGACCTGCTCGACAGGGAGATATATTCAAAAGACGCCATGGATGCGACCGCCTGCTGCATCGGTCACACGCATATCGATGTCGCATGGCTCTGGAGACTCCGCCAGACAAGAGAGAAGGCCGGCCGCTCCTTTGCGACCGTCCTCAAGCTCATGGAGGAATATCCCGAATACAAGTTCATGTCCTCGCAGGCTCAGCTCTATGCCTTTGTCAAGGAGGACTATCCCGAGGTCTATGAGGGCATCAAGAAAATGATCGCCGCAGGGCGCTGGGAAGTCGAGGGCAGCATGTGGGTCGAATCGGACACCAACGTCACCTCCGGCGAATCCCTTGTCCGCCAGTTCCTGGTCGGCAAGCGTTTCTTCAAGGACGAGTTCGGCGTTGACAACAAGATAATGTGGCTCCCCGATGTTTTCGGCTACAGCGCGGCTCTCCCGCAGATCATGAAGAAAGCCGGAATTGACTACTTCATGACCACAAAGATATCCTGGAACGAGTTCAACAAAGTGCCCTATGACACCTTCATGTGGAAGGGCATCGACGGCACGGAGATTCTCTCTCACTTCTCGCCGAGCACCGACTGCTTCGACGAGGGAGACTGCTGGCAGACAACATACAACGCCTATCTCAACCCCGAGCACATCCTCGGCGGCTGGCACAGGTACTCGCAGAAGGATCTCAACAAAGAGTATCTCTGCACCTTCGGCCACGGAGACGGCGGCGGTGGGCCGACCCGCGATATGCTCGAAATGGGTCACCGCATGGCAAAGGGCATCCCCGGCTGTCCGAAGGTCAAGCAGGAGTTTGCAATAGACTTCTATCACGACCTCGAAAAGGAAGTCAAGGGTTCGCGCAGGTTGCCCAAATGGGCGGGCGAACTCTATCTTGAGTTCCACCGCGGCACCCTGACCTCGCAGGGCAGAAACAAGCGCTACAACAGAAAGAGCGAGCTGCTCTATCACGATATGGAGACTATCTGCGCCATCGCCGACTCAAACGGCATCGCGTCCTATCCCCGTCAGTTCATCAACGACGGCTGGAAGATAATACTCCTCAACCAGTTCCACGATATAATCCCCGGCTCTTCGATAAAAGAAGTCTACGAGGATTCCAAGGAGCAGTACGACAAGCTCATCTCCGAGGGCAAAGCTGAGATAACCGACACTCTCGGCAAGATAGTCTGCACTCCGGACGGCAACGCCCTGACCGTTTTCAACACATTCGGCGCAGAGCGCAACGATGTCGTTATCACCGACATGCCCACAACCGATCACTTCTCGATAGTCGACGCCGACGGCAATGTCATGCCGTGGCAGAAATCCGCCGACGGTCGCCTTGTGTTCTTCGCAAAGGGCGTGCCCGCAAAGGGATACAAGACTTTCCGCATCGTTCACGGCGGCGAGTCCGGCGAGAACACCGTAAAGGTCGAGAACAAGACTATAGAGAACAAGTTCTTCACCGTCAAGTTCGACAAGGACATGAACATCGCGTCGCTCATTCACAAGGCGACCGGCAGAGCAGTCGCGCCCGAGGGCGAAGTTCTCAACAAAATTTATGCCTACGACGACAGACCGTTCAACCACGAGGCATGGGATATCAAGGTCTATTTCGATCAGAAGTACACCGAGATAAACGATGTCAGCGCAGTCGATGTGACAGAGAGCGGACCCGTCCGCACGGTCATAAAGGTCACGCGCAAGTTTCTCTCCTCGACCATTGATCAGAGCTTCATCTTCTACGCAGACCTGCCGCGCATCGACGTTGACTACACGGTCGACTGGAAAGAGAAGAAGATACTTCTCAAAGCAGACTTCCCCGTTGATGTCAACGCCACCGAGGCCACTTATGATATCCAGTTCGGCAACTACAAGCGCCCGACCCACCGCAACACGCTCTGGGATTTCGCGCAGTTTGAAGTCGTCGGTCACAAGTGGGTCGATCTCAGCGACAACAGCTTCGGTCTCTCCGTCCTCAACGACTGCAAGTACGGTCACGACATAAAGGACGGTCACATCAGAACGAGCCTCCTGCGCTGCGCGGTCAACCCGAACAGCGAGCAGGACAGAGAAGTTCACCGCTTCACCTACTCCATCTACCCGCACGCGGGCTCGGTCGACACCTCCGATGTTGTCAACCAGGGTTATTCGCTCAACCTGCCGCTCTACTGCGTCAGCGGCAAGGCGGCTCACGACAGCTATTCTCTCGTGAGCACCGACAAGGACAATGTCATCATCGAGACTGTAAAGAAGGCTGAGGACAGCGACGACGTCGTCATCCGCGCATATGAGACATGGAACAAGACGACCGACTGCGTCTACACCTTCGACCGCGCTCCGAAGAGCGTATATGTCTGCAACCTGCTCGAAGAAAACGAAGAGCAGCTCGAAGTCAGCGGCAACACCGTCTCGCTCAGATTCAAGCCCTTCGAGATAAAGACTGTAAAAGTCACTTTCTAAAATCCACAGCACAAAGCCCCACCCGCCAAAACGGGTGGGGTCATTTCATCGCAGCACAAGCATCATACCGCAAATGCGCAAATAAAATTCACGGCAAATTGCAAATCCGCTTGACAAAGCCCGGCACATTTGCTAAAATATCATAGCCGTTAAAAATACGGACAGGTATCGAAGTGGTCATAACGGCCCTGACTCGAAATCTCCCTCGACTAACGGAAGCCCGACTTCCGAAAAGCCTTTAACCGTGCGGGTTTCGGGCGTTCGCCCACCGCAAACACACCGTGAGTTCTAACAGGAATTCTAATACAACCGAATATTTGCGTTAATCTCGGTTTCCCGAGTTAACATATATGGAGACGTATCGAAGTGGTCATAACGGACATGACTCGAAATCCTCCGCGGCTTAGGTTTTCTCGTCCACCCGTTTCCCTTTGTTTTCAAGGGTTTTCGCGGGTTCTAAAAACTAAATATTTCGCTGTTCTAACACGCCGTTCTAACATTTTGGTTTTCCCTCTTTTTTGAGGTTCAAGGTGTTCTGACCGTGTTTGACATACACGGAGAGGTATCGAAGTGGTCATAACGGGGCTGACTCGAAATGCGCGTTGGCTTTGGCCGTTTTCTCCGCTGGAAATCCTTGATTTATAAGGGTTTTCGCCGGATCGAATTTCAAAATTTCATATCGTTCTTGCCTGTTTTTCTTGCATTTTCTCAGCGCACGGAAAACAGTTGAGATACACGGAGAGTTGTCCGAGTGGTCGAAGGTGCGGCACTCGAAATGCCGTAGACCGAAAGGTCTCTAGGGTTCGAATCCCTAACTCTCCGCCAAAAAACCCAGTCATATCAAGGCTTTGCGCCCATATGACTGGGCTTTTCTTTTTGCTGATCTGCCATAACTGCACATGATTTTCGGCAAGAAATCATGTGCGCCATCCGACGGCCTCGGTTTCCGGCAGGGTCAGAACATTGTCCATAACGTTTGCGGACGTAAGCTTGGACTTATAGTCCAGATGGCTGTAGATGTTCGCCGTGGTGCTGATGTCGCTGTGACCCAGCCATTCCTGGATCTGCTTCATGGGAACATCGTTGGCCAGCAGCAGCGAGGCGCAGCTATGCCGGAGATCGTGGAAACGGATATGCCGCAGGCCTTTCATTTCCAGCAGCTTGCTGAAATTGCTGCTGAGATTACGGGGATTGAAAATGTTCCCCATCGCGTCCACGAACACGTAGCCGTCATATTCCCGGTTGTAGCAGTTGCCGCAGATCCGCTTGTTCTCCTTCTGCTGCTCCTTCAAGGCCAGCAGCTTTTCACGGATGTTGGCGACCAGAGGAAGAGACGCAGACTGGATTTGGTTTTGGCGCGATCCGCACAGACGATCTCACACTTGCCGTCTATCTTTGCATTTGTTACGATGTGTCTGATGGTGATGGTGTTGCGCTCAAAGTCGATAGCATCCCATCTCAGGCCCAGGGCCTCGCTGCGCCGCAGTCCGTAGAACGCGGTGATCTGAATCAGCAGAGAATAGGGGTGATCCTTCGTCGCCTCGAAGAGCTGCTCCAGCTCCTCCAGACGGTAATAATCCGCAATATATTTCTGCTTCTTCGGACGCTCCACCTTGTCGGCGGGGTTGTACGGAATGAGGTCCATCTTGACGGCATATTTCAGAGCCTTGTGAATATTGGCGTGCTCATGGATGACCGTGCTGGCAGACACGGTTTTCAGCTCGTACAGATAGAAGCTCTGAATATGCCTGGCCTGAAGCTCGCCCAGCTTGACGCCGGTTTTGCGAAAGTACGGCACGATCTTTCCCTTTACCATCTGGGTATAGGAGGAGAAGGTTGTTATCTCGATTGAATTGCGAACGACCTCCAGCCACAGCTCCATATAGTCGGCGAAGAGCATGTCGGCGGACAACTCTCCGTTTGACTTGTACTCGGCAGGGGGAACATAGGTCTGACGCAACTCCAGCAGCATCTTTTCCGCACGCTTTTTGTTGTTCTTGATCGGCAGTCCTGTTGGAAACCACGGCTGCTTCCGTTTGCCGTTGGCGTCCAAATAGCTCAGGACCATATAATAGTAGTCGTTTTTGATTTGCAGGTGTCCCGCTATCATTCATCAATACCTCCTTTTGCTGACAGCGTATGAACGGGCACCCTTTCGGACCGTATTCATTATAGGGCCTACTCAGATGCCCGTCCAATGTGTCATTTCAGTTCAAATCCGTGTCACGCCGCAGGCTGGGGATTTCCCGCCGAGAGGGCGTAGCGAATCACGTTGATCTTCGGAACGCGGTAGGCGTTTCCGATCTTCATGCCGGGGATATACCCGTCGCCGATCAGCTCGTAGGCCAGATGGCGACTGATTTTCAGCATGGACTGGACCTGGGCGACGTTCACGATGTCGGGGTAATCCGTGAACATCACCTCATACATGGCCTGCAGCTCAGTCTTTGTCACCGAAACCACCTCCTCCGTCGTCGCGCATAAAGCTGTTGAGCCTTCTTTCGACCATGTGAAGCACATAATGGACCTCGCTTTGGCTCAGATTAAAGGACAATACATGTCCTTCTTCGTCAGTGAGATTGATGGTCATTCGTTCGTTGCTGACATCAATATCAGCGTAGTATTTCTTTAGGAATCTGTCGAAGAGGGTATCCACCATTTCACAGCCGTCTTTGGAAAACACGTCAATCATATCATCCAGATAGTCCATTCTTCCTTCGTCCAAATCGAATTCAATGATTTCTTTCATTGTAAAATCTCCTTTCAGCGGGCGTCGCGGTCCTGGCGCTGACGCTCCAAATGTTTGTTGTAAAAGTCCATAGCCTTGACAAGCGTCTCTGTCATCTGTTTCATAGAGGTGTCCGGGCGGAAATAGCTGCGGAGCTTGTCCACCGGCACCTTGACATATTCCACCTGATTGCCCTTGACTTCGGACATCAGCTGCATCACTGCACTGTCAGTAAACCTCTGCTCCTCGCTCATGCGTCGCAACCGCTGAGCCTGGGACAGCGACGGCGTCACCTCGTCGCAGTCCATAATGGAGAAGAGCGTTTCCTGCTCGGGCGGCTGCAGATACGACAGCTCTACCGCCGGAGTCAGGGCAATTTTTCCGTCATCCACCATCTGGAGGATTTCGGGGATCAGATTCGTGAGGCGGATATAGCGCCGGACTTGATCCTTACTTTCACCAGCTGCTTCACCTACGATCTCAACTGACAACTTCTGCGCAACTTGCGCAGAAGTTTTGCCTTGGTGTTTCAAGGCGTCAAGCTTCATCTTATACGCGAAGGCCTTCTCCGACGGCAGAATGTGCTCCCGCTGCAGGTTACTGTCCACCATGGTAATGACGGCCTCCTCGTCGGTCAGCCTGCGGACGATCACCGGCATGGTGTCCATCCCCAGCGCTTTGCAGGCCGCCAGCCGCCGGTGGCCGGAAATCAGTTCATACCCGCCGCCCTCCTTGGGCCGCGCCAGGGCGGGCGACAGTACGCCGGCGTCAGCGATGCTTTTCATCAGCTCCGCCATCTCCGCATCGTTCTTCACCTTGAAGGGGTGATTCTTGAAGGGCGTCAGCTCAGTCAGTGGAAGCTCCTCCACCTTTGGCTTTCGGGTGTCCGCCCGCTCCTGCTGGGTCATGAACAGCTCGTCATAGCCGCTCAGACCCAAATCAATGGTTTGGTTTTTCAATTTCATCATCTCTCTTTCTGCTGTAATCAGCGTTCATATTGTTTTTCCTCTTTCACCGGAGCGTTCCCCTGCCGCAAGGCGCTCTTCTCCCACTCCGAGAGATAGGGGTCGTTTTCCAGCCGCACCTCAAATTCGCTCTCCAGAAGCTCCCTGAGCTTGGGGTGATCCTCAATGATGGCGCAGGCTGTTTTCTTTTTCTTCCGAAGGTCGGCCAGCACCGCGGTGCAGGCGGCACACTGCCTTTTGAGCTCCACCATTCGCTCCGGATCGGTGCAGTTTCTCTGTTTGTTGCGGACCTTGCTGCGGGTAGCGGTCACCTCGTCGATCTCCGCATTGGTCCGAACGATAAAGCGCTGCAGATCCTGCGGCGTCTCCAGGTGCTCCTGCTCCACCAGCGTCATTTCAGCCGTGTACCGGTCCAATCGGCGGCAGGCCTCCCGGCACTCCGCCGACAGCGGCTGCTGGTACTCCTTTTCGTACAGGGGCGCGACGCCCAGCACGATAGCCACAGCGCGGAAGAAGCTGACGTAACCGGTGATGCGCGGCGCCTTGAAGTAGAAATCCCGCTTGCGGTAGTAGGCCTCCGTGGGCGGGTTCTCTCTTGCGTAGCTCCTAGAATAGGGCCTCAGAAAGGCGTAATAGCTCTGCGTCACCCTGTAGTCCCGCTGGTTTTCCAGCAGCCGTTCCCGCATGGCCTCCTTTTTGTAGGCGGTACCGAGCCGGAAGGTGCGGGTGCACTTCTTGGAGCGGAAAGGCCGGATGGTGGCGTACTTGTGGTTTGGGCCGCACTCGAACTCATAGCCCAGCTTGCGGAGCACCGTGGTCATCTCCGACCAGCTACTGCACAGGGACAGCGCCCTGTCCAACGCCTCCCGCATCAGATTGAAGCGGGTGGGCTCGCCGTTCTTTTCGGCAAAGTAGACCGAGCGCGCCGTTTTGTGCCGCTGCGGGTTCTGCACCACCGACAGGCCGTACTCCTTACAGATGCGGTCCGACATAGCGCGTAAGGCGTAGTAGACGCCGTATTTGGCCTTCAGCTTGCGCCCGTCCCACATGCCCACGGAGCTCACGACGAAGTGGTTGTGGTAGGTTCCCGTATTGAAGTGGGTCGCCACCAGCACCTGGTAGCTGTCGCCCCAGAGCCGCCGCGCGGTCTCCAACCCGATCCGGTGACACTCCGCCGCAGACACCTCGCCGGTCTTGAAGGACTGGTAGGCGTGGTAGGCCACGTTGCCGCCGGTCTTGCCGAAGCGTCGCTGGGTGGCGGACATCTCCTGCGCCGCCGTTTCTGCGCGGCAGTTGACGCCGGTGACGGCGTAGCTCTGCTCACCTTCGTCCAGGGTCTTGGCCTTGTTGGCGGCGTAGATCAGCACCTGCTCCAGATCCGTCAGCCGGGTCTTCTCCGGGTTGCTGCAGTAGTCTACCACGCGGGAAACGCTGTCATGGATCGCCCAGATCTTCGTCACCGCCATCGGCTTCGTCCTCCTCTCCGTGATAGGCCTTCAAAAGCAGGTCCTCGATCTCCGTCAGCGCGTCGCTGAACGCCGCCATGGAGACCTCGTAGCGGATACCGTCGTGCAGCCGCGTCAGCTTCCGGTAGGTCTGCATCAGTTCCTCGCGGGGAGCCTCCTTGACCGTTGCGTCCGTCCCCAGGGTGCGCAGATACTCCGACATATTCATGCCGCATTTCCGCGCCTTTCTGCGGATCAGATTCTTCTCGGTCTTAAAGACGCGTACGTTGACTTCCTCCGTGCGATTGCGCATAACGTTCACCTCCTTTAGGCGGGGTTACAGGGGCGAGCCCCTTTCGTATCAGCGGATACGGGGGAATTGGGAGCCGGACGGCTACACAAATCCCATGCTCGTTACCCTTACGGATAAAAAAGCTGCGTATAGCCACGGGCCTTTCCGCGTTACGATGCTCCATTCCCGTCGACCTCCTTCCGTGACGCAGATAACGGCTGTGACGGTAAAAGGGGAAGCGGGGCGTTACCGTCATTCTCGGACTGCTGTGACGCAAACCCCTCGCTCCCGGAAGCACCGTCATGACCGTCAGTACCGTCATGCAGCTCCAGGATGATCAACCGTGCCACCGCCGTTTTGCGGTACTCGTAGCTGATCCCCATGGGGAGGAATACCTCGCTGTAATACCGCGTCAGATACTTGCTGGCGATGTGGGGCTTCAGCTCGGTGTTGCCCACGGCGGCCAGCAGCTCGGTGGCAGTGCCTTGAAATTTACTGTGCTCAAAAAGGAACTCCACGACCTCATACACGAAATCGGGAATCCGCTCCCGGCGCAGGTCGTCGGCATTGAGTTCCTCGGTGATCTCCCAGCGGACGCCGCACATCTGCATTTTCAGCTTCTTTTCCTCTACGTCACGCCCGGTGATGCAGAGGGCAGCGGCGTTGCCGAAGCGCTCCTCCTTGCGGAGGATCATCACGGTGTCTGCCACGCCCATGATGCCGGTGGAGCCGGTCATATCGTTGAAGATATTGCTGCTGTCCCGATCCTTGCGGGTGTGGTGCACCAGGAAGATGCAAATGCCGTGATTGTCGGCGATCTTCTTCAGGGAAGACAGATCCCGGTAATCCTGGGCATAGGCGTTGACTTTCCCGGAGACATTGTCCCGGATCATCTGCAGCGTGTCGATGAAGATCAGCCCCGTGGAGGGGTAATCCTGCAGCACGGCCTCGATCTGGCCCTCCAGCTCAGAGCCCAACTGACCGCAGGAGAAGCCGAAATGCAGATTCTCCGGCGGCGCTTCGGTCAGCTCCTGCATCCGCTGCTGGATGCGCCACTCCCGGTCCTCCAGCGCCAGATACACCACGTCGGTTTTCCGGGTGGGGATGCCCCATACCGGCTCGCCCTTACTGATCTGCAGACAGAGCCAGAGGACCATCCAGCTCTTGCCGATCTTGGAGTCGCCGGCCATGACCGCCAGCCCGTCGGCGAGGATGCCGTCAATGAGCATTCTCGGGTGCGCCAGCGGCTTGTAGTACAGCGTCTCCGCGTCAATCAGTTGAATCTTGTTCATGTGTTTCACCTTCTTTCTTTTTAGGTGGTAAGTTTGTTTTGTGGTTTGCGCCGTCCTTCCGATACGGTTTTTGTGTGCCTGCCCCGGGATCTCCGCGGCGTCGCTCCGCTCATGTCTTCGCAGAGTCATATCTCTTTTGGTGACGGCTATTCAGTTGTCAAGGTGCAATGTGGGGAAAGAACCCTTCACTAGCTAGTAAGTTCAGAGGGGTGCTTTGGAAGGTGCTTGCCGAAATTCTTTCTCCCGATGATGGCTATTCAGTTGTCGATTCGTTATCACCTCCTTGTCGGGTGAGGGAAATCGGATGCTCCTGAGGAACCCCTCCACTAGTTAAGCCATTTGAGAGGCCTTTTTTCAGGGTGCCGGAGAATACTTTTTCTCTCTCAAGTGGTAGATCACGAGAACGGTGAAAAATTAAGCCATGGAGAAAATATTTTCTTGTGATCGCCATTTTTCGATATATCCCCTCACTAAGGGATGAGTTGGAAGGGTCGGTTTTATGGGTGTCGCCGGAAAAATTTGTCCCTCAAGTGGTAGGTCACGAGAAAGGCGAGAAATTAAGCCTTGCAGAGTTTTTTTGAGTCCCCTCACTAACTTAGGAATGAGAAGCACCGTTTTTACGGGTGTCACCTGAAAAAAATCTTCCCTCAAGGGGTAGATCACGGGAAAGCGGAAAAATTAAGCCTTCCGGAAGAATATTTTCGAAGCCCCTCACTAAGTAAGGAATTAGCAGGGCCGTTTTTATGGGTGCTTCTGAAAAGAATTTAGAAATCCGGTAGGTCATGGGAAGGCGAAAAATATAAGGATCAGGGGAAATTTCTTTAGTGGCGTCAAAATTGATGCCAGAGCCCGATTCGACCTCTGAACACGGCATCATAATTGATGCCACTCGACTAAAACCCGCTTTCGTCTTAGCTTTTTGGCGCCAAAACGGAGCCAACTGCCGGTGCTTTCTCACATCTGGCGCCAAAACGGAGCCAATTTCTTGCGAAACCTCCTCTCACCACCCTACTGCAACCTTTGAGCCTCCAAAACGACATTGATTTTGAGATTTTTTGAAAATACTTTTTGAGCGGCGTCTTTGCTGGCAACGAGAGACTGTACTCAGCTCGCCCTTCTACCTCCGTGCAGCAACATGAAGGGCAAAAAAGCGACACGGATTTTCAAAAAATCTCTCTACTAAATTACCGAAGCCTGCACCCCTCAAAAAACGACATTTGTTTTTTGCTTTTCTTTTGAGGTGGTCTGCAGTAGCGGATTCTGGCGTGATTTTCTCAGCATTGTCCTCTACTCCTGTACCGCACGGTTTTGAGGCAAAAAGTAAACACCGGGCTGAAAAATTCCTTCTACTCCTGTACCGCAACATCCAAAGCCAAAAAGTAAACACCGCATCGAAATCTTTTTTGAAAATCCCTCTATTCCTGTACCGCAACATCGAGCGGAAAATTTTCAACATCAACTTCAAAAATGCTGCGAATGCCCCTCACTCTCTTACCGCAACATCGGAGGCCAAAAAACGACATCGATTTTTGAAAGTTTTCAGAAAAGTCACAAATTAGTGGAGTTTCACAGCTCAAAGCGCAAAAAGAGCGCCTGCCTCTTTTCAGAAGCAGACGCTCTTTTGGTATTATTCAGTTTTTACTTCATCAGCCGGATCAGCAGCTCGTTCACGTCCTCTGTAGGCTTGCCGCCGGCCAGCAGCTTGTTCCGAAAGGCCAGCATCACGCTCGTCAGCAACCGGCGCTCATTGGCGCATAGTTCCAAAACCCGGTCTCTTTTACACCGCCAGAACATGACCGCACCTCAGCAGTAGACCAGCTCAGAGAAGACGATCTCCTCCGCGCGGCTGCGGATGGAGTTCATCCGTCCGACCCATTCCATCTGATCGGCGGCCTTGAGTTGTTCGGTGACGTCTTCAACTTTCTTCATTTGCTCCACGAGCCGGTCAAACATGGCCTGCGCCGACTCGCCGATCTCTGCGAGATGCCCATCCAGGGTCCCCGTCAGCAGCATCCCCGTGTAGATCCCGTCCATGTGTATGCGCAGATACCGTCTCCGCGCCGCTGCAAATCTGTTTTCCATATCGCGTCTCCTTTAAGCGCATTGTTCTTGTTTTCTTTCGCGTATATGATAGCCCGTCGCCGCCCTAGAGTCCAATATGCAATAATCAGATTTGCAGACTTGACAGCAGAGAGACTCTTCAGGAGTACGGTTTGATGCTTGCCAAATCAAAGGTTTTCTTGATCTCATAGAGATAGCCTCTTCTTTTTTCACTATTACGCCTTAAAGCAGACATTTAAATAACTATCGAGCGGACAGATCCTCGAAATATTCGCTTTATTCGCTCTCAACGAGCGAATAAAGTGAATTATCGGTGAATATTCAGTGAATTTTCAGGCACAAGGGCAGCGGTGCACACTTTTCAATAGAAAAGCAAGTCTGAAAAATACACTTTTCAAATTTTCCCGGTGTTTCTAACAATCCAGAAAGCTCTCGAGCGGAGCACCGTTGCCTGGAAAAGTGCCCATCATCGGTACGACCATGAAAAAGCCACGCACCGGTTAGGCACGTGGCTCAAACTGCTGGATTGACAAAAGCCGGATATTATATCCGAAAATCATCAAATCTGATTGATAATTGGCGATTATTCTGCTATAATATCATTGTGATTTTGTAAATTCCGACCAAGGAGGGTGAAACATGGCCGTTAGCTATAAAAAGCTCTGGAAGCTGCTCATCGACAAAGATATGAAAAAGAGCGTCCTTGAGCGTGAAGCCAAGATCACTCATTATGCATTAAGCAAGCTTTCTCAGGGGAAGGACGTCTCCACCGAGGTCTTAGGCAAGATCTGCGAGACGCTAAACTGCACGATAGACGACATCATGGAATTCGTGCCGGAGGAAGAGAAATAACAATATCAAACTATCTGAGATAAAAGAGGAATAGTGTATGGAGCAGATTTTTAGCAATACCACGCTGACAGTCAATCAGCTCATAGAGAAAATTGACACGGGAGAACTCGGACTCCCGGAGCTTCAGCGTCCCTTCATTTGGAAGGATTCAAAGGTCAGAGACCTTTTTGATTCGCTCATGCGTGGTTATCCCATAGGTTATCTTATGCTGTGGGAATGTCCTTCCCTTGAAAAGAAAAAGTCCATCGGTGTTGATTTACATAGCTATGATTCTCCTAAAGAGGTCATCATCGACGGTCAGCAGCGTCTGACGTCCCTTTACGCCGTAATGAAGGGCAAGAAAGTTATCAACTCCAAATTCGATGAGAAATCCATCATTATCTCCTATAATCCCTTGCAGGACAAGTTTGAGGTCGGTTATCAGGCAACGAAGAAAGATCCCGAGTGGATTTATAATATCAGCGATGTGTACACCACTTCCAGCTCTTTCAAGTTTATCAATAGTTTTATTAAGCGCTTGTCTGAGTACCGAGAGTGCAAAGGCGGAGTGTTAACCGAGGCAGAGCAGGATACGATCTCCGAAAACATCAACGCTATTGTGAATCTGAAGAATCACACACTTCCCGTATTTGATATCAAGGCGAACGCAGAGGAAGAAGATGTGTCTGAAATCTTCGTTCGTGTAAACTCCGGCGGCGTTTCCCTGAAGCAAAACGACTTTATTTTGACACTTCTTTCCCTTTACTGGGATGAAGGCCGCAAGGAAATTGAAGAATTCAGCAAAGAATCCACCTTCCCCACAAAGGGTAAGACAACCTCCTATAATCAGATTACCACGGTTGCTGCACAGGATCTGATCCGTGTTGTTATGGCATATGCCTTTGACAGGGCGAGGCTGAAATACGGCTACAAACTCTTGCGTGGTGCAGATTTTGATAAACGTGGTGCCGTGGATGGAGAGCTCCGCATCCAACGTTTTGATACGCTGAAAGATAAACTGCCCGATGTTCTGGATGTTCATAGCTGGCATGAATTCCTGAAGGCAATCATGAACGCCGGATACTTATCCGGAGATCTGATCCTGTCTGGCAATGCTATTTTCTACTCCTATGCGTTTTATCTTATAGCTAAGCACAGGTTTCATGCCTCTTACAATGAGAATATGTATCTCACCTCGCTGTGGTTTTTCTATGCTTCATTGGTTTCTCTCTATACCGGTTCCTTCGAATCAACGGTAGAAAGCCATTTGAACAGTATAAAAGATCTATCAACACTTAAGGAGTACAAAGACTTCATTCTTTCAAGGGTGAATGAGCGTCTTACGAATGACTATTTCGATATTACGCTTGTCGGCTCCGAGGGGTTGGCTGTTTCCGGTAAGGGCAATAACGCATGGAATGCCTATGTTGCGGCTTTGAACATCATGGACGCCAAGATCCTCTTTTCTAAGAGCAATTTGTTGGTTTCGAAGTTGTTTGAACCCGGAACAGATGGTAATAGAAAATCACTGGAGAAGCACCATCTCTTCCCGAAAGCTCATATGAAAGCACAGGGCTATACTGACGCAAAAATCAATCAGATGGCCAACTACGCTTTCATCGACTGGAAAGACAACATGGATATTCTTGATGATGCACCTTCTGTCTACTATCCGATTGTGTGCGAGGGCAGAAGTGACGAAGAAATCCTTCGTATGGAAGAGGAGAATGCTCTTCCGCACGGATGGGAGAATATGCCCTACGAGGATTTCCTTGTGGAGCGCAGGAAGCTGATGGCAGCAAAAATCAAGCAGGCATTTGACCTGTTAAAGAAAAACGTAGAATAAAAAACCCTCGTCCAATATAGGACGAAGGTGTACGACTGAAATCGAACTCATAACGTTTGCTTAGGAGAAGCCCCCGAGGGGCATTTTTGACTCCCTGCAAATCCCCGAAAATCCTTGATTTTACTGGCTTTTCCGGGGTTTCACTGTCAATAAATTCTCGTCTAAAACCTGCTAATTTTTCGTGGTTTTTTGCCTTCCTTTTAGCAGGGTATTAGCAAATGCAAAGAAATATGGGAAACATCATTGAGTTAATCTGTAGCCCATAAATCACAGGAAACGCATTCAAAGTTTACGCATTCTCTTATGCAAATCAATAATCTGTGTTCAAATATTATAATGGTTTTTCGTCTTGATTTCAAGGTTTTTCAGGTATTACAAAAGGCAACCCTGACGGATTGCCTTTTTTATATGATTAAATTGTTTTCGCTAAAGCCTTTAATAATGCTGCTGTATCCGGATTTGATAATAGTTTTGCGAGCAAGGCAGCGTTTTCGTCTGCACTGTTTTCAGCAGGCTTTTCTTCTTCAACTTCGCTCCCTTTTTGAACCTCTGCCATTGGGTCAAGGAGTTCAACCGAAGTTTCAAACTTGGGCATTGGAGCAGTTTTACCTTCTTCCGCATTTTTGAGACCTTTAGCGTTGTAGAACTGTTCCTCAAACTTCTGTGCGTTGTATCGCCTGTCCTCGTCGATTATATGGCTGTAAACATCGGCAACCATATCCATTCGGGCGTGTCCCGAGTCGCCTTGAACCGATTTCATATCGCCGCCGTTCCATTTCAGCTTGTAGGTTATACTTGCGTGACGGAAGCTGTGAAACACCACATCGGGTAAGTCGTTGTCCTGTATCAGCTTTTTTAAAGCACGGTTGATTACCTGACCTTCCATCGGTCTGCCTGACGAATGGCAGAATACCAAGTCATAATCCAAATACTCATCACCGAAAAGCTCTTTCATTTCGTCAATCTGCTTTTTTCTCTCCAACAGCATTTGAGCTACGGTTGACGGCAAGAAGATTTTTCTCACACTTGTTTTAGTCTTTGGCGTTTTCAAAACAAGGGAGGTATTTGTATTTGATAAGGTTCTCGGAAAGACACGGATAATGTCCTTGTTATCAAGCACCTCCATTACATCTCTGTTTACACGCTGAAGCTCCTTATCTACATAAATGGAAGCATTGTTTTCTCTCAGGCTTTCTTCCGAAATATCAATGCAGTCCCAAGTAAGACCAAGCATTTCGCCCATACGGAGAGAACAGGCAAAGGATAAATTGATAGCTAATGCAAGAATATCATCATCGCACACTTCAAGAGCGTGCATAAGCGTTTCTGCTGTCCAAATCTCTCGTTTCTGATGTTCCTCTTTTGGGAGCGTTGCATTGAGAACCGGGTTTCTTGTCATCAGCTCCCATTTTACCGCCTGATTAAAGGCACTCCTTAAAAACTTATGGATTTCTCTTACGGTATGTACTGTCAGATATTCATTCTTCGGCTTTTTATTCTGCACCGATTTGGTCTTAACTTTCAAAAGGCTCTGATAGAATTTATCCATAAGTCTCGGTGTCAGTTCATCAAGTTTTACATCGCCGATAAGTGGAATGATGTAATTATACATAAGTCCTTTCTTTGAACGGTAGGTTGACATTGCCCAGTTGTTTACTCCGTACACGGAGCAGTATTCTTCAAGCAAATCTGCAACAGTCGTAGCATTAGGAATAATGAATGTACCGCTTTGCTGCTCAAACTCAATTTGAGTTTTTCTCTTTTTAGCGTCTGCGTTCGTATCAAAGGTTTCCCATTTTTGATGTTGGTTTCCGTCATCGTCTTTGTAGGTATAAACGACGGAATATCGATTCTTTCTCTTTACAATAGAAGCCATAGTCGTTCCTCCTTATTCATTATCCAGCCATTTATCAAAGCTGGTCTTTATAATGCGGTATCCGGTTTCGAGCATTACTGCCTGAAAACACCCCTGTTTGATGAGCTTATATACGGTCTGTCGGGTAATACCCAAGATTGACTGAACTTCCTCTACGGAATAGCTCTTTTTTGTATATGTACCGCCGTTTAATTCACGAACTCTTTCTTCAATCGACATATCCCTCCACCTCCTCGATTTCCTTAACTTTAGTGTATTTACTTTGCGAAGCGTACCACTTATCAAAGCTTTCTCTTTTTATTCGGCGTTTACCGTCAACCCATATAAACTCAACAATGCCATCGTTCATAAGGTCATTTGCGGTGCTTCTCGGAATGCCGAGTACCTTTGCAACAGTAAGAGGAGAGAGCGTTTTGCCGTATTTCTTACCGGGTCTTTCGCCGTTTACTTTCTCATAATGGAATTGTCCTGCATACCAATCTTCAAAGCTATCCACATCAACTCTCATTTTGCCCAGTACCAAATAGGTCTTAAATCGGCACTGATTGATGAGTCGGTATGTAGCCGTCTTTCCAAGACCGAGTATTCTCATTACGTCGGGTACAGACATTGTCTTTTTGTCCTGATATGTAAGAACTGCCTTGACGATTTTCTTATTTTCTTCAACGCTTTTCTTTGAAGCTCTGTATTCGTTGCCGACTCGGTATGTTTTGAATAAGCCGCAATTCATCAGTTTCAGTGCTTCTTCTTCGGAAATGGAAAACAACCGAGTTATTTCCTTGACAGAATAGGCTTGCCACTGTGCTTCCTCCTGAAGCTTTTCATCGCTGAACAATTCTGCCAAGCGTTCATTTTCCTCTCTGAGATTAAACTGCTCCACTCGGTCATTGAACATATTAACAAATGCCATCTTCAGAACCTCCTTCCTCACCATTGAGCCAATTTTCAAAGCTCTTTTTAGATATTCGATATTGACCTCCGACACGAACGCTATGGAATTTCTTGCTTTTAAGCAGCTCATAGACGGTAGTTCTGCTCACTTTCAAGATGTGCTGTATATCATCTACCGTGTATGCTCGTATATCAGGTTCAGTCTGCCTGAATGTATTAGGAAGTCGAGTATCGCTCTTTTCAATTTTCTTTCGCATTACCGTTTACCCCCGATTTCTTATTTGCCGCTCTGACTACCATATAGCCAAGTGACTTGGCTATATGGTACTGAAAATCGGAGTTTTTGTTAATTATGCGATTGGTTTAATCGCATAATTGACAACCGGAGCTTTCGCTGTCCATATTATCAAGCCATCGGTCAAAGCTCTTCTTGGAAATTCTGTAATGTCCGCCGACCTTTACAAAATGGAAAACACCTGAGTTGACGAGAGCATAAGCAGTGTTCTTTCCAATGCTGAGAATATCCATTATTTCTTCTACCGTATAAACTCTTTTCTCAAAGCCGGAACTATCATCAACAGCGTTGGGTAGTTTGTTCATTGCTTCAATCTTATCTTCAAACATTGTCAACACCTCCCTTAGCGTGATGATGGTGCTTTTTGAAAATCATATAGTCATAGCCGTATCCGACCTGACATTTATCGCACACCTCTTTATCTGCCTGAAAAGGGTCAAGTCTTTTAACAATGTTTTCAGGGATAGACTGAAACTCGCTTCTGCAACGAGGGCAAAGACTTAGTACAATGCCTTTACGCTCTGTCTTGGGTTTAACGGGAATACCGACTGCAAATTTCAATCCTCGCTTGATTTCGCTGATTTTATCTGCGTCGGTAATTCTTCCGACAAAATTATCAAGCTCTGTGGCTTTATCCACGGTGCGTAGCTGCTCAAGCATTACCATCGACGGCTCTTTTAAGCCACAATCCGTGTTTAGCTCAATATGAGTATTCATTGCCGTTTTCTTTTTAACAGCCGTTATAGCGGCTACAACTGCCGTAGGACTGCTTTCATTTAAGCGATTTGTCTGAACCACAAGAACCGGTCTCATTCCCGATTGCACACTGCCGTTTGTAACCCCCAAGTCGCAGTAATAAATATCGCCCCATCTGACATTCTTAAATTCTTTTTCTTTCATATGTAAATCCTCGCTTTCGATTATTCTGAGGTAATTCATATCCGGATTAGAATTAACCCCTTCACTTGTTTGAAATGGGAGAGCGTTTTTGGGGGGTGTTTTAGAAAAATTTCCTCAACTTTTTTATTGCACTGTTTACCGATTCCCTTACAGAAGTAAAATCGACTCCTTCTTCATCTGCGATTTTTTCAAGTGTTTTGTTGTAGAAGAAATACTTAAAAACTCTGCGTTTCTGTGTTTCGCTTAAGTAACACAAAACCTCCCGAAGTCGCTTAATATTGTCTTTCAGCATTATTTCTTCGATTGGGTCTGTATCGACTGCCAATTCCGGATGATGCACTTCAAAGTCTCCGTCATTAATGTCAAATGCGTGTCCGAAAAGAAGCCTTCTCATTCTCTCTCTTGCTTCGTAGTTCTGATACTCCGTTATCACTTCGCCCTGAGCCATAGAAAGCAGAATGAACGGAGTGTACCGACGGATAACATCAGGATATTTTACCCACAGTTCTTCTTCCGCCAGTTCTGTTACAATCGCCCATTTCTCCGTGCCGGTGTAACCGTGGTATTCATACCGCAGATTGATGAGTTTGCAGTCGTTCGCAAATAATAATTCCTGTTGTTCTAATGCAAGTTTTGTCATTGTCGTAATCTCCTTGAATTTGAATTTTTGAATTTGGTTGAAATCAAAAATTCGGAGATTACGGATACTTGGCGATATATGCCAGCCACTTATATGTCACGGTCTTGCTCCTTTCGGGAGCGACAAAAAAGCCGGACACCAAGAACATTAGGATATTTCTATCCCTTAATTCTCAGCGTCCGGCAATTTGATGACTCAAGAGCTTTCGCTCAAGGACTCGTGGCTCGGTACATCTGTCCGATATTTAATTGTTCGCTCTGTTACTGCTTCTTGTTAATCTGTATTTGACCGTTCCTTTGCGGAGGGACAAGTCAACCTCTACTACTCTGTGGCAGTTCGGACATTTCAGTTCAATAACGCCTGTTGTCATTGTTACCTTGTCAAAAATACGCCAGCCACAGTTTTTGCACCTTACGATTATCTTTTGTTCCAACGATTTCATAGCTCGCTCACCTCCGGATAAACCGTAACCAAATCAAAAGGATTATCAAGATACTCCTTTTTCAAAAGTCCGAGCTGTTTCATTCGTATGGCAAGAGCCTTTTTGGAACACCCTAAAAAATCGGCAAGTGCGTCAAACCTTTTATATACACTCGGATAGTATATCTTGTTCAGGCATTCAATCTTTTCGCCGAGACTGAACAGATACATTCCTTGTTTTATGAGGTTTTCAGGAAGAAGAATAGCAGCTCCAAGCGTGTTTGCCTGCCATTCCTCCCAATCGGATATTGGCTTATTCCTCTCGGAATTTGCCTTGTAATAATGTACTCTGGCAGACTTCTGTGTTACACCGTAATCATTCGGGAACAACATCTTAAATATCTGATGACTGCCCTCGTGCATTAAGGTGAAATTCTTTCTGCCTTTCAGCTTGCTGTCAAAGTTCAAGTCCTTTTCCACAAGAACGGTTTTCCCGTCCAAAAAGAAAAAGGTTTCGTTATCATCATCTTCAAATACCTGAACACCCATTTCCGTAAATGAGGTCATTCCGAGAATGCTACCGTCATAGGATAGATGCTGGTATTCGACATTCAAACCGAGAACCTTCTCCAAGAGAAGCTCCGGGTCAATTCTATATATTTGTGTGTTACGGACATCGGGAAGTGCCATATATGCCTGCACATACTTGTCGGCAATCGCTTCGATGTCAAATCTCGATAAACGTTTCAAGTTACAAAACCTCCTACCATTAGGATTTTGCTTCTACAAACCACTTTCCATTTTCTTCGTCGAACAGAAATGTGGGCTTGCCGCAAATCTGTACCGTGTAGCGGATACCGGTTCCTCCGACTTTAGTGGAAGCCGCACGGCATTTCTGAATTACACGGTCTATCTCATATTTTTCATCATTCTCAAACTTAATGAAATTCGGACGAGCCGTTCCATCAGGTCTGTGTGTTACATTTACTTCAACATAAACTTTTCTTCTATCGGATTCCATTTCTATACCTCGTAATTTCTCAAAGTCAAAACTAATCTTCCCAAGTGCTTGTATCCGTCGATGTCTTTATCCGACACCCTGTACTTAGGTCGGTCATCTCCGGCAGTATTGCTGTAACAGGAAAGCCTTCCTTTCTTAAAGCGTTTTTTCCGGTCAAAGAAAAGGAACATTCCCTCATATATACCATAGTCGGTAAAATGGTTTCCGCCGTCCGCACGGAAGATAACAATATCTTCGCTGCACCCCTGCAAAAAGCAGTCGGGTATCGCAACATAAGCCGTAACCTCTTTTTCGTCAATCACAATAAGCCCTCCTTAACCGACCATACCTGTCGGCATAGTGATTTCGGCTTTTTCCGGTGGTAGCCGCAGGTTCTGACACAGAACCCCATTCCTTATGCTGTCCTTTCCGAAACGCCGTCTGATTTCTTCAACACACTTTTCCATTCGCTCCAATTTGTCCTGTTTTGCGGCGTCCATAAACATATCTATTTGACGGGGCGTGTCTTGTGGAACAAGATTTATGGCTTGTACCGTCACAGAACGGATAGGGTTGTTCCACCCATATCTCTTTTCAAACAACTGAAAAGCGGTCTTTGCAATAATCATCGGAGACTGTGTAGGAAGTGCAATCTTCGTCTGCCATTGCCTTGTATTGAGTGTGTTGTCTCTAATATGTATTGCGACACCTTCTGCACTTAGTCCGTGAACACGGAGCTTGTGTCCGATGTCTTGGGTTAATTCGAGAAACACGGGCCACACCTGCTCCGGTTTCTCTAAATCTGCTACTGTTGTTATACCGTGTCCTACGCTTTTTATAGGGGAAACGAAGTCTTTCTTGGCAACAAGGGAAAGGTCGTTGCCGTTGGCATAGTTCCATAAAACTACTCCGTTCTTTCCTAATCTTCTGCGTAAGAAATCAGGGTCGGTATTCGCTAAATCCCCGATGGTACGAATACAATAGCTGTCAAGCACTCGCTGGGTTGCCCGTCCTACACCGAGCAGGTCAGCGGCAGGAAGTCCCCAAATCTTTTCTTTGAATGTGTCCTTTGGTATTACGGTTACTGCATCCGGTTTCTTCATATCCGAGCCGAGCTTCGCAAATATCTTATTAAAGGAAACACCCACAGAAATCGTCAAGCCAAGTTCAAACTTCATCGTTTCACGAATTTCATTTGCCACCTTTTCCGGCGAACCGAAAAGGCTCTCTGTCCCGCTAATATCCAGCCAACATTCGTCCATACCATACGGTTCAACTTGGTCGGTATATCGCTCATAAACGCTTCTCGCAAGCTTTGAGTATTTGATATACTCCTCATAATGGGGCGGTACTACAACCAAGTCCTTGCACTTCTGTTTAGCCTGCCATACTGCGTCCCCGGTTTTCACATCAAAAGCCTTTGCTTTGTAGTTCTTAGCAAGCACGATACCGTGTCGTTCCTCAACAGAGCCGCAGACAGCAATCGGATATTTCTTTAATGCGGGGTCGAGCATACATTCGACGCTGGCATAGAAGTTGTTCATATCACAATGAAGTATGCTTCGTAACATTTTTTGAACCCCCCTTGACATTTTGGGAAGTTTAGTGTAAACTATGAGTAGTTCAACTTCCTGTTTCTTATTATACGCAGTTTAAGTGTACTTGTCAAGAGTAAATGAGAAGTTAAACTGTAAATATTCTTTTAAGGAGTGAAATCAAAGATGACATTCGGTGAAAAAGTCAAAGCTGAGAGGACTAAACTCGGTCTTAATCAGGATGAATTGGCTGAAAAAATAGGCGTAACCCGACGTGTAATTTGTTCTTATGAAAATGATAAATCCCGTCCGAGAGGAACGGAAAGATACAAGAAGCTGGCAGAAGCATTAAATGTAAATGTGAATTATCTGCTGTCTGAGGATGACGCTTTCATCGCCGATGTAGAGGATAAATACGGACGCAGAGGGGCAAGACAGGCTCAGGAGTTGCTTGCAGAAGTTACCGGTCTGTTTGCCGGCGGCGAAATGGCTGACGAGGATATGCGTGAAATGGTTGACGCTATTCAGGAAGCATATCTTATTGCAAAGAAGAACAATAAAAAATACACCCCGAAGAAATACCGCAAAGACGAGTAATCCTCAAAGTAAACTAAGTCCAATATATGGGACACATAATAGTTTATAATTTATTATAGGGTTAATATCCGATATACTATAATATGGGAGGTGAGCCGGATTGGGGTATTACACTACGGCTGAGATTGTGAAAATCGTAAACAAGCTCATTGACCGTTGCGGTACTCGTGACCCGTACAAGGTCGCAAAAGAGCTTGGTATCAATGTTATCTACCGGAATTTTTACAAGCAGCGTGGAGCATACAAGGTTATTCTGAAGAACCGCTTTGTTTTTCTTAAAAACGGTATGCACCCGGTCGTGGAGCAGATAGTGCTATGGCACGAAATCGGGCACGATGTTCTACACAGGCAAGAAGCGGTTGCTGTCGGCGGGTTCAAAGAGTTCAACATCTTTGATATGAGAGAGAACCGTATGGAGTATGAAGCAAATATCTTCGCTTCTCAGGCTTCGCTCCCGGACGACACCATTTTGGAATACATTGAAAACGGCTATGACATTCAGCAGATTGCACGGGCAATGTGTTCCGACATTAACCTGATTGCTCTGAAAGTGGATACGCTGATTGCACAGGGCTATCAACTTCGCAAACAGGAACACAGAAACGATTTTCTAAAATACAATCACAAAATGTAAGACCGTCAAGCCTCGTTTGAGCCTGACGGTCTTTTCGTTATTTATTACATTTTTCTTTATAATCTTCGCCCCAACTCCACATAGCGTCGAGAATAGGTTTCAAGCTTTGTCCCAATTCTGTCAGGGAGTATTCTACTCTCGGCGGTACTTCGGCATATACCTTTCGGTTTACGAGTCCGTTTTCTTCCATATCACGAAGCTGAGCAGTCAGAACCTTTTGGGAAACGCTGCCGATTGATTTTTTCAGCTCTCCAAAACGCTTTGTCCCCGGCAGTAATGCTCATGTACGGTAAGGAAGCAAGCAACCGAAAACAAGAGATAGACCGCCAGCACTACACTATTCCGAACCAAAGACCAAAAGATAAGCATTGTGGGAAAATCTAAACTTTTGGATTTTCCTACAATGCCAACTACGGCGGAATCCCTCCCACTCCTTATATCTTTCTGTATACATTGAATTTGTATTTAGTAAAATGCAGACAACACCACGGATCGGCTTTTGGTTGGACAATTCCAACCAAACACCACAGCAGACAGCAGAAAACATTCTGAACGCTAGGAAGCCGGTATGATTGTTACATATATGGGGAAGAAAAATTTCTTTTAGGTACTTGCTTTCCTAAAACTGATGTGATATAATAGTTCCATTCCAGAAAAGGAGTAAAAAATATGCGGCAAGGTATTCTTAAATAAAACTATAATCAAATAGTGGGAACAAAGGATTATGATAGTTCCTTTTGTGGGGGCTTGGTTTTTTGTACCCAATTTAAGAATACTTTTGCCTTATCAATTTTGACATATCCAAAAAACAGCATTCACAAACAGGTGTATGCTGTATATGTGTATGTCCGCAAATTATAATCCCCAGTGGTAAAAGTATTTTACTGCTGGGGATTTTTATGCCCTTTTGGGGCTGTAAAAGGAGGACAATCACATGAAAATAATCAATATTGGAATTCTCGCCCATGTAGACGCAGGAAAAACAACATTGACGGAAAGCCTGCTATATGCCAGCGGAGCCATTTCAGAACCGGGGAGCGTCGAAAAAGGGA